>ERZ773252.23-NODE-23-length-198555-cov-15.628131_pt1 | contig 198555 bp, 177 predicted proteins | sample MGYA00580517_ERZ773252 | MGnify/ENA primary metagenome ERZ773252 (study PRJEB29015, sample SAMEA2737766) | human gut metagenome | biome: human gut; feature: human-associated habitat; material: faeces | place: China | collected 2012 ...
TCACAATGAATGATTTTATTGGAGGCGGTCAGACGGTGTATGAAATTTTTCGCACAGTACGTGACCGGGAGGAAACATACAGCACACAATATCCTGTGGGAAATGGAGTGCATGAGTTGTATATTAATTTGGAAATTCCATTGGGCGATGACAGTGAATTAGACCATTTACTGCGCTACATAAAAGAAACAACAGAAGAAAATGAAGATGCATGTTTTGGACATATCGTAAAAAGTGTGAAAGAGTGCCGGGAAGGAGAAGATGAGATTATGAAATACTACAGTTCACATGAATTTTTTGAGGAAGGAAAAAAAGAAGGTTTAGAGGAAGGCAGAAAAGAAGGACGGGAAGAAGGACGAGAGGAGGGAATAGAACAAGGAGAAAAAAGAACACAGAATAGCATTATTAAAAAAATGTTGTCCATGGGACAACCATTGGAATTTATCAGCGAGTGCACCGACAAACCGGTAGAATATATCCGTGAGATAGCCACTAAGGAACCAATGTTTGTGAGGGAAGAAGGAGCCTATGGTAGGAATAAAGAAAAACTGAGTTTGGAGTGACGGGTTTGTGACAAATGTTCGCTGCCGGTTCCTTTGTATTCCGGTAATTCCGTAGAAAAACTTTGTGACGAGTGGGTTTTGAGTACGTCGGTATGAGTTGCAAGAAGTCCGGTGGACTTCTGTTATGCAACGACCGAAGCGGAGCGGAGACCACTGGTAGTTTCAGTGCCCATACCGCTACGCACTCAACGAGCGAGAGTGCCCACGAGACGCAAAGCTTTTCTACGGAATTACTGAAAACAAAAAAGTGCCAACGAACACTTGACACAAACTGCCAGTAATCCTTTTTTGCCTAACTTCCCATTTTCTGCTATACTATTACCAGACAACCAAGGGAGGCATAAAAGATGATATTTCGATACCCGGATTACTATGAAAAATTTTCATGCATTGCCGGTGCGTGTGAAGATACATGCTGTGCTGGCTGGGAAATTGATATTGATGACAAAAGTTATGAATATTATAAAACAGTAGGTGGCGCATTTGGAGAAATGCTGCGTCAGAATATTAAGGAATATGAAAATGACGAGGAAGATGCATATGAAAGCCATGGTTTTATCCTCAAAGAGGGCAGGCGGTGTCCATTTTTAAACGAAAATCAATTGTGTGTGATTTATCAGGAATTGGGAGAGCAAGCTCTTTGTGACGTCTGTACGGATACACCACGGGACTTTCTGGAATATGGCGGGGCAAGAGAATTAGCATTAAGTGCCAGCTGTCCGGAGGCAGGACGTCTTATTTATAGAAATAAAGAAAAAATGAAAGTAGTGGAGAAAGAAATCAGTGAGCCATTTCCGTGGGAAGAAACGGAAGATGAGCAGGTATTAGCAGATGAAATTTTGTTTGCGAGAAACCAGGCAATTACGATATTGCAAAATCGTTCGATTCGTGTAGAAGAAAGGGTTTGTGCTTGTTTAGAATATGCAAAAAAAGTACAGGATTGTTTGAATCAAGATTCGATTGTGGATATTCATAAAATCCCGATAGAACTGTATTTTAATGGCACTACTATTGTAGAAATAAAGGCTGTAACAGAAGAAAAACAGTATGGTCTGTTTTTGGAACGGCTGCGCTTATTTAGTTCGTTAGAAAGCATCCGAGCGGAATGGGACGAACTTTTGTTGAGTTTTCAGAAGCGGTATATGGATTCGGAAGTAGGACGGAAGCAATACATATCTGACAGGAAAGCATATGATGATTTGTTAAATAATGAAAATCGGGAATATGAAAAAGAACAATTAATTGTGTATTATTGTTTTTTGTGTCTGGCACGTTGTGTTGACGATTATGATTTTCTTGGAAAAATGAAACTGGCTGTGACAAGCTTTTTGATGGTGCGCGATATGAATACATTGCGGATGGCAGAGCAAAATGGTGAATTTACAGTGGATGACCAGGTGGTTACGGCGCGTATTTATGCTAAAGAAGTAGAGCACTCGGAATGGAATTTAGAGTACATGGCAGATGAGTTCTTATTTGGGGAGGCATACACACCAGAAAATCTATGTGTTGCCTTGACAAGACAGTAGATTCCGTGTAATATACTATATGTTGTATGTATGCCCTAAAGCAGCATGCATGAATAAAATAAGGAGGTGCACCCTAGTGCTTACATTAGAGGTTGCACACGTGATTGTAGCTATTGTAGTCGTTGTTGTTTTGATAGCGGCAGCAGCACTGATTTCCTGGAAGAGCGCGATAAATTATCACATCAAAGTGGGAGAAGCTAAGGTGGGAAGCGCAGAGGAGAAAGCCAGAGAAATCATTGACGATGCATTAAAGACAGCAGAGACGAAGAAACGCGAGGCTCTTTTGGAAGCAAAAGAGGAAAATCTGAAAGCAAAAAATGATCTTGAAAAAGAGACCAAGGAGCGAAGAGCCGAGATTCAGCGTTACGAGAAACGTGTGTTAGGTAAAGAAGAGACCTTAGACAAAAAGCTGGATGCACTCGAGAAAAGGGAATCAAAGTTAAATTCGAGAGAAGCAAACTTTGAAAAGGAGAAGGAAAAAGTTGCCGAACTCCGTCAAAGTCATTTGCGTGAACTTGAGAAGATTTCCGGACTCACCTCCGAACAAGCAAAAGAATACTTATTGAAGACTGTAGAAGAAGATGTAAAACATGAGACAGCAGTTTTGGTAAAAGAATTGGAGCGTCAGGCGAAAGACGAGGCCAATAAAAAGGCAAAAGATTATGTGGTTACGGCAATTCAGAAGTGTGCTGCTGACCATGTATCTGAGACAACGATTTCTGTTGTGCCATTGCCAAGCGATGAAATGAAAGGAAGAATCATTGGTCGTGAGGGACGAAATATTCGTACTCTTGAGAATCTGACCGGTATTGATTTAATTATTGATGATACACCGGAAGCCGTTATTTTATCAGGCTTTGATCCGATTCGTCGTGAAGTTGCCAGAATTGCTCTTGAAAAATTGATTGTGGACGGAAGAATTCATCCGGCCCGCATCGAAGAAATGGTTGAAAAAGCCAAAAAAGAAGTTGAAACAATGATTCGTGAAGAGGGCGAGGAAGCAGCGCTTGAAGTAGGCGTACATGGAATTCATCCAGAGCTGATTCGTCTGTTAGGTAAGATGAAATTCCGTACCAGTTATGGTCAGAATGCATTAAAGCATTCGATTGAAGTGGCACATTTGTCGGGACTTTTGGCTGGTGAGGTTGGCGTGGATGTTCGTATGGCGAAACGCGCCGGATTATTACATGATATCGGTAAATCAGTCGATCATGATATGGAAGGTTCTCATATTCAGCTCGGCGCTGAGTTGTGTCGTAAATTTAAAGAATCAGCCCTTGTTATTAATGCGGTAGAGGCTCATCATGGTGATGTGGAAGCAGAGAGCATGATTGCCTGCTTAGTTCAGGCGGCAGATGCAATTTCAGCAGCACGTCCCGGTGCACGTCGTGAAACATTAGAAACCTACACGAACCGATTGAAACAATTGGAAGATATTTCCAACAGCTTTAAGGGAGTTGATAAGTCTTTTGCTATTCAGGCAGGTAGAGAAGTTCGAGTGATGGTAATTCCGGATCAGATTAATGATGACGAGATGGTATTGCTTGCCCGCGATTTGTCCAAACAGATTGAGGCAGAATTACAGTATCCGGGTCAGATTAAAGTCAATGTGATTCGTGAATCCAGAGTAGTGGATTATGCTAAATAATTTATTTGTCTAATTAAAACGTAAGGAAAGTGTTGAGAACTAAGTATTTTCGACACTTTCTTTTTTTTAGGGTTTTCATTTTTTATTACTTGTGGTAAAATGCTTGCTATAAGAGAAAATTTGAGGGAAAGCAGGTAAAGGAGGATATTAGGAATGAAAAAACAGGCTTTGAATCCATACTTGCCATCTTGGGAGTATGTACCGGATGGGGAACCATATGTATTTAATGGACGAGTTTATGTGTATGGCTCACATGATTTTTACAATGGTTATGTATTTTGTATGGGGGATTACGTTTGCTGGTCTGCACCAGTGGATGATTTGGGTAACTGGAGATACGAGGGAACTATTTATCGAAAAACAGATGATCCGTTAAATCCGGATGGGAAAATGTGCTTGTATGCACCGGATGTAACAGTAGGACCGGATGGTCGATACTATCTGTATTATGTGCTGGATAAAGTTTCAATCGTTTCAGTAGCCGTTTGCGATACGCCGGCTGGAAAATATGAATTTTTAGGATATGTCCATGATAAAAATGGTGTACGTCTTGGTGAGCGGGAAACGGATGAACCGCAGTTTGATCCAGGCGTATTGACAGAAGGAGATAAAACTTATTTATACACTGGAGCTTGTGCCTCGGGTGATAAATCGAGAACTGGGGCTTTTGTGACAGTATTAGGATCCGATATGTTGACGATTGAAGAAGAGCCCGTGCGGGTTGTGCCAGGATGTGAATATAGTGAAGGAACTGGATTTGAAGGCCACGCATTTTTTGAGGCTTCCTCTATCCGCAAGAGAGGAAACACATACTATTTCATTTACTCATCAGAAGTTATGCATGAACTTTGCTATGCTGTAAGCGATAACCCGGTGAGTGGATTTACGTATCAAGGCGTTATTGTCAGCAATTGTGATTTAGGAATTGATTCTTATAAAAAGGCAGACCGTCCTGTGGCCTATGGCGCAAACAATCACGGAAGTATGGTGCAGATAGGCGAGGATTGGTACATTTTTTATCATCGTCACACAAATGGTTCCTGGTATAGCAGACAAGGCTGTGCGGAACTTCTTAAGATTGATGATAAAGGGAATATTAAACAGGCCGAAATTACGTCTTGTGGCTTAAATGGAGGACCATTAAGAGGCGAGGGTGAATATCCGGCATATCTGGCATGTCATTTGTATACAGATAAAGAATCGGTTTACGTTGGGGGTGATGAATTCCCAAAAGTTATGCAGGATGGCAGAGATGGCGATGAAGAAATTGGGTATATTGGTAATATTCAAAATTCAGCTACGGCAGGATTTAAATATTTTGATATACAAGGAGTTAGGAGAATTCGCATTACAACAAGAGGATATGCAGATGGCGATATTGAGGTGCGAAATGAAATTGATGGGGAAGTGCTTGCGAAATTACACATTGTTTATACGAATGTATGGGAAGATTATGAAACGGAAATTTCAATACCGGATGGTGTACAGCCATTGTACTTTACTTTTCGTGGTCAGGGAAATGCAAGTTTGAAGAGCTTTGCACTGCTGAAAGAGGCATAAAATGAGTAAACTATTACTGGTAGAAGATGATGAGACGATTGTAGAAAATCTTTGTGTGTTTTTACAACAGGAAGGTTTTTTTGTTGAGTCAGTATTTGGACAGAAGCAGGCCATTGAACTTTTAGAAGAAAAGTATTATGACCTTGTACTGTTAGATATCTCACTTGCGGATGGCAATGGCTTTGCAATCTGTTCCTACATTAAGCAGAATACAGATATACCGGTAATATTTCTTACGGCGTCCGGCGATGAATACAGTGTTGTGACAGGACTTGATATGGGAGCGGATGATTATATCAGTAAACCATTCCGCCCACGTGAACTGGTATCGAGAATTGGTGTTGTACTGCGACGCAGTGGGAAAGCCTCAGCAGTTTTGGAATCCGGCGGTATTACGATTGATACCGGAAAAGCAGTGGTAAAGCGTGAAGGTAATGAAATATTTTTATCGGCGTTAGAATACCGTATTTTACTCATTTTATTTCAAAACAAAGGGATGGTTCTTTCCAGAGAGAAGTTGTTAGAGGCAATCTGGGACGTGGCAGGTGACTTTGTAAATGACAATACGCTTACTGTTTACATTAAAAGACTTCGGGAAAAGATAGAGAAAGATCCGGCGAAACCGGAGATTATAAAAACGATACGGGGGATGGGGTATGGGGTATTTTAGAAATCCGGAAATAAAAAAAGAAGGAATTATCTGGCTGTTTGCAGTTTTGCTGACAGCCTTTTTGGGGTGGTATTTGGCATCTGTGAGGGGACTTTATTTGTGCCTTTTTTGTGCAGTTATCTTTGCCGTGATACACTTTAGCTCTTCTGTTATCCGGTATCGCAAAATCGCCGGACTGGCAGATGAAGTCCAGCATTTTCTGCATGTATTTGAATACGTCGATGTAGGGGGAGAAAAGGAAGGCGAACTTGCTATTTTGCGGACAGAAATCCGGAAAATGATGAATAAATTAAATCATCAGGCAAATCTTTTGATGGAAGATAAAAAGTATCTGCTGAATTCTATTGCGGATATTTCCCACCAGATTCGAACGCCGCTCACGGCAATAAATTTAATTGTTTCGCGTTTGCGGGGAGAAAAGAATGAGGCGGACAGGCAGAGATTATTACATGAACTGGAGCAGCTCTTAGTTCATATGGACTGGCTGATTGAAGCGTTATTAAAGATGGCGAAATTGGACGCAGGAACGGTGTCTATGAAAAAAAAGACGGTTAATGTGTCGGATTTACTGAAAAAGTCGGTGCAGGATTTCTTGATTCCGATGGAGTTAAGAGAGCAGAATCTGGTTATTGGCTGCACGGACATGGTTTCGCTTCGTGGTGATGAATACTGGCTTCGCGAGGCGGTTGGAAATATTGTAAAGAATTGCATGGAACATACGCCGGCCGGTGGGGAGATTTGCATTCGGGCAGCGGAAAATCATTTATATACGGAAATTACAGTTTCGGATAATGGAGCTGGAATTGACAAAGAAGATTTACCGCATATTTTCGAGCGTTTTTATAAAGGAAAAAATTCCGCAGACAGCAGTGTGGGGATTGGTCTTGCGTTGGCGCGCATGATTGTTGTGGCACAGGAGGGGACACTTTCCGCAACGAATGGGATAAATGGCGGTGCGAAATTTGAAATTCGGTTTTATAAGGGAACGGTGTAAGTGACGAAATTGTCACTTAAGAGTCACGGCAGAGTCATTCCATCCTGCTACACTAAAGAAGAATTCAAAATAATGAGGAGGATGAATATGATTCAGGTAGAACATTTATCAAAGGTATATGGAAAAGGTGAAAATGAGGTCGTAGCACTAAATGATGTTTCTTTTTCTGTAAAAAAAGGAGAATTTGTTGCAATCATCGGACCGAGCGGTTCCGGTAAATCGACACTTTTGCATATTCTCGGCGGTGTGGACCGTCCAACGAAAGGAAAAGTTTATTTCGACGGTGTCGATGTGTATCAACAGAAAGAAGACCAGTTAGCAATTTTCAGACGCAGGCAGGTTGGACTTATTTATCAGTTTTACAATTTAATTCCTATTTTGAATGTTTTGGAAAATATGACACTTCCGGTTTTGATGGACGGGCGGGAAGTGAATCAGGAATTTTTGACGGAGTTGGTTGCGACACTGGGACTGGAAGGTAAGGAGAAAAAACTTCCCAATGAATTATCCGGTGGACAGCAGCAGAGAACTTCGATTGGACGGGCATTGATGACGTCGCCGCTTGTTGTACTGGCAGATGAGCCGACGGGAAACCTTGATTCCAAGAATAGTCAGGAAATTATTCAGTTACTAAAAACGTCAAATAAGAAGTACAATCAGACATTGATTGTGATTACACATGATGAAAATATCGCATTGCAGGCAGACCGAATTATCGCAATTGAAGATGGCGGGATTACAAGAGATGAGGTGATTCGGGGATGAATGTATTTCATAAATTTGCAATTAAGTCATTAAAATTAAATCGTACAAGAACGATTGTTACGATTATTGGCATTATTTTATCGACTGCTATGCTGACGGCAGTAACAACAACGGTCAGCAGTGTGCAGCAATTTTTACTGGAAGTTACGGAGAAACAAAATGGCTGCTGGCATGGTGTTGTGTCGAATATTTCAATGAAGCAGATAGACGAGATTTCAAAAAAGAAGGAAGTAGAAAAACAGGTATCCATTCAGAATATTGGTTATGCGAAACTTCCGCACAGTAAAAATGAAACCTCTCCGTATTTATACATTGGTGGTTTGAACGGTGACTATGAAACTCTTCTCCCTTTTTATATGAAAGAGGGACGGATGCCAAAGAATGAAAATGAAATTATTCTGCCGGCTTCGTTAGAGACAAATGCAGGTGTTTCTTATCAGGTAGGAGATGTGATTTCTCTGCCAAAAGGACTTCGCATTTTGAAAAATAGGAATCAGTTGTGGGAAGATGACTCATATATCAATGAAGATGATGAGACGTTTGTAGAATCAGGAAAAACGGCATATCATGTTGTTGGTATTTATTTAAATCCGCTCTATGACCAGTCAATGTCAGCGGGCTATTATGTGTTTACGAAAGCAGCGAACGGTGGACCGGATTATGGTGGAAGTGTTTATGTGAGTTTGAAAGATGGCAGGAAGACTGCGGACTTTTTAAAGCAGATAAAACCGCAGAAAATGAAAGGGACGGTAGCAGATCCGTTGAAAGATACCAACCGTATGTATTTAATTTACAGTGGTAATGCAAGTGGTTCTGTGTTTAGAGTGTTGGGTGGACTGATGGGCATTTTAATTGCAATTATTATGTTTGGTTCAATTGCTTTGATTGGAAATTCTTTTTCTATTTCGGTCAACGAGAGAAAGCGTCAGTATGGACTTTTATCCTCCATCGGAGCGACGAGAAAGCAGCTTCGACGCAATGTATTATATGAGGCGTCGGTATTGAGCGCCATTGGAATTCCAATCGGTGTTTTGGCTGGAATTGGCGGTATGTCGGTTACCTTTTACTTTGTCAGTGACTTGATGTCCAATATGTTAAATCAAGGACTTGAGGAATACGGAGAAGTGCTCAGGCTTCATATGTCAGCGGCCGGCTGGGCTGTTTTGCTGGCAGCATTGATTGGCTTTTTCACAGTTTTGATTTCTGCGTATCTGCCGGCGAAAAAAGCACTGCGTACTTCAGCAATCGAAGTAATACGCCAGTCACAGGATATTAAAATCCGCGCAAACAAAGTAAAAACATGGAAACTTACCGGCAAGTTATTTGGTTTAGAGGGAACACTTGCTTCCAAGAATTTCAAGAGAAACCGAAAAAAATACAGAGCAACTGTTTTTTCTTTATTTGTCAGTGTTGTGTTATTTATTTCTGCCGCTAGTTTTTGTGACTACATGTCTACAGCAATTAATACTACGATATCGACTGTAAGCTGTGATATAAGAGTCAGTGATAATTTGGCGGATGACAGTAAGGCTTTGTATGATAAACTGCGCGTGACTAAGGGCGTGACGAAATCGTCGTATTATTTTAAATTGTCGACAGAATCATCAATATCAGCCGTTGTGCCGGATTCGAGCATTTCTGAAGAATACAGAAATGGTGTTGATGGAGAAGGTGGGCAGTTAAATGAGCCTGTTGATGAAAAGGGAAATGTGGTTAAATCCAAAACACAGCTTGTGGATAATCTAACGGTTGTGTTTATGGAGAATCAGGCATTTGACGAGTGTGTAAAACAAAATAGAGCAAATGGAAAATTTGATGCTCTTGCATATGATACGATGTCGAATCAGACGAGAGATGGTAAAATGTACCAGTATTCTTTGTTTGACAAAATACCGGATGAAGTGGAAGTGTGCTTCCCGAAAAAGCTGCCAAAGCATTATGAAGATGTTTATGCGCGCAGAGTAGGAAAAAATGGCGAACTTGAGTGCCGGATGGAGAAGTATTTGAACGAAGAGGCAGAGCCTAATTCTGAACGTTTTGTGCCTTATAAAGAATTTTACAACACAAGAAAAATTACCATTGGAAAAACTTTGGACAAAGCACCGTTTGGTATGGAGAATGAGCTCGGATATGGACTGGTTCTTTTCATGCCGGAACGTGCAATGGCAAAAATCTGTCCGGCAGGGATTGAAAAACTAATGGTAATGCTTTACAATTCAGATAACCCGACAGAGACGTCTGAGAAAATGTGTCAGGTGCTTGAAAATAATGACCGCTCCACGGGAAATTTGTATAATTACGCAAGAGAAATACAGGACGTCAGAGCAATGATGTTAGTCATCAAAATCTTTTCTTATGGATTTATTATTTTGATTTCGCTGATTTCGATTGCGAATGTGTTTAACACCATCTCGACGAATATTTTGCTGCGGCGTCGTGAATTTGCTGTGCTTCGTTCTGTTGGAATGACCAGGCACGGATTTTATAAAATGATGAATTTGGAATGTATTTTGTATGGCTGCAAAGGATTATTCTTTGGACTGATTGCTTCCGTGGGAGTAACATACCTGATTTATCTTTCACTTAGAAATCAGATGATTCTCGATTTTTACATTCCGTGGTACAGTGTTGTGATTGCCGTGTTTAGTGTGTTCTTTGTTGTGTTTTGCACGATGCTCTACGCGATGAGAAAGATTCAGAAAGATAACGTGGCAGAGACATTGAAGTCGGATGTGTTTTAGGGTTATGGAACTGGTGGTTGGCGGTATGGTAGTTGCAGTTGACCGTAATATTAAAAACATATAAATAGGTCATCCGATTTTAGTGAATGGGTTGACTGGAAATGGAGATATTGCATATTCAGTCAACCTTTTTAAACTAAGTGGATGACTGTAATATTAAAAAGATAGATTCCGGTCAACGAAAAATGATAAAAAGGATGACTTAAAAAGGAAAAAACAGAAATAAAGTCAACTTTTTATGCTGAATGGGTTGACTGGGATAGAAAATAATAAGTTTTAGGTCAACTAGAGAGATAAGTTAAAGTATATGACGCAGGAGGTGAGCGAAAATGGAAATGGCTTTAATTGCAGGACTTGGACCTGTTTTCGTTTTTTGCATGCTTCTGCTGGTAATTTTTCTATGTAAAAGTCAGGGGTATGAGTCTGGCCAAAAGAGAGCAGGACGTCAAGGAGAGAATTATGTCTGTGACTTAATTTGTCAAGTGCTAAAGGAAAAGGATCTGCTTTTTTCAAATGTGCCGATTGAAATTGAAGGAAAAAGGACAGAATTGGACCACATCATTGTGAATAATAGAGGGATATTTATTATTGAAGTAAAGAATTACAGTGGCAGTTTAATGGGGACGGATAATGATTATGAATGGGTGAAAACAAAGATTAGCAGTAGTGGAAATTCCTATACAAAAATCGTAAAAAATCCAATAAAGCAAGTGAACCGGCAGGTATATTTGTTGGCACAGTTTTTAAAATATTATGGTGTTGATGTTTGGGTTGAGGGATATACATTTTTTGTGCAGGGTAATTCGCCGGTGGACTGTAAACAGGTGCTGGAATCAGCACAGGACATTAACCATGTGATACATAATGGCGCAAATCGAAACTTAACGAATGCAAAAGTTCAAGAGATACAAAAGTTATTATCGTAATTTTCCCATGTCTATAAAATAAACACATTTTAATGAAAACAAAACCTATCAAAGATAATAAAACAGTTATATAATGTTAGCAAACAAAGGTTGGAAGGAGTGAAAAAATGCTATTTCAAGTGACAGCAATAATTCTTTTGCTTGTGTTTTATGGGTGTTATTTTGGAAAAATGTTTCTGCAAAAGCGGCAGGGAATCCAGACGGATCAAATTGGGAAAGGCAAAACAGGGACTGCCAAAGTGATTGAAACACTTATGAAAATTACGACAATATTAGTTCCTCTGGTAGAAGTTATATGTATTATAAAAGAAAAGTACTACGGTATTTTGGGAGGAATTTACGATGAATTTAGATAGGAGAGATGAAGTATGAAGTGTTCAAAATGTGGAAAAGAAATGAGAAAGGGATATTTGTTTTGCAGCAAGGATGGAGCATTTAGTTTTGCTAATGAGGTACCGGGAGTATTTCAAAATGCGAAAAAAGCAGATGGTTTTGTGGAGGTGACGAAATTAAAACCGAATCATAGGACAAATGTGGCAGCAAACTGTTGTGAAGAATGTCGAATAATTACCATTGAGTATTAATGGATTATTGGTTTTGAAATTAAAATATTGGAAAATAAGAAAAACAGCGCAGACAGATAATAGATGCGCTGTTTTTGAAAGTGAGAAAATAGTGACATATTACAAAGGAATATGTGGAAGAATATTGTTGACACATTTTTAAAAGAGGAATATAATATGTCTGAATGGAATAGAAAGACAAAATCTAAAACGTTAAGAAAGGAGAATGCTTATGCTATATGACTATATTATAGAGAATTATAAAGAGGCAGAACCCATTTTCTTTTCTGATTTAAAGATAGAAGATATAACGAAATCTGCGTTGAATCAGCAATTAAAAAAATTATGTGATAAAGGGTTAATTATGAAATATGATACGGGGGTGTATTATATTCCTAAGTTAACTTTGTTTCATTCATCGGTTGGACCAAATGCAGATATGGTTGCAAGATATCGTTTTATTTCGAAAGGTGACAATATAGACGGATTTTATGGTGGAAATTCGTTTGCTAATCAGATTGGAATAACAACACAGGTGCCTAGAGTAGTGGAAATTGTAAGTAATAACACAAATTCATCAAACCGGGAAATTTGTATTGGTAATAGAAAATTTTATGTGAGAAAACCGGTTGTGCCGATTACAAAGGAAAATGTTTATGTGTTACAGATGTTGGAGTTACTTAAAAATCTAGATGCATATCTCGATTTTTCATATGAAGAAGCAAAGGAAAAATTTGCTGAATATATTTCTGTCCATGAAATTAAGAGAAGCGATGTGGATTGTTACATTAGAAAGTATCCGATGTCAACATTTAAGTATTATTATGAATTGGAGTTGGATTATGTACTTGCATAAAGAAAATAAGGAGTTATTTCGCGATGCGGTTCTTTTAGCCTCTCAAAAACTTGAAGTAAGCGAAGATATTGTTGAGAAAGACTACTATGTAACTATGATTTTAAAGAAGTTATCTGCAATTGAGTATCCGATTGTATTTAAAGGTGGAACTTCACTTTCAAAAGCATTTCAGATTATTGATCGTTTCTCTGAGGATATAGATATCACGTTTACAGAGCACTTAGGGGAGGCAAGGCGGAAGAAATTGAAATACAATATACTGAAACCTATAGCGGATGATTTAGGGGTGGAAATTCGTAATTTCGAATCTATTGAGAGTGATAAAAATCTTAATCATTATGATTTTTATTATGAATCTGTTATAGGAGACAGAGTGGTTAATGCTATTCCACCTTATGTGAAACTCGAAACATCATTAATGTCGTACGCATTTCCTACAGAGGAAAAGAACTTAAGTAATTATATTTTTGATGCGCTTGGAAAAGAAGAACAAGATTTTATTACGAAATATGATTTGAGTGAATTTCCGATGAGAGTACAATCTTTGAATCGTACATTTATTGATAAAATGTTTGCCATATGTGATTATTATATGAAGGGAAAGGCATATAGAAATGCAAGGCACTTGTATGATATATACAAACTTTCAGAATATGTTACAATTGATGATGATTTTTTGAGGCTTGTTGGGGAAGTGCGTAATCATAGATTAAATATGGGAGCAGCGATTGCACCTTCAGCACCTTTAGATGTTAATATATTAGAGTTAGCTCAAAGTATATGTGACGAGGATTTTTATAAGAATGATTACAAAGAAACAACACTCAAATTGATTTCTGATTCTTTGTCCTATGAACAAGTTAAAAAACGTTATAAAGAATTGGTTGAAAAGATATTACACAAGGAGAATCAAAATGCTTAATCAATTACATTTGGCCATGCTTGAATTATACAAAGGCGATGCAAAAAGAATCCAGCATTTCTGCAAGGTACACAGTTATGCCAAGTTAATTGCGGAATGTGAAAAAGTAGACAAAGAAACATTATTTATTTTGGAGGCAGCAGCACTTACACACGATATCGGAATTCATTTGTGTGAAGAAAAGTACGGCGACTGCAACGGGAAGTTGCAGGAAAAAGAGGGACCGGCGATAGCTGCCAGACTGCTCGGAGAATTGGGATTTGAAAAACAAGTTTCAGAGAGAGTGCAGTATTTGATTGCACATCATCACACCTATCATAATATTGACGGTTTGGATTACCAGATTCTTGTGGAAGCCGATTTTCTTGTAAATCTTTTTGAAGACAATTTGTCAAAAGAAGCGGCGTTAAATGCATACCAAAATATTTTTAAGACAGCAACCGGCAAACGGATTTGTAAAGAGATGTTTGCTCTTTGATGAGGATAGGAAGAAAATAGATGCAATATGTTAAACTACAGGTAAACTACAAGTGCATCTGATTTTCTTTGTTTTAATGGCGGAGAGATTATTCTGCATACATTCAAGGACTTGGAAGAGGAAGTAAAGCATTTGATGGAAAACACATGCTAACCTCCTCAAACTTATTTCTCTTTTGATCTGCAAAAAATGGTTCTAAAAATCAGTCTTACAAACGGACCACAGTAGAACATCTGGTAGCAGATTGCCATTGGAAAATTCATTCCCCATGTCTGAATCCATGTTCCAAATGTTTTTGTGTCCTTGAATAAAATGGTTGCAGCAAGACTCATAATCGGGCACATAATGCAGCAGATACAAATCGAAATTGCGTAGGTGATAAACTGTGGTCTGTCATTCGGGCGCATAACAGTAAATGCCAATATCTTTGCAATTTTCCCAACGACGAAAAATTCTAAAACAAATGCGATTGGTACCATAATCGGCAATTCATGAAGGGCAGCAAGAAAAGTCTCTCCCGATACACCTCCGGTATTTAAGGCTACGTTGTAGACCACCATTCCATACACCATAATTGTGGCCATGATAATTGTAAATATGACATCTTGAAATTTGTTTTTTGGCATAAAAAAATCCTCCTGTTTGATAACTATAATTTTATGTGTTGTTCGTTATCATCCCGGAGGATTGTGCGTTTCCAATTCTAACCATATTCAATTGCTTGTAGTAGTATAACATACTTTTTAAATTTATGTAAGCATTTTTTCTCTTAGTTATCAAAGATAGGTAAAAGAAAATAGGAATAATTTGGCTGTGGTAAATGTTCGTTGCCGGTTCCTTTGGATTCCAGTAATTCCGTGGAAACACTTTGTGACTCGTGGGTTTTGAGTACGTTGGTATGCGGCACTGGTGGTTTCAGTGCCCATACCGCTACGCACTCAATAAGCGAGAACGCCCACGAGACGCAAAGCGTTCCTACGGAATTACGGAAAACAAAAAAGTGACAGCGAACACTTGACACAACCCATTTGACAGAACCGCTACATCGTGCTATCATAAAACTCGTGAGTAAAAGAAATCTTCAGGGCGGGGTGCAATTCCCCACCGGCGGTAAAGCCCGCGAGCGACCTTGGTTGCCGATTCGGTGAAATTCCGAAGCCGACAGTATAGTCTGGATGAAAGAAGATAAACGATTTGTGAATGTCAGAAAACCCTGAGTATCTTTTTGGTACCCAGGGTTTCTTTATTTTGGAAAGGAGGCTGTTATGACAAATCAAGATTACATGAAACGTGCCCTGGAACTTGCAAAAAAAGCGATGGGATATACTTCCCCGAATCCGATGGTCGGCTGCGTGGTTGTGAAGGATGGCAGGATTGTCACCGAAGGATATCATGAGCGGTGCGGCGAATATCATGCAGAGCGCAACGCCCTCACAAAATGCAGCGAAGATTTAACAGGAGCCACAATGTATGTGACGTTAGAGCCGTGTTGTCATCAGGGAAAGACGCCTCCGTGTACGGATATTATATTGGAGCGTGGCATTGGAAAAGTATATGTTGGCTCGATGGACCCGAATCCGAAAGTGGCAGGAAAAGGTGTACAGATTTTAAGAGACCATGGCGTAGAAGTAGAGACCGGCCTTTTAGAAGAAGAGTGCCTTTCATTAAATGAAATATTTTTTCATTATATTACAACAAAAATGCCTTATGTGGCGATGAAGTATGCGATGACGTTAGATGGTAAAATTGCTTCGTTTTCCGGCGATTCCAAATGGGTGACCGGAGAAAAGGCGAGAGAACATACACATTTTTTGCGAAAAAAATACCGCGGAATTTTAGTGGGAATCGGAACCGTGCTTGCGGATGATCCGATGCTCAACTGCCACATTGAAAATGGTGTGGACCCGGTTCGGATTGTATGTGATTCGCATTTGCAGATTCCACTTGAGTGCCAGCTTGTGAAAACGGCAAAGAATATCGAAACGATTGTCTGCTATGCCGAGGAAAATGAGGAAAAGCAAAAAGCACTTATGGAGGCGGGTGTTCAGTTAATTAAGGCTGAAAAAGATGGACAAGTGGACTTGGAAAAGCTGATGATGGAATTAGGCAGTATGGAAATTGACAGTGTTCTAGTAGAGGGTGGCGGCGCCATCCATGGTTCCTTTTTGACATCCGGTTTGGTGCAGAAAGTTTACTGTTATATTGCGCCGAAGATGATTGGCGGCAAAGATGCATTATCGCCGGTTTTGGGAAAAGGAATTGAAAAAATGAGTGACGCCGTGGAAATTACGGATGTTACGGTACAAAATTTTGGCAGTGACATCTGTGTGAGCGGGCATATGAAGCAAAAAAAGGAGGGATAAGCGGTGTTTACAGGAATTGTAGAAGAGATGGGAACCATTCAGAAAATTGAACGGGGAAGCCAGTCGGCGGTCTTATCGATTCGCTGTGAAAAAGTGTTAGAGGGTACGCAGATTGGTAACAGTATTGCTGTGAATGGCGTGTGTCTGACCGTGACAAGCCTGCGAAGTGATGGTTACGATGCAGATGTGATGGCAGAGACGATGAACCGGAGTTCCCTCGGTTTACTGCAGCCGGGAAGCCGTGTGAATTTAGAGCGTGCGATGCCGGCGGATGGACGATTTGGCGGACATATCGTGGCAGGACATGTGGATGGGACAGGAACTATTGTCAAAATAGAAAAGGACGAAACGGCGGTGTGGTACCGAATTGAGGCGGCACCGGAAGTGCTTCGCTACATTGTAGAAAAAGGCTCTATCACAATTGATGGAATCAGTCTTACCGTGGCGACAGTTTCCGATACGGATTTTCAGGTGTCAATTATTCCGCACACTCAGGCAAATACGGTGCTTTCTGACCGGAAAACCGGTGATGTGGTAAATCTGGAAACAGACATTATTGGAAAGTATGTGGAAAAACTTTTGCAGCCGCAAAAAACTCCTGAAAAAGAAAGTAAGATTACGTTAGAATTTTTAGCAGAAAACGGATTTTAATACAGAAAGGAACGAGAATAATGGCAGGATTTGCAACGATTGATGAGGCATTACAGGATTTAAGAGATGGGAAATTAATTTTAGTGATTGATGACCCGGACCGTGAAAATGAAGGCGATTTAATTTGTGCCGCAGAATTTGCTACGACAGAAAATGTAAATGCGATGGCAAGTCTGGCAAAAGGATTAATCTGTATGCCGATGAGTAAAGAGATGACGAAAAAACTGGGACTTGACCAGATGGTAGCGGTGAATACGGATAACCATTCAACGGCATTTACCGTTTCGATTGACCATGTGGACACAACGACCGGTATTTCTGCGGTAGAGCGTTCGCTGACGGCAATGAAGTGTGTCGAAGATGACGTGAAACCGGAAGATTTTCGAAGACCGGGACACATGTTCCCTCTTGAAGCAAGAGAAGGCGGCGTGTTAAAGCGTGCCGGACACACAGAGGCAACGGTGGATTTGATGCGGTTAGCCGGTCTGAAAGAGTGTGGTCTTTGCTGTGAGATTATGCGTGAGGATGGTACGATGATGCGTACAACTGAACTTTTAGAATTTGCCAAAGAGCATAATCTTCATGTAATTACAATCGAGGATTTAATTAAGAAACGTTTGGAAAAAGAAAGTCTTGTAAAAAAAGAAGCCGAGGCAAAACTTCCAACGAAATATGGAAATTTCCGGATTCACGGATATCAGAATATTACAAACGGTGAGCATCATGTTGCCCTTACGATGGGGGATGTGTCGGACGGTGAACCGGTGCTTTGCCGTGTTCATTCAGAATGTCTGACCGGTGATGTATTTGGCTCATGCCGCTGTGACTGCGGCGAGCAGTTAGAAAGTGCCATGCGCATGATTGCCAAGGAAGGCAGAGGAATTCTTCTTTATATGAGACAGGAAGGCAGAGGAATCGGCCTTTTGAACAAATTGAAAGCTTATGAACTGCAGGAGCAGGGATATGATACGGTAGAGGCAAATGTAAAATTGGGATTTGCTCCGGACTTAAGAGAGTATGGAATCGGTGCCCAGATTTTATATGATTTGGGCGTGAAAAAACTTCGTCTTTTGACGAATAACCCGACTAAAATTGCAGGACTTGCCGGCTATGGAATTGAAATTGTGGAGCGTGTTCCGATTGAAATTGCACCAAAGCCGGAGGATTATAAGTACCTTGTGACAAAGCAGGAAAAAATGCAGCATATGACGCACTATGATGTAACACGTGCGAAAAAAGATAAATAAAAGAAAGTGAGGAAATGAAAATGAAAACATTAGAAGGAAACGTAATTGGAAAAGGACTCAAAGTTGGTATTGTGGCAGCAAGATTTAACGAGTTTATTGTAAACAAACTGATTGGCGGTGCAGAGGATGCCTTAGTACGTCATGGCGTGGATACAAAGGATGTGGAACTTGCTTATGTGCCCGGCGCTTTTGAAATTCCGATTGTTGCACAGAAGATGGCAGCAAGTGGAAAATATGATGCAGTAATCTGCCTTGGTGCCGTAATCAAAGGTTCAACTTCTCATTATGATTATGTCTGCGCAGAGGTAAGCAAAGGAGTTGCAACCGTTGGTTTAAATACCGGAGTACCGACTCTGTTTGGTGTATTGACAACCGATAATATTGAGCAGGCAATTGAGCGTGCCGGTACAAAAGCAGGAAATAAAGGATATGATGTTGCATGTTCTGCCATTGAGATGGTAAACTTAATGAAAGAGTTATAAAAAGAAATAACAAAAGGGGGCAGCAGGGGTGATGGATTTTCATCAGATTAAGTCGAACATGGAGAAGGTAATCGTTGGAAAGTCTGAGACGATTGATTTGGTTCTTACGGCACTTTTAGCAGGCGGTCATATTCTGCTTGAGGATGTGCCGGGAACCGGAAAGACGATGCTTGCAAAAGCGTTAGCAGCATCACTTTCACTGGATTTTCAGAGAATCCAGTTTACACCGGATTTACTTCCGGGGGATGTGACGGGAATCCACTTTTTTAATCAGAAAAATTCAGAATTTGAATTTCGTCCGGGTGGCATTTTCACGAATATTCTGCTGGCAGATGAGATTAACCGCGCGACGCCGCGTACGCAATCAAGTCTGTTAGAGAGTATGGAGGAACATCAGGCAACGATTGACGGTGTCACCATGGAATTACCGGACCCGTTTTTTGTAATTGCGACGCAGAATCCGGTAGAATCTTCCGGTACATTTCCACTTCCGGAAGCACAGCTTGACCGGTTTATCATGCAGATTCCGATGGGATATCCAAACCGCGAAGGCGAGCGTGAAATTCTGCACCGGTTTGCAGTGGATAATCCGCTATTGACACTTGAGCCTGTCTGCACAAAAGAAGAACTGGCGACGATGCGGAAACAGTGCGAAGAGGTTTATGCGGCACCCGTGATTGAGGATTATATTTTAGAACTTGTGGAAGCTACCCGTAAGCATAATAACATTGCACTCGGCGTCAGTCCGCGTGGGGCACTTGTATTTTTGCGTGCAGCAAAATGTTATTCGGCATTAAAGGGCGAGCATTTTGTGACACCGGAGACAGTGAAGTATCTGGCGCCATTTGTACTTTCACACCGGCTGATTTTGGAAGACGTGTACAGTACAAATAAAAAAGCGTCCGATTACATTGAGGAAATTACGCATTTTGTAACAGCACCGACGGAGGATTTTGCTAAGTGATAATCATGTTATTTCTTGCCCTTGTGCTGTTTACCGTTTATTTCATTCATACGTTTCATTACAGCAGACATTGGATGGAAAACTTTGAAGTGACACTTGCCTTTTCGGAGGAACAGGCAGGAGAGGGCGATACGTTGTTTTTATATGAAACAGCAGTGAATAAGAAAAAAATGGGTCTGCCGATTATGTGTGTGAAGTTTTTAGCCTCCCGCTTTTTGCAGTTTGAGGGGGCGGAGAGCGGAACGGTTTCAGACCATTTTTACCGGAATGATGTCATGAGTGTGGATGGCTTTGAGAAAGTGCGCCGAAAATTAAAATTTACCTGCAAAAAACGTGGATTTTATCAGATTCAAGAGGCAGAACTAGTCAGTTATGATTTGTTCTGCCGTCATACGTTTGTCCAGAAAATTCCGGTGGAAGTTTCGCTTTTGGTATACCCGTCCCGTATGGATATTCGAAAATTGATGCCGGTGTTCCAGCACATGACAGGTTCGTGTAAAACGAATGTGCCACTGTTTGAAGACCCGTTCTTAAGTGGTGGTGTCCGAGAGTATACGCCGGAAGATTCGATGCGTAAAATTCACTGGAAGGCGTCGGCGAGAATGGGGAATTGGCAGGTAAAAACAGCGGAATATACGGCTTCTACTCCTGTCGTAATCCTGCTTAATCTGGAATCGCCCGGTGTTTTTGTCTCTGTTGATTTGATGGAAGAGAGTATTCGTCTTGCGTATTCCTTTGTTTATTATTTAAGCAAAGAAGGTGTAGAAACAAAGTTAGTTATTTCCGGTGATGAGAAATATTCCATGGAAGGAACCGGAAGAACCCAGATTGCGGCGGTACGTCATGCTCTGGCATTGATTTCTTATGAGCACCCTCTTAGCAAAGGGGAAGATTTTGTGATAAGAGAGTGCGAAAAAATCCGCAGGGAGCAGCATGTGATTCTCATTTCTGCGGCAGGAAAAAAGCCAATGCAAAAGGCAGTTTCCGATATGCTGCACCGGAACGAATCTTTGACGTGGATTGCTCCAACTTTTTCGGAGTATGGAGAGGATAATGAATTTCGGGAGATACCTCCGTCAATTGCAAAATGTCTTGTGAAATGGAGGGGTATGTAGTGAAGATCCGCAGGCGGTGCCGTTTTTTGGCATTTCTTTATTATGAGTTGTTAATTCTTGGAGTGTTTACCTCTTTGGTTCATTGGTTTGATGCCGGCGATGTGTATTCTTATGGGCGTTTTGTCTTTTTTGTTTTTGTGCCAATATTATTTTACCGGCATTTTTATCAGAAAGAAAAGCGGGAGGAAAGAAAGGTTGCGTCCTGTCATGTGGGGGCACTTGTGTTAGCCGGACTCTTTATGATGCCGGGAACTATTTTAGAGGCGGCCGATGATAGTTTCTGGCTGTGCAGCATTTTCTATCTGGCGGCGATTGTTGTTGGATTTGCCGGTGAATACTGGCGTGGGCAGTATCTTGTAGTAGGCTGCAATCCAAGTGTTTCTAAGGAAACGAAACGCCGCATAAATGTGAATCGCAGGAAGGACTGGATTCCTTTCTATGCTGCGGGATTTCTTACGGTTTTGCTTTTATTTGTGGCGGCAGGATATAAACCGGAGTGGAATTTTGAAAAGGATTCAAAGCAAAAGACTACCGTGGCGGAAACAAAAGAGAAGGAAGAGCCGGCAGCGGGACCGGAAAGCCAGTTCAGAGAGACTGTGGTACGGCAGCAGCAGGAAGAGCAAAAGGGCAATTTCTGGCTTACGCTACTGCGGTATACTGTATTGATTGTACTGATTGTGGCGGTAGTTATTTTGGCTGCTTATGGCATTTTTAAATTGATTTGTTATCTGGTATTTCACCGCAAAAAGTCTTCCTATGAATTTGCGGAACAGGTGACCATTACAAAAGAGGATGAGGAACATATACGGCTTGTACCGGTGGCAAAACGGGAAAAGAAGTTCCCGGCAGGTAACGATGGATTTGTTCGAAAGACGTTTTACAAACAGATTCAAGCCGGTGCACAAAAGAATTCGGTTCCATGCTCACAGACGCCGCAGGAACTAAAGGAGACTTATTTATCTGGGGAAAAGGCGGATGAATATTTGACTCAATTATATGAAAAGGCAAGATATGCGAAAGAGTCGGTTGAGACAGAAGAAATTCGCAAATTACATGAATTGGAGGAACAGAAATGGAAGAAAAATGGAAAAAAGTAAATCCGGTGCTCCCGTTGGATTATCCGGACCCGGATGTAATTCGGGTAGACGACACGTATTATATGGTAAGTACCACGATGCATTTTATGCCGGGATGTGTGATTCTGCGCTCCTATAATCTGGCGGACTGGGAAATTTATTCTTATGTGTATGAGACACTTGAACTTACGGATCAAGAGTGCTTAAAGAATGGAAAAAATGCTTATGGACAAGGAATGTGGGCTGCCACACTCCGCTATGAAAAAGGTATGTTTTATCTGATCTTTGTTGCCAATGACACGGGAAAAACGTATTTGTTCCGCGCGCTGGACTTAAAAGGCCCATGGCAGAAAAATGAAATTGAGGGCTTTTACCATGACTGCTCGCTTTTGTTTGATGAGGGACGTGCTTTCCTTGCCTACGGAAACCGCCAGATTTATGTGATGGAATTGAATGAAGAAATGACGGCGCCCAAAGAGGGCGGTTTACATAAACTTTTGGTTGAGGACCTGGACGAAGTGTATCTTGGTTATGAGGGAACCCATTGGTACAAAATCAATGGGAAATATTATTTGTTTTTTATCCATTACCGTAAGGGGGACAATACGAGACGTTCACAGGCTTGTTATGTAAGTGATTCGCTCGCAGGTCCTTATACCGGTGGAGAAGTGCTTGATACCGACGGCGGTTACTGCAATCAGGGAGTTGCCCAGGGAGGAATTGTGAGCACAACAAGTGGAAAATGGTATGCTATGCTGTTTCGTGACAGCGGTGCCGTGGGAAGACTGCCGGTTCTTGTTCCGGTTCATTTTGAAAATGATTTTCCGGTATTTGGCGTAGAGGGAGAAGTAGATGACAAACTGCTTTTAGAGGATACAAAACCGGCTCACAAATATGCACCTTTATATGGAGATGAAGATTTTTCTTCTCTTCATAATTACTGGCAGTGGAATCATGTGCCGGATGACAGCAGGTGGAAACTTTTGAATCACCGGTTGATTTTGCAGACCGGAAAAATATGCAATAATGTAACACAGGCACCAAATACGCTGACTCAGAGGACGCCGTATCCGGGAGGTGTTGTAACAGTAACCGTGGATGGTTCGGCGTTATCCGATGGAGATATAGCGGGACTTTGTATGCTGCAAAGTGACTATGCATTAGCCGGAATTACGAAGGAAAATGGAAAATATTTTCTTGTGAAACTGGCAAAAGACGGTGTGGCAGATGGACAGATGAACTCGAAAGAAGATGACAGTCTGCCGGCTATACAGGAGAAAATTCCGCTTTCTTCTGCCAAAGTTACACTTCGTGTGAAAATTGATTTTACAAGAATGAAAGATACGGCAGTGTTTGAGTGGAAGCAGGATGGTAATTGGCAGATTCTTGCAGAGCCATTTTCTCTGTATTTTAAGCTGGATCATTTTTGTGGTGTGCGTCCTGGACTGTTCTGTTATGCGACGAAAGAGCATGGAGGCCAGGCAGCATTTTCGGATTTCAAAATGAGAAAGGAAGAGACTGATGAATAAAAAAGAGGGCATTAAGTTATGTGAATCCGAGCTTAAGGTGATGGAACTTCTGTGGGAGGAGGGTGAACTCCGCGCGGGTGAAATTGTTCCGATTTTGTCAGCGCGCGTTGGCTGGAACCGCAATACGACTTATACAATTATTAAAAAGTGTGTGGAAAAGGGGGCCATAAGGCGGATTGAACCAAAGTTTGTCTGCCAGCCCCTTGTGACAAAGGAGCAGACACAGGTTTATGAAATAAATGCATTGGCAGAGCGGTTGTTTGATGGAAGTTTGGAAAAACTGCGGAAGGTTGTGGAGGAGATGGTGGGATAATACCAATAACATAAGTAGATACCGGATAAAATAATCAAAGGACTAATTCTTAGCTGTTTATTTTATCCGGTATTTTTGTGTGAAAATTATTTTCTTTCAAAAAATGACAGAAAATGAAAGAAAATGATTGACAATGACGGAAGATGACAGTATAATACAGATAAAGAAAACAAAAAAGTCCATTTCGGGCAAAAGTAGTCAAAAAATGAAATGGAGTGATGAGATGCTGACAGAAGAAAGACTTCAGGAAATCGAGCGTATTGTGAAGGAAAAGGGGAGTGCTTCAATTCCGGAATTGATGGAACGGATGGGAATATCAGAATCCACAGCCAGACGGGATTTGACTCTGCTTGATAAGCAGGGAAGGCTTCAAAAAGTTCGTGGCGGTGCGATGATAACTAGTGACGTTTATAGTACCAAAGAAGATACTGTGCTCCAGAAAAAGGACCGGAATTTAGAGGAAAAAGTGAAAATTGCAAAGTATGCGGCATCGCTTATTGAGCCAAACGATTTTGTGTATCTGGATGCCGGAACGACAACGGAACTTATGATTGATTATCTGACAGAAAAGGATATCACATTTGTGACAAATGCAGTTTCACATGCTAGGAAACTTTCGATGGCGGGATATACAACGTATATTCTTGGTGGAGAGTTTAAGGCAACGACAGAGGCAATTGTTGGCGATGAAGCAATTGAAAGTCTACAAAAATATAATTTTACAAAAGGCTTTTGGGGAACAAATGGTGTACATCAGAAATTAGGTTTTAGTACACCGGATGTCAAAGAGGCAAAAGTAAAAGAAGTTGCCATGAAACATTGTGCCAAACGTTATGTGCTTTGTGATTCGAGTAAGTTTTCGCAGATTTCCTGTGTAAAATTTGGAGAGTTTGCAAAAACTTGTATCATAACGACACAGATTTTAGATGAGAGTTATAGACAATGTGACAATATCATTGAAGTAAAGTGAGGTGACAAAGAATGATTTACACGGTAACATTTAATCCTTCCTTAGACTACACCATTCATGTGGAGAATTTTGAACTCGGCAAAGTAAACCGCACGGTGCAGGAAGATATTTATGCCGGAGGAAAAGGAATTAATGTATCTATGGTGCTCAAAAACCTGGGATATGAAACGACGGCATTTGGTTTCCTTTCCGGATTTACCGGACAGGAGATTGAGCGGCTTCTGAAAGAAAAGGGAATCTCAACCGAATTTATTCATATTGAAAATGGAACTTCGAGAATTAACCTTAAGATTCGTTCCGATGTGGAAAGCGAAATCAATGGAATGGGACCAGTGATTCGGAAGGAAGATTTGGAATTGTTGTATGAGCAGCTGGATACATTGAAAGACGACGATGTGCTTGTTCTTGCGGGAAGCATACCTTCCGGAATGCCGCAGTCGATTTACAGAGATATCATGTCAAGGCTTCAGAGCAAGCGGATTAAAATTGCTGTGGATGCGACAAAGGATCTTTTGATGAATGTGCTTGCGTATCATCCATTCGTGATAAAGCCAAATAATCACGAACTTTCGGAAATTTTTGATGTTACGATTGACAGTAAAGAAAAAGCGGTTGTATATGCAAAGGAATTGCAGAAAAAGGGAGCACAGAATGTCATTGTTTCCATGGCTGGGGAAGGCGCTGTATTTGTTGGCAGTGATGGCAGCGTATTTACCAGTGAGGCACCGCATGGTGTTGTGAAAAATTCAGTGGGAGCAGGAGATTCGATGGTAGCCGGGTTTCTTGCCGGGTATTTAGCCAAAGGCGATTATGCGGAAGCCTTTAAAATGGGACTTTGCACGGGAAGCGCAAGCGCATTTTCAGACCAGTTGGCAACGAGAGAAGAAGTGGAGCAGGTACGACGTTCACATATATTTGATTTTTAAGAAAGGAGAATTAGTATGAAAATTATTGATTTATTAGATGACAGAAGCATTTTGCTGGATGGTAGAGTGGCAGACAAAAAGGCAGCACTTGACCAAATGGTGGAACTGATGGATGCGAGCGGAAAGTTGAGGGACAAAGAGACGTATCGTCAGGGTGTGTATGCAAGAGAACAGGAAGGAAGCACTGGTATTGGTGAGGGAATTGCTATTCCGCATTGCAAATCGGATGCGGTTATCAAACCGGGACTTGCAGCTATGGTTGTAAAAGATGGGGTTGAATTTGAATCGTTAGATGGACAACCGGCACATTTGTTTTTCCTGATTGCGGCACCAAACACAGAAGATAATGTGCACTTGGATGTGCTGAGTCGTTTGTCAGTTCTTCTGATGGATGAAGATTTTACCAATAAACTTCGTCAGGCAACGAGTGTTTCTGAATTTAAACAGATTATTGAAGAGGCAGAAAAAGGTTCGGAAAATGAGAATGATACTGTTGTAGAACAGTCGAATTCCGAACACTATATTGTGGCAGTGACCGGATGTCCTACGGGAATTGCACACACCTATATGGCGGCAGAGGCACTTGAGAAAAAGGCGAAAGAATTAGGTTACTCGATTAAGGTAGAGACAAGAGGAGCCGGCGGTGCAAAAAATGTATTGACGACAGATGAAATTGAGCGTGCCGATGGTATTATCGTAGCGGCAGACACGCAGGTGCCGATGGATCGTTTTCAGGGAAAACCAACCGTTGTTACTAAGGTTGCCGATGGAATTAATAAACCGGAAGAATTGCTTCGTGAAATCGTAGACGGAAAAGCACCGTTATATGAGGGCGGCGGAGAAACTGCTCCGAAAGAAGAAGCAGCGGAAAAAGAGGGTATTGGACATGCGACCTATAAGCATCTGATGAGTGGTGTTTCACACATGCTTCCATTTGTAATTGGTGGCGGTATTATGATAGCTATTGCATTTTTGATTGATACACTTTGTGGCTATGGTGGTACCGGTGGTGGAAATTTTGGCACATGTACACCATTATCCGCATTGTTTAAGTATATTGGCGATTTTTCCATGGGACTTATGGTTCCGGTATTGGCCGGATATATTGCCTATTCAATTGCAGACAGACCGGGACTTGCTGTTGGTTTTACCGGTGGTTTGTTAGCAGCAAATGGAAATGCAGTACTGGCGAAATATGTATTTGCCAATGAAAGTCTTGGTGGATTTTCAAAATTCATTTCAAATTTTGCCTTTGTTGGAGAAAATGGTGGAAATACCGTATCCGGATTCCTTGGTGGTATTGCAGCCGGCTTTGTGGCAGGATTTATCGTATTAGGATTAAAGAAATTGTGCAGTAAATTGCCGGATTCTTTGGAAGGAATTAAACCGACACTGATTTATCCGCTCGTTGGTATTTTCCTGATTGGTATATTGATGACGATGGTATTTAATCCACTGATTGGTTTGATTAATACAGGACTTAGCAATATGCTGACAAGCATTTCCGATGCAGGTATGATTACAGTTCTTGGTTTGATTCTTGGTGCTATGATGGCGATTGATATGGGAGGCCCGATAAACAAGGCAGCTTATGTATTTGGCTCCGGTATGTTAGCAACCGCATCGCAGATGATGGCACAGGGAGTACAGGCTTCGGACCCGGCAGTTCAGGCATGTTATATGGCAATGGCTTCCATCATGGTAGGTGGTATGGTGCCACCGGTTGGTATTGCAGCAGCCTGCAAATTGTTCCCTCGGAAATTTACAAAAGCGGAGCAGGGTTCCGCAGTTTCGAATATTGTAATGGGATGCTCGTTTATTACCGAAGGCGCAATCCCATTTGCGGCATCTGACCCATTGCATGTCATTCCTTGTACAATGGCTGGTGCCGGTGTGGCAGGATTGTTATCCGCCCTCTTTGGATGTACCTTAATGGCTCCGCATGGTGGCGTGTTCGTATTCGCTACCGTTGGACAGCCGTTATTATATATTGTCGCATGGCTGGTTGGTTCCGCTGTGACGGCAGTGATGTTAGGATTTATCAAAAAAGATGCGAAAGCATAAGTAAAAGGAGGAAATGAAAATGAAAGAGTTTAAGTATGTAATTAAAGATGAGCAGGGGATTCACGCAAGACCGGCAGGAATGTTTGTAAAAGAGGCAGCAGCCTTTTCAAGCAAAGTAACAATTAGTAAAGATGGCAAAGAAGTGGATGCTAAAAGAATCCTTGGTGTTATGGGACTTGGCGTAAAGAAAGACCAGGAAATTGTACTGAGAGCAGATGGTGATGATGAAGACGCAGCAATTGAAAAATTGAGCGCATTTTTACAGGAAAATCTGTAATGTGTTAAGGTAATTGTTAGATACCTTAGATTGGAGGTACTATGCTTGTATTGGATGGAAAAAGTGTTTTTGGTGGAATCGCAATCGGAAAAATCGCCCTTTTTGAAAAGGGCGATGACCCGGTAAAACGTAAGACAATTGAAGATACGAATGAGGAAATCAAACGCTTTGAGAATGCAAAAGAAAAAGCAAAAGAGGAATTAAAGGCACTGTATGAAAAGGCACTTCTAGAAGTAGGAGAAGCCAATGCCATGATTTTTGATGTACATCAGATGATGTTGGATGATTTGGATTATATCGAATCCGTCCGCAATATGATTGAGACACAAAAGGTAAATGCAGAGTTCGCAGTGGCAACGACAGGAGACAATTTTGCTGCGATGTTTTCTGGTATGGATGACGCTTACATGAAAGAGCGTGCAGCGGATGTAAAAGATATTTCCAATCGTTTGATTCGCGTTTTAATGGGAAAGCAGAGCGGTGGAATAACCGGAAATGAGCCGGTGATTCTTGTGGCAGAGGATTTGGCACCAAGTGAGACGGTACAGCTTGATAAAAGTCTTGTCCTTTCGTTTGTTACAAAACACGGTTCGACCAATTCCCACACAGCAATTCTAGCCCGCACAATGAATATTCCGGCATTAATCGGCGTGGATTTTCCGGGAGATATTTCCGGTAAAATGGCAATTGTTGATGGATTTGACGGAAAGGTTTATATTGAACCGGATGAAGAAACACTTGAACGCTATCAGAAACAGAAGGAAGAAGAAGAAAAGAAACAGAAACTTCTTCTGAAACTGAAGGGCAAAGAGACTATTACAAAGGGTGGAAAGAAAATCAATCTGTATGCCAACATTGGTGGTGTATCGGATGTTGCCGAGGTTCTGGCAAACGATGCCAATGGAATTGGTTTGTTCCGCAGTGAGTTTTTGTATCTGCAAAGCGAGACATTTCCAACGGAAGAAGAGCAGTTTCGGGCCTATAAGACAGTTGTAGAAACGATGGCCGGTAAAAAAGTAATCGTAAGAACATTGGATATTGGGGCGGACAAACAGGTGGATTATTTCGGTTTGGACAAAGAAGACAATCCGGCACTTGGATATCGCGCGATCCGTATCTGCTTAAAGCAGCCGGATATTTTCCGCACACAACTTCGTGCCATTTACCGTGCGAGCCATTATGGTACATTATCGATTATGTTTCCTATGATTATTTCAGTCGATGAAGTGCGAGTGATTAAACGAATTGTAAATGAAGTCAAGAGCGAACTTGATGAGCAGGAAATTCCGTATGGAACAGTAGAACTGGGAATCATGATTGAGACGCCGGCAGCGGTAATGATTAGCGATTTACTTGCTAAGGAAGTTGATTTTTTCAGCATTGGAACCAATGATCTGACTCAGTATACGTTAGCAATTGACAGGCAGAATCCGAAATTGGACGACTTTTATAATTCTCACCATGAAGCAGTTCTCCGCATGATCCGTATGGTCGTTGAAAATGGACATAAAGAGGGATGCTGGGTTGGTATTTGCGGAGAACTTGGAGCAGACACTTCCCTGACAGAAACATTTGTTTCAATGGGAATTGATGAGTTGTCCGTGAGTCCGTCGATGGTTTTAAAAGTCAGAGAAGCCGTCAGAAATATTGAAGATTAAACAGAAAAAATCCAATAAAAAAGGTGCACGTTTTATTGTACACCTGTCTGTGATATCATCCTCTCATAAAATATGTGAGAGGATGATTGTTATGTTGAATGAATTTCATGATATGTTGATTTTAGCTTGTGGCTTTAGTGTGATTTTGGCGTATTTAATCTTCCTTCATTAATGAGGAAGAATACCAAGCGGATGTGCCTGAAGGACTTTTGTCTCATAACCGTTTTTACTGTTTGTCAGTAAGTCAGAACGAGGTGTAACACGGCCCTTTTGAGTGAGTACGACGATTGTAGAGCCGCCGTATTCAAAGAATCCTTTTTCTTCTCCACGGGTTACGACTGTGCTTTGTTTGTGGTTTGAAATTTTGCCAACTAAGAGAGCACCGACTTCCATCTGGAGTACATCGCCAAATTCTTTTGAGTGAATTACTGTGTATTCGCGCGTGTTTTCTTTGTAAATTGGAAGGTAATCGTTGGCAATCGGATTTACCGTGTGGTAAGTTCCGTCGATGTGATAATTTTTCGACTGTTTCCCGGACACAGAGTAAAGATAGCGGTGATAATCTTCCACGGTTAAGCGGAGTACGTAGGCATACCCACCACGGAAACGTTTTGCTAAGCGTGGACTGCGAAGCAGAGAACGCAAGGTGTATTCTGTATTTTTAATGGAAAATGTTGTGTTCTCCTGAATTGGATAAACCGTTGCCAGACAGTCGCATGGACTGATAAGGACATCAAGGTCCTCCGGAACAGGCCGGCAGTCCGGCTTGATTTTTCTGGTGAAAAAATCATTAAAAGAAGAGTAGTCACACTCTTCATAAATATCCATGTTAATTTCATTGCGCTCAATAAATTTAGAAATCAGCCATTTTGAGTGAGCAGATGAAAGATAGCGTCCGGCAAGTTTGGAAACCTGCGGCTGAATCAATGGTTTTAAGAGCATACGCCCGAAAATGTTGGTATATAAAAAGGATAATAATTTATCCTGGTTTGTTATATTACTTACTTTTTTCCCTTGTAAATCAATGTAATCCATAAGTCCTCCTTATTATTCGACAAATAAAATGCAAACCATCACAGCGGTCACAAGTACCATCATGGCTGCAATTACACTGTTGCCCGGTTTTTTGAGTTTAAAATCAAGAACGTACAGGAAAGCAACTACGATGTGCATGATGGCAAGGAATAAAAGAAATGTTTCATGGCTGACCAATGGGTGAAACAAATATACAATTGGATAAATAATTGTAATTGTTGTAATTGGCAGACCACGATAGCCTTTTGCCTGGTCGGTTTCGGGATTGGTATGTTTTAATTCTTCCAATACATTAAAATAAGCAAGGCGGATTACACCACATAGAACAAACAAAATTTCAATTGCAATACCCCAGACAGAATTCAGACCCATCTGATAGGAAATGATAACCGGAGTTACTCCAAAGCACACCATGTCGCAGAGAGAGTCAATTTGAATGCCAAAAATTTCCATTTCTTTTGTCCGATTTTTCATAGCACGTGCGATTTTTCCATCAAAAGTGTCACAGGCGCCGGCAAGTGCCAGACATAAAATGGCAAACTTAAACTGACCGGTGCTGGCAAGTGCCATACCGCTTACGGAAAGCGCTACACCTATGTAGGTAACAATTACTGAATAATTATAAAATCCAATCATAAATATCCTCTTTTCTTTTACTCTGTTTTTTTACTTTTATCTGTGACAGTCAAATGTGTGATAAAGGAAACAATACCACTAACAATTACAAGGATGTAATAACTGAATCCGCGGCTGACAAGCAGCGAAGCGGTTGTCATAGCCGTTCCGTGGAAAATCGGGGTAAAGATACGCAGGTAAAGTCCCTCGCTGATTCCCATTCCACCCGGCAGTGGTAACATATCAACAGAAATGGATATGACTGCCTGTAAAATTGTAATAGTGAAGAAAGTCTCCGTATTCAGCCCAAAGCTTCGGTATACAACATAAGTAATCGCAAAAAGGAAGAAGCGCTGGATAAAAGAAATAATCGTTGTGTTAAAAATCGCAAGTTTATTTTCCTTTAAGAAGCGAGAGGCTCCCTTATAAGTTTCCATCGACTGCTCTAAGCGCTCGGTGCGGTTATTTTTCTCTTTCATCAGGTGAATTTTCTTTAAGAGAGCAAATCCCTTGGTGATTAAATATTTTGCCGTGCCGGGCAGGAATACCAGTAAACTCATAAATAATACGCAGAATACGTTGAGCGCAATTCCTAAATAAAGGAAAAACTGAACGTCAACACTCAGCGTTGTGATAAGATCCTGTCCGAATATGGCAACTGCTAATCCGACGAAAACAAGTACAAATTTATATTCAATCGTTACTAACATTAATATGATAGTAGCCGTTGGAATATCAATGTTTTGTTTTTTCATATAGTAAATCTGCATCGGCTGTCCGCCCGTTGCTGACGGGGTGATACAACTGTAGAAAAAACCTACAAAAGAATAACGGATGCAGTTAAATAACGGAACTTTAATCTGCACGGTACTTAATAGGTATTTAATAATAACAGACTCACTGCACACATACACAATTACCAAAATAAAGCCGGCTAACAAAAATCCCGGTGCAATCTGGGAGAGTGTGTGTAAAATAACGCCAAAGTCCTGGTCTTTAAAAACAGCCCAGATGGTTAAACCAAGCAAAGCTACCAAAAATAGAGCGTTAAATAAATTTCTTTTAGTTTTTTTGCTCACGTGCTACTCCTTTTGTTCGAATCAATACATAAAGCAACCGCCGGTTTACCCAGGTGAAGATTAACTTTGGTGCGCGATACCAGCTAACTCTGCGTGTGAGAAGTGAAAGAACTTCTGCGAGCAGGACACCGGCAATGGCATCGGCAATATAATGCTGTTTGGTGAACTGTGTTGAAAGGACAACCAACAGAGCAAAGATGCAGGAAAATGCACGGTACCAGGCAGGTACCTCTTTGCGTCCCCGGATGCCGGTGTAACAAAACCAGCTTACCAGACAGTGAATGGATGGAAACAGGTTTGTCGGCTGATCCAATCCGTATAAAAACTGAAGCAGAAAGACACTAAATCCTGTGCCTGTTACTTCCGGCCGTACATTTGTCGTTGGAAATACCATAAAAATGATTCCGCAGACAAGACGGGAAATCATATCGGCTGCAACAAAACGATAAAACGTGTCCGGGTCATTCCGGTTAATTCTGGCAACCATAATATAATTCACAGTCCAGAACAGAAAACATCCAAAGTAGATGTACATCCAACCCGGAACAAGTGGTATTGCCTGATCCAAAGAAGTGGTAAGGTCATAATGATACCAGTCTGCACACATTACCATCGTTCCACTGTAAATAAGCATATTTAATCCAAAACAGGATAACAGTGGCAGGATGGCAAAAAGCGGACAAATTGGATCAAGATACTTTTTCATCCATTGATACATAATCATATCCTCTTTTTTTGTTCATTTTGAAAACATACTCTTCTTATTCTACAATATTTTTTTTCTTTTTGCAACTTATGATTGTTTTGAGGCAGGGGATGTGCTAAAATATGGGACAGTAGAAAATATATTGCTTAGCAAATGGAGGATAAAAATGGGAATTTTCGATGTTTTCGTTGCGGTGATCTGGGGTATTGTGGAAGGAATCACCGAGTGGCTGCCGGTAAGCAGTACCGGACACATGATATTAGTGGAAGAATTTTTGAAATTTCAGGATGAACAGTTTTCTCAAATGTTTCTGGTTGTTGTGCAGTTAGGTGCTATCTTAGCCGTTGTTCTTTTATTTTGGAGCAGGATATGGCCATTCCGTTTTACAAAGAGAGAGCGGGGCGAATCCATTATTGACTGGAAGATTATGCAGATGTGGTTTAAGATTATCGTGGCATGTCTTCCGGCAGCAATTGTAGGCATTTTGTTTGATGACTGGATTGACGAGGTGTTCTACAATGCGTATGTTGTGGCAGGTGCTTTGATTGTTTATGGTATTTTATTTATTATTGTAGAGAATTGGAATAAGGGAAGAAAACCGGCAATTACTTCGGTAACGGAAATCGGATATGACACTGCGCTTATCATTGGTATTTTTCAGTTATTAGCGGCTGTTGTGCCGGGAACTTCTCGTTCCGGTGCTACCATCATTGGTGCCTTGCTTCTTGGTGTGGCTCGTGGTGCAGCAGCAGAATTTACTTTTTATCTGGCAATTCCGGTTATGTTTGGTGCAAGTGTCTTAAAGATTATAAAGAGTGGATTAAGCTTTGGTGCCATGGGTTATGTGACTTTACTCGTTGGTATGTTAGTTGCCTTTGTGGTGTCTCTGTTTGTAATCCGATACCTCATGAGTTATATCCGTAAACACGACTTTAAGGCATTTGGTTATTATCGAATTGTGTTAGGTGTTGTTGTCCTTGTTTACTTCTTCCTATTCAAATAAAGGGATTTGAGGAAGACCAAGGTAATTCAGAAGACCAACATAAATGGCATAAGCAAATTCATATGGTTTATCGGCTAAGAGGGCAGCGTCGCCTTCATTTGAGAGATAAGCCAGTTCAATGAGGACGGCGGGCATATTGGTCCGCCGTAATACGTAGAGGGAAGGACGGGCATAGATACCGTTGTTTTTTGTACCTAAACGTCTTACAATTTCATTTACGATATTGACGGCGAGTTCATAAGAAGGCGTGTTGACGGCATAGACGTATGCTTCCGTACCGTTGATGGCGGGATTTACATTGGCATTTGTGTGAATGCTTAAAAAGTAGTCAGCCCCCCATTGATTTGCCTGCTCGGTGCGGGTTCTGAGACTTGAGTTGGTGTCGTAACCTAAAATTTCATCCGGTGATGTGCGGGATGTGATAGCAGTGAAGCGGGAATCCGCATTTAAAATGTTTGCAAGATAAGCACCAACTAAATAGGTGATATCCTGTTCCCGTAATCCAAATCCTTCGGCACCGGCGTTAAAACCATAGGGATTGTGTCCCTGGTCGATATAAATACGAATGGGCATAAGTTTGCTCCTTATCCGGTAAAAGAGTTTGCTATCAATATATGCAGTTAGAAAGGTGCGGTGAAAATGGGGAGGCAGATGAGGTTAGACCAGTATATTTCTACTTATGTAGAATTAACGAGAAAAGAGGCAAAAGAGGCGATTCGGCGCGGACTTGTCTGCGTGGCTGGAACAGTCGTAAAACAGGCGAATTGTAAAATTGACAGTGAAGAAGATGTGACTTACTGCGGAAAAGAGATTAGGGCAGAAGAGTTCGTTTATTATATGTTAAATAAGCCAGCAGGTGTGGTTTCGGCAACAAAAGATGAGAAGGAGCGTACCGTCCTTTCCTTACTGCCGGAGATGAAACGGGAATTATTTCCGATGGGGCGTCTGGACAAAGATACGGTGGGCCTTCTTATTTTGACGGATGATGGAATGCTTGCACACCGTTTGTTATCGCCGGCTTATCATGTGGCAAAAGTTTATGATGTGATTTACGAAGGAACTTTGCCTGAAAATGCAGTAGTTTTGTTTGCGGAAGGATTGGAAATTGGAGAGCGGAAAAAAACGCTGCCTGCAAAACTGGAACTCATGAAATCCGGGCACGCAAGGCTTACGATTTCGGAAGGAAAGTTTCACCAGGTAAAGCGGATGTTTGCTGTTTTGGGGGCAAAGGTGACAAAATTAGCAAGGGTATCATTTGGTGGAATAAATTTGGACCCTGCCTTAAAACCGGGGGAATACCGGAAATTGACAGAAAATGAAATCAACCAATTAAAAGAGGGAGAATAAGATGGCGAAGAAAAAATATTATGCAGTGAGAGCCGGAAGAACGCCGGGAATTTATACAAGCTGGGATGCGTGCAAGGCACAGGTGGATGGATTTGCTAATCCGTCTTTTAAAAGTTTTCCGACAAAAGAAGAAGCGGAAGCTTTCTTAGGAAATAATACGAAAGAGAATAAGATAGAAGATGAAGCACTTGCCTATGTAGATGGAAGTTACAATGTTAAGACCGGTGAGTACAGCTGCGGTGTTGTGTTCTTTTTTGAAGGGGAAAAAACGGAGTACTGCGAAAAGGGAACCGACTCAGAACTTGCTGCTATGCGGAACGTGGCAGGCGAAATTCTCGGAGCACAGGTGGCAATGAAGATGGCGGTAGAACAGGGGGCGGAAAGTCTTACGATTGTCCATGATTATCAAGGGATTGCCTCGTGGTGTACCGGAGAATGGAAAACAAATAAAGAGGGAACCAAAGCCTATAAAGCATACTTTGATTCCCTAAAGGATAAACTAATCATTCATTTTCAAAAGGTCAAAGGACATTCCGGAGATGAGTACAATGACCTTGCGGATGAACTGGCAAAAAGCGTTATTTTTTAGCGTTTGCCATTGCTTCTTCGCAGAAATACAGCTGTGAATTCAGAGGAGTTTTTCCTCGCTGGTCTACCTTCACGTAGTGTCCATCCGGCATGAGAAGGTGGGCTTTTTTTGTATCCGAGAGCTGCATGTGTAAAATGTGGTAAATCTCTTCCTGCAATATAGGATCTTCAACCGGGAATAAGATTTCTACACGTTTGTCTAAGTTTCTTGGCATCCAGTCGGCACTTCCCATATAATATTCGGCATTTCCATTGTTCTCAAAGTAGAAAATGCGGGAATGTTCCAAAAAGGTACCAACAATGGAGCGCACACGGATATGTTCACTTAAGCCTTTGATTCCGGCACGCAGACAGCAGATGCCGCGTACAATCAAATCAATTTCCACGCCTGCCTCGCTGGCATCATAGAGTGCTTCAATAATTCCCGGATCACACAAGGAATTCATCTTTGCAATAATTCTTGCCGGACGACCGTTCTTGGCATGTTCTTTCTCACGCTCAATTAAAGACAAGAACTTGCCGCGCAGCCACAGAGGAGCTAAGGATAATTTATTCCATACAAGCGGCTCAGAATAACCGGAGAGCATATTAAAGACTGCCGTGGCGTCTTCCCCATAGCGGGTTTTGCTTGTAAACATACCCATATCGGTGTAGAGTTTGGCGGTAGAGTCGTTATAGTTTCCGGTTCCCAAATGGACATAACGGCGGATTTCGTCTTCCTCTTTGCGGACAACCAGTGTGATTTTGCTGTGAGTTTTTAATCCAACCAGTCCATAGATAACATGGCACCCGGCTTTCTCTAATTTCTTCGCCCACACGATATTATTTTCCTCATCGAAACGTGCTTTTAATTCAACGAGCACAGACACCTGTTTCCCATTTTCTGCTGCCTGCGCCAGAGAAGCAATAATCGGTGAATGACTGCTGACACGGTAAAGTGTCTGCTTAATTGCAAGTACATTTGGGTCGCTTGCCGCCTTTTTTACAAAATTGACAACCGGGTCAAAGGTTTCATACGGGTGATGAAGCAAAATGTCATGTTCCCGTATCTGCTCAAATAAATCTCTTGAGGCATCCAGCATTTTTGGCTGCTGTGGTGTATATTTTGGTTCTTTTAAGTGGTCAAAACCTTCGATGTCATATACTTTCATTAAAAAAGTCAGGTCAAGAGGACCATTAATTTTGAAAATGGCATCTTCACTTAAATTCAATTCCTTTCGGAGCGTTTTCAGCAGCCGCTTATCGATATTATCTTCGACTTCTAAGCGGATTGCCTCGCCCCACTGGCGTTTCTTCAACTGTTTCTCGATTTCAATTAAAAGGTCTGCTGCCTCGTCTTCGTCGATGGAGAGGTCGGCATTTCGCATTACCCGGAATGGAGCCTGGCAAAGAACTTTATAATTCAAAAATAGTTTTTGAATGTTCTTTTCGATAATCTGCTCCAAAAGGATTACAGTGGTGCAGTTATCGCCATCGGTCGGAATTGTAACAACGCGCGGCAGAACGGATGGAACCTGCACGGTGGCAAAATCAATGGTTCCCTTTTTCTTTTTATCCATCAACAGCGCACCGATGTTAAGTGAGCGGTTGCGGATTAACGGAAAAGGTCTGGAGGAATCCACAGCCATCGGAGTGAGGACCGGGAAAACTTCTTTCTGAAAATAGTTGTCAACGTAGTCTGCCTGTTCTTCTGTTAATTTTTCAAATTCTGTGACGATTTTTAAGCCATTCTTCTTTAATGAAGGAAGAAAAGAACGGTTGTAGGTATTATACTGAGCCGTCGTAAATTTATGCGTTTCTTTTAAAATCGCATCAATCTGTTCTTTACTGGTCATACCGGCAATATCTTTTTTGGTGTAACCGGCATTTACCTGGTCTTTCAGAGAGGCAACGCGGACCATGAAAAATTCATCCAGATTGGAGGCGGTAATGCTTAAAAATTTTAATCGTTCCATCAACGGAAGATGGTTGTCTTTTGCCTCGGACAAAACACGCTTGTTAAAGGCTAACCAGCTTAACTCGCGGTTAGTAAATCGTTCGCTTTGGGTCATATCATCATCCTCGCTTTCCTGTTCGTTTTTGTTTTAGTACCGGCCGGATACCAAAGACTTCCTCAAAGACATCTGCTTTATGTAAGAAGAGTCCTTTTTCCAAGGTGATATCCGCCATAGTGTCCGCCGTGATTGTCAGTATTCCATTTCGCTCGGATACACCAACATTTTTAATTTTCTGACGATTGCTTTTGTCTAATACATTAGCAATTTTTAAAATTGCATTCAATTTTACGATTGTAATATATTCTTCTCTTGAAAAATCACCGTCCAATTCCTCAAAGGAAGGAAAAGATTCATCGTTATAGCGAATCATATTGGCAACGATGAGACGTTCTTTATGAGAGATTCCGATAATCTCCGTTGACAAAAGAATGTGATAGGAACATTCTCTTGCATGCAGGGCGTTGATATAGGCACCACAGCTGTGAAGAATGACGCCGAGCTGTAAAAGCAGGCGCTCACGTTTCTCAAGACCGTGTATTTTTTTGATTCGGTCAAAAATTTGGAGTGCCAGAGTCTGCACGGTGTCAATGTGGTTTAAGTCAACTTCGTATTTCTGCGCTACATTTCTTGAAGCACTCAGAATATCCTCTGTAAAATCATGCCCGCAGGAAAGGCGGAGCTTTCGCTCTGCATAATCAGCAGCCAATCCATCACAAAGATTAATCGGAGAGAGAAGGACATTCTGGCAATCCGTAAGTTGTGTGATTTTGCGTATTAAAAGCAAAGTAGGCAGAAGTGACTGTGCATGGATATTACCCATTAATTTTAACATTTTCTTTTTGGTAAATATTTTATCCGTCAAAAAGCCTTCAAAGTCTTTTTTTGTTTCCTTTATGTGATAGTAGGTTTCCGGAATCATTTCTCCGGCTGCCAAAATGCAGTGAATCTCTTTTTTGTCTAAATTCAGTCGTTTAAATAAAGCCAAATCTTTTTCAATGTATTCATCAATCAACGCATCGTAATCATAGGCTTCATCCTGCATTGCATACAGCAGTTCCTGAATACGGGAAGAACCAAGTAAAAGGTTTTGCGTCAGCTGCAGATGTCCGTTCTGAAAAAGAGAGAGCTGGACACTGCCGGCACCAATATCAAGAACGAGACACCCTTCTTCGCTGAGTGGTTCAAATTGTTTTTCATTGTGAACCATTCCTTTGAAGTAAAGGAATCTTGCCTCGCTGTTACTGAAAAGTTTTACTTTGAATCCTGTCTGGATTTTTATCTGGTCGGTGACAACTAAAACATTTTTTGCCTCGCGCATTGCGCTGGTGGCACAGACGTCCCAGCTGTCAGTATGAAATTCTGTCATAATCCGTTTGAAATCGTTTAGTGTGTTGCAGATTTCTGTAAGTGTCTGATAGGAAATGACTCCTTCGGTGTACGATTCCGCACCAAGACTGAGCGGGTGGCGTACATAAGTGAGCTGACGAACTCCATTCTGACGGGACATTTCATATATTTTCATACATAATTCATTTGATCCGACATGAATTGCCGCATAAGTTGTAGAAGCCATAAATACCTCCATTCTGAAACCAATTTCTTTGTTTCTATTTTACAATGAATTTGTAAAAATGGAAAGACGTATTTATCTGATTTTCACGTAAATTTTATGTAAAATTCGAGAATTGAAAACCGTCATCGCATGTGCTACAATAGGGGAACAGAAAAACAGAGAGGATGAGACGGTTGAAAACAAGTGATTTTTATTATGATTTACCAAAAGAATTGATTGCGCAGGACCCGCTTGAGGACAGAAGTTCATCGAGACTTTTAGTGCTGCATCGGAAATCCGGGCGCGTGGAGCATAGAGTGTTTACGGATATTGTAGAGTATTTAAAACCGGGAGACTGCTTGGTGCGGAATAATACGAAAGTAATTCCGGCAAGATTATACGGAACCAGAGTGGATACCGGGGCAACAATTGAACTTCTGCTTCTCAAACGCATGGAGAATGATGTTTGGGAAACTCTTGTAAAACCGGGAAAAAAAGCGCGTAAAGGAGCTGTGATTTCTTTTGGAGATGGAATTTTGATGGGAGAAATTATTGATGTCAAAGAGGATGGAAACCGTTTGATTCAGTTTCGATATGAGGGGATTTTTGAAGAGATTTTAGATCAACTCGGACAGATGCCGCTTCCGCCTTATATTACGCATACATTGAAAGATAAGAACCGTTATCAGACCGTTTATGCAAAATACGAAGGGTCGGCAGCAGCTCCAACGGCAGGGCTCCATTTTACGGAGGAACTTTTTCAAAAATTAGAGGAAAAAGGAGTACTTGTAGCAAATGTTACGCTGCATGTCGGGCTTGGTACTTTCAGACCGGTAAAAGTGGATGATGTGTCGAAACACCATATGCATACTGAATTTTATCAGGTGACAAAAGAAGAGGCGGATAAAATCAACAAGGCAAAACAGGCCGGTGGACGGATTGTCTGTGTGGGAACGACAAGCTGCCGGACGATTGAGTCGGCTGCCGATGAAAATGGTGTGCTTAAGCCGGGACAGGGCGATACCGATATTTTCATTTATCCGGGCTATTCTTTCAAAATGATGGATGTGCTGATTACGAATTTTCATTTGCCGGAATCAACGCTTTTAATGCTTGTTTCTGCACTTGCAGGAAAAGAGCAGGTTATGCGTGTGTATGAAGAAGCAGTGCAGGAGAGATACCGATTCTTCTCGTTTGGAGATGCGATGATTATATTAGACGACTAGTGAGGGATTTTTATGGAAAAAGAAAAGGTGTTATTCGTTTATAATCCGCGTGCCGGAAAGGGGACTTTGCGGAACAAACTTGCCGATATCATAGATTTGATGATGAAAAGACAGTGGGATGTTTCGATTGCGGCAACACAGAAGGCTGGAGATGCAGCCGAATATATCATACAAAAGGGAATCGGCTGTGACCGTGTGATATGCAGCGGCGGCGATGGTACACTGCATGAGGTGATTCATGGATTGATGGCTCTGCCACCCGATATGCGTCCGGCCTGTGGTTATATTCCAACCGGAACGGTGAATGATTTTGCAAATAGTATCAGGCTGCCAAAACGAGTGATTCCCTGTGCACAGATTGCGGTGGGGGACAAAAAGGATGCTTATGATGTCGGGGACATGAACGGTAATTTCTTTTCCTATGTAGCGGCATTTGGAGCTTTTACCTCGGTTTCTTATGAAACACCACAGGCGACGAAAAACTTGTTTGGAAAGACGGCCTATATTTTAGATGGTGCGGTAAAGTTGGGAAAAACTAAAAGTTATCATATAAAGGTGCAGACAGATTTGGAAGCTTGGGAGCAGGATTGTATTCTTGGTATGGTGACAAATGCAAAATCGGTAGCAGGATTAAAATTATATAAGAAAAACAGTGTCAGTTTAAAAGATGGTCTGCTTGATGGGATTTTTGTGAAAACACCGAAAAATCCGATTGAGTTGAATCTGGTAATGGCATTTTTACTGCACGGAAAGGCAAATTCGCATGTGAAGGTGATACACAGTTCCCATGTGGAAATCAGTTGTAAGGAAGCGTTAGCGTATACGCTGGATGGGGAAAATGGTGGAAAACATAAAAAAGCGGTGATTCAAAATCATCCGCAGGCAATTACTTATTTTTGTGGATAGGTGTTAATCCCTATCCACAATATCATATCGATTCTGGATTAAAAGCTCTCTTGCTTTTTTCTCATCATCTTCTTTGTAAAGTTCCAGTTTCATAACACCATCTACATATTCACGGTTATGAATGATGCCGATATTTTTGATGCTGATACCGTTCACGGACAGAATCGTGGCGATTGTGGCAATGGCGCCGGCACGGTCATCGATGTTTATGAATAAATCATACGAACGAGCAATTACACTGCTTTTCTTTGCCGGGATGGAATCCCTGTAGTCGCCTGCCGTGTGAAATTCATCCTGAATGGAAGCGCCGTCTTTTTCTGCTATCATGTGGCGGAAATCTTCAATCTGCTTTTCAAAATGGGAGAGAAAATAATCAATGCTTTCGCTGTTTGCTAAGCAAATATCCTGCCACATTTGTGGAGAGGACGAGGCAATTCTTGTAATATCTTTGAAACCGCCGGCGGCAAACGCTTTCATATTCTGCTCCTCGTTGTCACTTGTGCGAACCATATTAACCAGGGAAACGGCGATAATGTGCGGCACATGGCTGATGGCAGCAGTGATTTTATCATGTTCCGCTGGTGATAAAACGACACAGTTTGCACCGGTTTTTGCTACCAATTCTTTTAACAGAGATAAGTTTTCTATCGGTGTCTCCTTAAATGGTGTCAGTAAATAGTATGCATTTTCCAACAAAATATCAGTGGAATTTTCGAACCCCGTTTTTTCGGAACCGGCCATTGGGTGTCCGCCGATAAACTGGTGGCTAAGTCCAAGTTCGGCTGCCTTTTTACAGATATTTCCCTTTACACTTCCAACATCGGTAAGAATGCAGCCAGGTTTCAACAGCGGTTTTAAGACGGACAGATAGTCTGTATTTTTTAGAACCGGCGCACAGAGAAAAATGATGTCGCAGGTGGAAAAACGCTCATCAATTTCATACCAGATAGAATCAATAATTCCTTCCGCCATGCCCTCATCAAGTGCCGGATTTTTTCTTCTGGAATAGACGTGTACGGACACATCCTCATTTTGTTTTTTGAGTGATCTTGCGATGGAACCGCCAATGAGTCCAAATCCGACAAAGCCAAGTTCTAAATGTTTCATAGCATAATAATCTCCATTCTTTGCAAAGTTAATAAACATAGTTTAGCACCTTTTTGGGTAAATTACAATTGCTTGACACAGAGAATGTGGATTCATACAATAGAAGTGAAAAAAGTTTACACAGAGCAAGGAGGAATTGACAATGAGTGTTTTGGGAGCATTAGAACCGGCACGTGTGATGCATTATTTTGAAGAAATCTGTGGCATACCGCATGGTTCGGGAAATACGAAAAAAATCAGTGATTATTGTGTTTCTTTTGCAAAAGAGCATCACCTTACTTATTTGCAGGATGAATATAACAATGTGATAATATGGAAAGACGGCATAAAAGGATATGAGAATTCGGCTCCGGTTATGCTGCAGGGGCATTTGGATATGGTCTGTGAAAAAGAAGAGGGCTGTGACATTGATTTTGAGACGGATGGACTTTGTCTGCAGGTGGAAGATGGCATTGTGACAGCAGAAAAAACAACGCTTGGGGGAGATGACGGTATTGCCGTTGCGTATGCTCTTGCTTTATTGGAGACGGATGAATATCCACACCCGCCGTTGGAGATTGTGCTTACGGTAGATGAAGAAATCGGAATGTTAGGTGCCACAGCTTTGGATACTTCACCTCTTCGTGCAAAAACGATGTTGAATTTGGATTCCGAAGATGAGGGGCATTTGTTAGTCAGCTGTGCCGGCGGTGTGACAGCGCAGGTGGAACTTCCACTTTCCTTTGAGACAGGCGATGGGGAGAAATACGTTATTTCTGTCAGTGGTTTAATGGGAGGCCATTCCGGTGTTGAAATTGATAAGGGGCGTGCCAATGCCTGTCAGATAATGGGAAGGGTTCTCTATGAACTGCATAAAGAAATTCCATTTTCTCTGTGCTTCTTAAATGGTGGATTGAAAGATAATGCCATTCCGAGACAGGCAGAAGCAGTTATTGTATGTCCGGAAAAACGGCAGTCTGAAATCAATACAAAGATTGCTGTGATTTCCTCTGAAATAAAACATGAGTTTTTGAAAACAGACCCTATGATTTTGGTGGAAGCAAAGAAAACTACACTTGTAGAAAAAGAGTTGGCAATGACGAAGGATTCCGCGGATAAGGTGATTACCGCCCTTCTTTGTCTGCCGGGTGGAATTCAGAAGATGAGTTTTCAAATGAAAGGACTTGTAAAGACTTCGTTAAATTTAGGAATTATGAAGACGGAGAGAGACCATTTTTCACTGTCGTTCTCAGTGCGAAGCAGTGTGGAGTCGGAAAAGAGGGCGCTGCTTGAAAGGATTATCTGTCTGACAAAAACATTAGGCGGCACGGTTACCACAAATGGAGATTATCCGGCATGGGAGTATCTGGAAAATTCGCCGCTGCGTGATTTGATGTGCCGGATATTTGAAGAGCAATATGGTAGAAAACCTATTGTGGAGGCACTTCACGCAGGTGTAGAGTGTGGTATTTTTGCCGGAAAGATACCAGGACTTGACTGTGTCTCGTTTGGACCGGATATGAAAGATATCCACACGCCGAAAGAGAGTATGGATGTGGAAAGTGTGAAACGAACGTGGGAATATTTGCTTGAAATATTGAAACAGTTGAAATAGCAAAAAAACGGTAAATCATCGAAACCATACAGTTCCGTTGATTTACCGTTTTTTATTATGTACGATTTACAATTCGGAATATCCGAATCCATTTACAATCGCATCAATTTTTTCTTTGTTTTTGCAGTGTGGACATTCACTTGGTGTAAAGGTGTTATAGTCCGGCAAATCCTCTGTTGAGAAAATGCAGTGGACAGGTTCACCGTAAATTTCTTTTGCTGCGCTGAAAATCGCTGAAATGCCTTGAATGATACCGCCGTAGTACTGAATACACTCCAGACTTCTGGCGATGGTACGTCCGGTTGTTGCGGATGCTAAAAGAAGAAGTATGTTCTTTCCTCTTACCATCGGCTGTAAGTTGTCGCGGAAAATCATCTGTCCGTTTCCGTCAAACTCCGGTGTAATGACATACAGACTGTCATGCTGGTTTAATGACATAATACCGTTTTTGTTCAGTTCTTCTGCTAAGCAGGCACCGATGATTTCACAGCCGTCCATACATACGATGGTGTCAATCGGTTTGCTGTACTGGTATTCTTTTGCCATTTCTCTTGCTACTTCATAAGCTTCCTTTTGGCGAACTTTTAAGGTGGTCATATCCATATAAAAATTAATGTGTGAAGATGTCGTTGCAAAATGTCCCGGAACGACTTTTAAATTAATTTTGCTGTTCGTTTTGGAAGGTACTTTGTATTCTCTGTCTAATAACATAAAAAATCTCCTTTCCCAAGTTTGTAGATTATTTGTGTCGACTTCTATTTTATCATATTTTTCTTGTTACTTCCACTCTTTTTCGGTATAATAAAAGAAAAGTTCTTGAATTGGACGAATTGTTTTAGAAATTATGGAGGAAGGATTGCATGACATTATTCGAGATGATAAAGACAAGACCATATGAGATGCAGCAGGAGTTTTCATGCGGTGTCAGAAAACAGAATGAAAATGAGGTTTTGGTTTCTGTCTGGCGGCCGAAAGCGAAGAAATGTCAGTTGGCAGTCATAGCAGAGGGAAAGCGGAAACTGTTTCCGATGTATCCGGCGAAAATGTGCGGGATGGAAGATTATTTTACAGTTGTCTTACAAGCGGAGAATTTGGCAGACAGGCTTCAGGGAATGCCTTATTTTTTTGTAGCAGATGGTGAAAGTTTTTGCGATTCTTATGCCAGAATGATTACTGGAAGAGAGTACTTTGGCAGACGTCAGGGAAAAGTGAGAGCTTGTTTTGATTTTCAGGATTTTGACTGGACAGGAGAAAATTGGAAAAAGATTCCGGCGCGTGATATGATTTTATATCAATGCCACGTCCGTGGATTTACGAAACATAAGTCGTCAAATGTAAAAAATCCGGGTACATTTTCCGGTATGGAGGAAAAGCTTTCTTATTTGAAAGATTTAGGGGTAAATACGCTGTTACTCATGCCGGCATATGATTTTAATGAATGTATGCATGATGAAAATGGCGTGGATTTAAAGAAAGTTAATTACTGGGGCTATACAGAGGATGCGTTTTATTTTGCTCCGAAGGCCGGTTATGCAGCAAAAAAGGGTGAACAGGCAAAGGAGTTTCAGAAGCTGATTAAAGCAGTTCATTCACAGGGGATGAACGTGGTGATGGATTTTTATTTTAAGGATGTGTCGCCTGAATTTATGCTGACTTGTATGCGGTATTATGCACTGCGTTTTCATATCGATGGTTTTCGGTTTAATCAGGAGTGTGTGTCTGTTGAATGGCTGCGACAGGACCCGGTTCTATCTCATTTGAAATTATTTGGTTATCACTGGGATGAATGTGGCTATGAAGCCGGTCAGGAAATGTTCTGCGAGATGAATGACCGTTTTTTGGTGACGGCAAGACGTTTTCTAAAAAGTGATGAAGGACAGGTTGAGGATTTTTATTATCAATTCCGCGAGCAGAAAAAAGGAGTTGCCATGGTTCACTCGATTACCGGGCATAACGGATTTACTCTGCGGGATTTGGTGTCTTATGATGTGAAGCATAACGAGGCAAACGGAGAAAAGAATCTCGATGGAACAGAGTATAATTACAGCTGGAATTGTGGGGCAGAAGGACCTTCGAGAAAAAAAGAAGTCCGTGAAAAGCGCTCCAGTCAGGAACGAAATGCATTTCTTATGCTTATGCTTGGTATGGCATCACCGAGAATTCTTTCGGGAGATGAATTTGGAAATACACAAAAAGGAAATAATAATGCATATTGTCAGGATAATGCGATTACATGGCTTGACTGGAGTTTGCTAGAGAAAAATAAAGAATTATTTTCCTATGTAAAAAAGTTGATTGAGTTTCGTAGGAACCATCCTCTCTATCAGAGCAGACGGTATCTGACCGGTATGGATTCTGAGGGGCTTGGTGCGCCGGATGTGTCCTGTCACGGAGTAGAGCCGTGGAATGCGAGGTTTTCTTATTATAGCAGGGAACTTGGTGTTTTGTTTTTCGGTGGCTATTACGGCGGAAATTCCTTGTATTTTGCATTTAATTTTCACTGGGAGCCACATGTATTTTATCTCCCGGAAATTGAAAAAAATAAAGAATGGAAACGGGTATTTGATACTTCAAATACTATGGAAATGGCAGTGGATGGAAAGAAATATGAGCTGGCGCCGCGCTCAATTGCTGTTTTTGAGAATGTACCGGTAAAAAAAACTGCCGGGACTTCCGATAAGAAGAAAATCCCGGCAAAAGGGCATAAAAATGCCTAAAGATTGTGGTTTTCCACGATTGGATCGAACAAGTCCAAAGAACAATGTTTGTCAGACGTAAAATGTTTACATGTTACGCAGGAAACATTGACATTGCCGGATTTGTTGCTGCAGCTACAGCAGTCCTTGACTTCATAGGCACTACAGTTTTTGGCTACATCGCGGTAAGTTTGCTCATCTGCACGCATAATCTGCCTCCATTCTTTCACCATATCGGTGAATTTAGGTTACTTTGTAACAATGCTAGTATGAGCAGTTAGGAAGGATAATATACGAAATGATTGTATTGGAAATTGACAGCGTAAAAGAATTTATGCAGCATATGTTTCAGGGCAGTATGTTTGACCGGTTTCATCTGCGTTCCTGCGAGGTGACAACATTTGCCACGTTTCATATTGACGGCAGATGTTTTGATGATTGGTTTGACAGTGATGAAAAACGGACAGATGAAACCGGTCTGGTTACATGGAATATGATGAAAACATTTGTTTTTTCGTGGATAAAAGGAAATAAAGTGCCACAGAAGATGTTGTTTGATTTTTGTCATTACATGCCAAATGGAGATGTCGGATCGATTCAAATCCGCTATGAAAAGGAAAAACTTCAGTTTGTGACCGGATATATGCAAAAGGAGTTTTCTCTGGATAAAAAAGGGCAGCAGGCGTGGGATGACAATTGTCTGCAATTTATAAAGAAACATGAAATTGTTAGCACTCAATTTGAATGAGTGCTAAATTTTCCTTGACATTCGATTGTGACAGCGTTATCATATCTGTTAGAACAAGATTGAATTACTAATTGGAGGTTGATAACATGACGAATGAACAAGGAAATTTAGCGATTAATTCAGAAAACATATTCCCGATTATTAAGAAATGGTTGTATTCAGACCATGATATTTTTATCCGTGAAGTTGTAAGTAATGCTTGTGATGCGATTACGAAATTGAAAAAATTAGACCTTATGAGTGAGGCATCTCTGCCGGATGATTACAAAGCTAAAATTGAGGTGGAAGTAAATCCGGAAGATAAAACAATTACGTTTACCGATAATGGACTTGGTATGACGGCAGACGAAGTGAAAGAGTATATTAACCAGATTGCTTTTTCCGGTGCTGCTGATTTCTTGGAAAAATATAAAGATAAAGCAAATGAAGAGCAGATTATTGGACATTTTGGTCTTGGCTTTTACTCTGTATTTATGGTAGCGGACTCTGCAGAAATTCATACCCTTTCTTATAAAGAAGGTTCGGAAGCGGTTCATTGGGAGTCTGACGGTGGTTTGACGTTCGAGATGGGACCATCCGATAAAGATACAGTAGGTACCCGGATTATCCTGCATTTAAATGAGGACAGTTACGAGTTTGCCAACGAATACCGTGTTCGTGAGGTACTTGATAAATATTGTTCCTTTATGCCGGTTGAAATTTTCCTTACAAAGGCAAATGCTGAGCCGGAGTATGAGACAATTCCGAGCGAGGAAGTGACAGAGGAAGATACGGTTATTGAGGAAATTGTGGAAGAGCCAAAAGAGGATGACAAAAAAGAGGGCGAAGAAGCAAAAGAGCCGGTTAAAAAGACCAAAATTTTGAAACGTCCGGTATCCATTAGTGATACGCACCCACTTTGGGCAAAACATCCAAATGAGTGTACCGAAGAGGAATACAAGACATTTTACCGTAAAGTATTTAATGATTACCGTGAGCCGTTATTCTGGATTCATTTGAATATGGATTATCCGTTTAACTTAAAAGGTATCTTGTACTTCCCGAAAGTAAACTTGGAGTATGAGAATGTTGAAGGTATGATTAAGTTATACAACAATCAGGTGTTTATTGCGGATAATATTAAGGAAGTAATTCCGGAATTTCTGATGTTGTTGAAGGGCGTTATTGACTGCCCGGATTTGCCATTGAACGTAAGCCGAAGTGCTTTGCAGAATGATGGTTTTGTGAAGAAGATTTCGGATTATATTACGAAAAAAGTGGCAGATAAACTTTCCGGTATGTGCAAAACAGACCGCGAGAATTACGAGAAATATTGGGATGATATCAGCCCGTTTATCAAATTTGGCTGCTTGAAAGATGAGAAGTTCAAAGAGAAAATTAAAGATTATGTTTTGTTCAAAGACTTAGACGACAAATACAGTACATTAAAAGAGTATTTGGAGACAATTCCGGAGCCGGAAGTAGAGGCTGAAGTGGTTGAAGAGGGCAAAGAGGATGAGAAATCTTCAGAAGAGACAGAGGCACCGAAGAAAATTGTTTACTATGTTACCGATTTGCAGCAGCAGAGCCAGTATGTGAAGATGTTCCGTGAGCAGGATATGAATGCAGTTGTTCTTCTTCATAACATTGACCAGCCGTTTGTATCGGCATTGGAAGCCGGCGATGACGATGTGAAATTCCAGAGAATTGATGCAGATTTGACGGATGCTTTCAAAGAAGAAGGCGATGAGGAAAAACTGAAAGAAGATACCGAGACTTTGAAAGAATTGTTCCGCAAAGCAACCGGAAAAGACCAATTAGAGGTTAAAGTGGAGAAATTGAAAAATGATAAAGTTTCTTCTATGATTACCTTGTCTGAAGAGGCCAGAAGGATGCAGGATATGATGAAGATGTATTCCGCAAATGGCATGGGCGGTATGGAACTGCCGGATGTCGGACAGACACTTGTTCTGAATGCAAACAATGATTTGGTTCAGTATCTGCTGGCGAACAAAGATGGCGAGCACAGCGATATGTTCTGCAAACAGCTTTATGATCTGGCAATGATTAGCCATCAGCCACTGCAGGCAGATAAGATGACAGAGTTTATTAATCGAAGCAATGAGATTATGATGCTGCTTACTAAGTAATGTAAGGTATTATGATTAGGAGAGCACCACCGGTGCATGAGAGGCAGGACTTGCTTTTTATGTGCCGGTGGGTGTTTTTGCTTATTTGAAAAAAAATGACCAAAAGTATGAATGAATTACTTGACAAAAAAATTAGGAATGTGTATTATATATTCTGTCGGTTATACACCGTGTGCTTCGATAGCTCAGTCGGTAGAGCACTTCACTCGTAATGAAGGGGTCGAGGGTTCAAGTCCCTTTCGAAGCTTCCTTTATTTTGTTTACAATATACTATTTTGTATACTATTTTCGAACTGCCTGCATTTACAGTAAAGTAGATGCAGGCAGTTTCAATAAGAAAGGAGAAATAAATGGCAGATAGAAAATTTTCGCAGGATATGGCAGGCGCGTGGGGGCTTATGAGACAGAAAGAAAAAGTGCTCATGATTTTACAAAGTATACTGACTGCCATATTGTTAATCTTTATCATTATCGATGTGGGCATGGGGATGAATAAGGGCTGGATGTTAAAAACGGAACTTGGAATTGTTATTGTGCTGTTTGTTTTAAATGCCCTGAAAGCCTATCCGGAGAGGAAGAAAGCAATCGTTTTTTATGTGCTGCTTACCTTGGCGGCAGTGGTTTGTTTTACACTCCAGTTTATATAAATGGAAAAATCTTGACAAACGTATGTGGATACGCTACAATACATGGTGATTCAAAGTATAATTTTGAACGAATAAAAAGAATTTAAGTAAAAAGGAGAAATCGTATTATGTTAGAAAAAATGCAGGAACTTATCGCAGATCAGTTGAGCGTAGATGCAGACAGCATCACAGAAGCATCTTCTTTCAAAGATGATTTGGGAGCAGATTCTCTTGATCTCTATGAATTGATCATGGCTCTTGAAGAGGAGTATGATGTTGAGATTCCTACGGATGATTTGGAAAGCATCAACACAGTAGGCGACGTAATTAATTTCTTAAAGAGCAAAGGTGTAGAGTAAAACAATTGCACATAACCTGATAAACAGGTCAAGATTGACACCAAGAAAGTTTGACATAGTCCGCTTCTCTTGGTGTCAATGTTTTAGAGTGCAATGTATATGCACCAATGATGAGAGAATGACGAAAGAAAGGCTAGGATAGAACTATGGGTAAAATTGCATTTGTCTTCCCCGGACAGGGAGCACAGGTGGTAGGAATGGGACAAAATGTTTATGAAAATTCAGCAGTGGCAAAAGATGTGTTTGAACAAGCATCTAAGGCAGTTGATTTGGACCTGAAAGCACTTTGCTTTGAAGAAAATAACGACATTAATATTACAGAATTTACGCAGGTATGTCTTCTTACAACCAGTGTGGCAATTATGGAAGAATTGAAAACCAGAGGTGTAAAGGCGGATGTGGCAGCCGGACTTAGCCTTGGTGAATACTGTGCGTTAGTAGCAGCAGGTTCTATGAATTTTGTAGATGCTGCAAAAGCAGTTCGTAAACGTGGTATTTTCATGCAGGAAGAAGTGCCTGCCGGAAAAGGCGGTATGGCAGCAATTCTTGGTATGGATGCCGCAGAGATTGATAAAAATATTGAAGAGTTTGATAAAGTTCAGGTTGCAAACTATAACTGTCCGGGACAGATTGTAATTTCCGGAGAGACTGAACAGGTAAAACAGGCAGCAGACAAATTAAAAGAAGCCGGAGCAAAAAGAGCTGTTCTTTTAAACGTAAGCGGACCATTTCACTCAAGCCTTCTTACAGGAGCCGGTGAAAAATTAGAGGCTGTATTAAAAGAACTTACGATTGAAAAACCGCAGATTCCTTATGTGGCAAATGTAGACGCTTCCTATATTACAGAGCAGGCAGACATTATGCCTCGTCTTGTAAGTCAGGTCAGCCATTCGGTACGCTGGCAGCAGTCAGTGGAAAAGATGGTAGAAAACGGTGTTGATACCTTTATCGAGATTGGACCGGGAAGAACATTGGCAGGATTTAATAAGAAAATAGCCAAAGCCATTGGCAAGGAACTGACTACATATAATGTGGCAACAATGGAAGATATTGACAAGGTTGTAGAAGCGCTCAAATAGTGCTTTATGAAAGAGAGGCAGTATGTTATTACAGGACAAAATAGCAGTCGTTACCGGTGCCAGCAGAGGAATCGGAAGAGCAACTGCAAAAGCGCTTGCCCGCGAAGGTGCAATGGTAATTGTTAATTATAATGGTTCCAAAGAGCGTGCCGACGAGGTCGTTTCTGAGATTGAAAAAGATGGCGGTAAAGCGAAGGCCATTCAGTGCAATGTCAGCGATTTTGAGCAGGCGAAAGAATTTTTCGGCGGCGTGGTAAAAGAATATGGAAGAATTGATATTTTGGTAAATAATGCCGGAATTACAAGAGACAATCTGATTATGAAGATGTCTGAGGAAGAATTTCAGGATGTTATTCAGACAAATCTTGCCGGAGTCTTTAATGGAATTAAATTTGTGACGCGTCCGATGATGAAACAGCGTCAGGGGCATATTATCAATATGGCATCGGTTTCTGGAATTATCGGAAATATGGGACAGGCAAATTATTCCGCTTCCAAAGCCGGTGTAATTGGTCTTACCAAAGCGACGGCAAAAGAATTGTCATCCCGTGGTATCACAGTAAATGCAGTAGCACCTGGATTTATTGCAACAGAGATGACGGACAAGCTTTCGGATGCGGTAAAAGAAGAAGCATGTAAAACGATTCCACTTGGTGCCTTTGGTACGGTAGAAGATGTAGCGGAAGCAGTTGTATTTTTAGCATCTGACCGTGCGAAATACATTACCGGACAGGTATTGTGTGTCGATGGCGGTATTGCGATGTAACAAAATGAATGGAGGAAAGAATGAGTAGACGAGTTGTAGTTACCGGTATGGGTGCAGTAACCCCAATCGGAAATAATGTAAAAGATTTTTGGGAAAATGTAAAAAAAGGAACCGTTGGAATCGGACCAATTACGAAGTTTGACACAACCGATTACAAAGCACATTTGGCTGCAGAGGTTAAAGATTTTGATCCGACGATTGCGATGGATAAAAAATCCGCACGACGTATGGAAGATTTTGCACAGTATGCGGTTGTAGCTGCAAAAGAGGCACTTGAAGACAGTGGACTGGATATGGAAAAGGAAGATCCATTTATGGTAGGATGCAGCGTCGGCTGTGGAATTGGAAGTCTTCAGTGTGTGCAGAAAAATTATGAGAAAATTTTGACAAAAGGACCAAACCGTGTAGCTCCGCTTATGATTCCGATGCTCATTTCCAATATGGCAGCCGGAAATATTTCAATTCAGTTTGGATTAAAAGGTAAAAATATCAACGTGGTAACAGCTTGTGCAACAGGTACTCACTGTATCGGTGAGGGATTCCGCTCCATCCAGTATGGTGAGGCAGATGTTATGGTTGCCGGTGGCTCAGAAGGTGCGATTACCGAGCTTGGTGTTGCCGGATTTACCGGATTGAATGCGTTGAATACAACAGATGACCCGAAAAGAGCTTCGATTCCGTTTGATGTAGACCGTGGTGGATTTGTTATGGGTGAAGGTGCTGGTATTTTAGTTCTTGAAGAATTAGAGCATGCCAAAGCACGTGGTGCTCATATTTATGCAGAAGTTGTTGGTTATGGTGCAACGAGTGATGCACACCATCTGACAGCGCCGATTGACGACGGAAGCGGCGATGCAAAAGCAATTGAGTTTGCAATCAAAGATGCGGGCATCAGACCGGAAGATATTGATTATATCAATGCACACGGAACCAGCACACACATGAATGATGCATTCGAGACCAAGGCAATTAAACTTGCGATGGGAGATGCGGCTTACCAGTGTAAAGTTAATTCAACAAAATCCATGGTAGGACATCTGCTTGGTGCTGCCGGTGGTGTTGAGGCAATTACTTGTGTAAAATCTATTATGGAAAACTATGTACATGCCAATATTGGTCTTGTAAATCAGGATCCGGAATGTGATTTGGATTGTCCGAAAGAGGCAGTTGAAACAAAAGTTGATGTAGCACTGAGTAACTCTCTTGGATTTGGTGGACATAATGCTGTATTGATTTTCAAGGCATTTGCAGAATAAAAAACGGAAGGGAAAAACGAAATGTTATTAGATATCAACGATATTCAAAAGATTATCCCACACCGTTATCCGTTCCTCTTAGTTGACTGCGTCGAAGAGATGGAGCCGGGAGTAAGAGCGGTAGGATATAAAAATGTAACGATGAACGAGCCATTTTTTCAGGGCCATTTTCCACAGCAGCCGGTAATGCCGGGTGTGTTAATCATTGAGGCATTGGCTCAGGTTGGCGCGATTGCAGTATTAAGCCTTCCGGAAAACAAAGGGAAACTTGCCTTCTTTGGCGGAATCAAAAATGCCAAATTCAGAAAGCAGGTAATTCCGGGCGACCGTCTGCGCTTAGAGACAGAAATTATTAAATGCAAAGGACCAATGGGCATTGGCAAAGCAGTTGCAACAGTAGATGGTAAATTAGCAGCAGAAGCAGAAATCAGCTTTATGTGTACAGATGCTAAGTAAAGGCGTCGAACTAATATAGTTATGAAATAGAAAAAAGAAATTCATTTGTCTTGAGACAGGATAATGTTTCGCATTATAGTCTCTCGCCAATTGAATTTCTTTTTTTCTATTTTAACTGTATTGTTCGACTGTGCTTCTGTAAAAGAGAGAGGAGGAATATGCCAACAAAACGTCCTAATGTTTAACTAATTTTTAGTGGGTATCTGGTATGCGTGGTTGGCATGCCGATACCCTTACGCGTTTGTTTAGCGGGAGCGCCCACGAAACACAAACATTTCTTATTAATTTACGGACCCTAAAAAACAACCATTAAACACTTACCCCAAACGAATATCACTAATAAATTAAAAAAAAATCTTACGATAACAGAAAAAAGGTGGTATACTAATAGTGTAGACGGAAAATATAAGCGCCTCTTATAGTCGTGGCGCAGTCGGCAGAAAGGATGGATAGACTTGTTTGAAATAGGAGACTATGTAGTGCATGGGAATAGTGGAGTCTGCCGGGTAGAATCGATTCAAAATATGGATGGCATAGATGGTGCCCCACAGCGCACGTATTATACGCTGGTTCCGATTTATACTTCGGGCAGTAAACTGTTTGTACCAACGGATGGAAAAAGAGTAGTAACACGTCCGGTTATGACGAAAAAAGAAGCAGAGACATTATTAAAAGAGTGGGACGAAATTGAGACACTCTGGGTAGAGAACGATAAGAAGCGGGAAGAGGTGTACAAAGAGGCACTCCGTTCCTGTGACAGCAGACAGTGGGTTAAACTGATTAAGACGTCTTATCAGAGAAATCAGGCCAGATTACAAAAAGGAAAAAAAGCAACAACAAGTGATGAGCGTTATCTGCATATGGCAGAGGATAATTTGTTTGGTGAATTAGCAATTCCTTTTGAAATGACAAAGGGAGAAGCAGAGGAGTATTTTGTAGCACAGATTCGTGGAGAGTAAATGAATTTATTATGAAAAAAAGCCGGTTCGCTTTTTCGCAGACCGGCTTCATTTTTTGGTTATTTTGATTCAATTTCTTTTGTCATCTTAGCAATCAATTCTTTTACTGCTGGTACAACATCAGCAAGTGCAACTTTATCCTGTACGGATTTATCACGGCTTGAGAGCTCAACAACGGATTCTTTCATATTTCTTGGGCTGACTACAAGACGGATTGGAACACCAAGTAAATCAGCGTCAGAGAACATAACACCCGGACGGACGTTTCGGTCGTCATAAATAACTTCAATGTGTTCTTTCTGCAGACTTGCATATAATTCATCAGCAAAAGCTTTTGCTTCGGCATCGTCTGCACGCAGACAGCACAGGTGAACCTGCCATGGGGCAATGGTAATCGGCCATACCGGACCGTAGTCATCGTGATGTGCTTCACAGACAGAAGCAGCAAGACGTCCAACGCCAATACCATAACAGCCCATAATTGGATAATGGGATTCGCCATCCGCATCCAAATACTGCATATTCATGGATTTTGTATATTTCGTTCCGAGCTGGAAGATGTTTCCTACCTCGATACCGCGGGAAATGTGGATTGTCTTTTTGCCACAGTGTGGGCAGATACCGCCATCTACAATTTTTGCTAAATCCACATATTCGGCATCGACAACATCACGCTCCATGCAGAGTCCCGTGTAATGATATTCTTCTTCATTGGCACCACAGGATAAATTGTTTGTTCCCTGAAGTGATTTATCATAAAGTACGGTGTAATTGCCATTTACGGTAAGATTTACCGGACCGATATAGCCGGCATTCAGACCACAGTCACTTGTAATTACAGCCGGATGAACTTCTTCGCCGAGATAGTTCGTCAGTTTGGTTTCATTGACATCTAAATCACCGCGGATGAAAATAACAACAAAATCGTCTGTCATATTTTTCTGGTAAACAACAGCTTTACACGATTTCTCCAATGGAGAATGAAGAAAATCACAAATTTCTTCAATAGTGTGAATGTTTGGTGTATGAACTTTTGTCAGTGGTTCATCGGCTGAATCTTTCGTATTTTCAATAACTGATTCAGCAGCTTCCATATTTGCACGGTAATCACAATCGGAACAGATGGCAATCGAATCCTCTCCAATTGGTGTTAAGAGCATATATTCATGGGAAAGACTTCCACCCATCATACCGGAGTCGGAGGCAACGGTAACTACTTCCGGGATACCGGCACGTGCAAAAATGCGGTTATAAGCATCATAACAAATTTGATAATAACGCTCTAAGTCTTCCTGTGAAGTGTGGAAAGAATAAGCATCTTTCATAGTAAATTCGCGGACACGGATTAAACCGGCACGTGGACGTGCTTCATCACGGAATTTAGTCTGAATCTGATAAATCATAAAAGGATAACTGTTATAACTTTTTGCATAATCGCGGACAAGCTGAACGGCAGCTTCCTCGTGAGTCATTCCTAAGACCATTTTTGAGCCGTTGCGGTCGGTAAAACGTAAAAGCTCACTGCCGACACTTTCGTAACGTCCGGACTCATCCCACAAAGATGCCGGAAGAGCAACCGGGAACAAAACTTCCTGTCCGTCAATGGCATCCATTTCCTCACGGATAATCGCCTCTATTTTCTGGCAAATGCGCTTTAATGGGGTAAATTGTGAGTAAATTCCCTTGGCTACATCTTTCATATAGCCGCCGCGCATCATCAGTGCATGACTTTCAACGACGCAATCGCTTGGTTTTTCTTTGAAGCGTTCGCCTACTAATTTGTCTAGTTTCATAATTGTCATTTCCTCCAAAAATAAATTCGTACATCAAATGTAAGTGCTCAAAATCGATTTTGAACAATTACATTTATGTTAGCATTTAGCCGGGCAAATGTCAACTTGCACAAACCAAAAGAGAGTGGTACAATGTGCGTAATTTGGAGCGAATGCAGAAAGGATGAAAGAATATGACATATCAGACAGCAGTTTTTGATTTGGATGGAACGTTATTAAATACATTAGAAGATTTAGCGGACGCCGTGAATTATTCACTTAAAAAAAATAAAATGCCACTTTGTACAATTACGCAGGTGTGTCAGTATGTGGGAAATGGAATTGTAAAGTTAATGGAGCGTGCGGTTCCATCCGGTAAGAATAATCCGGTGTTTGAGCAGGCACTTTCTGATTTTAAAGAATATTATGCAGAACACTGCCATGACAAAACAGCACTGTATCCGGGGGTTCTTGCGCTTCTTCAAAATTTAAAGAAAAAGGGTGTGAAAATGGCGGTTGTATCAAATAAGGCGGATTTTGCGGTTAAAGAATTGATGCCGGTTTATTTTCCGAATCTGCTGGATGTGGCACTCGGAGAAATGGAAGAAATGGGGATCCGAAAAAAGCCGGCACCGGATATGGTTTATAAGGCATTGGCAGAGTTACGGTGTGATAAGAAAAATGCTGTTTATATTGGTGATTCGGATGTTGACTTAGCGACAGCAAAAGCCAGTGAAATGGACTGCATTGGTGTGAGCTGGGGATTTCGGGGAAGAACTTTTTTAGAAGAGCATGGTGCCGATTACATTGTCGATAAACCGGAAGAAATTGAAAAATTTTTCAAATAAAAACAAACGAATAAAAACAATAAAATGGGTCACAATAGCATTGTAAGAAACGATTTATTTGTAGAAAGTGAGGATATTTCAATGAAAAAAATAGTAGTTTTTGCAATGCTTGTTGTTTGTTTGTCCGCTATGGTAACCGGGTGCGGCAATAAAAATAACAGCGCAACGGACCCATCTGCTTCCCCGGAAGCAACAAATGAAGCGACACAGACGCCAACGAATGAAAATAATAACACAGCAACGCCAAATGCGACGGATGACAACAAAAACGATGATAACGATTTATCGGATGATGTAAAAGACGGCGTGGATGATGCTGCTGACGGTGTAAACGACGTAATTGACGGTGTGGATGACGCCGTTGATGATGTGACGGGAAACGATAAAAATTAATAATGGGATGAAAAAGAAGCAGCAACGGGATTGACCGAAACTGCTTCTTTTTTGTACATATATATTTTTATGCGAAATAGTTAAGGTAAATGAAAAAAATGTAAAATATGTAGTTTTTTTGTCAAAATTTTTATTGCTTGGAATATATTGGTATGGTAGAATATAAATTGTTATAGGGAGTTTTATGGGATAATAATTGAGGAAGGAGGATATTTTTATGGAACAGAAAAACGGAGCAGCAACAGCTTCTACCATTCTTGGTATTGTGAGCTTAGTAATCGCTGTCATCGGAGGAATTACCTTTGGTGTAATTGGTGCCGCAATTGCTTTGATTTTAGGTATCGTAGCAGTTGTTCTCGGTATTAATGCAAAAAAACAGACAGGAGGCACAAAAGGTCAGGCTGGTTTTGTCTGTGGTTTGATTGGTATTATCTTCGCTGTTATTTTTGCAGTAGGATGTTCAATCTGTGGTGCTGTTGAGTCCAGCAGTACCAAAACAAGTTATACTTGTTATGGATGCGTTGGTGGTTCCTGTTTAGTAAGCAGTGATGTTAATGATGCAGCAGATAGTTTAAATGACTTGAGCAATGCATTGAACGACTTGTCAGATGCTTACAACTAAGAGAACAATATAACCAAAATAAAGAAGGGTGCTGCTTAGGCAGCAGCCTTTTTTTCTAAGGAGGAGAAAATGTTTCCATCAATTCATTTAGGATTTGCAGATATTCCAACTTATAGCACAATTTTTTTGGCAGGTTTTTTTATAGCCATTGTTATAGCAAGAAAAATAGCAGGCCGCTATCGTCTGGCCAAGGAGGATGTTTTATATGGTGCCATCTATGCGGCGATTGGTATTCTTATCGGCTCTAAACTGTTGTATTGCTTGACAAGGCTTCCGAGCCTGATACAGAAATGGGATGCAGTTGCGGCTGGTTTTGATAAAAATTTCATGCAGACACTGTTATTTTTAATGAATTATTTGTTTGGCGGGCTTGTTTTTTATGGTGGCCTGATTGGTGCCTTTTTGGGGATCTTTTGTTACTGTAAGCAGTATCATTTATCCTATGTTCCGTATATGGATGTGTTTGCACCATTGATTCCATTTGTTCACGGTATCGGAAGAATTGGATGCTTTTGTTCCGGGTGCTGTTATGGCATTGAATACCATGGCCCTTTTGCCATACAGTTTCCGTATAATGAGGCTGTTCCGCAATTAAGTCAGGTGCCGCGTTTCCCCGTGCAGCTTTTAGAGGCGCTTATGAATTTTCTTTTGTGTGGTATTTTATTTTGCCTTATGAAGAAAAAGAATTTGAGAAATGGACGGTTGATGGGAATTTATTTGATTTATTATTCCATTGCCAGATTTTTGTTAGAGATGCTTCGCGGGGATAAAATCAGAGGAAGTATCAGTGTTTTTTCCACCTCGCAGTTAATTAGTTTGATTTTGCTGCCGGTTGGAATTGTTTTGGTGCGTGGAAAATGGGTGGAAAAGCATTGCAAGGAAGAAAAAAGTGGTGTATAATTTTCCGTAGAAAAATGCCGGCGGGACAGGATGACCGGTGAGAAAGATATGGAAGGAAGAAAATTATGTTAGATATCAAATTTGTAAGAGAAAATCCTGATGTTGTAAAACAAAACATTAAAAATAAATTTCAGGAGCACAAACTGCCGCTCGTGGATGAAGTGATTGCACTTGATAAAGAGCGCCGCGAGACACAGCAGAAAGCAGATGACCTTCGTGCTCTTCGTAAGAAAAATTCAAAGATGATTGGTGCGCTGATGGGTCAGGGCAAAAAAGAAGAAGCTGAGGCAATGAAGGAAGAGGTTGCCGGTTATGCCAAAGAACTTTCTGATTTAGAAGCACGAGAGGCAGAAATTGCAGAGGAATTGAATAAGCGCATGATGGTAATTCCAAACATCATTGACCCGAGTGTTCCAATTGGTAAAAATGATACTGAAAATGTAGAAATTGAGAAGTTTGGTGATCCGGTGGTTCCGGATTTTGAAATCCCATATCATGCACAGATTATGGAATCATTTGATGGACTGGATTTGGATTCGGCACGTGACGTTGCAGGAAATGGATTCTATTATCTGATGGGTGATATTGCCAGACTTCATTCTGCAGTTATTTCCTATGCAAGAGACTTTATGATTGACCGCGGATTTACCTATTGTGTGCCGCCGTTTATGATTCGTTCAAATGTTGTAACAGGTGTTATGTCGTTTGATGAAATGGATGCGATGATGTACAAAATCGAGGGTGAAGATTTGTATCTGATTGGTACGAGTGAACATTCTATGATTGGTAAGTTTATTGATAAAATTATTCCGGAGGAGCAGCTGCCAAAAACTTTGACCAGTTATTCTCCATGTTTCCGTAAGGAGAAAGGTGCTCACGGAATTGAGGAACGCGGTGTTTACCGGATCCATCAGTTTGAAAAGCAGGAGATGATTGTTGTCTGCAAACCGGAAGACAGTAAAATGTGGTTTGATAAATTGTGGCAGAACACCGTTGATTTATTCCGTACATTGGATATTCCGGTACGTACGTTAGAGTGTTGTTCCGGTGACTTGGCTGATTTGAAAGTAAAATCGATTGATGTAGAGGCATGGTCTCCACGCCAGAAGAAATATTTTGAAGTGGGAAGCTGCTCGAATTTAGGAGATGCGCAGGCACGCCGTTTGAAGATTCGTGTTGTCGGCGAAGGTGGTAAGTATTTTGCCCACACCTTAAATAATACGGTTGTTGCACCACCACGTATGTTGATTGCGTTCTTAGAAAATAACTTATGTGAGGATGGTTCAGTTAAGATTCCGAAAGCATTACAGCCATATATGGGCGGTAAAGAAAAAATTGAAGTGAAATAAAAATGACACAGTGTGGTTTTATAGTGAGACTGCACGATGACAGAAGATTCTGCTATCGTGTAGTCTTTGTTCTGTGATTTAAGGAAAGATAAATATAAAAATTTACAAAGAAAGGTGAGAGGAAATGCGAAGCAGCAAAAGGTATTTTGCACTGTTATTTCTTCTGTTTGCTCTGGCATTTGCCGGAGTGAATCAGACGAATTATGTGCAGGCAAAGGAGACGACACAAAAGATTTGTCTCTACTTAGGACAAAAGATTACTCTTGCGGATTTGCCGGAAGGGGAAGTGGTTTTAAGTAAAGAGCATGTGGTTGAGGTATCGGCAAACAAAGTTGTTACGACGATTGGTGCAGGTACGGTTATGATTTCCGTGAAAACGAAGGCGGAGACAGTTGACTATGCAGAAATTGAAGTAAAGAAAAATGAGATTCTTTCGGATTTGAGTTTTAACAGACAGTCGTTTACGGCACATCCTTTGGGTGGTGGCTCTTTTCAGCTGCCGATACCGCAGTTTGAATCGATGACGTGTGTGTGGCAGGCAAGAACGCCGGAAACAGCCACAGTTACACAGGAGGGAATTATTACGCCGGTTCGCGCAGGCTTTGCAGAATTTTCTGTTACGGTTACGGATTCATATGGCGGTGTGTACTCTTTTGTGCTTGGTGTTGAAATTTTGCAGCCCCAATTTACAATCCAAAAGCAGAATTTAGCGAAGGGCTGTCAGACAACACTTTTGTTAGAATCTGTTGCAGGAAATCCGGTTGTTTATCAGACAAGGGATACTTCCATTGTTTCGATTGTTTCCTATAATCAGGCAGGAGTTGTAGTTAAGGCGAAAAAAGTAGGTTCTACTACTGTAGTGGCGCAGGTGGATGGCGTTCAGACCGAATGTGTGATTACGGTCACAAACCCGAAAATAAAAAAGGCATATGGTTTTTATCAGAAAAAGAAAAAACTGGCGGTCAAGGTGACTGGGTTAAATGCAGAAAGCCGTCCGCTCTTTCGTTCGTCTGATGTAAAAGTTGCTGTTGTGACAGCTTCAGGAAAGGTGACAACGAAAAAGTATGGAAGTGCCGTGATTTCCTGTGAGGTTGATGGAAAGACGATAAATTATTATCTGGCAGTAAGTACGAAAACGGCTGTACGGGCGATGCGGTATGGTTATAAACAGATAGGAAAGAAAAAGTACAGTCAGGCAAGGCGGATGGATAAAAACTATTATGACTGCTCCTCTTTTGTTTACCGGACCTATCGTGCGGTAGGAAGATATCTTGTCTGCAAAACAAGCTGGGCGCCGGTGGCGGCGGACATCGGCCACTATTATGTGAGAAAAGGAAAGTGCATTAAGGCAAAGAAAAACTATTCTGAAAAGAAAATGAGACCGGGAGATTTGATTTGTTTTGGCGGTTCGAAAGCTAAAAAGAATGGACGATATAAGCGAATATACCATATTGCAATTTACATCGGAAATGGTAAGACGATGGAAAGCAGTTCAACCTATAATAATGTTGTAATAAGAGACAGAGGAGTATTCAAAAAGAGCGAAATTCCGGTCGTTGTACGCCCATAATTTGTAAAAAAAGTAATTGACGAGTAAAATATCACGTGATACAATAAAGTTCCTTTCGAAAGGAACAGCAAAAAGCAGTGTTTCTCATGCGCAGGGGAGGCACTGCTTTTGCTTTATCAGACGGCGTGGTGTTTGTCTGGTGAATCTAATTTCATTTTATCTGTTTATCTGGTAAATGAGAATCGCAGCTATTTACATGATATATAAAGACAAGAGGGAGGACTGTCTATGAATTTAAAAATGAAAAAAGTAATTGCATGGGTGCTTGTGTGCCTGTGTGTGTTTGGCTCGATGCCAAAGGAAATGGTGAAAGCAGCTTCAAGCAGTACGATTTATTTTGTGCCGAAGGGGCAGCAGGGGCGGTATACGGACAATCTTGATGAAGCATTACAGAGTTGTTCATCACGTGGTGGAGAGATTATTTTGGAAAAAGATGTACATTATGATTTCCCAGATTTTATTTATTATGATACAATAAATAAGGATACTACTCTTGTAGTGTCGGAGGGCGTTACGTTGACAATCGGAAAAAAAGGATTGCGGATGAATGGAACTTTACAGCTTCGCGGTGGAACAGTAGATTTGGAAAAATCGGAGGGGATTTTATATGGTTCCGGAAACGTTCTGGTGTTAGATGGACGTGTGATTAAAAAATCATATTCCGTAAATAAAAACAACAGTTCCATCTGCCTTGAAGCAAAAAGTATTTCATACGGTCAGAAACTGAAAGAGGCACAGATTCCAGAGGATAAAGTTGAGTGGTCAGTGCCGGTTGAGGGAACGTGGCAGTTTGTGAAAGGAGACTTAGTCCCACAATCGGGAACATCCAATCAGGATATTGTATTTGTGCCGAAATATCCGATGACGTATGATTCCTTATTCTTTACAAAGAGTGGGAAAGTAACGGTAAATACTGTTATCCCAAGACGACAGGATGAAAAAGAAGTACAGATTTTTGCCGGTCAGAATTTAATGAAAATTCATCCGGACTTGATGTATGTAAGTCCGGTTACCGGCGAAAAGGTAGCAGGTGAATTTAGCTTTTCTACGGATGCCAAAGAGTATGATGTTGGAAAACATGAGATATCGGGTGTGTTTACGCCACAGGATAATAATTATCAGTCGGTTACGGATACAGTGGTCGTTGATATTGTATCGGTGAAACCGGAGCAGGCAGCACCACCGGTTGTCCGCAATTATGGAATCTATGGGGACCGTTTGAATCAGATACGCTTCCTTGAAGGAAAATATAAAAATCCGAAAACGGGGGAAATCATCAAAGGAAGTTTTGAGTGGAAAGATGGCAGCCAACCATTGAAACTTGGAACCTGCGGGTACACAATGTTATTTATCCCGGATGGGAAAGGTTATGAAACTGTGGAGAGCGAAGTTTTGGTGGAAACACTGCCAAAAGAGATGGAGGAATTTGAGTGGCCATCGTGCTCCAATCTTTCCTTTGGTGAGGATTTGTCGAATTCTTCTCTTAGTTTCCAGAAAAACGAATATGGTATTTTCTTCTGGGAAGATGAGAAAGTTCGGCCATCGGTTAAAAATTCAGGTGTCCATGTTGTGTTTCGTCCGGCAGACACCATTCGGTATGACTGGAGCAAGGTGGCAGGGTATGATGAGAAGACAAAGACAATTACATGCTCAATTCCGATTACTGTGTGTCCGGTGAAAGGAAAACTGCCAACGATAAAAGCTAAGGAATGGAAAGAAGGCGAAACGGTTTCCGGATGCGCATTGTCGCTTGAGCCTGCGAAAACGGGAACGGTGACATGGAAAAATCCGGTGCAGAAAGCAGATATATCAGGCTGGTATCCGGTACTCTTTTGCCCGGCAGACTCCGATAATTATGACTGGAGCAGTTATGAGCAGGATGAAAAGGGAAATATCTGTATGCAGGTGTATCTTACTGTGGTACCAAAGCCGACGCCATTGCCAACGCTGACTCCAAAGCCGACGCCATTGCCAACGTTGACTCCAACGCCGGTACCGACAGAGAAAACATCCCTTACACCATTGCCGGAATCAGCGGAAGTACCGTGCACTACTCCTGTCGTACGAGAGAAAAATACATCCAAACAGGGCAGTAATGGAGTGGCGGAGACAAAACCGACGACAACTTTTATGATTACGCAGCTTGTATCAAAGACATCGAAGATTCAATCTCCGATTGTTCCGAAAACATCTATTTTGAAATGCAGCAGGAAAGGCAAACGAGTGCTGCTTCGCTGGAAGAAAAAGAAGGGTGTTTCCTATCAGGTTCAGTGGAGCACAAATGTTAAGTTTAAGAAAGCACATAAAAAGAAAGTGAAAAAGAATTACTATGTGATATCGAACAAAAAGATTGGAAAGAACTATTACGTGCGTGTCCGTTGTGTGAAAAAGAAAAATGGAGTGATTTATTATGGAAAATGGAGCAAGGTGAAAAAAGTATCCATGTAACGATTTAGAAATTTTCTGTTAGAAAAAAGCAGGGAACAATGATTTTGTGCGAGCACAGTTATTGTTCCCTGCTTATGTTTGAATTCGTTCTATTTTAGTATTTCATATCTTTTAAAATATCACAGAAGTCAAAGGTTGCAAAATAATCCTGTGGAGTTTCTCCACGGCGAATCATCTGCACGCTGCCATCTTCTTTGAGAAGAAGCTCCGGCGATTTCAGTTTACCGTTGTAGTTATAACCCATAGCATATCCATGAGCACCGGTATCGTGGATAACCAGATAATCTCCGATGTCAATTTTTGGGAGCATACGGTCTACGGCAAATTTATCATTGTTCTCGCAAAGAGAACCGGTGACATCGTATTTGTGGTCGCATGGTGCATTTTCTTTGCCGAGGACGGTGATATGATGATAAGCACCGTACATAGCCGGACGCATCAAATCACAGGCACAAGTGTTCAAACCAACATATTCTTTGTAAATATGTTTCTGATGAATGCATTTTGTTACGAGATTGCCATAAGGTCCAAGCATGAAGCGGCCAAGTTCAGTAAAGATAGATACATCACCAAGTCCTGCCGGTACCAGAATTTTCTCAAACTGTTTGCGGACACCTTCACCGATTACCGCAATGTCGTTTGGTTCTTTGTCCGGTGTATATGGAATACCAATACCACCGCTCAAGTTGATAAATGTAATATTGGCACCTGTTTTCTCTTTCAATTCTACTGCGAGTTCAAACAGGATGCCGGCAAGTGTCGGATAGTATTCGTTGCTTACGGTGTTACTGGCAATGAAAGCATGAATACCAAAGTTTTTAGCACCCAGTTTCATTAATTTTTTGTAGCCCTCAATTATCTGCTCTTTGGTGAAGCCATATTTGGCATCTCCGGGGTTGTCCATGATGTCTGTACCGAGTTCAAATACGCCACCCGGATTATAACGACAGCAGATGGTTTCCGGAATCCCAACATTTTCTGCTAAAAAGTCAATGTGGGTAAAATCGTCTAGATTGATGTAAGCACCGAGTTTACTTGCTTTTTCATACTCAGCAAGTGGTGTCACATTTGAGGAAAACATGATGTCATTATCATGAAATCCAAGGGATTCTGAAAGCATTAATTCGGTCAGAGAAGAGCAGTCAACTCCGCAGCCTTCTTCCTGTAAAATTTTAAGGATAAATGGGTTTGGTGTTGCTTTTACTGCGAAATATTCGCGATAACCCTTGTTCCATGAAAATGCCTTCTTCAAAGCGCGGGCATTTTCGCGGATTCCTTTTTCGTCATAAATATGAAATGGAGTCGGATAAGTTTTTTCAATTTCCTTAACCTGATCCAAAGTTAAAATTGTTTTCTTTTCCATGGTGAAAATTCCTCCAAATGATGTAGTGGGAATTACTTTAATTTCTCGCCGGTGAGTAATTCGTAAGCCTCCAGATACTTGTCAATGGTTTTCTTGGCAACATCTTCCGGAAGTTCCCAATCGTGGTTTCCTTCATTTTCTTTGAGCCAGTCTCTTGCAAACTGTTTGTCGAAGGATGGCTGGCCGTGACCCGGCTCATATCCTTTGGCAGGCCAGAAACGGGAACTATCCGGTGTCAGCATTTCGTCACCGAGAACAATGTTTCCATTTTCATCAAGACCAAACTCAAATTTTGTATCGGCAATGATAATACCTTTTTTCAATGCATAATCTGCACATTTTTTATAAAGAGCGATGGTATAATCGCGAAGCTTTTCGGCATACTCTTTTCCTTTGCCAGGAAATTCTTTTTCCAGTACATCAACGCTTTGCTCAAAAGAGATATTCTCGTCGTGATCACCGATTTCAGCTTTTGTGGAAGGTGTGTAAATTGGTTCCGGCAATTTGTCGGATTCCTGTAAACCTTCCGGAAGCTTGATGCCACATACGGTTCCGTTCTTCTGATAACTTGCCCAGCCACTGCCGGTGATATATCCGCGCACAATACATTCAATCGGAAGCATAGTCAGTTTGCGGCACATCATGCTGTTGCCATCATAGGCCGGTTGCTGAAAGAATTCCGGCATATCTTTTACGTCGGCAGAAATCATGTGATTTGGGACAATGTCTTCAGTAAGGTCAAACCAGAATTTCGACATCTGGGTTAAAACAGTTCCTTTTTTAGAAATGATGTTTTTCAGAATTACGTCAAAACAACTGATGCGGTCAGTTGCGACCATAATCAGACTGTCACCGTTGTCGTAAATCTCTCGTACTTTACCTTCTTTGATTGGTTTCCATTCGCTCATAGCGGTACCTCCATCTTTTATATGTTCGTCATTTACATAGTATAAATTTTTTTAACGAACCTGTCAACAAGGCAAATTAAATCAAATTCATTGTATTTTTAGGAAAAGGTGTCCGCAAATTTCCCATTCAGGAACGCTCCCGCTTAGGTGAACACACGTAGCGGTGCATGAGGGCATACTACGCCCTCTACGCACCGACGGTGTTCAAAACCCTTCATGGTGAAATTTGCGGACACCTTTTCTTGAAAAATTACAATTGAATTAATTTAGTCAAATCTTTCTTGATTTAAGTTACTGTCTGAAAGTGCATGCAACCTAAATTGCTGCCAAACCAAAAAAGAGTTGCATAGTTTTTTATTATTTTCTGAAAAAAACAACCACAGAGAAGAAAATTGGCAAAAAACGTTGTTTTGCAGCCCAATTTTCTTTACTCAATCGGGATAATGTCCCCAAAATGCAACCATAAAGGACAAATTAAGGAAAAAGAGTTGTCTGGGGAGGAGATGGCAGGTGTGTGCAGGGTTATTTTGCATATTTACTGGTTTAGAGATTTGCCCATAGGAAGTGCTTTGGGAGTTTTCAGAATTTGTAATTTAGTGGAACCGCTTGGGAAGAGTGGGTTTTGAGTGCGTCATCAGGAGGCACTGGTGGTTTCAGTGCCCCTGATGTTACGCAGCTCAACGAGTGAGAACGCCCACGAGACACAAGCGGTTCCACTAAATTACTGAAACCTGAAAATTGACACACCACCCACCCCATGATTTACTTGAAAAAAACAAATGTTTGCTTTATACTAATAACGATTGAGCAAAAAAGGCATATGTGCCGATAAAAGGCTAGTTTTAGAATGAGAGGTTTATCTTTATGAGCAATTACAGCGGCAGTGATATTGTAATCTTAGAGGGGTTAGAGGCAGTTCGAAAGCGTCCGGGAATGTATATCGGAAGTACCGGAACGAGAGGACTTCATCATATGATATGGGAAATCCTTGACAACGGAATTGATGAGCATCTTGCCGGATTTTGTAACGAACTTCATTTAACGTTGTTAAAGGATGGCGGCGTTGTTGTCGAGGATAATGGACGTGGCGTGCCGGTTGACATTCACCCGACAAAGAAGATTCCGACGGCACGGGTTGTATATACCGTATTGCATGCGGGTGGTAAATTTAATAGTGATGTGTATAAAGTTTCCGGTGGTCTGCATGGTGTGGGTGCATCGGTTGTAAATGCGCTGTCAAGCCACATGATTGTGGAAATAAGACGAGATGGAAAAGTGTACCGGGATGAGTATAAAGATGGCGGTAAGCCGGTGACAAAATTAGAAAAAGGACTTTTGCCGGTTGTTGGAACCTGCATGAAAAATAAGACAGGCACGAAAGTTACTTTTTATCCGGATGATTCCATTTTTGAAACGGTGGAATTTAAGCCGGAGACGATTCGTAAAAAATTAAAAGAAATTGCTTACTTGAATAAAAATCTCAAAATTGTTTTCAAGGACGAGCATACGGGAGAAGAGCAAACATATCTGGAGGAGTTTGGAATTCAGAGCTATATCAAGTACATTAATCGTGATACTGCGGTTCTCCATGATGATGTTATTTATATAGAAGGAAAAAGTGGAGACATTGAGGTAGAAGTCGCTTTTCAGTATACACAGAATTATAGCGAGCAGATTAACGCTTACTGCAACCGTATCAATGTGGCAGACGGTGGAACGCTGGTTACCGGTTTCAAAACGGCACTGACACGAATTATGAACCAGTATGCAAGAGAATTAAACTTCTTAAAAAATAAAGAAGACAATTTTGATGGAAAAGATATCAGAAATGGTTTGGTTGCGATTGTTTCCATCAAACATCCGGACCCGCAGTTTGAGAGCCAGACGAAAAACAAACTCGGTAATACGGATGCAAAAACCGCAGTGGATGAAGTATTTAACCGTGAGGCACAGCGTTATTTTGATAAAAATGTGGAAGTGTTAAAACGAATCCTTGAAAATGTACATAAATCTTTTAAGGCGAGAACAGCAAGTGACAAGGCGAGAAAAGGTGTGATGAAACAGCTCCTTGATGTGGATACCAAAAGTAAACTTGCAGCATGTTCTTCAAAAAAATCAGAGGAATGTGAAATTTATATTGTCGAGGGTGATTCTGCGGGTGGTACTGTTAAGACGGCGAGGAACCGAAGAACACAGGCGGTTCTTCCACTTCGCGGAAAGATTCTGAATGTAGAAAAAGCACCACTTGAAAAAATTTTGGTAAATAACGAAATTAAAACAATGATTGCTGCTTTTGGCTGCGGAATCGGTGAAAATTTCGACATTAAAAAACTTCGTTACGATAAAATTATAATTTTAACCGATGCCGATGTCGATGGGGCACATATCAGCACGCTGCTGCTTACATTTTTCTACCGGTTTATGCCCGAACTGATTTATCAGGGAAAAGTATACCGCGGTCTGCCGCCGCTGTACCGGGTATCGTATGAAGATAAAAAAGGCAAGAAAAAGAATAAAGTATCCGAATATTTGTTCAATGATTTTGAACTTGAAAAATTCCGAAAGACCGGGAAAAAGATTTTGGAATTGCAGCGTTACAAAGGTCTCGGAGAGATGGATGACACGCAGTTATGGGAGACGACCTTAGACCCGGAGAGCCGTATTTTAGCACAGGTATCTATCAGCGATACGGTAGAAGCCGATGAAGTAACTGATATTTTGATGGGAAGTAACGTTCCACCGAGACGACAGTTTATTATGGATGAGGCGAAATACGCCAATCTGGACATTTAACGGGAGGAAAATCAGATGAGTGAAGAAAATATTATACAGTTGGATTTTTCAGAAGAAATGAAAACATCTTACCGCGATTATGCAATGAGCGTTATTGTGGCACGTGCTCTCCCGGATGTCCGTGATGGGTTAAAACCGGTTCAGCGCCGTATTTTGTATGCTATGAAAGAACTCGGATTGTCGCCGGACAAGCCACATCGAAAAAGTGCGCGTATTGTCGGTGATACGATGGGTAAATATCATCCGCATGGTGACAGTTCGATTTATGATGCGCTCGTGCATATGACAGAAGATTATTCATTGAATGCACCGCTTGTTGACGGTCACGGAAATTTCGGCTCAATTGACGGAGACGGTGCGGCTGCCATGCGATATACCGAGGCACGTTTGTCAAAACCTGGTATGATGCTGTTGGATAATTTGGACAAAGGTCTGGTTGATTTTTTACCAAACTTTGATGACAGTGAAAAAGAACCGGCCGTACTGCCGGCCACGCTGCCAAACCTTTTAATTAACGGAACAACAGGAATTGCCGTCGGTATGGCAACAAACATTCCGCCACATAATCCGACGGAAGTCATAGATGCCGTAATTGCGTACATGGACAGACCGGGAATTTCCATTGATAAATTGATGGATTACATTCCGGCACCGGATTTTCCAACCGGTGGAATCATTATCAACGCTTCCGATATGCGGGATATTTATGAAAAAGGAGAGGGAAAAATCCGTCTGCGTGCCCGCACAGAAATTGAAAAAGGAGATGCCGGCAGAACAAACATTGTTATCACGGAAATCCCTTACACCATTTCCGGAAATAAATTAAAACTCGTGGAAAGTTTAGCTGCGCTGGCAAAAGATAAAGTATTTGATGAGATTTATGATGTGCGCGACGAGTCCTCCAAAGAGGGTATTCGTATCGTTGTCGAAGTAAAAAAAGGCCGCGATATTGACAATCTTTTAAATGGACTTTATAAGAAATCCCAGATGGAGGATACCTATGGCGTAAACCTTTTGGCAATCCGTCCGACGGAAAATGGAACCGGACAGCCAAAAGTATTTAATCTGAAATCATTGATTGAGGAATTTGTTTTATTCCAGGAGGATTTGTATACGAGAGAGTATCAGTTTCTTTTGGAAAAGGCAAAAAAGCGTCTGGAAATCGTTGAAGGTTTGATGAAAGCAACCGACGTAATTGATTTGATTATCGAAATTCTTCGCGGTTCTTCCTCTGTAAAGCAGGCAAAGTCGTGCCTTATCGAGGGAATTACAGAGGGAATTAAGTTTAAGAGTAGGGAATCGGAAAAAGAAGCAGCCACACTTTCCTTTACGGAAAATCAGGCGGATGCGATTCTTGCGATGCAGTTGAGCAAGTTAATCGGACTTGAAATTTTAAAACTTCATGAGGAAAATGATACATTAATTGCGAATATTGCAGAGTATGAAAAGGTTCTTTCGGACAGTAAAGAACTTTATAAAGTTATTAAGGGAAGACTTCGTGAATTTAAGAAAATCTTTAATTCACCGCGCCGGACAAGCCTTATGGATACGGTGGCTAAAGCCTATGTTGAAAAAGTGGTTATTGAAGATTTGTATGTCTGCTTTGACCGCTTTGGCTATACCAAGGCAATTGATGCGGCTGCATTTGGACGGGCAAGCGAGGAAACAAAGAAAGATTTCAGTTTTGTACTGAAAATCAAGAACACGGATAAACTCTGCATTTTTACAGACAAAGGCAATATGCATCAGGTGAAGATGGAGAAAGTGCCAAGATGCAAGATGAAGGATAAAGGTACATTGATTCACTCACTGTGTAAAATGGAAAATGACGAAGAAGGACTTCTCTATGTCAGCTTTGAAGAATTGTTTGAGTCCATTTTGTTATTTGTGACAAAGAACGGCTATATTAAGTTAGTGTCCGGAGCGGAATTTGAGACCGGACGCCAGATGATTGCGGCGACAAAACTGGATGCGGACGATGAAGTAGTTGGTGTAATAATGCTTTCGGCAAGCGATGTTCTCACCGGAACAAAGAAAGTAATTCTTTTGACAAAAGACGGTCTTTCTCTTGGATTCCCGCTTAGCGAAGTGAGCGAACTCAAAAAGACAAGCCGAGGCGTAAAAGGAATTACATTGGAGAAAGAGGATACCGTTGCATTTGCAACGGTTGTTCATCCGGCTGCGGAAACATTTGAATATGAAGGAAAGACTTTAAATGCACGCAGGGTACGAAACCGCAAGCGTGCGGCGAAGGGGCAGAAAGCGAATTTGATGCAGAATACACTTACACTTGAATAAGAAAATGAAACTTTTTCAAATTTACGTTAATGTTTTTATGCCTTCGTCCGATAAATATAGTAAGAAACGGTAAATGCGTTTTAATATAATAAGAATGGAGGCGTTGTTTTATGAGAATTGATGCGTATATGCAGGTAAGCCAGATTTACCAGGCAAACAAAACCAAAAACGCTCCAAAGACAGGAAAGGCAGGCAGTCGTGATTCCTTAGAGATTTCCAGTTTCGGAAATGCTTATCAGGTAGCAAAACAGGCTGCGTCACAGGCATCTGATGTCAGAGAAGACAAAGTGAAAGAGATTCAGGCACAGATGGCAGCAGGAACCTATTCTGTATCAATTGAAGATGTCGCAGACAAGATGGCAGATGCACTGCTTTCTTAATGACATAGGAGGGTATACATTTGGCTAGTTTGATGGAGGAACTGATTCAGACGCTGGATGCAGAAGAAAAGTGTTATTCTCAATTGATTCCGATTGAGGAAGAGAAGACGAGGGCGATTATTGCAAATGATTTAGAAGCTTTGCAGGATATAACCGTCAGAGAACATGATTTGGTGGATGAGACATCTGCCTTGGAAAACAAACGGGAACGAGTGGCGATTGATATTGCTACTGTTCTTGGGCGTGACCCGAAGACGATTACACTTGAACAGATTGCATCGGTGTTGAAAAATCAGCCGGCAGACCAAAAGAAACTGCAGGAAGTGCATGACCGGTTACGGAGAACCGTTTCACGACTGCAGGAACTGAACAATCAGAACAAACAGCTTTTAAAAGAAGCAATTGATATGGTTGAATATAATATGAATGTGATACGAAGTACACGGATGTCTTCAGGAAGCAGCAACTATTCCAGTGATGCGTCCGAGGTGGCAGGTATGGCACCTCAGCATGGGATGTTTGATGCAAAACAATAACAGGCGCATGGATGCGATAGCCACCGCCTGTTTTGTTTTCGAGGACGGTTGTACTTTTTTTTATAAAGAATGGAGATGAGAACATGGGTAATCTGATGACAAGTTTTAATGCGGGTGTTTCGGGACTTCACTCCGCACAGCAGTCGCTGACCGTTACATCGCATAATCTTGCCAACGCGGGAACCGTAGGCTATACAAGACAACAGGTTCTTGTGACGGATTCTTTTTATCAGAAATCGTACGGAGTACATGACAATGTCATGGCGGTTGGTACCGGAACGACGATTTCATTGACAAGACAGGTTCGCAATACCTTTTTGGATGACCAGTACCGGCTGCAGGTTGGACGCCAGCAGTTTTATCAGGCGAACAGCAATGCGGCACTGGAAATACAAGATATGTTGGGTGAGCTGCACGGCGAAGAATTTCAGAGCAGCATTACAGACCTCTGTGGTGCGTTGAGTTCTTTGGCAACCCACGCGGACGATATTGTATATAAAGACCAGCTTGTAATGATGGCATCCCAGTTTATTGAGCGGGCAAAGGTATTGCAGGATGAGTTAAATACCTATCAGACAAGTCTGAACACGGAAGTAAAAAAACAGGTGGATACGATTAATGATTTGGTTGGAAAAATCAAAGAGTTAAACAGAGATATTCAGAAATACGAGGCGACCGGAGAGCCGGCAAATGACTACCGTGACAAGAGAAATGAGTATTTAGATGAGCTCAGTCAGTACATAACTTTTGAGACGAATGAGCAGCCGGATGGAACCATCACGATTTATTCGGAGGGCGGTTATCTTTTGGATGCGGTGAACCAGTATTTCCTTACAACGAAATACGAAAGTGACACATCCAAACTTTTGAAACCAGTCTGGGAGACCGGAGAGAATTATTACCGCTATGACAGCCTAGAGTATTCCAGTGAAAATAATACGGATGTAGGCGGGCTTCGCGGACTTTTGGTGGCACGAGGCAGTTATGCGGCAACCTATGTAAATGTTCCGCAGAAACCAAAGGAAGAAGATTACAAAAATGGCGGCGTACTGGATGTGAATGCTTATAACCGCGCTATGGATCAGTTTAATGATGATTTGGAAGTTTATAACAAAACCATCGGTGCTTCCGTTGTGATGACGATTCAGAGTGAATTAGATACTTTGATTCATGGGATTGTAACAACAGTCAATGATGTGCTCTGCCCGAACAAAGAGATTACAATCGAAGTTGAGGACAAAGATGAAAATGGCGTTGTGACCGGAACACATACCGAAAAAATTAAAGTACTGGATGAAGAGAAGGCACTGATTGGTGATGATAAAAACCGTACGATGGGAACAGAATTATTTTCCCGCCGTGGTGTGGAACGCTACACCAAAGAAAATGTAACAGTTGTAAATGATGATGGTACGACAAGTGTAGTGCCTGTTTACCGTTATCAGGAAGAGGATCCGTCCGATGTGTATACGATGTACACGACGAGCCAGCTTGTACTGAATCCGACTGTTGGAAGAGATTCTTCCACACTGCCGACGATGTACAGTGATAAGAGTGATGGTAAGAAAGGTTATGCAAATAACGAACTGCTCAGCATTGCGCAGGCGTTTGATGAATCTATTGGAACACTAAATCCAAATTCGCTGACAACATACGATATCAAACATTTTTATGAGGGTATGGTGATAGAACTTGGTACACAGGGAAATGTGTGGAATGGTATTATTGATAACCAGAATATCACAGTAAATACCATTGACAATGAGAGACAGAATGTAATGGGAGTTTGTACGGACGAAGAACTCTCCAATATGATTAAATATCAGCAGTGTTATAATGCGTCGTCAAGATACATTACGACAGTGGCAGAGATGTTAGAATATTTGATTGAACGGTTAGGAGGATGATGATATGGCATCAACATTTGGTTCTTTGGAAATAGCAAAATCCGGTATGATGGCATACAATGCAGCATTGCAGACAACGGCGCATAACGTGGCAAATATTGAAACAAAAGGCTATTCCAAACAGACAGTAAATATGGTTTCGTTAGTTGGCAATAAAACTTCTGTAACAGTTCAGGGGTTCGGTGTAAATGTTGCAAGTATCACAAGAAACCGAAACGAATATTACGATACGAAATATCAGCGCACACAGTCAACCTACAATTACTATCAGACACAGTCCCATTATCTGAAAGCATTACAGGATCAGATTTGCGGAAATGTAACCAGTGATGAGAAGTCAAGACTGACCGATGCATTTGATGATTTTTTCAGTGCGTTAAGTAATCTTAGAGGAAATGCCAATAACAGCACCATTCGCCGTCAGGCGGTAACACTGGGGGAAACATTTACTGATTATGTGCAGAATGTGGCAACCGGTTTGCAAAAACTCCAGGATGAGGCAAATACACAGGTGAAAACCTGCGTTGATCAGATTAATGCGTACGCAGAAAAAATCGTGGCGTTGAATAAACAGATTGACACAGTAGAGGCGTATGGCGGAATTGCGAATGACCTTCGCGACCAGCGCTCCCTTTTGATTGATGAGTTGTCCCAGTATTGTGATGTGGAGACAAAAGAAATCCCACCGGATAACGGCGTAGGTGAAAATCAGTTCTATGTTTATATCAATGGGGGAACACTTGTGGACACCTATAAAGTGAACGCACTGGTAACTAAGCAGAAAGACACCTATGTAAACATTAACGATATCACTGGTTTGTATGATGTCAGCTGGGCAGATGGAAGTACCTTTAATATGCATAGTACGGCAATTGGCGGACAACTTCAGTCATGTATTGAGACTCGTGACGGAAATAATGCAACAAATCTTCATGGCACTGTTGACTCAATTGCGAACAATGCCGATGGAAAACTTGTTCTTACTGTTACCGGAACAAATTGCAATGATGTGCAGGTATTAAATATCCCGGCACATGATGGTGAGATTACTATTAATAACCGCACTTATGCGTATGATAATTTTGAAGTAAAAGTGGATGCAGCAGGTAATTTTACTTATGACTTTACGTTGAAAGGTACAACAAAGGCTGCTGATGCGAAAGCGCTTCAGATTGCTGTGGCGAATGGTTATACCGCGCAGGTTGGCGATTCGATTGACAACCGCGGTGTTCCGTATTATATGGCACAGTTAAATGAATTTGTCCGTACATTTGCACAGGAATTTAACCGTGTTCAGAATGGCGGTTATGATTTGAATGATAATCCGGGTGTTGACTTCTTTAATGCAACGGTCAAAGCAACCGGTGACAATTATATTTTCCGGGAGTCGGTAGACGGAAAAGATGCTTCTTTTACTTCGGAGGCAAAGCAAAATGCAGACGGCACTTACACCGGTTCTTACTATTACATGACTGCATTGAACTTCTCAATTACAAAGGAAGTTGCGGATGACCCGGGTTTACTTGCATGCAAGGCAAAAGCAAATCCGGATGACAATGTAGGAAATGATAACGGTGATAATTTGCAGAAACTGACAGAAATCAAGGACAACTCGAAAATGTTTGTCCACGGTGCACCGGATTCCTTTATTCAGTCGCTGACTGCACTGCTCGGCGTTGATGCGAAAAAAGCGGATACGATGGAAAAGAGCCAGAGCAATCTTTTGTATGCCATTGATACCAACCGTAAATCGGTATCCGGCGTGGATGAAGATGAAGAAGGTTCGGATATGATTGTGTTCCAGAATATGCTGTTTAACCAGTATAAGATGTTAAATGTGTTAAATGAAGTACTGGATAAATTGATTAATGAAACCGGCGTGTGATGCCGATAAATAAAGTATAAAAAGATGAATTTGAGATTCAGAAACGGAGGGCTGACATGAGAGTAACGAATACGATGATGCGTAACAATTCCATGTTGAATATGCAGAAAAATAAGGTGGCATATAATAACTATCTGACACAGTATAATACGCAGAAAAAAATACAGAGACCATCGGATGATCCGACGATTGCGGCACGTGCCCTCAAATATCGTACAACTTTGGCAGAAATTGATCAGTATTTGACAAACATCAAGGATGCAACATCCTGGATGGCTGCGACAGAAACTTGTCTCAAGGCAGTTAATAAAAAACTTACGGATATGATTGATTACTGTACACAGGCGGCTACCGGCACTTATAATGAGAAAGACCGTGCGGATATTGTGACACAGTTAAAGCAGTTTTCAAAATATATCTATGAGCAGAATGCCGATGCGGATTATGCCGGACGTTATCTGTTTACGGGATTTCGCACGGATGTACCAATGCTTTTTGATAAAGAGGAGACAGGTACTACCTATACGATTACGGAGAATATTGATATTAACACGATTAACAAATATCAGTATGTATATGGAGAGGCGTCTTACAATGCGGGAAGCAGTGCGGCGGATTATGCGAATCAGGCATCCGAGTTTGCAACGACGCACCGTGCACTTTTATCTTATGATAAATTAGATGATAACCAAACAGTAAAACTTACCTATACGGACTCGACCGGAACACAGCAGACAGTTACAGCAATTACGAAGAGTGTAGCAGCGGATACAAAGTATAATGAGCATCTGCACCCGGGAGCTGATGAGGTGTATTTTGTTCCGGAAACCGGTGAGCTTGTATTTGGAGACGATGTTTATGACAGTATTCGTGCCGGAAAAGATTTGAGCGTTGATTACAAGAAAACAGAATTTGCTGCAAAAGATGTGCGTCCGGAACATTATTTTAACTGTACGGCAGTGGATAATACAACCGGAGAGGTATCGAATTACCGCACAGCAGGTACTCAGAATATGATGTACCAGATTAATTTCAGTCAGACCTTGGTTGTTAATACAGAAGGCTGTGATTCCATTAATCTGGCAGTTGGCAGAACGATTTCTGATATTACAAATATCTGTAATGACTTGGATGTGATGGAAGCCAATCTGAAGTCTGTGGAGAAGCGGATTAATGACTGTGATGAAAATGATAAAACAACATTGGCCAATCTCAATGAGTTAAAGAGCCAGATAGAGACAGAGATTCAGCTCCAGAAGACGGTGCTTGGAAAAGCGCTGGGCTCTGCAATTACGACCTGCCAGTCAGCAAAAGATGAATTGAATGTGGCACTTGCTGACCATGGTTCCCGTTATAACCGTATGAGTATGACAAAATCGAAACTGGAACAGCAGCAGATTGATACAAAAGAAGCAAAATCCGATAATGAAGATGCAGATTTGGGAGAGGCTTATGTAAATTTCTCAGAGGCAGACCTTTTGTATCAGGCGACCTTGAATGCGACATCGAAGATACTCGGTCAGTCACTGCTTAACTTTATTTAATAAGGAGGAATTGGGATGTTAGTAAAAACAAAATTTTTTGGGGAAGTCGATTTGCCGGAGGAAAAAATCATTACTTTTGAACGCGGTTTGATTGGGCTTGCTGATTATAAAAAATTCACGATTTTATATGACTGTGAAAAAGAGAACAGCAACATTTCCTGGTTACAGAGTGTTGAGGAACCAACTTTAGCACTTCCGGTTGTAAAACCATGGATTATAAAGGAAGATTATAATCCGGTTGTCGAAGACGAGCTGCTTTCTCATATTGGAGAACTGACGGAAGAGAATCTTGTGATTTTAGTCACAATGACAGTTCCGGAACAGATTGAACAGATGTCAGTGAATTTAAAAGCACCGATTATTGTGAATGCTGACACAAGAAAGGGTGCCCAGATTATCTGCGAGAATAACGATTATGAGGTGAAATACAAAATATATGACATCCTCAATGCAAAAAAGGGGGATTGTTGATATGTTAGCATTAGCAAGAAAAGTAAATGAATCTATTATTTTAAATGACAATATCGAAGTCACTGTTTTGGAAGTAAAAGGCGATCAGGTGAAAATCGGTATTAACGCACCAAAAGATGTTCCGATTTACCGCAAAGAACTTTTTGTACAGATTCAGGAGGCAAATGCAGCGGCAGCCAATACGGTAAATCCGGCAGCGCTTGGTGAGCTGTTAAAAGACAAATAAATAGGACAAAAGAAGAAGCGTTTTACGAATTTTAGTAAAGGGGTTAATTTTTTTGAAAAGATAGCCGATATTTACTTTAAGTTAGGGAAAACGTTTCTTTTTTATTACACACGGAGGTGTTATTATGGATATGGAAAGTATTAGTAGTGTTAATTCAAATTATAGCTCGACAGAGAGTGTTAAGGTTAAGAGTGCACCGGTTGAAAGTGCACATACAGCAACGCAGTCTGTTTCCGAGGCTTCTTCTGCAGCTGTGAGGACGGTATCTGAATCCGGAGAAGCGACGAATCAGAACCGTGGAAACAAAGAGCATAACCCAAGCGAAGCAACGATTGACGATGCGGTAAAAAGCGCAAACCGCCGTATGGAGCATACGCGTTGTGAGTATTCGTATCACAAAGAGACAAATCGTGTTTCGATTAAAGTGATTAATGAGGATACCGATGAAGTCATCCGTGAAATTCCACCGGAAAAATCTCTGGATATGCTTCAGAAGATGTGGGAGATGGCTGGTATCTTAGTAGATGAGAAAAGATAGGAGGTATCACTATGGGAATCAGAATGAGTGGATTATCATCCGGTATGGATACAGAGGCAATTGTAAAAGAATTGATGTCCGCCCAGAGTATGAAGAAAAATAAAGTAGTGAAGGCAAAAACAAAACTGGAGTGGACACAGACTAAATGGTCAGAGTTGAATACCAAGCTGACAGGTCTTTATAATAATTTTGTGTCTAAAATGCAGTTATCTACTGCTTATAAGACAAAGAAAACAACAGTTTCGGATGCGACAAAGGCAAGTGTTGCAGCGAAGACAGCTGCTGCAAACGGAAGTTATTCGATGGAAATTAAAAACATCGCAACTTCCCAGTATCTGACCGGTGCTAAAATTGATGCATCTGCATCGGACAAATTGACAGATATTGATTCTTCACTTTTGAATAAAGAAATCAGTATTACAGTTGGTACCAAGACAACAAAGTTTGCTGTTACTGCAGACACTACATTAAAAGATTTCACGAGTGCTTTGCAGAGCGCGGGCTTAAATGCAAATTTTGATGATGCACAGAAACGTCTGTTTATCAGCAGTAAAGAAAGTGGTCTTGAAAATGCTTTTTCTATCACGACATCTGGTATTACGGATGCGGAGGTGAATGGCAGAAAAGCACTTCGCGATGCGGCCGGTTACAGCAGTATGACAAGCAGCAATAAGAAACTGTTTGATTCTGCAATGGAGAAACTGCAGACGTCGGGTGTAGGAACCGATGATTATAACAGTGCATTAAATACGATTGCAAAGCTTTCCTATGAGACGAAGAAAACGTCAGCGGAAAATGCTGCGACGACTTACGTAAAAGCAAAAATTTACAGTGAGAAGTATAGTGAGTATGAAGAAAAGGCAAAAGAGAAGTTAAAAGACACCTATTTTGAAGAAGATGGCAGTCTGAAACCAGGTAAGACACAAGAGGCTTATGATGCAGCAGTGGCAAAACAGGCAGATGCTGATACAACTTCGTATGTAGGAACGCAGTTAAAGGAAAGCGATGTGAAGTTGCAAATTGATGAAGCAGCTTTTTCCGGCAAGACGGAAGCGGATATGGCTGATTTCAGTGAAGAGGCAGTAAAGAAATATTATGGTGAAACGGTAACCGCCTTTACCGGTATGGATGGCGTAGATGAGGAGAGCGAAAAAAAACGCCTTACTTCTTATGTACAGGATTATGCTTCTATTTCTGACCGTGATGAGGTTCTGGCAGGTTCCGCCTTATCCGGACTTGGTATGGCTGATATCGCAGTCGATGCAGATGGAAATGTTACGGTTAATGGTGGAGCAAATGACAGCAGTAATTCCACGATTCCAAAGGGTATGGCGTTGCTTGAAGCTTCTGACAGCAAGATTATTTTGAATGGGGCAGAGCTTACATCCTCTTCCGCCGTTGTTTCAGCGAATGGATTGGATATCACACTGACCGGACTGACAAAAACAGATGAGCCAATTACTTTCTCTGTAACAAATGATACGGAGAGTGTTTATAATTCCATTAAGAGTTTTCTGAAAGAATATAATTCTGTAATGAAGGAAATGAACACACTTTACAATGCGGATTCTGCCAAAGGTTATGAGCCATTGACCAGTGAGGAAAAAGAGGCAATGTCAGATGACGATGTGAAACTTTGGGAGGATAAGATTAAAAACTCCCTGCTTCGCAGTGATTCAACACTGAACAGTATTATGAGTTCAATGCGTTCGGCTATGATGTCAACAGTTGAATATGATGGCAAAACATATGCACTTTCCAGTTTTGGTATTATGACATCAACGGTTTATACAGAAGGTGGTCTGCTCCATATTTATGGAGATGCGGATGATTCTGTATATTCGGCAAAAGATGATAAACTCAAAAAAGCACTTGATGAAGATCCGGATGCTGTAATTGCAACATTGACCGGTGTCTTTGGCAAACTTCGTGAGACTATGAGCCAGAAGATGTCGGCAACGAAATACAGCAGTTCCTTGACTTTCTACAATGATATCAAGATGAAGAGTGATGTGAAATCGTATGAAGATGAGATTGAGGACTGGGAAGACAGACTGGCTGAGATGGAAGACAGTTACTACAGTAAATTTACTGCGATGGAGACTGCGCTTGCAAAACTGCAGTCACAGCAGAGTTCCATGTCAAGTCTTTTTAGTAGTTGATGAGTAAATAAGGGAGAAGTTTGAGTATGAATCAAAATACGATTAATGCATACCAGAGAAATGCTATTCTGACGGCATCGCCGGCAGAACTTACGCTTATGCTTTATGATGGGGCGATTAAATTCTGCAATATCGCAATTATGGCGATTGAAAAAAAGGATATGGAAAAGGCGCATGTGAATCTGAAAAAGGCACAGGCGATTATTTCCGAACTCCGTGTGACACTCGATCATAAGTACCCGGTGTGGGAAGATTTTGACCGGGTGTATGATTACATTTACAGACGTCTTGTAGAAGGAAACATGAGCAAAGAGATTGATGTAATTGAAGATGCTCTAAAGTATATTCGTGAGATGCGTGACACTTGGAAGGAAGTAATGAAGAAAGCTGCCGGTGCGAAGTAACCGGCAGGACAGATGTGAGGGGATGCCAATGAATTCAAACAATAGTGTCTATGTGAGAATGATGGTGGATGTGCTGAAAAGAAAAGAAAAAATTTTGCAACAGATTCTGGAACAGACGAAAGAACAGGAAGTAATTCTAAAACAGGAGGACGTCGATTATGACCGTTTTCAAGAACTTTTAGATGAAAAAGGAAGACAAATCGATGAACTGAATCAGATTGATGAAGGTTTTGATGCTCTGTTTAAGAAGGTTGAAAAAGAAATCACGGTTCACAAAAAAAACTATTTGACAGAGATTGTTACGATGCAGAAATTGATTTCTGCGGTATCGGATTTGGGCCTGCGGATTCAGGCACTGGAAGCGCAGAATAGTGAACGTTTCAAAATCTATCTTGCGTCAAAGCGCAAGCAGATACATGATTATCATGTGAACAGTCAGACGGCATCACGTTATTATCAGAATATGGCAAATTCACATCGACCGGAGCAGTCGTATTATTTCAATGAAAAGCAATAAGTTATTAGACAGACTAGGACAGGTCTTATTCACCTGTCCTAGATTGTTTTATGAAGGGAGAAAATAAATGGATATAAAGGGAACCATCCTGCGGGCAAAAGACGGTCATCCGGTTCCGGTTTTAGAAAGAGATGGACTTAAAAGACATCTTGGAAGTATGTATGATGGAGCGGTTGCGGCGTCATGCTGGTGCGAAAAAGTGGTGTCAAAACGGACGGAAAATATCATTTTGTTTGGCATGGGGGACTGCCAGGTTGTGTTGGAACTTATCGAAAAGGTGCCGGGGCAGATATTAGTTTATGAGCCGGAAAACTTAGTGTTTTCACAGATGCGAACAAGTAATCTGTATAAAAAAGCGGTGAAATGCCGCCGTGTGAAAATTTTTCAGGCATCGGAGCATGCTAAATTTTCTTGTACTGCAAAAGATTTACTGGATGATGACTGGGTGGAGGAGACAATGCTTGCGGTGCATCCGGGTTATGTGGACTGGTATGAGGAAGAATTTTTGAAAGTGCAGGAAATCTGTCAGAGAATATGTGATGATATTACTTTTATGAGAGCACCGTTAAAGCGTTTTACGGTGGCGATGATACGAAACCAGATTGCGAATTTCCCGAACATGACAAAAGGAGTTCCATTAAGGCGTCTTTACCGAAAGGGAAATGCAGATATTCCGGTTATATTAGTGTCTGCGGGACCATCGTTAGAGAAGAATGTGGAAGATTTAAAAGAGGCGAAGGGACATGCACTGATTTGGTGTGCGGATGCTGCATTGCCGACGCTGCTTTCTCATCAGGTGATACCGGACTTGGTTGCTAGTGTGGATGCAGGAAAAGGTTTATTTTGTTTTGAAGATGAGAGGAGTAATATGATTCCCGTATTAGGGTCTTCCAATACAAGAACTGAATTTTTAAACCGGAATACCGCAAAGAAAATATGGGGATTTGACCATGAGCAGATTTTGATGATGCAGAAACGTGCAGGAATTGAAATATCACAGGTTCCATATTATCTTGGTGTTTCGACGGCGATGTTTTCTTCAGCCGTTGAATTTGGAGCAGAAAATATTATTTTTGTTGGTCAGGATTTGGCATATGCATCCGATGGTTCATCTCATACAAATGGGAAAAAAGAATATTATGGAGACACGGATCGGATTGAAACAGACGGTTATTATGGAGATAAGGTATATTCGCGAATGGACTGGATGGCATTTAAGGAATGGTTTGAAAAGATGATTGCCCTTTACCCATCGATTACTGTGACGAATGCAACCGAAGGCGGTGTACGGATTGATGGAACGATTCAGAAACCGCTAAAAGAGGTCTGTCAAGAACTCGGGCAGAAGGCGGTTTGCTTTGAAGATTTTCTGGAGGCTGAGGACAATCAGATTACAGAAAAAGAGGCTGTTCTTATGAAGGAGCAGATGGTGCAGTGTGTCCGCGATTTAGAAGCAGTTCGCTTGTGGGGGTACGATGTGACATTCTTTGAAAAAGATTATCATCAGTTCCCGGTGATGAGCATGATTCTTTCGTATATGAAAATACTGGAAGGAGACCGAAGGGAGCGTTTTGAGACGGCGTTATCCTTTGTGTCGGATGAACTGGAAAAAGGAGGATGGGGCAGATGACGATTTGGCAGCAGATTGCGGTTTGCTTTTATCAGAATGAAATTGCAGACGGCATGGATTTGTTTATGGCAAATGTAGCAAAACTTGGTACAAACAAAAGCGCAGCTCCATGGATTAATCCGATTTTTGATGCGATTGAGCGGGCAGATTATACATATGCAGCGGATCTTTTGTACCATGAAATACAGGGTGAATAAAAAAATAAAAAAAATTAAATTTAGGGGTTAAGTATTTTGTGCCTCATCCGATATATATAGTGTTAGGAAGATAGTTCACTTCCAAACAGATGATAGTAACGGGCGGAGCGGGCGAGAAATCATGGCAGGGCCCGCCGTGATGGAAGCCACTCCTCTCGATATTATAACAAAAAATTAAAAACAACCCGCAAAAGGAATTGCGGTGTATTACAAGGAGGTAATCATTATGATCGTACAACACAACATTACATCAATGAACGCTAACAGACAGTTAGGAATCGTAGGAAACAACTTGGCTAAATCTACTGAGAAACTTTCCAGTGGATACAGAATCAACCGTGCAGCGGATGATGCAGCAGGTCTTGCTATTTCTGAGAAAATGAGAGCTCAGGTTCGCGGCTTGAATCGTGCATCTGACAACGCACAGGATGGTATTTCTCTTATCCAGACAGCTGAGGGTGCTATGGATCAGCAGCATGCAATCTTACAGAGAGCTCGTGAGCTGGTAGTTCAGGCAGGAAACACTGGTGTATTAGATGATGGTCAAACAAGTGGTAGCGGTGACGACGATTTCCAGAAGATTCAGGATGAATTGAATGAGTTGCAAAAAGAATTCACTCGTATCAATGAGCAGACTGAGTTCAACAAGAAAAAGTTGTTAGATGGTACTTACACCGATCAGTATCTGCAGGTTGGTGCTAATGACGACCAGGGTATTTCAGTTACTATCAATAAAACAGATTGGACGGCTCCTACTGTTACTGGTGGTGCTGCAGGTAGTGGTTCTACCTTGTTGAAAGATAATATTGATGAGGCTATTAAGAGTGTAACAACTGAGCGTTCTAAACTTGGTGCTATCCAGAACCGTCTTGAGTACACTGTTAAGGTGGATGACAATACGGCTGAGAACATGCAGGCTGCTGAATCTCGTATCCGTGATACTGATATGGCAGATGAAATGACAAGATTCTCTAAGGAGAGCATCTTGCAGCAGGCAGCTACTTCTATGCTGGCTCAGGCAAACCAGGCAAATCAGGGAGTACTTTCTCTGTTACAGTAATCTCGACTGGTTTGATGACTGCGTAAAGCAGTATCATAATGAATTGTACGAAAAGGGAGAGACCACTTGGTCTCTCTCTTTTTTTGTAGAAATCTAGTTTGCATTGTGATAAAATAAGACCATAGATTGTGAACTGCTACAAAGAAAAAAGGTGTGAAGGTTAGGATGAATCAGAGGAAAAAAATACTGTTTATTACCGGTACCAGAGCCGACTATGGAAAAATCAAACCGATTATGCAGAAGATGGAAAAAAAGCAGGAGGAATATGAGGTATTTGTCTACGTTTCCGGCATGCATCTTTTGCAGAAATACGGAAGTACTTACCGGGAAGTGCAGAAAGATGGCTATAAAAATACATACGTTGCCTTTGAACAGGTAATGACGGATAACATGAGCTATAACTTAGGTGTTGTGCTTATGAATCTGGCACGTTATGCGGATCAGATAAAACCGGATATGATTGTTGTGCACGGAGACCGGATTGACGCCCTGGCGGGTGCGATTACCGGGGCACTGAATAATATTTTGGTGGCACACATCGAGGGCGGAGAGATTTCCGGCACGATTGATGATTCCATTCGGCATGCGATTTCTAAGTTTGCCCATCTGCATTTTGTGTGCAATGAGGAAGCAAAAAAAAGACTGCTTCAGATGGGTGAGCAGAAAGAGCGTATTTTTGTGATTGGTTCTCCGGATATTGACATTATGTTAAGTGAGAATCTTCCTTCGCTGCCGAATGCTTATGAAAAGTATGAAATTGCATTTGATTCCTATTCGATTTTCATGTATCATCCGGTAACAACCGAAATAGAGGAACTTCCGGCACATATTCGTGAGGTTGTGGATGCTCTGATTGTTTCAGAAAGAAATTATATTGTGGTATATCCGAACAATGACAATGGGACAGAAATCATTTTAAATGAAATCGGGCGGTTGTACGGGAATAAGAGATTTCGTGTTTTTCCGTCCATTCGTTTTGAATATTTTCTGACTTTTTTGAAAAATGCCGATGCGATTATTGGAAACTCCAGTGCGGGAATACGGGAAAGCGGTATTTATGGAATTCCTGCTATTGATATCGGCAGCAGACAAAAGGGCAGATACGATGAAAAGATGTTAAAAAATATCCAGCATGCCAGAGAGGACAAAGCGGATATTTTAGATAAATTACAAAATATTTCATCCCACCGGATTCCATCAAGTGGATTTGGCGTGGGAAATAGTACCGAGTTGTTTTTTGAAGTGTTAAAACAAGAGGATATCTGGAATTTGGATATCCAGAAGATTTTTGTGGACATACGGGGGCTGAAAAGATGAAAAAAACATTTTGCATTGGAGATATTTGCGTTGGAGATGACAAGCGTGCACTTGTGATTCCAGAGATTGGAATTAATCATGAGGGAAGTCTTTTAGTGGCGAAAGAAATGGTGTCGGCAGCATACCGTGCAGGAGCGCGGCTGATTAAACACCAGACGCACGTGGTAGAAGATGAGATGTGCCAAGTGGCAAAGCAGGTGATTCCGGGTAATTCTTCGGATTCGATTTATGACATTATGGCGCGTTGTGCGCTGAGTGAAGAAGACGAAAAAGAGTTAAAGGAATATACCGAGAGTCTTGGCATGGAATTTCTTAGTACACCATTTTCCAGAGTAGCGGCGGAGCGGTTAGAGAGAATGGGTGTAAAAGCTTATAAGATTGGTTCCGGTGAGTTAAATAATTATCCACTTGTGGAGCATATTGCCGAGTATGGAAAGCCGATGATTGTTTCAACCGGAATGAATGATATTAAAAGTGTGGCAAAAGCAGTGAATATTATGGAAAAGTATGGTGTTCCGTATGCGCTGATGCACACGACAAATCTGTATCCGACCAAACCGGAGTGGGTTCGTCTCGGTGCGATGCAGGAGATGATGAGAGAGTTCCCGGATGTGCCGATTGGATTATCTGACCACACACTAAATAACAATGCGTGTATTGCGGCACTTGCACTTGGCGCAGATTTGGTAGAGCGCCACTTTACGGATGAAATGGCAAGAAGTGGACCGGACATAATATGCTCGATGGATGAGGCGGCTTGTGAGGAACTGATTCAGGCTGCAATCGAAGTTCCTATGATGCGTGGCGGAACAAAAGGGGCACTGCCGGAGGAGCAGGTCACGATTGATTTTGCTTTTGCTACGGTGGTTACGATTGCACCGGTCAAAAAAGGTGAGGTTTTCACAAAAGAAAATATCTGGGTAAAACGTCCGGGAACAGGTGAGATTTTAGCAAAAGATTTTAAGAAAATACTTGGGAAAAAAGCGGTGGAGGATATTGCCGCAGATACGCAGTTGAAAAATGATATGGTAGAGTAAAGGAGACGAGGATGAAAAATTATAAGAGTCTTTCAGTGTATAAAGGCCGGGATGTTTATATTTTTGGAGCATCCGGAGGGGGAGAGATTGTAAAACATTATTTGGAATGTCATGATGTGCCAATTCGTGCATTCGTGGATTCCAATGAGGAGAAGTGGGGCACTTCCTTCTTGGGGTACGAGGTAATTTCACCGAAAAAACTACAGGAAGAAGCGAAGGTAAATAGAAATGTGCTCGTTCAGATTGCAAGCAGTTATGAGAATGAAATCCGGGATGAGTTAAAGAAAATGAATATTACGGAGTATATAAGTTTTAGTGCATTTTTTATGATGAAAAATAGAAAGGTTTTTGAACTTTTTCAGCAGGATAAAGAGTTTTATGAGTATTATTTGGAACATATAGTTTCGTCCTTAAATACGACAAAAAATTTGTGGAATCAGTATTTTGATAAGGTCACAATGAATCAAAAAATAGATTCGGCAGTTGCCTTGTGTATGCCGCCTAAAACAGGTAATTTTACAGTTTCGGGTGCTTTTTCGCAAAATGCGTATGATTCTATGTTGTGTGTTGAAACGTGGCATACGTCCTTTTATCTTCCTAAATTTTTTGAGATGGTGAATGTTTTACACAATAAAATTATTACAGCAGTACGTGAACCAATTTCACAAAATATTTCACTATTATTTCAAATTGGAGATGGTGAGGGATATTTGATTGACCAGCCAGAATATTGGGAAAACGACTATTTTAAATTGTTACAGAAGGTAGAATGTATGGATTCGGGCAGTGTTGTGGCAGATTGTATTTTTCAGCGAACGATTCATTCGGATAACAAAACAATGTTTATTCAGAACTTTTTTGAGGAACAGTTTAAGAAACGTCTGGGAGTTGATTTGCTGGCAGAGCCGTTTGATACAAAACGGGGATTTTCGATTGTAGAACAAAATGGTTTTGAAATATTTATTTTTCAATTGGAAAAATTTGATTTAATACAAAAGGAACTATTAGCATTTGCTGGTCTGGATTCGAAAATTGAATTTAAGAGAGCAAATGATGCGGCGGATAAGTATTATGCACCGTTGTATCAGGAAGTAAAAGAAACGATTTCGATTACAAGACAGTATTTCGAGGATAGTTTTAATAACCCATATATCAAACATTTTTATTCGGAAGAAGATATTAAAAAATTCCGTATGAGATGGGAAAAACATGTAGTAGAGGAGGAAAAATTATGATTTTAGCAGTGATTCCGGCAAGAGGTGGAAGCAAAGGAATTCCGGGGAAAAATATAAAAGATTTGTATGGACAGCCATTGATTTCCTATACGATTCAGGCAGCACTTGACTGTAAAAAAATTGACCGTGTGGTAGTGTCAACAGACAGTGAGAAAATTGCCGGCGTAGCGAAAAAGTATGGGGCGGATGTTCCATTTTTACGTCCGGCAGCACTGGCAATGGACACCTCGAAAACGATTGATGCGGTTATAGATGTATTGGAGCGGTTACAGGAAACGTATGAATATGTAGTCTTATTGCAGCCGACAAGCCCGCTTCGTACCGCGGAGGATATTGGAAAGGCAATTGATAAAGCGATTGCAACCGGCAAAGATGTGGCGTCTGTTTCTCTGGTGAAAGAGCATCCGGTTTTGATGCGTGAAATTGGTGCAGATGGTGTGTTAGTGCCGTTACTGTCAGGTGGAAGTACCATCCGCAGACAGGATATGAAAGAAATTTATCGGGTAAATGGTGCGGTATACGTAAATCGTGTAGCAGACTTGACAAAGGATACCAGTTTTAATGATAATCCGGTTGGTTATGTTATGCCTGTGGAGCGCAGCATCGATATTGATGAGGAGAGCGATTTTTTGCTAGCAGAACATTTTATGCCGATACCGACGATTGAACTGTGAGGAGATATAGGAAGGAGGAGACTTTATGAGCGAACTGCAGATTGGAAAAAAGAAGATAGGAAACGGCTACCCGGTTTATATTATTGCCGAGGGCTGTGATAATCATATGGGTGATGTGGAAGTGGCAAAGGAAATGTGCCGCCAGGCGAAGCTTGCCGGAGCAGACTGCATTAAGTTTCAACATCATCTGCCGGACGAAGAAATGCTTTCGGATGCCGTAATTGCAGGGAAAAATAATATTCCGCTGTATGAGTTTTTGAAGCAGCATGCACTTACACTGAAGCAGCACCGGGAGTTGATGGAATATTGCAAAAAGATTGGAATTCAATATCTTTGCACGCCATTTAGCTTAAAGGCGGCGTATGAACTGGATGCAATGGGAGTCGATGCCTTTAAGATTGGATCCGGCGAGATGACAGATATTCCAACTCTGGTACGGATTGCAAGACTGGGAAAGCCAATGATTGTATCTACCGGTATGAGTACAATTGAAGAAATTCGGCGAACTTACGATGTATTGAAGCAGGCGGGCGTTCCCCTTGCATTTACGAACTGTATTTCCGAGTATCCGCCAAAGTATGAAGATATTAACCTTAAATTTATTCTTCAGATGGAAAAGCATTTTCCGGATGCAATTATTGGGCATTCCGACCACACACCGGATTTGTATACGAGTTTTGGCGCTGTGACTTTGGGGGCGCGCATTATTGAGAAACATGTGATTTTGGATAAACGGACACCGGGGCCGGACCAGTCGGTATCGATTGATTTTCAGGAGCTTCACCAATTAGTAGACGGTATCCGCAAATTGGAAGATGCTCTTGGGTCTGTCAAAAAGGTGCATCCAGGAGAAAAGGAAACGCGTTCGTGGGCTTTTCGCAGTCTGGTTACGAAGCGTCCGATTAAAAAGGGCCAGCGGATTGAAGAAGATATGATTTGGTCGAAGCGTCCGGGTACCGGAATCCCGGCGTATCGCATGAAGGAAATTATTGGTAAATATGCGGCGGCGGATATTGATGAGAATGTATTATTAAAGGAAGATGATTTTTGTTAGCAGGTGGATTGGCTTGTACCAGCCAGATGCCATATGATATAATGATGCTTGTTGTGACACACTAAAGAAAAAGAGATATATAGCCGATAATAAATATGGCTGTATGAATAAATATTCCTATTTATCCTATGACCAAGGAGGAAAAAGATGAATTGTAATGCCCTGAAAGATAAAAATATATTAATAACAGGTGCTACTTCTGGTATTGGAAAGACAATAGCAGAGCAGTTTGCGAAGGAAGGCGCCCGTTTGGTTCTTGTGGGACGACGCGAAGAAATTTTGCGTCAATTACAGAAGGATTTTGGGCAGAATACAATAACGATTCCCTGTGATTTGAGTAAAACAGAGGATATTGAGAAAATATTTACTGTTTGCAGAGAGAATACATGTAAATTAAGTGGTCTCGTTCATTGTGCCGGAATTGCTGAAATGTGTGGAATCCGGATGTTTGAAACGGAAGATGCCATGAATATGATGAATGTAAATACATTCTCTTTTGTTGAATTGTGTAAACGTTTTTCGGCAAAAAAAAATTCCTATGATGAGTCTGGGATTGTGGCGATTTCGTCGATTAGTTCGATTCGAAATGATGCCGGGATGATTTTATATTCCATGTCAAAGGCGGCGTTGAATTCAGCTGTCAAGACGATGTCAAAGGAATTTCTTAAGAGAAAAATCCGAGTAAATGGAATTTTACCCGCAAATGTTAAGACCAATATGTTTGTGAGTGGGGAAGATACCTTTGAAGATTTTATGGAGACGGCTCTTGAAAGGCAGCCGCTTGGTATTATTGATACGGAGCAGGTATCCTATCTGGCTGAATTTTTATTGTCAGATAATGCTAAATATATTACAGGAGAATTAATAGTAATGAGTGGAGGAATGACATATTAAAAATAACATCATTGCTCGAAAGGCAGGTATGGAGGACATACCGGCTATTATGCAGTTTATTGAAAAAAACTGGAAAGAAAATCACATTTTGGCAAGAGATGAGAATTTTTTTTATTGGATGTATACCGATGAAGAAGGTTGTAATGTTATTCTTGCAGAAGATGAGCACAATGCTATTTGTGGCATGATAGGTGTCATTAAATATAACTCCACAAAAAATCCGGATATTGTTGGTACGATGTGGAAAGTGTTACATACGAAAAATCCTCAGTTGGGATTGGATATTGGGAAAAAGATGTATGAAATATATAATCCACGATGTGATATAGGTCCGGGACTTAACAAGAGGGCTTTGAAAATAAATCAGATGATGGGATACTTTGGTGCAGCAATGGGGCATTTGTATGTTTTAGGTGTCTGTATGGAATACCGGATTGCGAAAGTGATAAAAAAGCAGGAGAGAATTTCATGCATGTCAAAGAAACGTTTGGTTGAAATTCATACAAAGGATAAATTGAGAATGATATATAATGATGCTTTGCAAAGAAGACGGGTTCCTTACAAAGATTTTAATTATGTTGTTCATCGATTTATGCAGCATCCGATTTATACGTATCGTTTTATGGGAATTCAGAATGAAGAAGGTGTGATTAAGGCTTTTTTCGTTGTTCGAGAGGTTGAGCATGACGGTGCGAAAGCTTGTAAAATTGTAGACTATTACGGACCTTATGAAGAAATTATCGATACGGCATCAGAGGTGTACCGGTTTGTGGATGAAAATAACTATGAATATATGGATATTTATTGTTATGGAGTTCCGGAAGAATATTTATTTACTGCTGGTTTTTCATGGTGTACGAATGAGGAAGCAATAATTCCAAACTATTTTGCACCATTTGAACAAAAAAATACAGATATTTATTTTGCTACATCACTTTGGGGCGAATTTGATGTATTCCGTGGTGATGCAGATCAAGATAGACCAAGTTAAGGAGGATAATACAGTGAGTTTAGAAGAAAAACTGGAATTGTTAGAAGAAATTATGGATTATGAGGATTCGTTGGGAGTTGATATGGTACTTTCCGATTTGGAAGAATGGGATTCTTTGTCTACGTTAGCTCTTGCTGCGAAAGTCAAAGAGTTATATGGAGAAAATTTAACGAATGACGAAATACAGAATTTTAAAACGGTAAAAGATATTTGTGACTATTTAAAATAGTATAAAGGAGATTGCGCCATGTATGGTGAATTTGACAATATAAAGATTTGCGGAATTGCTTCTGCGGCTCCGAAAAGAGTTGTGGACAATGAAATTATAGCTGAGAAACTAGGAAACCGAAGAGCAAAAAAACAGGTTGCGCTCACAGGAATTAAGCACAGGCATCTTATGGACAAGGGACAATCGGCAGCAGACCTTAGTTGTGTGTGTGGCGAGAAATTATTAAATGAATTAGGCTGGAACCGTGATGAGATTCGAGTGATCGTAAATGTTACACAATCTCCTGATTTTCATACGCCATCAACGGCGATGTTGATTCAAAAGAGACTACATATTGGGCAGGATTGTCTGGCTTTTGATGTGAACCTTGGGTGTACCGGGTATGTCAGTGGATTGCAGATTATATCAGCATTGCTCCAAAATACCGGTGGAAAAGGCCTTTTGTTTGTAGGTGACGGACGATATCGAGAAATGATGGAGGTGCCAACAACGGATTCATTATTGTTTGGCGATGGCTCAAGTGCAACGGCAGTTGAAATAGAAAAGGGTAACCCATTATTTTATGCACAAAAAACAGATGGTGAGCGTTATCAGTTGATTAGCGTGGGTCTTGATGGTACGCTGACGATGGATGGCAACGCTGTGCTGCTTTTTTCCTTAAATGAGGTGTGCCAGAGTATCCGTGATATGAGACAGCATTATTCTATTTTGGAAGATAGCATTGATTTTTATATTTTGCATCAGGCGCAGAAACTGATTTTAGATGGAATTGCCAGAGAGTGTGAAATTGATTTAAACAAAGTTCTTCGGTCATATGAAGAATATGGTAATACATCGACAGCAACCTTGCCATTTACCATATGTAATAATGTGGATGAGATAAAAAAGAAGGAACGGGTTCGTTTTTTTCTGTGTGGCTACGGTGTTGGATTGGCATGGTCAAATGTTGTTTTGGATATGGATACGAAACATATTTATCCGATTGAAGAAACCGACTTTTTCTATGAAGATTGATAGAAGGTGAATTATGCAGGGAAAAAATATATTGGTCACGGGAGCATCCTCAGGAATTGGTAAAGAAACGGCCTTGTACCTTGCCAAACAGGGAGCAACTGTAGTTTTAGTGGCAAGAAATGAGACAAGGCTGAAGGAAGTAAAGAATGCAATTGGTGAACATGTGTATTCCTACATTTGTGATTTGAACCAATTGAAAAGCATAAAAGGTATATTTGAATTTTGCAAAGAAAAAGGTTTGAAGTTAGATGGTATGGTTCATGCCGCAGGTATTTCGAATCCAATACCGGTACGTAGTGTTTCAGTAGAGAGTATGCAGGAGACAATGCGTGTGAACTGCATGTCGTTTGCAGAACTTGGGAAATATTTTTGTGGAAAAAAATACTCCAATGAAAATGCATCGATTGTTGCTATCTCTTCGCTGGCGGCAACACGACCGGTTATGGGGCAGTTGACATATGCAGCTTCAAAATCCGCCTTGAATTCGATGGTTGAAGTAATGGCGAAGGAATTTTTGAAACGAAAAATCCGAGTTAATGCAATTATGCCGTCGTATGTGGATACGCCTATGGTTGCGGAAGGCGGACGATTTGGAATGAATAACGGAATTGACGCAATGCCGTTAGGCGTGATTGAGCCGATTCAGATTGCTTATTTGGTAGAATTTTTGCTGTCTGATAAATCAAAGCACATTACAGGTGCTGCTATCCCGGTATCATCGGGAGTATAAAATAAATAAAGGAGAGAACGAAATGACAAGAGAAGAAAAAATTGAAATTATTGCTGATATTTTAGAGGTTGAACCGGATGAAGTGCAGGAAGATATGGTTTTAGAAGATTTTGAAACCTGGGATTCAGTAGCTGTACTGTCAGTTATTGCAATGATGGATGAACATTTTGGGAAATATCCGCATGCATCGGAAATTCGCTCTTATATTAAAGTGGGCGATTTAATGAAAAATATGGAGAAATAAGTATGATAAATCCAATGGAGTTAACAGGCAAAAGAATTATGGTGACAGGTGCCTCTTCCGGAATCGGCAGGGAGACAGCGATACTGCTTAGTAATCTTGGCGCACAGGTGGTTTTGTTAGGCAGAGATGAGCAGAGACTGGCTGAGACAAAAGATAATCTGAGTGGAGAGGGGCATGTGTCAATCTCTTTAGAATTGAGAGAGTTTGAAAAATATGCAGATGCTTTTAAACAAATAAAGGAAACAGGGAAAAAACTAGATGGTTTTGTTCATTGTGCAGGAATTGCTAAAGTAATACCGTTAAAAGTAGTGTCAGCAAATGTAATTCAGGATATATTTGCAGTCAATTATGTTTCTTTTATGGAGTTAATGAAACATTTTGCAAAAAAAACAAATTCCGATGGTGGAAGTGTGGTATGTTTATCCGCTATTAATGCTCATTACCCCCAGAAATGTATGAGCGTTTATGCGGCAACAAAAGGTGCTCTTGAGATGGCTGTTTCTTCACTGGCAGTGGAATTGTTTGAGAAAAAAATCCGCGTGAATGCAGTGGTTCCTGGACCGATTGCAACGCCGATGGCGGCATCCTTTTCGGAAGTAAGTGGAGAGGAAAGCAATATTGTTGGACAGCAGCTAATGGCACTTGGTGAACCGGCAGATATTGCAAATATGACAGCTTATTTACTGAGTGATGCATCCAAATTTATCACCGGAAGAAAATTTTATGTGGATGGAGGAAGATTGTAAGTGAAACGAGAAGAAAATCTAAAATTATTTCAAGATAGAGAAAAAAACTGGATTACCTATGGTGATTTGGTTCGTGCTATGAAAGAGGTAAAGGCAGATGACTGTGATGCTCTTCTTATCCACACGGATTTGTCTTTTGGTCTTCCGACAAGAGAATTAAAACGGAAGGAACTGGTAGAAGTTTTATATGACGCTATTTGTGAATTAGGGGTAAAAACACTAATTTTTCCTACCTTTACATTTAGTTATGGAAACCGTGAGGATTTTGATGTAAAAAACACAAAATGCAAAATGGGAATGTTGAATGAGTATGTGAGAAAAATGCCGGAGTCTGTGCGCTCAAAGGACCCGTTGATGTCTGTTTGTGTTATTGGAGAAAACAAAGAACTTGCGAAAGTTAGTGGAAATAAATCACTTGGTGAGGGAAGTTTTTTTGACCGCTTTCATCACACGAAAAATGCAAGAATTATGTTCTTTGGGGCACAGCTTCCACAGTGTCATACACAGATGCACTATGTAGAAGAGAAATTGCGTGTTCCATATCGATATGACATGAAGTTTGAAGGAAATATAATTGATGAAAATGGAGTATCCACACCGGATGCGCACATTTTGTATGTAAAATATAGAGATGTTCTGCCGTGTGTACCACCTTCGTTTGAGCAGGAATTAATTGATGAGGGACTGTTCTTAAAAAAGAAGGTTGGTAATTCATCAATTGCATGTTTTACGGAGCAGGCAGCTTACGATAAAGAGGTTGAGTGGCTTACGAGGGATGTGAATTGTTTTTTGGCAGAGCCATATGATACGAAACCACTTGTTAAAGAATATTCTTATGGGAATGTAACGACCGTGCAGTAAAAATACAAGGAGGTATAGTTATGTACAAATCGGTATTAGATTATTTCGAGGAAACGGTACAGCGAGTTCCTGAAAAAATGGCAGTCCGTCATAAGGAGGAAGAATGTACATTTGCCGGATTACAGGAAAAGGCACAAAAACTTGGTAGTTATATTATCAAGTTGGCAGGTTCTGTAAAAAATCGTCCGATTGTTGTTTTACTTCCAAAATCAATTGAAGCGGTTGTTTCTGATTTGGGCATATCATACAGCTGCAATATTTTTAATAATCTGGATATTAAAACGCCGGTTCACAGATTGGAGAATATTATAAAACTACTGAAACCGGTTATGGTGATTACAAAAGATGCCTATAAAGATATCATGGATTGGGAAAAACACGGTGTTACTTTGTTGAATCTTGATTGCATAGATGAATCTCAAATGTGTGTGAATCAGGAGAAATTACAAAAGAGAAGAAACCAATTAATTGACACCGACCCATTTTGTATTATTAATACGTCAGGCTCGACAGGAACGCCAAAAGGTGTTGTGTTAAATTACCGCAGTTTTTTTGATTTTGTCAAATGGGCGGATGAAACTTTTTCCTTTGATGGAGAGGAAATTATTGGTGCCCTGTCACCGATTGTTTTTGATATTTACGATTTTGAATTATGTCTTATGATGTTTAAAGGGGCAACCATTGTTTTACTGGATAGTTCGCTTGGTGTATTTCCGGCAAGATTGCTAGAGGAATTGCAAAACAAAGAAGTGAATTTTATTTTTTGGGTACCGACCATAATGGTAAATATAGCGAATATGGATTTACTGGCAAAACTTCCGCTTCCAAAATTGAAAACCGTATGGTTTGCGGGAGAGGTATTTCCGACAAAGCAGTTTAATTACTGGAAAAAGATGGTTCCACAAGCTGTGTTTGCAAATTTGTATGGTCCAATCGAAATTACGTTAGACTGCATCTACTATATTGTGGATAAAGAATATGCGGATGATGAACCGCTGCCAATTGGCATTCCTTGCAACAACACAGATATTTTGCTGTTAAATGAAGAGGATCAACCATGCGGGATTTCGGAGGAAGGCGAAATCTGTGTCCGAGGAACTTCTCTTGCCATGGGATATTATAATAATCAGGAGAAGACAAATGCAGTTTTTGTTCAAAATCCATTGAATCACTCCTACCCGGAACTTATTTATCGAACCGGTGATATTGCTAGTTTAGAGGAAGATGGATTGATTCATTTCAAAGGGAGAAAAGATAGCCTGATTAAACATCAGGGATATCGGATTGAACTTGGTGAAATTGAGCATGAGATTGTAAATAATTTAAAGCTGGCGCCTAATTGCTGCGTGGTCTATGATAAGGATAATAAGCAAATTGTTTTGTTTTATGAGAACAATGGAATTTCAGAGAAAGAAATTCGGAAGGCATTAGCAGTATCTTTTCCAAGATACATGATTCCAACAGAGTATCATGAGATGGAAGAACTTCCGAGAAACACAAATGGTAAGATTGATCGGCTTAAGTTGTCGACAATGATATAAATAAAGGAGTGAAAAAAATGGAAACAATTAAGAAGATTTTAGCAGATATCAGACCGGAATTTGATTTTGAAAGTAGTACGGATTTTATTGAGGATGGTTATTTGGATTCTTTTGATTTGGTTACTTTAGTAGCAGAATTGGATGAGACATATGGCATCTCCATTGATGGGCTGGATATTATACCGGAAAATTTTATGTCTGTCGAAACAATTGCTGAGGTTGTTAAGAAAAATGGAGGCTCATTATGATTGCTACATTTAAAGGAAAGAAAATTACCGGAATGCTTACGGTAATGCCTGAAAATGAATATGATTATGATGAAGAGACAAAAGAAATTGCTACTTTACAGACCAGACGGTTGAAAAAAATCATGGGATTTGGTAAAAGAAGAGCGGCAAAGGAGACGTCAACGAGTTCTGATTTTTGTGTCTATGGTTTAAATTATATGTTTGAACATGACATGATTAAACGGGAAGAAATTGGCGCTGTTGTTGTAACCGGGTTGACACCGGATTATTTCATTCCTCATATCAGCAATATCATTCATGGCGAATGTAAACTGCCAAAAGATGTGATTTGTATGGATATTCCGCAGGGATGTGTTGGTTTTGTGTTGGGTTCTCTGCAGGCACTCATGCTGCTTGATGTAGTTGGAAATAAAAAAGTGGTAGTTTTCAATACCGATGTTTTGTGCCGAAAAAAAAGAGAGACACCTCTTTCTTCTCCAAGTTTTGGCGGGGATGCCACGGCAATTACAGTATTTGAAAATGATGAAAAAGCAGCTGATATTTATATGAATTTATATAATGACGGAACGGAAAGAGATGCATTGATTATGCATGCGGGTGGTTACAAAATGCCACATAGTGAAGAGACCGTAAAGCTCGTTGATATTGGTGATGGCACAATGAAAAGTTATGAAGATTTGTGGATGGATGGTTCCAGAGTCTTTAATTTTGTGCAGAAAGAAGTACCACCGTTGATTGAAGAAATTTTGGAGTATTCTAAAAAATCAAAGGATGAAATTGAGTGGTATTTATTCCATCAGCCAAATAAGTTTATGCTGCAAAAACTGGCGGATAAAATGAATATTCCATGGGATAAAGTTCCGATGAATGTTGTTGAGAATTTCGGAAATTCCAGTGGCTCAACCATACCGGTGAATATAACATACAATTTAAAGGATAAATTAATCGATCATTCGTATACTTGTTGTTTGTCCGGTTTTGGTGCGGGATTATCCTGGGGATCAATGATTATGGAACTTGGAAATCTTGATTTTTGTGAAATGCTGATATCAAAATATTGAGAGGAGCAGACTTTGAAGATTAGAGAGATTGTAAAAAGGATTTCCGATTTAAGAAAAACGAGGAAACCATTTGTTTCAAATTATTACTTGTCACTGCAAAAGTCTGATAAGGATTTTGTAACATGGACAACGGATTCAAGTATTGTATTCTGTGATCAGGAAGAAAATCTATTGAGATGTTATTTTGCATCGGTAGATTTACAGGATTTAAATACTTTATTTGAAAAGGTTCCATCGGATGCAGTAATGGATTATATTGTGAAAGAGGAACTTTCAGAATTTTCCTGGGTGAATGATACATTGTTTCGTCATTATACAACATTAGCTCGACATACATATCTGGATTTGTGTGGTGAACATGAAAAATCCAAACATGAACTTTTTATGGAGCAGTTTTATGAAGAAAATTTTGGAGAATTTGCTACCGAAAAAGATGCAGTGGAATTGTATCAAATGTTGTACCAAATATTTGATTTTCGTGTAAGCAGGCTTCCGTCTATGGAGGAATTGCTGCAATTAATTCGAAAAAAATGGGTTTTATTATACCGGGAGAAGGGAGAAATTATTGCTTTTCTAATGTATCAGATAGAAGGGAAGAAATACTATGGGTATCAGATATATAACAGCGGTACGGCAGATATAACCTATAATTTGGAGCGAAGAGCCGTTGAGTATGCAAAAGAGCATTATGGAGTGAAGAGCAGCTATTCGTGGACAGAAATTGGAAACCTTGGGGCTAATAAAAGAGCCGGGGAAATCGACGGCACTTTTGATTATATATTTATAAAAAGATAAAAATGCAAGGAGGAACTGAACATGACAGTACAGGAAAAATTGGAAGTCTTAGAAGATATTTTGGAATTAGATGAGGGAACTTTAAAAGTAGAAGATTCACTGGAGGATATTGACGAGTGGGATTCTATGAGTAAATTATATTTAGTGACCTATGTAAAAAAAGAAATGCAGAAAAGACTGACGGTAGATGAAATTAAAAATTTTGAAACAGTACAGGACATTTGCGATTATTTAGATTAAGAGAACAATTTTAGGAGCAGACATGGAAGGATTAATTGAGAATATAAAAATTGCTGGAATTGCAAGCTGTGTCCCAAGACACACAGAAGACAATATGGATTATGGCAATGTGTTAGATGAAAAAAGAGTAAAAAGGCAAGTTAAACTTACTGGGATTCGAAAGAGACATACTAGCAGAATTGAACAGAGAGCATCGGATTTGGCAGTTTGTGCAGCCAATGATTTGCTTACAAAACTAGTTTGGGAAAAAGATGAAATTGGTGTACTTATTTATATGACCCAGAGTCCGGATTACTTAATTCCTTCTACGGCGATTGCATTGCAGGAGCGCATGGGTTTACCGAAAGAGGTAGTTGCTTTTGATGTAAATTTGGGATGTTCTTCTTTTGGATATGGTATTCATATTGCATCTTCTTTGATGAACACGATGCCTGCTTGTAAAAAGGCCCTTTGCTTGGTCGCTGACCGGGTAGAGAATATGGAGTCTAAAAGACTTTTAAATGCAGACACAGTTTCCTTTTCTTTATTGACCGGTTCGGCAGCTTCTGCGGTTGCAATAGAGAAAAAGCAGGGTGCTTGTATCACTTTTTCAGAATCCTGTGATGGTTCACACTATGATGCAATTTTAGCACGAAGTCCATGGACAGGAACATACATGCAGGGAAATATGGTATTTGAATATGCGATAAATGATGTCAGCAACCGAGTCAATCAGTTTATGGAAGAACATAAATTACAGGTAGAAGATATTGACTACTTTATCTTTCATCAGGCACAGAAATTGATTTTGGATAATATTTCTTTTGCCTGCAATATACCAAGTGAAAAGATGCTTACATCTCTTGAAGAATATGGAAATACATCGGGGGCTTCTGTGCCATTGACGTTATGTGCAAACGTAGAATTATTGCATAAAAAGGATTGCATTAAAGTGATTACCTGTGGTTATGGAGTTGGTTTGTCATGCAGTATTGATTATATGGAGTTGTCAACAGATACAATTCTGCCGATAACAGAGTCCGACTGGCATTATGACGAGGATAAAGAGCGCTGTGGTGAGTTATGGCAAAGTAAAATTATTGTAATGGATGCCGACACCTCATTAATGGAGTATGTTTCGGAAATATTGGATATGCAAACCGCTGAATTGATTCTTTGTGGAAAAAACCAGCAGAAATTAGAGAAAATTGCAAATAAGCATTTTTGGAATACCAAAATTGTTGTTGGTGAAAATGAAATGGAAATTGTAAATCAATTAACCGAAGAAGAAAATGTAACTGCAATTGTTGGACAAATATCGGAGGATTATGTAGATAAACTTTTACGGAATCATATTTTGCAGGAAGACGCATCCATTATTATTTTAGATAAAAAAGAATGCGAATTACCAGCAATTCATGAAGTGTATCCGTCAGTACGCATTTGTTCTCTTGTGTACAATGAAAAGTCATTAGATATCATAAATGACAATTGGACCTATGAATTTATGAAACGCAATTTGCCAATTGAGATGATTCGTCCAACGTATTTGGCGTTTGGAATTGGCTGGTGTTTAAGAAAGGAATCAAAACTATTTACAAGGATGACTCTTTATTTGGATGATACATTGGATAAATATACATTGTAATGAAACTGTATAAGGAGGCGGATGTAAATCGTAAAGAATGTGGGGAAATTATAGATAAAATTGGAGGGAAAATACGAAATGAGATTTCAACGCATTGTAATTCTTGGTAATGGGAAGATTGCAGTTGATTGTTTGTATGCGCTATTAAATTATGTTGATAAGACAAAAATTTTTGTGATAGAAAGCCAATATAGCCCTGTCTCATTGTTGAAAAAAAATTGTGATAAAAACAATGTGCGATATTTTCCTGCCAATGATGTTATTGCTACTTTGAGCCAAGCAATAGTTCCCAAAACATTAGTTATAAGTGCAAATAATTCTGTGATTATTCCGAGTGAAATATGTGAGAGTAATACGGTGGAAATTATAAATTTTCATTACTCTTTTTTGCCGGATTACAAAGGAGTAAATATACCTTCCTGGGTGATTTTTAACAGAGAAGAATCTACAGGTGTTACATGGCATTATGTAAATGCAGAACTGGATGCAGGAGAAATTATATGCCAGAAAAAAATAATTCTTGACGAAACTAGTGTGGCATTACAGATTGTTCAAAAAGGAATGGAATTGGGAATTCAGTGTTTTAAAGAGATGATGCCTCAATTTTTGAATGAACGAATAAGTGGAATTAAAAATGGAAAAGGAGAACATTTTTATAAAAGTTCACAATTTCCACATAATGCAGAAATTTGTGAAACGGATGATGGAGAATTGATTTCCAGAATGTTGAGAACATATGATTATGGTGTCTTAGCGTTAATGGGGGTACTTAGATTTCGTTTTGGTGGTAAGATGTATGGAATAAAAAATTATGCGATTTACAAGGATGGGGGTTTTATAGCAGGAAAACAGTTGCATACCTATCAGTGTGAGTTGAATAAAAGTGTATATAAAATACAATTGGTGTTAGAGGATATTTGAAATGCAAAAGGAAAATAAGAAAATTCAAAGTTATGTGTTTTACCCAATTGATTCCCGTATGTATATTTGGTATGAAGGGGATAGTGCTGTAGTTATAGACCCCTGTATTTCAAAGGATGCTCTCCTATGCTTAAGGGGGAAAAATATTAACCGTATTCTTGTGATTTTGACACATGAACATTATGACCATATATCAGGAGTAAATTGGTTGAAAGAAAATTTTGAAAACGTGTGTGTGCTATGTTCTCAATTATGTGCAGATGCGTTAGATAATCCCTGTAGAAATTTATCTGAATTTTGGGAAGTGTTTTTTGTTGGAAAAGAAGAAAGAATACAAGAGTATGTGCAGAATATGAATATTCAGCCATATTCTTGCAGGGCAAACGAAACATTTGAAGGAGAATATGAGTTTATCTGGCAGGGGCATAAGGTATTTCTGAAGGAGACTCCCGGACATTCAAAAGGCAGTATTTGTATTTTAGTGGATGAAGAGCTTCTCTTTTCCGGTGACACGCTGGTGACAGGCCACGAAACGATTCTTCGTCTGCCGGGTGGCAGTAAAAAAGATTTTGCCGGTATTACGCTACCGTATCTGGAGTCACTTGACAGAGAAATTATGGTTTATCCCGGACATGGAGAACCGCAGAAGTTGAAACAATTTTTTGAGCAATAAGATTTTGAGAAAATACAAGATGGATGAAAGGAGAAATTTTTTATGCGGGCAACACGTTTGATGGATTATTGGAAGGGTGCAGATGGATACTGCAGAAGTTATGTTCTAATTACCAAAAAATATACGTTAGATGACATTATATATTGTGGAAAAGAGGTTGTTTTGTTTGGATGGTTTCCAGAGGCTGCTCAGGTGGTCTGCGCACTAAAAAAGGCTGGCGTTACAGTTCATTATGTTTGTGAAGTGGATCAGGTCCCTATAGGAGAATTTGAGAACGGAATGCCGGTGGGAGATGGACTGGTATTGAAAAACTATCGCGAATTGCTAAAGGAGTCGGAAAAGTATTTCTTTTTCTTTTTTTCTAAAGATGATCGTGCGGATATATGGACATCTGAACTTGTGAAAAGAGTTCGTTTACTGCAATATCAGGGTGTGGAGGAGTTTGGAATTATATCCGATGTGAAGACGAGAGATTTATTTGGTGATGAGAAATTGCAAGAAAGTGTTTATGACACAATAAATGAGATTTTTAAGGGGACAAGTTTGTTTAACTGGGGTGCCTATTGGCTGTGTTTGACACAGGCAGGTCTGGATATTCAAAACTGGGATTACCCAGTCTACAAATTATATAAGATGTATGCAAATCAACCGAAGAAGAGTTTGTTAGAGATTGGCCCGGGAGTTGGTGTGTGTTCTTTGACCTTAAAAAAATTATTGAATCTTGATATTACATGGCTTACAGTTCCTGATGAGGAACCGCAGTGGAATGCGTGGAGGAGCAAGTCATCTCTAAATTTGTATAAAAAATATGATATTCACATCAAAGAGGCTTTTGTGGAAACGGATGATTTTGACGGAAAATATGATATTATTTTCATGTCGCAGGTTATGGAACATTTTATTTTTAATCCGGTTGCCACAATTCGGAAATTAATGTCTCATTTAAATGAGGATGGTATTCTGTGCATTTCTGTGCCGGATATCATTTATAATAATCCGAAAAACGTAGAAAGTTATAAGGAGATTCCATATTTTGATGATTTGTCTCCGAAAGAGGTTGTAAGACGGAATATGATAAATAATTTTACACATTATCATGAGTATTCCTATGAGGAGGCGCTAGAACTCTTTGATGAGTGTGGCTTGAAATGTGTTGACAGCCATACGAACTTACCAATTCATCATTTCATTTTAAAGAAGAAATAATGGAGGTACAATATGTCCTACAAACTTGATTTTTTTGATTCTTTTGTCTGTTCTGGTTCAGCGTGCCAAAATACCTGTTGCAGTGGCTGGGATATTGCGTTAGACAAAGAAACCTATGATTTTTACGAGGCTTCTCATGGGGCATTTAGTAAATATGTAAAGAAGAATATCGGGCAGACGGATGGAAATTATTTTATAAAAATGACGGAAAAAAAAGAGTGTCCTTTTTTAGATGAAATGGGTCTTTGTAAGATTTATCAAGAATATGGTCCGGAGCACATGGGAAATACGTGTAAACTTTTTCCGAGGACCTGCCTGAATATTGAAGGAAAGACTGTTTTTTCTATGCTGAATCATTCGTGTGAAGAGGTACTTAAGAGAATTTTTGAGCATGAAGGTCCACTTTATCTGGTTGAGGAAGGAGAGAAAGAAACTCTTCCGTTTGAGGAGAAAATGGCTGAATTTATGAGTGTTAGTATGGATATTTTACAGGAAGAATCCATTCCGCTTGGAATTGGTCTGGGAGTAGTTTTATATCTATACATGGATGCGTTTTCTGAGGAAAAGAAAAAGGCTGGAGGTATTGAAATTCCAAATGAGGGGACGATTTCTTCTCTTTTACAGGAATTTGAATTGGTGAAAAACAGTATGTCAAAGGAAGACTTGGAAAATTCGGCATGGGAAGTGATTTCTTCTGTTGTAGATACGTTTTGTCATATTATTCGTCAGACGAATCTTCGGGCGAAGACCCGTGTTCTATGGAACGAGGCGGTGTATGGATTGAGTGATGCCAAGCGGAAAAGGTATGTGCGTCTGCTTTGGGAGAAAAATAAAAATTGTTCGGATCATCAGTTTTCTGCAAAACGAAAGTTGTATGCCAGCTATCTTGCGAAATGTTTGTATTTTTGTAATGAAGCAGATTTTTTGCAGGTTTTGCTTAGCAGTGCATGTAATTATATAATTCTTTCGGAGGTTCTGCCTTGTGTTTGGAAAGAGGATGGAAAAGATGATTATTTTCCACTTATGGCTGAGTTAGGGCGAATTTTTGAGCATACCAAGGTTATGGAAAAACATGTGTACCCGGTCATAGAAGAGTCGATTCATCCAGATGTATTGACTTATGCACTTGCGTTTATGGTGTTATTTTAGATGTATTTTTGTGTTGCAATCTATATTTAGTTGTGTTAAGATATGCACAAGCAGAAAGTCCAAACATTATCAGAAAAAGTCAAATAGTATAGAGTATCGAGAAAAAACTTCACTGTTAAATCATAAAAAAAAATTGAAAAAGCAGGGAGGTTAGCACATGGGACATCTCCCTGAGAGGGAGGTATGTCACATGAGAAGACACATTGATTTTGACAAAATCGGTATTACCGATGATGTAATGTTTTGTACCGTTTTAAGCAATTCTGAGGATTGCAGAGAATTTTTACAGAGAATCCTCGGTATCGAGATTGAGGAAATTGTCGTCGTGGGAACCCAGGTGAGCATGAAATCGAATTTTCATGCGAAGGGTGTCCGTCTTGATGTTTATGCAAAGGACAAAAAGGAAAACGATTTTTATTAACATAAACGGAAGCAGAGAAGGTGTGCCGAAGGAACTTGCGCATCTTCTTGATTACCTGAAAACAAAGACTCCGACGGATGGGTTTACGGAGCGGCTGGAACAGCGCGTGCTGGAAATCCGGCGAGATACGGAATGGAGGGATGATTATATGACGCTGGAAATGAAGATGGATGAGAAGTATGAACAGGGGCGTGAGCAAGGATTGAAAGAAGGGATTACAAAGGGAATCGAGCAAGGGATTGAGCAGGGAATCGAATTAGGAATTGGTCAAGGTCTGCGTGTACAGATTCAGAAGAAATTAAATAAAGGAAAGTCAATTTCACAAATTGCGGACGAGTGTGAAGAATCGGAAGAAGAAATTTGGAAAATAATTAGAGAAAATGGTTGGAATGTATAGAAAATTTATTAGCGGTTGGCATAGTGCCATTTAAAACCAGATGGTTAAAATTTGGAAAAATCAACAATAATTGACTAGTATAATAGATAAGCGTATAATACATACGGATGTGAAAAAAAACAGAAAGAAGAGTTTAAACGATGAATCAAAAGAAACGAGTTGTTTTGACGGTATGCGCAGCAGCAGCTATTGTTAGCCTTGTGCCATTTCGGTCATTGCCGAGTGCTACGATGGTGAAGGGACAGGAGATGGCGACAGCATTGCCTGAGGTGACACCGGACGCAGGGGCAACGAGTACACCGGTGCCGACTGAAATTCCGGCAACACCGGCCGTACCGGTAAAGAAATTACCTTGTGTAAAAAAAGTAAAGGTAGTTCGTTTTTCTACCCATAGTGTAAAGCTGACATGGAAGAAACAAAAGAAGACAAAGTATTATCATGTTTTTGTTTCAACAAAGAAAGATGGAAAATATCGAAAGAAGCTTTCAACAAAAAATAATGTCTGCCTTGTGAAAAAACTGAAAAACAAAAAGAAATATTATTTTTACATAACGGCAGGAAAGAAAAAGCAGCTGTTGGAGACCGATAGCAATCCTTCTAAAGTTGTTTCTAAGAAGATGAAAACGTATGTGAGGACAACAGTGTTTGCCGGCGATTCGATTACGGAAGGCTTGACATACGAAGGTGGTTTCGCCCATATGCCGATTGGTGGTAAAAAGAGGACGATTGCATACCGGGGACTGAATACGGTGACATTCCATACAAAGAGAGTGTTTCATGGAAGAACCGGACTTCAGAAGCTGATTGCTGCCAAACCATACCGCGTGTATATGATGCTTGGTATGAACGAGATTCATTATCAGAAGATTAGTAATATGTTAAGTGAGTACCGTGACATGTTAGAGGCAATTAAGCAGTCCTGTCCGGATACGGATATTATTGTGTGTGCAATTTCACCGGTGACGCGTGCAGAAAAAGCAAGACATCCGGGATTCTGGCAGCGACCGGTCTTTAATCGAAAGTTAAAGAAACTGGCGAAGAAGATGAGCGTTACCTATTTGGATTATACCGATTTTTTGAAAGATTCAAAAGGGTATTTGAAGGCGGCTTATGCAACAGGAGACGGGTATCATTGGAAACCGCCGGCATATGCTAAGTTCGGAAAGATACTGGCAAAATATGATAGACAGAGAGATGGTCGAGGAGGAAAATAAAGATGAAAAAATACGGCATGAGAATAGCAGCGGTTGTATGCATGGTAATTATGTGTATCAGTCTGTTTCCACAGATGGGACAGGCAGCAAAGAAAAAGGAAAGCTGCAAGACACTTTGCGGGTATGCGTTAAAAGCAACCGGTGGTGCAAAGAAATTGAAATATTCTTCGGCGGCTGCACTGGATTTTGGAGCGCTTACTCACTCAGTTCGCAGCCAGGTGAAAACGATTCAGTATGTATGTGATTCAAAAGAGGCGTACAGCCTTTGTGTGATGGAAGCAAAAAATGGAAAAGGTGCGAAAAAATTATATAATGCTTTGAAAAAGTACCAGAAGGCAAATAGCAAGAGTGATTATTTAAGTGATTATTCTAAAACTGAGCAGAAAGTATTTAAGAATGCAATTTATGGGAAAAAAGGAACTTTTGTCTGGTATATTGCAATGTCTCCGTCAAAAGCTGTCAACAAAAAAGGACAGGCGGCATTGAAGAAGAAATTGTAGGAGAGGCTGCCTCATGGTATTTAGTAGTTTATTGTTTTTGTTTCGGTTTTTGCCGATTATGTTAGTTGTTTATTACTGCACCCCAAGGAGATTCCGCAATGCGGTTCTGTTTGGGGGCAGTTTGGTTTTCTATGCATGGGGAGAGCCGGTTTATATTGTCTTGATTCTGTTCTCTACACTTGTAGCATATTGCGCCGGACTTCGTCTTTCTTATTATCAGAAAAGAGAAAATAAACGAGGACAGATTTGTTCCTTAACAATTGCCTGCGTAGTCAGTCTGCTTTTGTTAGGGTTCTTTAAGTATGCGGACTTTTTTTTGCGGATGACCGGATATATGGCAGGTGCAGAAATGCCGCAGTTAAATCTTCCTCTGCCGATTGGTATTTCTTTTTACACTTTTCAGACGATGTCCTATGTGATTGATGTGTACCGGAAAGAAGTGAAGGTGCAGAAAAACTTTGTGACGTTTGGAACCTATGTTGCGTTGTTCCCACAATTGATTGCCGGACCGATTATCCGCTATCAGACAGTGGAAGAACAGATGGTAAAACGAAAAGAAACAATTGATTTATTTAGTAAGGGAATTGTTCGATTTATGATAGGTCTCGGGAAAAAAGTGTTGATTGCTAATCCGATTGGCGATCTCTTTCGTGAGATTGCCGGCATGGGGGCGGCGGATTTGACAACAGTTTCTGCATGGCTTGGTGTGATTGCATTTACGTTACAAATATATTTTGATTTCTCCGGTTATTCAGATATGGCAATCGGACTTGGCTCGATGTTTGGATTTTCTTTTCCTGAAAACTTTAAGCATCCGTATGAATCGAGAAGTATTACCGAGTTTTGGCGCAGATGGCACATTTCTCTTGGTACATGGTTTAAGGAATATGTTTATATCCCGTTAGGTGGCAATCGAAAGGGATTTGGCAGACAAATTTTAAATATTTCTATTGTATGGCTTTTGACCGGATTGTGGCATGGGGCTTATGGAAACTTTGTTGTATGGGGAATTTACTACGGAATTCTTCTTATGATTGAAAAATTGTTGTGGAAGCCGGTATTTAGCCGTCTGCCATCTTTTTTCATGCATTTATATACGATGTTTTTTGTGATCCTTGGCTGGGGGATTTTTTCGTGGCAGGATATGGCAGATGGAACAAATTATTTTAAAACATTATTTGGTATGAGTGGAACTTTTGTTAATCGAGAGGCAATGTATCTGCTTTCCTCTTACCTGATTTTGCTTGTAATTGCTGTAATTGGTTCGGTTTCCCTGCTTCGCACTTGCGTAAATCAATTCCTCTTGCCGGAGAAGACCATGCGTCGAGAAGTGTGTGGTATGTTGTTTGTCGTTGTTGTTTTTATACTGAGTGTTGCGCTGTTAGTCAATTCTTCGTATAATCCGTTTTTATATTTTCGATTTTAGGAGGTGTGGTGGATGAGAAAAATGAAACTGGCAATGCTCATTGTTTTTTGTGTCATGCTTTTTGGTGGTACGGTGGTTTCTTTTGTTCTGCCGGACCGGGAGTTTTCGGATGTGGAGAATCGTGAACTGGCTAAGAAACCAAAAATCACGGCAAAGCGTATTTTATCGGGAGAATATCAAAAGGAATATGATACATATTTAAGTGACCAGTTTTTTTCCCGTGACAAATGGGTGGATCTGGCAGTGAGAGAGCAGATTGCCCTTGGGAAAAAAGACTTTAATGGCGTTTATCTTGGGAAAAATAATTACCTGCTTGAAAAATACGAAAAGGCGGATTTTGATTCAGGGCAGATAAAGGAAAATGAAACATATCTGACAACGTTTCTCAATGAAACGGAAAAAAGATATGGCAGGAAGCATGTGAGGGCAATGTTTGTTCCATCGAAAACGACAGCGCTTACAAATGTTTTGCCTGCTTACGCAGACACGATAGACTGGCAGTCTATGATTCGGGATTTGCAGACAAAAGTTGATGAGCCTAACTTGATATACGATTTAACGAAAACGATGCAGTCGCATAATGAGGAATATATTTACTATCGGACGGATCATCATTGGACAAGTCTTGGGGCTTATTATGCATATCGTGCATGGGCACTTCAAACCGGACGGAAAGCAAAAGATTTATCCGATTTCAAGCGCGTATCTGTATTTGATGATTTTTATGGGACTACCTATAATAAGATTCATGCCGGTGGCGTGGCGGATGTGGTGGAAAAATTTGAAAGCAAAAATCCGGTGAAAACAAAAGTAGTGTTTGATGATGAAGAGAAAACCTATTCTTCTTTATATTTCCCCAATGAGGCGAAAAAAGGGTTTAATCGTTATCAGTATTTTATGAAGAAAAATTCGTTTCAAGTGGAAATTACGACGAAAGCCCATACGGGTAAAACGCTTCTTTTGGTAAAAGATTCATTCGCTAACTGCTTTGTTCCATTTTTGACGGAACATTTTGATAAGATAATTATGATTGATTATCGTTACGGGAAAATGGCAATGGGAAATCTTTTGTCGTCAAATTCGGATATTACGGATGTGCTTGTTTTATATAATACAGAAAAATTTTTGCAAAATAAAAAACTGGAAAAACTTGCGGATATCCGTAAAGGAGAAAGTACCATGAAAGAATTTGACATGAATGACTTACTTGGATAGGAGGCAATTAAAGTGGAAAAAACAGTACATTTTATTATGTATCATTACGTGCGTGATTTAAAAAACAGCGAGTATCCGACCATTAAGGGACTTGACAAAGAATTGTTTGAGAAACAGCTTGCATATCTTTTGGAGCATTATACACCGGTGCGAATGGATGAGATTCTTGCAGCATATCAGAAAAATGATTTTTCAGACATTCCGGAAAATGGTTTTGTTCTGACGTTTGATGATGGGTATATTGATCATTATGAGGTTGTTTATCCGATTTTGAAAAAGGTCGGAGTGCAGGGAGTTTTCTTTCCAAATACAATGGCATGGAAGGAAAACAAATTATTGACGGTAAACCGGATTCATTTTATTCTGGCGGCTGTAGAGTTGAAGGGGAGCTTGGCAATGAAACAGCTGGTAGCCGATTGTTTTGAAGAGATGGATTTTTATCGAAATCAGGGTGTAACTCTTTTGTCCAATGAGGAATTATATCAAAATCTTGCGGTTGCTAATCGCTGGGATCCGGGTGAGGTTATTTTTGTAAAGCGGCTATTGCAAAATGCTCTGCCTGAAGAAATCCGGACGGAAATCGCAAAGCACCTGTTTCAAAAATATGTGGGATGTGAGGAGAGCACTTTTGCAGAGAAATTATATATGAATTTTTCACAGATGAAAGAAATGAAGAAAAATGGCATGTTCTTTGGAATTCATGGTTATGACCATTACTGGCTTGCCAAACTTCCGAAAGAGCAGATGGAAAAAGATATTGATATGGCATTGGAGGCAATGGACGAAATTATCGATAAAGAGTGTTTTGTTATGAATTATCCATATGGAAATTACAGTGAGGAAGTGATTTCTTATGTGAAACAAAAGGGCTGTGGCCTGGGTGTTTCAGTTGAAGCAAGGGGGGCACAATTAGGCGTTGATAACCGGTTTGCACTTCCACGCTGGGATTGCAATGATGTGTATCCGAAGGGGGAGAAAGTGTAATAATAGCTGCCTCGTAAAGGGGCAGCTATTATTTTAGAATTTACTTGGTTTTATCTATTATCACAGAAATATGACTGAAACGGGAATAAACACCGATAAAATGGTGGATAATACCGAACAGATATATGCGATTTATTGCTATCATTTAAGAAAAGAGCAAAGGAGCATATTTATGAGTGATATCAGCCGTGAAGACGAGATTATTGGGGCGAATGTGAAAAAGTTTCGTGAATCACAGGGGATTAGCCGCAAGGATTTGGCACATATCTTTCACATTTCAGAAGATGGAGTGTATCGTATTGAACGTGGTGAGACAGGGTTATCCAGCGCATATGCCTATATACTGGCAAACCAGTTACATTGTGATATGAATTTTATTTATGGTTTGACAACAGACCCGATATGTTTGAATATGGAGTGCATGGATAAAGAACAATTGACACCAGAAAATGCTATTAGCAAGATTCGGTGGTATACGGATATGCTGGAAAAAGTGTTGAAGGGATGATGAGATAGGTTATGCTGACGGCGATAAATACCATATTGGAAATGGCGGCTACACTTATTTGTGTGAATTATTTATTTGGAAAGAGGTATTATTTTAGCATCTATGATGCGGTTTTTATGGTAGCAGAGGTTACTTTAATTGAATCGGCAAATTATTTTGGGCTGTCCAAGGGGATGGCTTTATTTGGGTATGTGGGAATTTACATATATGAATTGTTGAAATTTAAGTGTTCAATACGAAAAGCAAATGTGAATTTAGTGCTTGTAGCAATTTATTGTATATTTGCACAAGTGATTTGTTCCATGCCGGTATTTGCATTAGAAAATTGGGTATCGGTTGACTGGGTGATGTTGGGAATTAATTTTTTAGTGTTAATCCTAAGCGTTGTAATTAGTAAGACCGGATATTTTTATAAAGTGTCACAAGGAATTGATAATTATACAATGTTAAGTAAAATTGCTGCTGGAATATGCCTGATTAGTGGAGTCTATCTTTTAGTTATCTATAAGATGGAGGAGTATTTAAGGAGAACAGATTACATAATATTTGGTATTTGGACGATACTGATTGGTGTTTTGATTTTTAGCTGGCAGAGGGAGCGGTATGAAAAGATAGCGAAGGAGAAAGAACTGGAACTTGAGCAAGCTTATGAGGTTGTTTATGAGCAGCTGCTAGAGTCTATCCGGCGTAAACAACATGATTTTCATAATCAGATAAATGCAATTTATAGTCATCATTTAATTGCAAAGGATTACGATACACTTGTTTCCCTGCAAAAGGAATACTGCTCTGAAATATTAAATGAGAATCGATATGCACGTTTAGTATCGAATGGCTCGCCAACAATTATTGCTTTTTTGTATTCCAAGTTTGTTGAAGCGGAGACAAAAGGGTGTCATATTACATATGACATAAAAATAGATGACATGCAGGGTTATCTTCCAAAGTATAAAATGATAGAAATTTTAGGTATTCTTTTGGATAATGCAATGGAAGCAGTTGAACAAAGGGATTCAAAGAATATTACAGTGAAAATGTTGGAACAGCCAGAACAATTGAGTGTTGCCATTAAAAATGATTCCATGCACTATGAGAGAGAAGAAATAATGCGATTTTTTGAACCCGGTTACTCAAAAAAAGGTGAGGGAAGAGGTATTGGATTATCGAAAGTTCGAGAGATATTATTGAAATATCATGCGGGAATAAAAGTTTCCTGTGAAAAGGAAGAGTTTGTATTTGAATTTATTCTTCCGAAAATAAAGGACAGCCATGCTGCTGTCCTCTAATAGAAAATGGTAAAAGGATATGTGTTATTTGCTAGAATCTTCTGGATAAGGCTGTTCGCCAAATAACCACAAACTCATCTTTGTCCAATGAAGGATTCCTGCAAAGGCAATGCAAAAATTACAAGCCTTAAATATCCATGATTTCGATAGACGCTTCATGAGGCACCTCCTTTCTCACAATTTTTGCTGCAAGCAGTTGAAAAGATTGCAGCATAATTATCCAAAAACCAGTGATGATATACTGGTTTGGCGGAACGATGTACATGATAAGCGCGTAGATGGTAATGATGTGAAAAGCCTGACGTTTGGCTTTTCGTATCTGAATACCGTTTGGAATAGGACGGTACGAAGAGACAATTGGTGCAAACAAATAATTGATGAGTATACATAGTAAAAGCAGGACAAAGTAGAGGGGACGGGGAAGCAATATTTTTGGGAGTTGGCATATGCCTATATATAAAAGAAAAAAAGACAATGCCAAACAACTGAAGTAATGCTTAAAATGCAGTCCACCGGTACATGTCCGAAGTACAAGTAAAGTAGCAATGGCTGCCAGATATTGAAAAAAGTAATCGGTCAGAATAAAGAAAATACCCATTATGATAAGTTTACTTACGTCTGAAAGAATACTAATTATCGTATAGCGTATTTGTCCGATTTGAAAATCAGAATAACCGTAATTATTTTTTAAGTAGTCATGTATTTTCATTGCTTCGCCCCCTCGCGAATAGTATAAGGGCAAACTTAAGACGAAACGGATATATTTACCGAACTAGGTGATTTCATAAACAAAATACCAAAAGACGAAACAAAGGAGAGGATGAAAATGAAAGAGGTACTGATTTTAGAAGACAAAAGTGAGACCAGAAAGGTGCTTGCCGGTCTGGTAAAGGAAGTGCGTTCGGATGCCGTAATTTATGAGGCTGCAGATGAAAAGACGGCGTATGATATTGCAATGAAGAGAACAATTGACTTGTTTTTGGTAGATATTATTTTACATCCACAACAGCACGATGATGTATCCGGTGGGGAATTTGCTCAGAATATAAGAAAAGTTGATAAATATTTGTTTACGCCAATTCTTATCATTACTTCCATGTATGATCCGAAAATGTGTATGTATTCGTCTGTTCACTGTTACCAATTTATCGAAAAACCGTTTGATTTTGAAAAAGTAAAGCAAACAATTCAAGAGGCAATTCGCTATGAAACGGTACAGGAAAAGGACCGGTCACTGATGTTTCGGACAGAAGGAATGTTAGAAATGATTGCCGTTTCGGAAATTGTATATGTAGAAAGTGTAAACCATCGTTTAGAGATTGTAACAACGTCGGGTCGGATTGAGATTCCGTATAAAACTTGCAACAGTCTGTTAAAGGAGTTAGATAGTGATAATTTTGTATTGTGCAAGCGTGGCGTGATTGTGAATTTGGAATTCGTGAAAAAAGTGGATACGGTAAACCGTTACATATTGTTAGCAGATGATTTTGGCAGTTTGGAAATCGGACCGATTTTGAAAAATGACTTTATAAAGAAAATGAAAGCGCGGGGAATCATTTGAGTAAGAAAAAAACGATGTTTGGTAAATTGGACAAAATCTTTTCTCCAAACATTGAAAATATTTCCCATTCATGGTATAATGACTCGAATATATTGAAAACATGTTAGGAGGATGAACAATGAAAAAGTTAATAGCAATGGGTCTTACCGTAATTATGACGGCGGTGGCTGTATGTGGATGTGGTAGTTCCGATAGTGGAAATGACGCAAAGAAGAGCGACAACCAGACAAAACAGCAGGCCGTTAAGGTGATTGATGTAGACTTGACTAGTGAAGAGTATGCGTTTGGTGTAGATAAAAACAAGCCGGAACTTTTGACACAGGTCAATGATTTTATCAAAGAGATTAAAGATAATGGAACGTTTGATGAAATCTGTAACAAATATTTTGGTGGCGGAAATCCAACACCGGTAAAATCCGAGAAACTTGATACATCGAAAGACCAGCTTTTGGTTGCAACGAATGCTTCTTTTGAGCCATTTGAGTACATGAAGGGCGACAGCTACTATGGTATTGATATGGAAATTGCGGCAGCACTTGCAAAAAAATTGAACAAAGAACTGGTAATCCAGAACATGGAATTTGATTCCGTCTGCTTGTCGGTTGGACAGCATAAGAGTGATATTGCCATGACAGGTCTTACGATTAAAGAAGACAGAAAGAAATATGTAAACTTTACGGATCCTTATTATAATGCAGCACAGAGACTGATTGTCAAAGGTGACAGCACAGAGTTTGATAACTGTAAAGATAAAGCAGCAATTGAAAAGATTTTGAAAACAAAAGATAAGAGTGTAACGATTGGTGTGCAGAACGGTACAACCGGTCAGTTCTACTGCGAGGGCGACAAGAGCTGGGGCTTTGAAGGTTACAAAGTAACTACAACTGGTTATAAAAATGGTTCTTTAGCAGTACAGGATTTGATTAATGGTAACATCAATTATGTAGTCATCGATTCTGCACCGGCTAAGTGCATTACAGAAGCAATTAACAAAATGCAGTAATAGTCAGCAGGTTCGTGACCTACACGGACCTGCTTTTTACGAGGTAGATATGGATAATTTTGGATTAAAAATAGAAGCGTTTAAGCAAATTTTCTTTGAGCAGAACGGATATCAGAAGGTAATAGAAGGCTTACAGAATACATTGATTATTGCAATTGCCGGTCTTTTGATTGGTATTATTATAGGTATTTTGATTGCGACTGTGCGTGTTGTGCCAAAATACAAGATACTGCCAAGAATTTTGAATGGTTTTTGTTCTTTTTATGTTGGCTTGTTCCGTGGAACACCGATGGTAGTGCAGCTGCTTGTCTGCTATTATGTATTACTTCCGATTATTGGGGTAAAACTTACCGGTGTGCAGGTATCTGTGCTTGTATTTGGTTTGAATAGTGGTGCCTATATTTCAGAAATGATGCGTGCCGGTATTTTGTCCGTAGACGGCGGACAGATGGAGGCTGGACGTGCGATGGGACTTAGTTTTGCGACGACAATGCGTAAAATTGTGATTCCACAGGCAGTAAAAAATATTCTGCCAACACTCGGAAATGAGTTTATTGCCTTGATTAAAGAGACTTCCGTTGTAAGTTTTGTTGGTGCGGCTGACCTTTATGTGGCATTTAACTATATTGGCAGTAACAGCTATGAGTTTATGGTTCCTTATCTGGTGATGGCAGTGATTTATATTGCACTGGTGCTGCTCATTTCACTCGGAATCAAATGCATGGAAAGGAGCCTGAGAAAAAGTGATAGACGTAATTAATTTGAAAAAAAGTTTTGGCAGTCATGATGTATTAAACGGAATTGATATCACCATCAACAAGGGAGATATCGTGGTTGTCATCGGACCAAGTGGTTCAGGAAAAAGTACGTTTCTTCGATGCTTAAACTGTATGGAAGACCCTACAGGCGGGCAGATTATTTTTAATGATGTAGATATTGCAGATCCGCATGTAGATATTAATGTGCATCGACGCCATATGGGTATGGTTTTCCAGCATTTTAATCTGTTTAATAATAAAACGGTGTTAGAAAATATTATGCTGGCACCGGTTCATGTCCGCTGCAAGGGACTGCACGGTGCAAAGCGCAAAGAAGAGGTTAAAAAGATTCGCGAGCAGGCGATGGGACTTCTTGCCCGTATCAATATGCAGGACAAAGCAGATGTGTATCCTTCTACCTTATCCGGTGGACAAAAGCAGCGTGTAGCAATTGTGCGTTCACTGGCAATGAATCCGGATGTGATTTTGTTTGATGAACCAACAAGTGCACTGGACCCGGAGATGGTTGGTGAAGTTTTGGACCTGATGAAGAGTCTTGCAGATGAAGGAATGACGATGGTGATTGTCACTCATGAGATGGGATTTGCCAAGGAAGTAGCAAACCGGGTAATTTTTATTGATGATGGAAAAATCTTAGAGGAAGCTACGCCGGAGGAGTTTTTTAATCATCCAAAGAATCCGAGACTGAAAGATTTTCTTTCAAAAGTGTTGGTATAGATTTTATAAGATTGCATAAAGAAAAAGTAGAAATCTTCTTGTGTCAGAGAAGATTTCTACTTTTTTGTTTTTATAAGTTAGCAAGTGTCGGCCAGTTCTCGTCGCGTTCTAAGATGTTTAACGGTGTGCCATCACTCATGTGGTAACCGGAAGAAGAGCCATTGCCCGGATATTCTCCTGTGACGTCCGGCCATGTGATACCGATTGCAGGATCATTCCAAACAAGTCCGCCATCATCCCCCGGATGATAGAAGTCGGTACATTTATAACAAAATTCAGCCCATTCACTAAGAACGAGATAACCATGGGCAAATCCCTTTGGAATATAAAACTGTTTTTTGTTTTCCTCTGATAATTCAAGTCCATACCATTTGCCGTAGGTTTCACTGCCTTTTCGTAAATCGACGGCAACATCGAATACCGAGCCACGGATAACACGGACGAGTTTTCCCTGTGGAAAATTTTTCTGATAATGAAGTCCGCGCAGAACACCCTTGCCGGAACTTGACTGATTATCCTGAACAAAGTCCAAATCAAGTCCTGCCTCTTTCATATCATTTAAGTTATAGGTTTCCATGAAATATCCGCGGTCATCACCGTGTACAGTTGGTGTGATGACACAGAGTCCCTCGATTCCACCTGCATTTTTTTCTACTTGTATCTGTCCCATGAGAAGACCTCCTAAATATTTGTTTGTTTTAAGTATCTATTAAGTGCATCTTTCCAATCCGGAAGCGGCACAAAACCATGTGCAGCAAGTTTGCTTTTGTCAAGACGGCTGTTGAATGGACGGACTGCTTTCGATATACCGTATTCTTTGGTTGTCACCGGTTTTACAGTCAGATGATTTTCATCATAGCAGTCATATCCAAGTGCAGAAGCCTGACGAAAGATTTCACATGCAAAATCATACCAGCTGATATAGCCGCCCTCATTTGTTGCGTGATAAATTCCGTATTCTCTGGTTTCTATCATATCAACAAGGAGCCTTGCCAAGTCAAAGGTGTAAGTTGGCGTACCAATCTGGTCGTCTACTACGGTTAGTGTGTCATGTGTTTTGCCGACATTCAACATAGTTTTAATGAAATTGTTTCCATGAGTGCCAAAAACCCATGCAATGCGGACAATGAAATAATCGGAGAGGAGTTCTTTTACTGCCTGTTCACCGGCAAGTTTTGATGCACCGTATACATTTAACGGTGCGTAATTTTGCTGGTCTGGTGTCCAAGGTGTTTTGCCTTGTCCATCAAAGATATAATCGGTGGAAATATACATTATAGGGATGGCTAAATCTTTGCATACTTCTGCGATATAGCGTGTGCCGGATGCATTGACTGCCATGACTTTTTCTTTGTTTTCTTCCTCTTCGGCAGCATCCACCGCAGTCCAGGCAGCGCAGTGAATCACGCCGTCCGGGTTTGCACTATGGATTACGGTATTTACACTTTTCTTATTGGTAATATCCATTTCTTCAATGTCAACGCCGATGGCAGTGTGTCCTCTTTTTTCTAACTCATTTATGACATCAAAGCCAAGTTGTCCTTTTACTCCCGTGACAAGAATTTTCATTGAAAAACCTCCTATCGATTGCCATACATTTTTTCATAATAATTCTGGTATTCGCCGGAAATAATTTCTTCCCACCAGTCTTTGTTATCAAGATACCACTGAATGGTCTTTTTAATTCCATCGGCAAATTTTGTTTCCGGAAGCCAGCCAAGTTCGTTGTGTATTTTTGTCGGGTCGATGGCGTAGCGCATGTCGTGTCCTTTGCGGTCCGTGACATAGGTAATCAGACTTTCCGGCTTGTGTAATTCTTTGCATATAATTTTTACAATGTCAATATTTTTCATTTCATTGTGACCGCCAATGTTATAAACCTCACCGACTTTTCCTTTGTGGATAATCAAATCGATGGCTTTGCAGTGGTCCTCCACATAGAGCCAGTCACGGACATTTTCGCCTTTGCCATAAACCGGGAGAGGTTTGTCGTTTAACGCATTAGCAATCATAAGCGGAATCAGTTTTTCCGGGAAATGATAAGGTCCGTAGTTGTTCGAGCAGCGGCTGATGGTAACCGGCAAATCATAGGTGCGGTGGTAAGCTAAGACCAAAAGATCCGCGGCTGCTTTTGAGGAACTGTAAGGACTGCTCGTGTGAATAGGAGTTTCCTCCGTGAAAAATAAGTCCGGTCTGTCGAGCGGTAAATCACCGTAAACTTCGTCAGTGGAAACCTGATGATATCGGGTAATGCCATATTTGCGGCAGGCATCCATTAAAACGGCAGTTCCTTTGATGTTTGTATCCAAAAAGACCTCTGGATTTTCAATGGAGCGATCCACATGGCTTTCTGCGGCAAAGTTTACGACAATATCTGGTTTTTCTTCCTCAAATAATCGATAAACACCCTCGCGGTTTGTAATATCCTCTTTTACAAATCGAAAATTTTTGTTATCCATTACAGGTGCGAGTGTGGAAAGATTTCCCGCATAAGTCAGGCAGTCTAAACAGATGATGCGGTAGTCCGGGTACTTCTTTAACATATGAAAAATAAAATTGCTTCCAATAAATCCGGCACCGCCGGTAACGATAATAGTCATAATGTTCTCCTTTTCTCTAACGCAGTACATCAAGATATTTTCCGTCTAATACATCTTTTAAATACTGTCCATATTGATTTTTCTTTAATACTTCATAGACCGCCATCACATCTTCTTTGCTTATCCAGCCGTTTAAGTATGCAATTTCTTCCAGACATGCAATTTTTCTGTGCTGGTGAGTTTCTACGGTTTTTACAAAATTTGTTGCATCTACAAGGCTTTCGTGAGTTCCTGTATCAAGCCAGGTAAAGCCCTGTCCGAGTAATTCCACATTTAAAGTATTGTTTTCCAGATAAATGCGGTTTAAGTCCGTAATTTCAAGTTCGCCTCTGGCACTTGGTGTTAGACCTTTTGCGTATTCTACAACTTTATTATCGTAGAAATAAAGTCCGGTTACACAGTAATTGCTTTTAGGCACTTCCGGTTTTTCCTCAATCGAAACGGCTTTTCCGTCTTTGTCAAATTCCACAATACCAAAACGCTCCGGATCATCTACATAATAGCCGAATACGGTTGCACCTTTTCCGGTTTCCGCATTTTCTACGGCTGCCTTTAACCGCTTTTTCAAACCATGTCCGGCAAAAATATTATCACCGAGAACCATAGCTACACTGTCATCGCCAATGAAATCTGCTCCGATGATAAAAGCTTGTGCAAGACCATCCGGACTTGGCTGTACGGCATAGGATAAATGGATGCCAAAGGAGGAACCATCCTTTAATAGTTCTTCAAATCGCGGTGTATCCTGTGGCGTGGAAATAATGAGAATATCCCGGATGCCGGCGTTCATAAGCACGGAAAGCGGGTAATAAATCATTGGTTTATCATAAATTGGTAAAAGTTGTTTGCTTGTTACAGTTGTGAGAGGATACAGGCGAGTGCCGGAACCTCCTGCTAAAATAATCCCTTTCATAGTGACCTCCGTTTTATTTGATATCTATATCATATAACATGACGTAACGTCACCTGCAAGAACTTTTTTTAATAATTTGAAAAAAATAGATAAATCAGCAGTCTGAATCCATTTTTACGGCACGAAACAGACCGGCATCCTTAGTAATTGAAAATCCATCGGCAACCTGTTTTTCGATATAAGAGGCAAAATCACGGTAACGCGATGCCAAATACTGGTTTTGGTTTCCGTGGCAGGATAAAATATAGGAAATCAAAGGAGCTGCCTCTGTGACAAACAGTGAATCTTCGTAGTCTATCCATGTTACGTCTTGAAAGCAGGAAGATAGAATCGCGGCTCCATTTTCTTTTCCAAAATGAAGGTATAAATTGTCTGCGGATAGGGTGATTCTTTCGTCAAATCCTCTGGTGAGGCTTGTGACTTCTTCCATATGATGCTCGCCGTATGTGCTGGCAATAAGCACGCCGTTTGGTTTTAAGACGCGTTTGATTTCTTTTAGTGCATCCATCGGATTGTCTAAATAGAATAACACATGGTTGGCAAGTATGAGATCAAACCGGTTATCTGCAAATGGCAGATGGGCAGCATCTGCCACAACATAGGTAAAATCTCTGTCGGAACATGACGTGAGATTTCTTCTGGCGTCGCGGAGCATTCCTTCTGAAATGTCGGTGAGAGTAACCGAAAGATGACCGGGAAGTTTATCCTCGTTGGTTGTCCAAAAAGAGCCATCGCCGCAGCCAATTTCTAAAATACTCATATCCTTTTTAAAAGGGCATTGTTCAAAAATCCAAGGAAACCAGCCCTTTTTATTCGTGCTGTATAATTCGTGCAGATGAATTCTGGCGTTAATATTAGAGGCATCCAGATATTGGTTTTTTAAACTTTTTTCCATGGAGGTCATATGAATCAAATCCATCATCTGTTTCCAGTCCACTTCTTTTTTTTGACGGATGGTGTCGGCGGTTGTCTGGATGGTCTGCTCCATCAACTGTAATTGCTCTCTGCGGTCTTTTACCAGTTTGAGCTGGATATCAAGAGAGTCCAAAAGAACGTGCCGGTCCGGGTGGTTTAATGTCATGTCGCGGATTTCGGACAGAGAAAACCCAAGGAACTTAAACAGAAGAATTTGCTGCAGTTTCACAAAATCCGAGTCAGTATAAAATCTTGCCCCGTGTTCATTTACATAAGAGGGTTTTAAAAGATTCTGTCTGTCGTAATAGCGGATGGTCCGCAGTGTTACGTCTGCCATTTTGGCAAACTCACCGGATGAATAGTAGCCGTCTTTTTTCATACAAAAACCCCCTGTTTCAATCATTAATAATATTATAGCGAAAGAAACAAGGGGGTGCAACCTTCGTATTATACTAATTCGGCAATGCGGCTTACACCGACATAAATTTCAGAAATTTTATACCACGTGCGGAATCCGACAATGCCATCCTGTGTCAGACCGAAAATTCGCTGAAAGGTTTTAACCGCTTCTTCTGTAGCAGGACCAAATACGCCATCCTCTGCAATTTTTGGAATGAGTGGATAGGCGTTCGATATAACATTTAACTGGCGCTGCATCTGGCGCACTTTTTCACCGGAATCACCCACACGGAGCGGCGAGCCGGGATAAGAGGATGGAATACCGGAGATTTCATCGGTGGAATTAATATAAATGGAATCGCCGTAGTAGTTGCGGAGAATTTCGATGGCTGTGTATCCCTGGTCGCCAAGTGCCTTGGAACCCCATTGGCTGAGCCAGTTTGGACAGCTGACATTTTTTCCATCACAGTACTGAGTAAGAATTGGCTGCTCTACATTTGGTCTTGAAAGATATTCGCTGAAAATTTCATCCACAATAGCGGATATACTTTCAAAAATATTGCGCCCCGGAACAAATTTGTGGTCGTAGGCGGTGGAGGAAGTGATTGTGAAATCTTTTCCCTTATTTCGATACCATTCGGTGTAAACACGGTTTAAGGTAAATGACTGGATAGCAAGGATATTGGCGCGGATGGTTGCTTCCGGCCAGGTGGAATAAATTTCACTGCTTGCAACATTTTTGATGTAGTCACGATACCGGACATAATAATCTTTGGCACGGGTGTCTGATGGGGGGCCATCATGAACAACAACATACTCCGGGATGACAACACGGCTTAATACAATTTCTCCGGTTCCTTCCACCGTTTTGATTTCACTTTCCGGTATTTTTGGCGGGTAATCGCCCCATAGTGTATGGTCGGGAATGACAAAAAGTTCCGCACTGTCGGTTTCGCCTGTGGCAAGAGGAAGCAGAGAAGCGTTCTGAATGGCTGTCTCACCGGAAAAAATTTCTGCTCCATTAATTTCGACCGATTCAAAACCGGAAGCGGAGATCGTGATGGTGTATTCCGAATACGGTTTGTTTGCAGAAGGGGTCATGCTGTAATCCACCGGCGGTGCGGTAAGTTCAATGTCATTTAATTGTCCCACGTTATTGGTGACAGCTTCCTCTATAATGCTTTCCGGTTCGTTTTCTGAGGTAATCTGCACGGTGGCATCAGGAATCGGAAAGCCTGAGTTATCTGACACAACGTGTATATTTAATTTGCCATAATCCATAAAAAATCCTCGTTAGACATAGATTAGTATATTTTATGAACAATATGTGAAAAGTTTCATTTGTTATTGACATTGGCACAAAAATCTGGTATAAACATTAAGATGCTAACAGTTTGCATGCTAATGATTAAATGGCTATTGATTAGATATAGAATGATTTGGAGGTGAAAAACTTTGCAGGAACAGAAAAAAAAGAAGATTCGTTCCCGTGATATTACGCACCGCATGATTGTGATGAATCAGATGCATCGCAGGATGCTGGAGTGTAATCTGGAAGGAACCGGGATTCACAGAGCACAACATCGTCTTCTGATGACGCTTGCGAAACATTCATTTGCATCGCAGGTAGAACTTGCTAAATTTTTAGAAATTTCACCGGCGACAGTTGCCGTTGCACTGAAGGCGCTGAAAAAGTCCGAATACATTACACAAAAGATGCGTGAAGAAGATAACCGCCGTAATTTTGTGGAATTGACAGAAAAGGGGCGGAAATTGGTAGAAGAAAGCTGTGACTTTTTTGATATGTTAGATGAACAGATGTATGTGGGATTCTCGGAAAGCGAAAAAGAACAGTTATGTGATTACTTTGACCGTATTTACGAAAATATGGAACGATTAAAAAATGCAGCGATGGAGGGACAAAATGAAACAGTATAAAAAGTATGTAATTCCTTATAAGTCAGCATTTATCCTTGGACCAATCTTTATGATTGTGGAAGTGCTTGGCGAAATTATTCTGCCGAAATTAATGTCTATGATTATTAACTATGGATGTGGGCAGGATGTTACGGTGGCAGCAAAAGGACCTGCTTACATTATTGGGATAGGAGCAGCTATGATTGGAACGGCTCTTCTTATGATGATGGGTGGCGTGCTTGGTGCTTATTTTGCGGTAAAGGCATCTGTAAATTTTGCCGGTGATTTGCGAAGAGATGTTTTTGCAAAAGTGCAGAAATTTTCCTTTGCCAATATCGAAAAATTTTCAACCGGTTCTTTAGTGACGCGATTAACAAATGATATTACGAACATTCAGAATGTCTTGAGCATGGGACTTCGTATGCTTTTGCGTGCACCTGGTATGTTAATTGGTGGTTTGATTATGGCATTTCTTATGAATGCGAAACTGGCACTGGTTTTCTGTGTCGTAATTCCGGTTTTGATTATTGCACTTGCGTTTGTTATGAAGACTGCATTTCCGCGGTTTGACGTGATGCAGACAAAGATTGACGGACTCAATTCAAGAATCCAGGAAAATATCACAAACCAGCGTGTTGTAAAATCTTTTGTGCGTGATGATTTTGAAAAAGAGACCTTTGACCGTGCGAACAACGAATTAAAAGATAAAACACTTCGTGCGATGAAGGTTGTTATTCTCACGATGCCGATTATGACGCTGGCAATGAACCTTACGGTTATGGCCGTTGTCTGGTTTGGTGGTCAGCAGATTTTGATTGGCGATATGCCGGTTGGAAACCTTACAGCATTTACTACTTATGTAACGCAGATACTGATGTCGCTTATGATGGTTTCTATGATTATGATTCAGGGTTCCCGTGCAATGGCATCTTCTCACCGTATTTTGGAAGTGTTAGATACGGACATTGACTTAAATGATGACAATGCATCTGAGAAAGACCGCTTGGTAACATCCGGTGAAATCGAATTTAAAAATGTCTGCTTCCGTTATTATAAAAAACATAAGAAAAACGTTTTGCAGAATATTAATTTCACAGCGAAACCGGGCGAAGTGGTTGGTATCATCGGCTCGACAGGTTCCGGAAAAAGTTCTCTTGTGCAGCTGATTCCACGTCTGTATGACTGTGATGAAGGGGAAGTGTTAGTAGATGGCGTGAATGTAAAAGAGTATTCACTGAATCATCTGCGTGACGGCGTTGCGATGGTGCTTCAGAAAAATACGCTGTTTTCCGGCAGTATTATGGAAAATCTCCGCTGGGGCGATGAAGAGGCAACGGATGAACAGGTGAAAGAGGCTGCAAAGGCAGCACAGGCAGATGGCTTTGTCAGTGAGTTCGCAGATGGATATGACCGTGAACTTGGACAGGGCGGTGTCAATGTTTCCGGTGGACAAAAACAGCGTCTTTGTATTGCGAGAGCACTGCTTAAGAAACCGAAAATCCTTATTTTGGATGACAGTACCAGTGCAGTAGATACAGCGACTGAGGCACAGATTCGGAAGAGTTTTTCAACGACTTTAAAAGATACAACAAAATTGATTATTGCGCAGCGTATTTCTTCTGTTGAGGATGCTGACCGGATTCTTGTTATGGATGAAGGACAGATTGTTGGACAGGGAACGCACAAAGAATTATTAGAATCCTGTGAAACATATCAGGAAATTTATTATTCACAGAGAAGCAAAGAGGAGGTGGCAGGATGAGTCAGGCAAAAAATCAGCCACATGGCGGCATGGGACCGGGACCAAAACATGGACCAGGCGGCCCGAGACATATGATGGGTGGCAAGCCAAAAGAATCACGTGCTACCATTAAAAGACTTCTTGAATATATGGGTAAAGATAAAATGCTTGTTGTACTCGCACTTGGCTTTGTACTTGTGTTCAGTGGGGCAACATTAGCCGGTTCTTATATGTTAAAACCGATTGTCGACCAGCTTGGTAAAACGGCGTTACAAGTTGCTTCTTTAAAAAATAAAAATTTGGATTTTAGTACGGTGCTGGCAGATGGTACATGGACACTTTTGAAAGGTGTACTTACCATGTTGGTTATTTACGGCGTCGGAGTGCTTGCAAACTATTTGCAGCAGCGTATTATGATTGGTGTTTCCCAGCGTGCGCTGATTCGTATCCGTAAAGATTTGTTCGACCATTTGCAGGATATGCCGGTTCGCTATTTTGACACAAATGCAACCGGAGATATTATGAGCCGGTTTACCAATGATATTGATATGATTGGTGAATTATTAAATAATACGGTTATTCAGTTGATTTCCGGTGCAATCAGTATTATCGGAACAACCATTATCATGATATGCTTAAATGTCTGGCTTGCTCTTCTTACCATTGTCATGGTTCCTGTTATGGTTAAGGCAGGTGGAAGTATTGCCAAAAGAAGTTCCCGTTATTACCGTGAACAGCAGAGTGCGCTTGGTGATTTGAATGGTTACATTGAAGAGACTGTTACCGGTCAGAAGGTTGTAAAAGTTTTCTGCCACGAGGACAAGGCAGTGGAAGAATTTGTAGATTTAAACAATGACCTTCGTGAAAAACAGATTAAAGCACAGTTTTTTGGCGGCATTATGGGACCGGTTATGGGAAATATCGGTCAGGTCTGCTATGGTCTGACGGCAGCAATTGGTGGTCTGCTTTGTTATTTTGGAAGACTTTCTATCGGTGGTCTGACGGTGTTTGTTAATTATTCCAGACAGTTCAGCCGCCCGATTAATGAAATTTCCATGCAGGTAAATACGATTTTCTCGGCACTTGCCGGTGCAGAGCGTGTATTTACGGTAATGGATGCGGATGTGGAACAAGCCGATGATGAAGATGCCGTTGAAATGAAAGATGTCAAGGGCGAAGTGATTATGGAGCACGTAAACTTTGGCTATGATGAAAATAAAGTTATTTTAAAAGATATCAACTTGTATGCTCATGCCGGACAGAAAGTGGCATTTGTTGGTTCTACCGGTGCCGGAAAGACGACCATTACAAACTTACTGAATCGTTTTTATGATATTCAGGAAGGAACAATTACGATTGACGGCATTGATGTGAAAAAATATAAACGCCGTTCGCTCCGTGAAAATATTGCGATGGTTTTACAGGATACGCATTTGTTCAGTGGAACCGTGCGTGAAAATATCCGCTACGGAAGACCGGATGCAACGGATGAGGAAGTAGAACAGGCTGCGAAAACGGCAAGTGCTCATTCGTTTATCATGCGTCTTGAGGACGGCTACGATACCGTACTTGAGGGAGATGGAACAAACTTAAGTCAGGGGCAGCGCCAACTTTTGAATATTGCCCGTGCAGCTCTGTCACTGGCACCGATTCTTGTGCTGGATGAGGCAACAAGTTCTGTCGATACCCGTACCGAAATGCATATCGACCACGGAATGGAGCGCTTGATGAAAAACCGTACAACATTTGTAATTGCCCACCGATTATCTACCGTTCGTAATGCTGACTGCATTATGGTATTGGAGCAGGGCGAGATTATTGAGCGTGGAACACACGAAGAACTGCTGGCAAAAAGAGGAAGATATTATCAGCTTTATACCGGTGCTGTAGAGTTAGACTAGATATTGCAGAACTAAATTTTGTGTTGGAATACATTTGACACAGTTTTCAATTATGATACAATGATAAGGATAAAATAAAAATCGTAGAATTGGAAAGGGGCAAAAGACAATGCAAAAGAGTAGAAAAAGAATTGTAAGCGCAATCGTAAGTGCATCTTTAGTGCTTGGATTGTGGACAGGATATGCCATTCCTGCCCGTGCGGAGGAAAATGGAAGTGGACAAACTCCACCGACCGAAATTGGCGAACCAACACCGACACCTACGGTGACACCATCCGCATCTCCAAGTGTTGAACCAAGTACAGAGCCAAGTGCGGAGCCAACGGTTACGCCGGAGCCGGTAGATGTGACCAAAATTGCGATAAGCAGAAAATCAGCGGTTTTGATGGCAGGAAAAACATTAAAGCCTGTGATAACGGGAACGACTTCAACAGTTACCTGGACAAGTGCCAATGAAAAAATTGCTAAGGTGGATGAAACCGGAAAAATTAAAGCACTGAAAAAAGGTAAAACGGTAATTACGGCAGCAGTTGACGGCATCACAAAAACCTGCGAAATTACGGTTGTTGCAAAAATGGCAAAGAAAGATTTCAGTAAATTTAATTCAGAGAACTTTGTGAATTTCTGTCAGCGTTATGGCTACAGCCATGGTTATGCATGGAATGGACAGTGGAAGGGCGGAAGTAAGAAAAAAGCAACAGCCCGCGGTATTAAAATTGGTGCATCCAAGACAAAGGTTCAAAAAGCCTATGGAGAACTGACTTGGAAAAAATGTACATCAAAAGACCCATTTAGCAAAATGAAAGGTCTTAAGAAAAACAAAGTAAAAACTTATGGAGATGCAGTTTATGGCAAGTATCGAATCCGTTTTTACTTAAACAGCAAGAAAAAAGTTGTTGCGATTATATTTGCCTGCAACATCTCAAAGATTAAGAAAAAACATTTGAAGAAATATATGTAGAAAATTTCTGAAATTGCTGCAAAACAACGAAAAAGGAACGGCACAGCTGATTATTTGGCTGCCGTTCCTTCATTTGTTTCTGCCGTTGCGGTTTCTTCCGTGTCGTTCTCGGATTCTTCTGTTTCCTCTTCATTTTCTTTTTTCGGCGGCTGAGAAAGTAAGGTCAGTATAATCATCAGAATACTTAATACAATTGGCGCAGCATAAACGACTGCTTTGCCGGCGGCACTAATTGTAACAGGCTCTGTGTTAAACCAAATCAGTACACCAAAGTGAACGATAAAAACCAGTGTGCCGAGGATGGCACTAATTACTCTGGCAAGCATACTTTTTTCGCCCCCGAATTTCGCACGGGATACGAAGAAAACAAGGAGAAAGGCAATTGATGAATCCAACAGACAGAAAATTAACATTCCCGGATTGATTGTCATAGTCTTTCCTTTCTGTATATGTAGGGACCAAGGTCCGTTTATTGATAGATATTAGTATAGCATATTGTGGGGGATTTGTGCAAAGAATTTGTTGATATTCCTTTGGGTTCCGTAATTTATCACGAAAAGTTTGCAGGTAGTGGGCGCTCCCGCTTGGACAAATCCGCAGAAGTATCGGCATGTAAAAGACACATGCCTGATACTTGCGCATTTGTACCCACTTCCTGCAAAACTTTTCCGGATAAATTACTGGAAGTCCAAATTGATTAGCATCAAGCACACGAAAATGAAACTTCCGAACAATATGTGAAACAAAACTCTGGTTTTTATTGTAAGATTGCGGAGGTGTGGAGAGAGCTGTCTTTTTGGTGGGCAGCACTGTTTTTTCGGATGTATGTGCCAAATATTTGCTGTCAGTTCTTTGGGTTCCAGTAATTCCGTAGAAAAACTTTGTGACTCGTGGGTTTGAGTACGTCGGTATGTGGCACTGGTAGTTTCAGTGCCCATACCGCTACGCACTCAACGAGCGGGAGCGCCTACGAGACGCAAAGCTTTTCTACGGAATTACGGAAAACAAAAAAGTGCCAACGAACACTTGACACAAACAAACCGAAAAAAAGTAATTGACATTTTCCCCTACATTTGATAATATATCATTTGTTCGCAGGAGTGGCGGAATTGGCAGACGCGCAGGCTTCAGGTGCCTGTGGTAGCAATATCGTGTGGGTTCAAGTCCCATCTCCTGCATTTCATACAAAACTGTTGATCTTAATGGGTCAGCAGTTTTTTTATTTCAATATGTGAAATGTTTGTGGTACTTATTGCGAACCTTGTTTTTTTATGGTAGAATACAAGAATATTGGGGTCAAATCTCTTTGCCCCCTTTGTATTACTAATCTATGGAGGCTGAAAGAAAATGAATAGCGCAAAGAAAATTATGAAAAATGGTGGGGAAAATGCTACACAGTCCACAGTGAAACAGAGCAGAGGACTGAGTAAGAATATGATTTTGATTCTTGTTGGCATCATCCTTGTAGCAGTGCTTGGCGGCGGGGTATGTTATGTGAATCTTCGTCCGAGAGCAATTTTGACGGTAGAAGGAAAAGATGCGGATGGGAAGACTGTAACACATACGATAAATTATCCGGAAGCAATGTACGATATTTACCAGGCAGAAGCAATGGCAAGTATGTATCAGATGTATGGCATGTCATTTGACTGGTCCGATACGACAGAAGATGGTGATACCTATGCAGCACTTTACAAAAAGCAGATTATGCAGACGTTGAAAAAACGTGAGATTTTGTATATGTGCGCACAGAAAAAGGGTATGACTTTAACAGATGAAGAGAAAAAGACAATTAAAGAAGATGTCAAGAACGCAAGAAAGAATATGACAGATTCCCAGAAAGCGATGAAAGGTCTGGATGAGGCAACGATTACAACTGTAAAAGAGAAAGATAAACTTGGTGAGAAATATAAAGATTCTATTGTTTCCACTTTGAAAATCGACAAGGACAAGTTAAAGAAATCTGTCGATAAAAAATCTTATCGTCAGTATACTTTGCAGTATTATACATTTGCCAAGACAGAAACCGGCAGTGATAATAAGACAAAGGATAAAGATGCAAAGACACTTGAACAGGGTAAGAAAGATATGATTGCTTTGCAGAAAAAAGCAGCAAGCGCAAAAGATTTTACAAAAGATGTTATTACGGACAAAGACAATGACAAAGTCGATGATAACAACAAAGGAATTTCTTATTCGACAAAAGATTTGATTGAAACCGATACGGATTTTCTGGACAATGCTACACGCAAGACTGTGAAAACAATGAAAAATGGTGCAGTATCCGGTTTAATTGAGACAAAAGATGCTTATTATGTGATTAAGATGGTAAATAACAATGACCCGGCCGCTTACAACAAGCAGTGCGAGACTGTTATTTCTCAGGAAGAAGATACACAGTTTGATGCGGTTTACAAAAACACAATTAAAGCAGAGTATACCGCAACAACACAGAGTTACTGGAAGGGCAGAGTTACAATTGGTTATCTGACAACAGATAGTTCGACACAGCAGTAATTAAAGTAATTTATAATATCATTTAATACAGCAGAAAATGGAGGATGTCATGGCAGACGTAAAACGGATTTATGTTGAAAAAAAAGAACCTTATGCCGTAGCGGCAAAGGAGTTGAAACAGGAGCTTAAGAGTTATCTTGGAATTGATACGCTCAGTGAAGTGCGTGTGTTGATTCGTTATGATGTGGAATCAATTTCCGAAGATGTATACAAAAAAGCACTTGTTACAGTGTTTTCAGAACCACCGGTAGATGATATTTATGAGGGAAGATTCCCGAAAAAAGAGAATGACAAAGTGTTCTCTGTGGAATATTTACCGGGACAGTTCGACCAGCGTGCCGATTCGGCAGAGCAGTGTGTGAAACTGTTAAATGAAAAAGAAGAGCCGATTATCCGGTCTGCGACAACATATGTGTTATCCGGTGATATTTCCGAGGATGAATTAGCACGTATCAAATCGTATTGTATTAATCCGGTAGATTCCCGTGAAACAGATGAAGTAGTTCCTGAAACTTTGGTAACTGTTTTTGAGGAGCCGGCAGATGTTAAGATTTTTGATGGCTTTAAGGATATGCCGGAGGATGAGTTAAAGGCATTGTACGATTCACTTGGTCTGGCAATGACGTTTAAAGATTTTCTTCACATCCAGAATTATTTTCATGGAGAAGAAAAAAGAGACCCGTCGATGACGGAAATCCGCGTGTTGGATACATACTGGTCGGATCACTGCCGTCATACGACGTTCCTCACAGAGTTAAAAAATGTAACGTTTGAAGATGGTGATTACAAAGCACCGGTTGAAAAGACATACAATGAATACAAAAAAGCACATGATGAAATGTATCAGGGCAGAGATGACAAATTTGTTTCTCTGATGGATATCGCGCTTCTTGGTATGAAGAAACTTCGTGCAGAAGGTAAATTGGAAGACATGGAAGTGTCGGATGAGATTAATGCCTGCTCGATTGTTGTACCAGTTGAAATCGATCATGGAAATGGTCCGGAAACAGAAGAGTGGCTTGTATTCTTTAAGAATGAAACACATAACCACCCAACAGAAATTGAGCCGTTTGGTGGAGCTGCTACCTGTCTTGGCGGTGCAATTCGTGATCCGTTGTCAGGACGTGGCTATGTTTATCAGGCAATGCGCGTGACAGGTGCGGCTGACCCGACAAAATCTCAGAAAGAGACGATGGAAGGAAAGCTTTCCCAGCGTAAGATTGTGACAGGAGCTGCCAAAGGTTACAGCTCATATGGTAACCAGATTGGTTTGGCAACCGGACTTGTGGATGAAGTATATCATCCAAATTATGTTGCAAAACGTTTGGAGATTGGTGCCGTTATGGGTGCTGCTCCAAGAAAAAATGTAATTCGTGAGAACTCTGATCCGGATGACATCATTATTCTTCTTGGCGGACGTACCGGTCGTGACGGATGTGGTGGTGCAACCGGTTCTTCAAAAGCACATAACACAGCATCGATTGATACCTGCGGTGCAGAGGTGCAGAAAGGTAATGCGCCGACTGAGCGTAAGATTCAGAGACTTTTCCGCCGCGAAGAAGTCAGCCGTCTGATTAAGAAATGTAATGACTTTGGTGCCGGTGGTGTTTCCGTAGCGATTGGTGAACTTGCAGATGGTTTGACCGTAGATTTGGACAAGGTACCAAAGAAATATGCCGGTCTCGACGGAACAGAACTTGCTATTTCTGAGTCTCAGGAGCGTATGGCAATCGTTGTTGACCCGAAAGATGTTGATAAGATGCTTGCCTATGCAGAGGAAGAAAACTTAGAGGCAGTCTGCGTAGCGACTGTTACCAAATCTCCTCGTCTTGTGTTGAAATGGCGTGGTAAAGAAATTGTAAATATTTCTCGTGCTTTCTTAGATACAAACGGTGCTCATCAGGAGACAGACGTTGTTGTAGAAAGCCCGAAAAAAGCAGATAATTATTTGACAAAGACAGAAAAAGTAGACAGTTTCAAAGATGCTTTCTTGAAAAAACTTAGCAGTTTAAATGCATGTTCAAAGAAAGGTCTTGTGGAAATGTTTGACAGTTCCATTGGTGCCTGCACGGTCAATATGCCATATGGTGGTAAATATCAGTTAACACCAACGCAGACTATGATTGCTAAACTTCCGGTACTTGACGGTAAATGTGATACGGTTACGATGATGAGTTATGGCATGGATCCGTATTTGATGAGCTGGAGCCCATATCATGGAGCAGAATATGCAGTGCTTACTTCGGTTGCTAAGATTGTGTCAGCCGGTGGTGATTTCCGCAAAATCCGTTTTACATTCCAGGAATATTTCAAACGTATGACAGAGGATGCAAAACGCTGGGGCGAGCCGATGGCAGCTTTGTTAGGTGCATATGATGCACAGATTAAACTTGGTCTTCCGTCCATTGGTGGTAAAGATAGTATGTCCGGTACCTTTAACGATATTGATGTACCGCCTACCCTTTGCTCCTTTGCTGTTGATGTGGCTGAGATTTCGGATGTTGTAACAAACGAACTGAAAAAAGTAGGAAGCCGTCTTGTGAAATTCACAATTCAGAAGGATGAGTATGACCTTCCGGATTTTGCATTTATTATGAGTCAGTATGAGAAGATTACGAAACTGATGCGTGATGGTGTAATTCGTTCCGCACAGGCAGTTGATGGCAACGGTGTTGCCGATGCCGTTGCGAAGATGGCATTTGGTAATAAGATTGGTGCTAAATTCTGCAAACATAAACCAAAAGAATATTTCTTTACACCGGGTTATGGTGAAATTGTAGCAGAGATTGATGAAGAGGATTTGGCTGTGCTGGATGCTGCCGGTGTTTCTTATGATAAGATTGGTAAGACATTAGATAAACCGCAGTTTGAGTGTGATGATGAAGTGATTTCCATGGAGGAAGCACTTTCGGCTTGGAGTGGCACTTTGGAAAAAGTATTCCCTACCCGTTCCGGTGTGGAAGACAAAGAAATCAATACCGGACTTTACGATACGAAAGACATTTATGTATGCAAACATAAAGTGGCAAAACCTTCCGTATTTATTCCGGTATTCCCGGGAACAAACTGTGAGTATGATACCGCTCTTTCGTTCCAGGCAGCAGGTGCTGATACAAAGAGCATTGTATTTAAAAATATGACGGAGCAGAACATCACGGACAGTGTAGATGCTTTTGAAAAGGCAATCCGTGAGTCCCAGATTTTGATGTTTGCCGGCGGATTTAGTGCCGGTGATGAGCCGGATGGCTCGGCAAAATTCATTACCTCCATTTTCCGTAATGAAAAGATTAAAGATGCCGTTCATGAACTGTTAGATGAGAGAGACGGTTTGGTACTTGGTATTTGTAACGGATTCCAGGCGTTGATTAAACTTGGTTTGGTTCCTTACGGTAAGATTGCGACACAGCTTTCCGACTCGCCGACATTGACGACAAACAGTATTGGACGTCATGTGTCGAAGACCGTTTATACAAAAGTGGTTACGAATAAATCGCCATGGCTTCAGGAGGCAGAACTTGGCGGAGTATATTCGATTCCGGCTTCTCATGGTGAGGGACGTTTTGTGGCAAGTGATGAGTGGATTCAGAAATTGTTTGCAAACGGACAGGTTGCGACACAGTATGTAGATATTGATGGAAATCCAACTATGGATGAAGACTTTAACCCGAATGGTTCTTATTGTGCAATTGAAGGTATTACCAGTCCGGATGGACGTGTTCTTGGTAAGATGGCACATTCCGAGCGCCGCGGTGATGGTGTTGCCGTAAATATTTATGGCGACCAGGATCAGAAGATTTTCAAGAGCGGTGTAAAATATTTTGCATAAGTGCATGATTTTGTATGTAACGCGCTGTTCCCTAAACGATAGGGAGCAGCGTTTGTTTTAGTAGAAAGGAAGAAAAATGAAACGAATGATTTTGGCATCCGGCTCTCCGAGACGGAAAGAATTGCTTCAGATGTTGGAGGTTCCTTTTGAGGTGCTTGTATCGGACACCAAAGAAGTAATCACAAAAAATGAGCCGGCAGAAGTGACGAAAGAATTGTCATATCAAAAAGCGATGGCAGTTGCCGGGCAGGTAGAAGAAGGAATCATTATTGGTGCGGATACGGTTGTTTCGATTGATGGAAAAATTCTTGGAAAACCGGCAGATAAAGAAGAAGCGAGAGAAATGATTTATAAATTACAGGGAAAAAGTCATATGGTGTATACCGGTGTTACGGTGATTGCAAAATCAGATGATATGGTATCTGCGTCATCATTTGCTGAGGGAACGAAGGTGAATGTAGCGCCGATGACAGAAAATGAGATTGAGGCTTATATTTCGACCGAAGAACCATATGATAAAGCCGGAGCATATGGCATTCAAGGCTTGTTTGGCAAGTTTATTGAAGGAATTGAGGGGGACTACTTCAATGTGGTTGGTCTTCCCGTTCACAGGCTGTATGAAGAATTAAAAAAATTTGATTAGTTACTATTCCGTGTGATGTGGTATGCTTGATTCCATTTGACATAGTTTTTGATATTCTGCAATAAATAATCACGGTAGGAATGACTAAGCAGTGTTTTCTTCTGCGACTGATTATACAATTCCAATAAAATCTGCAGGGTATACATATTATTCGTTTGTTCATCATGGTAAACAAAATTCGCATTATTAAGCTCTAAAAAGGCATTATGGATGCGGTTTGGGGAGGATATTTGCCCCTGCTTAGGAAGAAAAATAACCGGTTCGTCTTTAAATCCGAAAAATAAGCAGTCAAAATGAAGGCAGTAGAAGGTGCAGAGGGATGGGGCAAAACCAAATTGCTGTCCCGGCTCCATAATTAAGTATTCATTTTCATTTACGACATACCGGTCTGTTTGGTCTGCAATGGAAAGTGTTCCGTTTGTTACTATGATTAATTCATTTTCCATTAGTTCACGTGACATATGAATCCAATCCGGCGAACCTGCCTCAAAGAATCCATTGAATTTATAGTGTACCTGCGCTGCCGTTGATATTCTAATATCTTTCATTTTTTAACGCTCTCCCTGCTTGATTTTGCGATTAATATGTTGTTAATATATAGTATAAGATAATTATCTTACTTTTTCAAACAAAACATAACCCTTTTTTTGTTTACTTATTGTCATTTTTATGTAATAGTAAGGATACAAAAACAAAGGGAGGATTTTTTATGAATCAGGATATTTCAATTTGTGTTTTGACGGAGAATGAGATGGGCTGGACTGAACCATTTGAGTTAGACAAAGTACAGATTTTAGACAATTATTATTTGTCTGCTCAGAAGTCGGATATAGCTTTCTTGAAAAAAATGGATACTGCGCGCCTACTGGCTGGATTTCGAACGACAGCAGGGATTGATACAAAGGGTGTCAGACCGTATGGCGGATGGGAAGATAGTTTGCTTGGCGGTCATTGTGTCGGCCATTATCTTACGGCTCTTGCACAGGCGGTGAAGGTGACTGGTGATAAAGAACTGAAAGAAAAATCTCAGACGTTAATTGCCGGTTTGGAAGAATGTCAGAAGAAACTTGGCACCGGGTTCCTTTTTGGGGCAAAAGTGGAAGATAAAGAGGATGTTGAGAAGCAGTTTGATATTTTGGAGGGAAAGAAAAAGGGCGAGACGTGGGTTCCATGGTATAATATGCATAAGGTTCTTGCCGGTCTTGTAGATACTTATAAATATACGGGAAATGAAACAGCTCTTTTGGTTGCGGAAAAATTGGGTGACTGGATTTATGAGCGTGTGAGTAAATGGGATTTAAAAACGAATCAAAAGGTATTGGAGACGGAATATGGCGGCATGAATGATTGTTTGTATGAACTGTATTCCTACAGTCATAATAAGCACCATTTGGAGGCGGCGCAGAAATTTGATGAAAAAGCACTTTTTTTGATGGCTGCGAAAGGTGAAAAAAACTGCCTGGATGGAAAGCATGCGAATACCCAGATTCCTAAGTTTATCGGTGCGATTAAGCGATATAATGTGTTAAAACAGCTGGGGGAGGCAAAACAGGAAGATGAAGCATATCTTGTGGATGCTGAGAAATTTTTTGAAATGGTTGTCAAACGACATTCTTTTGTTACCGGCGGCATCAGTGTGATGGAGCATTTTCGGAAAGATTATCATTTGGATGAGATTCGTACGCAGACAAATTGTGAGAGCTGTTGTGCGCACAATATGTTAAAACTTGCAAAAGAGCTATTTAAGGCAACAAGGAAAAAGGAGTATGCCGATTATTATGAGACAACTTTGCGGAATGCGATTATGGGAGCGGTAAAAACGGAGAGTGGAGCAGCATCTTATTTTACGCCGATGGCAACCGGGTATTACAAAACGTTTGGTGAGGAGGAGCCTGAGAAGAATATGTTCTGGTGCTGTACCGGAAGTGGCATGGAGAATTTCACGAAACTGGGCGACAGTATTTATTTTCGTGCCAATGATACGCTGCTTGTAAATCAATATGTCGCTTCAAAAGTGACTTGGGAGGAAAAGAATCTTGTGCTTACACAGAAGTCGGATGTGACAAAATCAGAGGAGATTTCTTTTGTGTTAAATGCATTGCATGACAAAGAAATATCGGATGTGGCGATTGCGCTTCGGATCCCGGATTGGATGCATGGGGAAGCCACGATTTATGTAAATGGCGCGGAGAAAATGACAGCAGCCGGTAATAGCGAGTATGTTTTATTGGAGCGTAACTGGGAGGATGGTGATGTGATAATGGCAAAATATCCGATGTCAGTGGAGTCTGTTGGACTTTTGGATCAGGATGCCGTGTTTGCTTTTCGGTACGGACCGACGGTTCTGGCTGCAAAACTTGGAAAAGAAAAGATGGGAGAGGCGACATGGGCGGGAATTGACCTTACCGCACCTCTTTATAAGGTAGTAGGAAATGAGTGCCGGAAAGACACAATTGCGTATGGTGAACCAAAAACGACAGAACTGCTTGATAATGAAACGCTGACGATTCAAAAAGAGACCTCTGTGAATGAGTTTGTCAGTCATATAGAACGTTATCTAGTACGTGATACGGAAAGCGAAACCTTGTCGTTTCATCTGAAAGGAACGGATGCTGATACGACATTTGAAAATGGACTACAGTTTGTTCCGTTTAATACACTAAATGATGAGCGGTATGGTATTTATTGGTATTTTGATACTGAGAAAAATAACGATAAGGAATGAAAAAAACTTCTTGACATGCAGGCAGTTATTCAGTATAATAGCACTTGTGTTTAAGAAGTGCGCGAGTGGCTCAGTTGGTAGAGCACAACCTTGCCAAGGTTGGGGCCGCGGGTTCGAGTCCCGTCTCGCGCTTTCATATTAAAAAAAGAGTGACTCTAAAAAGGAGCCACTCTTTTTTTTCTTCGAGCCCTCGGCTAATTATATAAGCAAAAAAGGAAGTTCAATTCGAGAGAGACTATAACGCAAAGCGTTATCCCGTCTCGATTCGATTGAACTTTCTTTTTTTTGTGAAAATTCCACAGAAAATAGTTGAACTCTACGTAAAAAGTGTGTATAATATAACCATATTATGCGTATAAATTACACATAGAATGAGGATTGGAGGGCTGATAGATGAAAAAACGGGTCAATATTACGTTAGAAGATAAAGTGATTCAGAGAATTGACCAGTACGCAGATGAGCATTATACCAGCCGTTCCGGTGCAATTACGATGTTGATTGTGGAGGCTACGGAGGAGCCAAAACAAAAGAAATAATGGGATACTTTGGGTTAATTGTTCAGAAAAACGGAGGATATTGTGAAAGTTACGATGGATTACGTGGTGGGAAATACCGCCATACAAATTGTGAATACGGGGAAAAAAGTAAAAATTGTTGACGTGGAAAAACAGAAGAAGAAAAGAAAGTTTATTAAACAGTGGATTATTGCAAGTGCAGCATCCCTTGTTTTGATTCTAAGTTGTTTCCAAATTGTTCGTATGGAAAATCAGGAAGTGCTTTTGAATAAACAAGTGTATAAACTGGCGTCTCAGATTGATGTATTAGAAAAAGAAAATTTAGCACTGAAAAAGCAGGAGGCAGACGTGACAATTTCATATGATGATTTGTTTGCGCGTGCAAAGTCGTTAGGCATGAAATTTCCTACGAATTGTCAGGTTCAGACCTACACGGTAGAGAAGAGTACAGCAGTGCGTTTATATGGTGAAAAAAACCATAAATTGGGTAAATAAAAATTTTTTTGAAAAATTTAAAAATAATGCTTGCATTCCGAAAAGGATTCATGTATAATATCGCTTGTGGTTGTGATTGGGCTATCGCCAAATGGTAAGGCACTGGACTCTGACTCCAGCATTTCAAGGTTCGAATCCTTGTAGCCCAGCTTGAAGAGCTCTGATACATATGTGTCAGAGCTCATTTGTTGTATATCGATTGAAAATCAGCGGATGGATAGCATATCCATGACAGAATGGAGGATTTTATGAGTGATTCACAGAGACAGGAAATCGAGAAAAGACGTACTTTTGCGATTATTTCCCACCCGGATGCCGGAAAGACGACATTGACGGAGAAATTTCTTTTATATGGAGGAGCAATTAATCTAGCTGGTTCGGTAAAAGGAAGAAAAGCGGCGAAACATGCGGTTTCTGACTGGATGGAAATTGAAAAGGAAAGAGGTATTTCGGTAACAAGTTCGGTTCTGCAGTTTAATTATGATGGTTTTTGCATCAATATTCTGGATACACCGGGACATCAGGATTTCTCGGAAGATACTTACCGTACGTTGATGGCAGCAGATTCAGCCGTGATGGTAATTGACGGCTCTAAAGGTGTTGAGGCACAGACGATTAAGTTATTTAAGGTTTGTGTCATGCGCGGGATTCCAATTTTTACGTTTATTAACAAGATGGACCGTGAGGCGATGGATCCGTTTGAATTGATTGACCAGATTGAGAATGTGCTTGGTATCCGCACTTGTCCGGTGAACTGGCCGATTGGTTCCGGAAAGAACTTTAAAGGTGTGTATGACCGTAACACAAAGACCATTTCCCGATTTATTGCGGGGGACAATGGACATAAAGTAGAGATGGTAGAGGCAAGTCTTGGGGATGCCGGTTTGGATGATTTGATTACGAAAGAATACCACGATATTTTAGTTGACGAAATTGAATTGCTGGATGGAGCAAGCGATGCCTTTGATTTGGAAAAGGTTCGTGCCGGACAGCTTTCGCCGGTATTTTTTGGTTCGGCACTGACAAACTTTGGTGTAGAAACCTTTTTGCAGCATTTCCTGGATATGACAACATCTCCGCTGCCTCGTACATCCGGTGGCGAGGTGGTAGACCCATTCTCGGATGAATTTTCGGCATTTGTATTTAAGATTCAGGCAAATATGAATAAGGCCCATCGTGACCGAATTGCTTTTATGCGTATCTGCTCCGGTAAGTTTGAGGCAGGCATGGAAGTTATGCATGTGCAGGGTGGCAAAAAGATTCGTCTTGCACAGCCACAGCAGATGATGGCACAAGAGAGAAAACATGTCGAGGAGGCATATGCCGGTGATATTATCGGCGTTTTTGACCCGGGTATTTTCTCGATTGGAGATACATTGTATAAAGGAAAAACGCCGGTTCGCTTTGAAGGAATCCCAACATTTGCACCGGAGCATTTTGCAAGAGTCCGTCAGGTGGATACGATGAAGCGTAAACAGTTTATGAAAGGAATTTCACAGATTGCACAGGAAGGTGCGATTCAGATTTTTCAGGAATTTAATACCGGCATGGAAGAGATTATTGTGGGGGGTGTAGGCGTCCTGCAGTTTGAGGTGCTTCAGTACCGTTTGGAAAATGAGTATAATGTAGAAATTCGTATGGAACAGCTTCCGTATGAGCATGTACGCTGGATTGAAAATAAGGATATCGATGTAGCGGCACTTTCGGTTACGTCCGATACAAAGAAGGTAAAAGATCTGCATGACAGACCACTCCTTTTATTTACTCATCCATGGAGTATTCAGACGGCGCTTGACCGAAATGAAGGGTTACAGTTAAGTGAATTTGGTGCGACAGAAGAATAGAATAAAAAAGGCGTTGGAATCGTAATTGATTCGAACGCCTTTTTTTATATTACTTATCAATTGTGTTTATTGGAAAAGATTTAAGTCAATGGCATTTGCCATCACCTGATAGCCGTTATAAGGATGGATGCCATCATCTTTGTTTGTATATTTGGCTAATAAATTTTGCGGATTTGCCGGATCAGCAACGGCATTTTCAAAATCAATGATGCCATCTACGCCAGACTCGGATGAGCGCATCCACTGATTAATCAGTTGTCTTACTTTTTCTGAATTTTCACTATAAAAACTGCTTGTGCCAAAAGGAAGGATTGGTGCACCATAAACTTTGATGTTGTTTTTGTGACAAGTTTCAATCATCTTTTGATATTCCGGCAAAAGCAAATTGTATTTGTCCGTATTTTGAAGCTTATCCAAATCATTGACGCCAAATAAAATTATACAGTAAGCAACACCGTCGTGTTCTAATAAATCACGGTTGAATCGGTCTTTTCCTGCATCCGTTGGATACGAGCCGAGAATGGAATTTGAACCAATTCCCTCGTTTATAACAGATACATTTTCGGTTCCTTTATTTGCTTTTAACCGTTTGGCAAAGTAATCTCCCCAACGAGTGTAGGAATCTGGTTTTTTGCCCAAGTAGGTGGCATCGGTGCCATAGCCATCGGTAATGGAATCACCAAAACAGACAACCGCTTTACTTCCATTTGCAGAGAGAAGAGATGCGTCTGCTAAAAAGAACCAGCTGGTTGTTTTCTTATAATTACTAAAAGTATTGGCTGAAACTTGATTACCGGAGACCTGGTAGGTTGTAGCACGGGCACCGCGGTGTCCGGTAATGTTTGTGGTCGGCGTTTCACCAAAAAAAGTGGAAATGGCTACATTTTCCAGTGCTTCTACGGGAAAATCAATAGCGTCAGTTTGAATTACTTTTCCTTTTGGAATAATAAAATTTTCTTTTCCTTCGAATGTTACGGTGGCATCTGTATCGGTGTTGATTTCAGGATTCGATGCCTTCACCTGCTTCGCTATGTGCATTGATTTAATCGTGACATCCCTTCCGCCATATTGGTTGCTTAAGCGGAAACGGATTTTACTTCCGGTTGTAGTTACTTTAATAATCTGCCTTACCGTGGAATCTTCTAAAGTAATTTGAGGCATTGCATTGGATGTAACATCGCATTTTTCTTCTGCTGTACCCCAGGTGGTAACCCATGTCGGAGTAGGAGTGGCGGTTGGCTCTGGAGTCAGTGTTATAGCGGGAGCCCTGTTTGGTGCCTGCGAAGGCGAAGCCGTACTGGATGGGACAGCCGCATTTTTTTGTGGTGTAGCTTTTTTTGCAGCAAGAACTGTGATGCGGCAGGTAAGTTTACGGATTTTTTTTCCCTGTTTGTAACGTGCAAGAAGTGTTGTCTTTCCCTTTTTTACTCCTTGAATAACAGCATATGGTTTTCCGGTTTTCTTTTGCTTTACAATTTTTGCAACTTTTTTGTTCCCTAATTTCCATGTAACTTTTGTTTTCTTTGCAATTTTTTTGATTGAAACCTTTGCTTTCTTTCCGGTATAAACCGAAACTTTTGTTTTGCTAAGTGCTGGCTTTTTTGCTGCATTAGCGGTAGTACCCGGAACTGTTTGTGACAGAGTGCTCATAAAAAGAGCCGTCAACAACAGAGGGGTGTAAATTTTTCGCTTCATAAGTGCGATACCTCCATTTTTTTTCTTCATTGTACAATACCAATAAAGAATGTCAACGGCTCAGAGAACAATGCACCAATATATTCAATATTTATGCCATTTTATGCAAATATATCCGTATTATTTAATGTTTAACTTTTTTGCTGTAATCAGGTAAGTCAGTAAATAGAAGATGACTCCCAAAGCTCCATACAGGAGGCAGAACAGCAAAAGGACAACATGGATGGAGTCAATCACATCAGGGAATATCAGGATAAATGGGATTGACAACAACGAAATCACAATCTGTAATCCCTGAGAAAGTCCAAGGAATGCACCAATGCTTAATGCGATGCGGTGCGTCTGTACTAATTGTCCAATCATGATGGAAAGATACATCATTAAAATTGAGAACGAGAGGCTGATTAACATAAAAATCCCCAGTAAAACCAGTGCACTAAAATCGCTCAAGTTAATTGTCTGCAAAACGAATCCAATGCCATGAATGATTTCTGACAGCGTAATTGGTGTAGCAATTAACACAACGATAAGCATAGAAATCAATGCAATTCCACAGGCGAGGATATACCACACAAAGGAAACCAGCCATTTGGCAAGTAAAAGCTGGCCTGTTTTGGCGGGAAGGGTAAATGTTAAATATGCTTCCTGGGAAGTCATGGTCTTATAAAAGCGTATGGCAATTAATACCTGAGTTACAATGAGCAGGCCAAACAGCAGCAGACAGTAACCTATGATGCCGCTTCCAAATACAAGAGAAAGAGCATCGGCTGTATTTTCATCATACGGTTGTGAGCCCAAAGACATCATCAAGCTGAAAATAGGTGTTAAAACAACGATGAATCCAAACATTGGAATAAATAAACGCATCGTATCTTTAAATTCGTGTTTAATTAATTTTTTTAGCATCGGAACACCTCCCGGAATAATGTATCGACCGACTTGCCCTGCTGTTCGCGGATATCATCTACGGATGACTGCAGGCGAATCTGGCCGTCCTGCAGGAAAATGACATCATCTAAAATGCTCTCAACATCAGAAATCAGATGTGTGGAAAGAAGCACAGAGGCATTTTCACTGTAGTTCGAAATAATCGTCTGTAATATGTAATCTCTGGTTGCCGGATCGACACCCCCGATAGGTTCATCCAGACAGTACAGATTTGCATTCCGGCTCATAGTCAGAATCAACTGGACTTTTTCCTGTGTTCCTTTCGACATGTGTTTTAAACGCATATTTTCGACGATGTCTAGGCGTTTTAACATTTCCTCAGCTTTGTTTTTGTCAAAATCTACAAAAAAATCATCATAATAGGAAAATAAGTCTGATATTTTCATCCATTTAGGAAAAATTGTCTGGTCCGGCAGATAGGAAATGTGCTGCTTAGTAATAACGCCGGGACGTTCCCCTCCAATAAAAAGTTCGCCGGAACTTGGTGTGAGCAAACCGTTTATCAATTTCAAAAAAGTGGTTTTTCCGCTTCCGTTCGGACCTAAAAGCCCAACTATTTTTCCGCATTCAATCGTTACATTTACATCTCGTAATGCCGGTTTAGGACCGAAATTTTTGCAGATGTGTTTTGATTCTAATAAAATCATAAATCCTCCTTCCTTTGCTTGCGCAGGCAGGCAATGCATTCTTCTTTTGAAAATCCTAATTTTGCAAGAGCCTGATAACAGTTTTCTACAATGCCGTCCGCTAATTCATCACGCATGGACCCAATCAGTGATGCATCGCTTGTTACGGTTCGCCCATTTGTCCGGCTGCCAATCAAAAGCCCCTCCTGTTCAAGAGCTGCGAGTGCTTTCTGCATCGTATTTGGATTTACCGCAGCCTCAGTGGCAAGTTCCCTTACCGAGGGAAAACGCTCACCGGGGCGGTAGTGACCGGACAGAATCTGTAACTTAATCTGTTCTACCAATTGTATATATATGGGACGTTCCTTTGATAAATTCCAGGACATAGAAAACCTCCTTTCTTATTAAGCTAAATAATTATTGTACTACTGTATTAAGTATGTAACACAATAGTACAGCGGAGGGATGAATATGTCAAGAGATGTTTGACATTTTGTGCTTCTGTTTTTTCTCGATAAATTATGAAGACACAAAAGTTGTACAAACAATCCCATAATTTTCAGAGAACTTACTTATTAGTTTTTGACAAAGGAGAAGATTATGCCAAATGTTCATTGCCAATTCCTTTGGATTCCAGTAATTCCGTAGAAAAACTTTGTGACTTGTGGGTTTGAGTACGTCGGTATGTGGCGCTGGTAGTTTCAGTGCCCATACCGTTACGCACTCAATGAGCGAGAGCGCCCACGAGACACAAAATTTTTCTACGGAATTACGGAAACTAAAAAAAGTGGCAACGAACACTTGACACAAACTCGACATTTTTCGTCCTTTACTTTTCTTTTTTTTAGTGATAGAATAAAAACACGAATGAATAAATTTAAGGAGGACATTACAAAAATGGCTAGAGCAAAACAATCCATGGATGGAAATACCGCTGCAGCACACGTGGCATATGCCTATACAGAAGTAGCTGGTATCTATCCTATTACACCTTCGAGCCCAATGGCTGACTCCGTTGATCAGTGGTCAGCAGCAGGACAGAAGAACATTTTTGGCAGCAAAGTAAAAGTTGTTGAGATGGAATCTGAGGCCGGCGCCGCTGGTACTGTACACGGTTCTCTTGCAACAGGAGCTTTGACAACGACATTTACGGCTTCTCAGGGTCTTCTTCTTATGATCCCGAATATGTATAAAATCGCTGGTGAGATGTTGCCAAGTGTATTCCACGTATCCGCACGTACGGTGTCTACACATGCTTTGAATATTTTTGGTGATCATAGTGATGTATACGCTTGTCGTCAGACTGGTTTCGCTATGCTTGCTGAGACAAATCCACAGGAAGTTATGGACTTGAGTCCGGTTGCCCATTTGGCAGCATTGGAAGGAAAAGTTCCATTCATTAACTTCTTCGATGGTTTCCGTACTTCCCATGAGATTCAGAAGATTGAGAAATGGGATTACGAAGATTTGAAAGAAATGTGCCCAATGGATGCTGTTGAAGCATTCCGTAAACATGCATTGAATCCGGAGCACCCAACTGCACGTGGTTCTCACGAGAATGGAGACGTATTCTTCCAGCATCGTGAAGCATGTAACAAGGCTTATGATGCACTTCCTGCTGTTGTAGAGAAGTACATGAACAAAGTAAATGAAAAACTCGGTACCGATTACGGTCTGTTTAACTACTACGGTGCACCGGATGCTGACCGCGTTATTATCGCTATGGGATCCATCTGTGACGTAGCAGAAGAAGTAATTGATTACTTGACAGCAAAGGGCGAGAAAGTTGGTCTTGTAAAAGTTCGTTTGTATCGTCCATGGTCTCCGGAAGCAATTCTTAAGGTAATTCCTAAGACTGCTAAGAAGATTGCTGTACTTGACCGTACAAAAGAGCCTGGTGCTCTTGGTGATCCGTTGTATCTGGATGTTGCAGCTACTCTTCGTGAGGCAGGTTTGAATGATATCGTTCTTACCGGCGGACGTTATGGTCTTGGTTCCAAAGATACACCACCATCATCCGTATTCGCTGTATATAAAGAACTTGAGAAAGACGATCCAAAACCTCGTTTCACAATCGGTATTGTGGATGACGTAACAAACTTGAGTCTTCCGGAAGTGAAACCGGCTCCAATTACTTCTGCACCGGGAACAAAAGAGTGCAAGTTCTGGGGACTTGGTGGAGATGGTACTGTAGGTGCTAACAAAAACTCAACAAAGATTATCGGTGACCACACAGATAAATTTATCCAGGCATACTTCCAGTATGACTCAAAGAAAACAGGTGGTGTAACAATTTCCCATCTTCGTTTTGGTGATAATCCGATTAAGAGTCCTTACTACATCAACCAGGCTGACTTCGTAGCATGTCATAACCCGGCTTATGTAACACAGGGTATGAAGATGGCTCAGGATGTAAAACCGGGCGGTGTATTCATGATTAACTGCCAGTGGTCTGATGAAGAACTCGGACATCACTTGAACGCTGAAGCTAAGAAATATATTGCAGACAACAACATTCAGCTTTACACAATCAACGCGATTGATAAAGCAATTGAAATTGGTATGGGTAAACGTACTAACACAATTTTGCAGTCTGCATTCTTCAAACTTGCTGATGTAATGCCAATTGATGATGCGATTAAGTTCATGAAAGAAGCAGCTAAGAAATCTTACTCCAAAAAAGGTGATGCTGTCGTAGAAATGAACTACAAAGCAATCGATTGTGGTGTTGACGCAATTCATAAAGTAGAAGTACCTGAATCTTGGAAGAATCCGGAAGCAGATGCTCCTGCAAAAGAGAAGACCGGACGTCCGGAAGTTGTTAAGATGGTAAATGACCTTCTTGAGCCAATTTCTAAGATGGATGGTGACAGCCTTCCAGTATCTGCATTCGCAGGTAACCCGGATGGTCAGTTTGAGACTGGTGCTTCCGCATATGAGAAACGTGGTACAGCCGTTATGGTTCCTGTATGGAATCCGGATACATGTATCCAGTGTAACAACTGTGCATTTGTATGTTCTCACGCTACAATTCGTCCATTCCTCCTTTCTGAGGATGAGGTGAAAGCAGCACCTTCAAACATCAAACTTGCTGATACAAAGCCAAAAGCCGGCGAATATAAATTTGCAATGAGCGTATCTCCTCTGGATTGTATGGGATGTGGCGAGTGTATTACCGTATGTCCGAAAGCTGCTGATGAAGCCATCAAGATGGTACCTCAGGAGTCTCAGGCAGACGAGCAGCCGGTATTTGATTACTTGGTAGCTAACGTTGGTAAGAAAGACAGCGGATTTGCTGATACAACTCCAAAAGGAAGCCAGTTCAACCAGCCACTTCTCGAGTTCTCCGGAAGTTGTGCAGGATGTGCTGAAACATCTTATGCAAGACTTGTTACACAGCTCTTTGGTGAGCATATGTACATTTCAAATGCAACAGGATGTTCTTCTATCTGGGGTAACCCGGCAGCAACATCACCATATACAGTAAACAAAGATTCCAAGAAGGGACCGGCTTGGTCTAACTCCCTGTTCGAGGATAACGCAGAGCATGGTCTTGGAATGCACATTGGACAGAAATATCTTCGTGACCAGGCAATTGAATTGGTAGAAGAGATTGCTGCTTCCGATAAAGCATCGGCTGAATTTAAAGCTGCTGCTGCTAAATTCATTGAGACAAAAGATAATACAAGAGAGAACTCACCTGCTGCAGAAGCATTGATTGCTGAACTTGAAAAAGCTGCAAATGCAGGATGTGAGAAATCCAAAGAAGTTCTTGCTAAGAAAGATTACCTTGCTAAGAAGTCCGTATGGATCTTCGGTGGTGACGGTTGGGCATATGATATCGGATTTGGTGGTCTGGATCATGTACTTGCATCCGGCGAGAACGTAAACGTAATGGTATTCGATACGGAGATGTACTCCAATACTGGTGGTCAGGCATCCAAAGCTTCCAATATCGGTGAAGTTTGTCAGTTTGCTGCTGCCGGTAAAGAGATTGGCAAGAAGAGCCTTGCTGAAATCGCTATGAGTTATGGCTATGTATATGTAGCACAGATTGCACTTGGTGCTAATCCTGCTCAGGCTGTAAAAGCAATTGCTGAGGCAGAAGCTTATAACGGACCATCCCTGATTATCGGTTATGCTCCATGTGAGCTCCACGGTATCGCTAAGGGTGGTATGAACCACTGCCAGGATGAGATGAAGAAAGCTGTTAAGGCTGGATACTGGAATCTGTTCTCCTTCAACCCTGAGTTGAAAGCAGAAGGAAAGAATCCATTCACTCTGACATCCAAAGAGGGAGATGGTTCTTATCAGGACTTCTTGAACAACGAGGCTCGTTATACTCGTCTGATCAAGCCATTCCCAGAGCGTGCAGAAAGACTCTTCAAAGAGTCCGAAGAAGCAGCAAAAGCTCGTTTCGAGCATTTGCAGAAGCTTGTTGAGCTTTACAAATAAGAATTTGAAATTTTCTGTTTATCGAAAATTTTTGAAAAAGGGGACCATCTCAACAGATGGTCTCCTTTTTACATAAAAAGTATGATTCAAAAAAAAGGGGAAACAATAAAAAAGTGAAAAAGTGACACATTATTTTGATATATTAGGGGCTATCAAGGATTAACTGAAAGGACGAGAGAAAATGAAAAGAAAATGGAAATTATGGATGATAGCATTTGTATTATTTGTTATGACAGATATAATGATGCAGAGCAATCGAGCAGAGGCAAAAAAAAGAACATTTACGGTGAGTTCCAAAACGATACCATGTAGTTCATCTTATCGGCAGAAACCGTATTATAATAAAAAAACAAAACAGTATTATATGATAAACTCCTATATGAGGCGTTTATCGACAACAGGCGGAACGCTGAAATTAAAAAAAGGAACATATAAAATTCCAGGTACAATTTATGTACCGTCTAATGTTAAAATTGTCTGTGCAAATGGTGTTAAAATCAAAAAAACAAAAGCAACAGGAACAAAGAAAGTAAAATCAACTAAATTTTTGTTCCAAATGATTTCAGAGGAAAAGGCATCGGGAAAACAAAATACAGGAAAATATGCGGCATCAAAAAATGCATCCATTCAGGGAAATGGGAAAGTGATTTTTGATATGGGAAATGTGAATGGAGCAACGGCGGTTTTTGTTGGTCATGCATCCGGTATTACTGTGAGTGGTGTGAGATTTCGAAACAAAAAGGGTGGCAGTTATATTTGGATTGAAGGTTCTAAAAATATTTCTGTCCGGCAATGTGTCTTTGAACGAAAAAAAGATGTGTCCGGTTTGAAAAATCGAATGGCTGTAAGGCTTGAAACAAGCAATCAGACAACATCGGTTTTTTCTGGTAAATGGTACAAAAAAGACAATACTGTGAACAAAAAAGTAAAGATTGAGAACAATCAATTTCTGGGGGCGGATGTTGGCATCGGTACGACGAAATCGGTTGTATTAGAAAAAAATAAGCAAACAAAAGAATATTATCAGACAAGCATTACCATTGCAGCAAACACATTTACAAATACCAAAAAGGCTCCGATATATGCTGTCTTGTGGAAGAAGCCGACAATAAAAAAGAATGTAGTGAAAAGAAATGGGGCAGAGAAACGTGCCAGTGCGGGAATGCTTGGGTTTGGAGTAGAAGAACCATCCTTTACTGCAAATCAAATTAGCGGGTGTTCTTATGCTGTGAAATTTGATAGAGCAAAAAATAGTGGGAAAGGGAAAAAATTTCCTTCCGTTATGTCTGTGATAGGAGTAACTGCGGCGAATAAAATAGCGGCTACAAAAGTAGATGATTTGAGCCATTATTATGTGCCAAATGAAACGGCGAGAATTCTTTATTTTCGCAATAGAACGGAAAAAAATTTTACGATTACGACAGCTACAGAACCGTATCAGGAAAAATACACGGATGCCTCTGATTATACAAAGCGGAAAGTGTATTATACACTTATGTCTTATATGGAACAGCTTGAGTATGCCGGTGGTGGAACAATTACTGTCAAGGCCGGCAATTATGAGGTGACTAATAATATCTGTATTCCATCCAATGTGACGATACGGATGGAAAATGGGGTGACATTTACGAAAAAAGGAACGACAGCAACCGATATTTGTTATGCCAAATCTATTTTTACCATTGTGCCGCCATCAAAAGATGGTACGGTTAAGACAATTTCCGGTTACAATGGTTCACATGATGTGAAAATTATAGGAACGGGAATGGTTCGCATGAATTGTGCGAATGTGAAAAACTGTATGGCGCTTGTTATGGGGCATGCAAGAAATATAACAATCGAGGGCATTACATTTCAAAACGAATATGGTTCGCATTTTATGGAATTAAATTCTTCTTGCAATGTAACGATTGAAAAGTGTACATTTGAAGGATTCAAGGTGTTGGATAAAAAAAGTTATAAGGAATGCATCAATGTGGATGGCACCGATTTGAATACTGACGGATTTAATTATGATTGGTCGGCTCATGATAAGACAATTTGTAAAAATATTTTAATACAGAACACTACCTTTAAAAATATTGGAACTGCGATTGGTAGTCATACGTATTCTGCGAACGGCCAGACACAGCTTTATCATGAAAATGTTAGAATTTTAAATAATACATTTGACGGTACCTATAATGCAGCAATTCGTGCATTAAATTGGAAAGATACCGTGATTTCAGGAAATTCATTTTTACGGCTTCAGGCATTAGAAGATGGCGTGTTAAATGCAAATGGAAATCAAACAAAATACGTGGCACTTCTTTTGCGAGGTGTGGTAAATCCAACGGTGACTGGAAATGTATTTGAGGATTGTAAGTATTATCCGATTCGTGTTGTGATGCGTGATTCAGCTACCGTTGACGGAGCTGTGAAAGCGGGATATGGTGACACGATATCTTCTGTCTCGGATGCAAATTGGAGTGCGATGCAGAAAAATACAGTAACAAACGTTGCGGAAAAATATCAAAAAATTGTTGTGCGCGAAAATAATGACCAGTCAGACTCAGATGCAGAGAAAAAAGCGTTTTTGCAGTAATTGACAAGCCGGCGGTGTTACGCTATAATTAAATGATGTTAAATTCGTAGGAGGTAAGACCATGGCTGAAACAAAGAAAAACATTTTGACGTATGAAGGTTTGAAAGCGTTAGAGGACGAACTTCATGAATTGAAGGTAAATCGTCGGCGTGAGGTTGCTCAGAAAATCAAAGAAGCACGTGAGCAGGGTGACTTGTCCGAGAACGCAGAATATGATGCAGCGAAAGAAGAACAGCGCGACATCGAGCTTCGTATTGAAGAGATTGATAAAATTTTGAAAAATGCAGAGGTTGTTGATGACAATGACGGCGATTCGAGCGTAATCAATGTTGGCTGTACAGTAACCATCAAAGATTTGGAATTTAATGAAGAAATGGAATATAAAATTGTGGGTTCCACTGAGGCAGATAGTTTGAAAGGTAAAATTTCAAATGAGTCACCGGTTGGTAAAGCTTTGATTGGCGCACAGAAAGGTGAGACAGTAGAGGTAGAGACACCTGCTGGTATCATTAAGTACGAAATTTTGGATTTCCGTAAGAACTAGAAGAAATAGAGAAGTGAGGATTAAAAAGTGGCAGAAGATATTAATCAGTTGTTAAAAGTTAGAAGAGAGAAATTGCAGAATCTTCAGGAGGCGGGAAAAGATCCTTTCAAAATCACAAAATGTGATGTAACCCATCACTCCATGGAGATTAAAAATAACTATGATGAATTAGAAGGAAAGACTGTGACAATTGCAGGACGTATGATGTTTAAGCGTGTCATGGGAAAAGCTTCTTTTTGTAATACGAGAGATTTAGAGGGTGATATCCAGGCTTATGTGGCAAGAGATAACATCGGCGAAGATTCCTATAAGGATTTCAAAAAATACGATGTGGGTGACCTTCTTTGCATTACCGGTGAAGTGTTCAAAACAAAAACCGGTGAAATTTCGATTCATGCATCGAATGTTACATTGCTGTCAAAGAGTCTGCAGATTCTTCCTGAGAAATTCCATGGTTTGACTGATACAGATGTACGTTATCGTCAGCGTTATGTGGATTTGATTATGAATGCGGAAGTAAAGGATACGTTTATTAAACGTTCCCGTATCATCAGCACCATTCGTAAATATCTTGATGGCGAAGGATTTATGGAAGTGGAGACCCCGATGCTTGTGGCTAATGCCGGCGGTGCAGCAGCACGTCCCTTTGAGACACATTTTAATGCACTTGATGAGGATTTTAAACTCCGCATTTCCCTTGAATTATATTTGAAACGCCTGATTGTCGGCGGAATGGAAAAGGTTTATGAGATTGGCCGTGTATTCCGTAACGAGGGACTTGACACCAGACATAACCCGGAATTTACTTTGATGGAATTGTATCAGGCATACACCGATTACCACGGCATGATGGATTTGACAGAAAATCTGTACCGCTATGTGGCACAGGAAGTTCTGGGCACAACAAAGATTACTTATAACGGAATTGAGATGGACCTTGGCAAGCCGTTTGAGCGCTTGACGATGGTGGATGCCGTTAAGAAATACGCAGACGTTGATTTCAACGAGATTTCCACATTGGAAGAGGCACAGGCAATTGCTAAAGAAAAAGGCATTGAATTTGAGCCACACCATAAAAAAGGTGATATCTTGAATCTCTTCTTCGAAGAGTTTGTTGAGGAGCACTTGATTCAGCCAACCTTTATCATGGATCATCCGATTGAGATTTCTCCATTGACAAAGAAAAAGCCGGATAATCCGGATTATGTAGAGCGTTTTGAGTTCTTCATGAATGGCTGGGAGATGGCAAATGCGTACTCCGAGTTAAATGATCCGATTGACCAGCGCGAGCGTTTCAAAGCACAGGAAGAACTTCTTGCACTTGGTGATGAGGAAGCAAATACAACAGACGAAGATTTCTTGAACGCACTTGAAATCGGCATGCCGCCAACCGGAGGAATCGGTTTTGGTATTGACCGTATGTGTATGTTGCTTACGGACAGCGCAGCGATTCGTGATGTGCTGTTGTTCCCGACGATGCGAAGCACAACCTAAAAAATCCAGTATTTATGCGGGTTTGAAGGGTATGGGGTGGTCATTTGACCATTATTTTGACCATCAAAAGCAATAGTCATAACAAAGAGTGTACAAGGATTTACAATCTTATTGAAAAGCAAAATTAAAAGATAAGCACTACTTAGAGGATATTTTCTAAAGAAATTTAGAAAGTATCCTCTTTTTGCGTTATGGAGAAAAAATTTGAAAGGAGATATGAGTATGACAGGTAAAGAAGCACCTAATAAAAGAAACATGCAGAAGTTTGTGAGATATGCGGAAGGAGCCAAGATGTATAGTATGGGTTTAAGCAAATTCCAAGAGTTGGCTAAAGATGCAAAAGCATGTTATAAGGTCGGTCAGCTGGTTTTGGTCAATACCGAAATACTTGATGAGTATTTGGAGACATTCAGAATTGTAGAAGATGATTTTTATAAGTAGGTGAATATATGGCAGTTATATTATCGCCTCGTGGAAATGAGGCATCCAATATGATGAAACGATTTGTAAGATATGAAGAAGCAGCACAGTATTTTGGAATAGATGAAACGCTTATTGTTGCATACGCAAAGGCAGCAGGTGCGGTGTACCAATTATCCAAAATAAGATTAATTAAGATTGAACCTTTGGAGGACTATATGAAGCACTTAACGAAAGTAGGAAGATCATCTAAGCTAATTCAACGTAAATTTGTGAGGGTAGGTGAAGGAACACTTATTTATAATATTGGACGCAATCGTTTTATTGAGATGGCAAGAGCAGCAGGAGCAGTATATAAGATAGGTGATAGTAAGGGAAGTAAAGTACTTATTAGACTAGATGTGTTTGATGAGTATATGGAGCAATTTAGAGAAAAGCCTGTGGAAATGAAGCATCCGTTATGGAAGGAGGATTAAGGTATGGGATATTCATATAAATCATATTCAGACACAAAAGAAGTGTTTAAAAAGTTTGTGAATGCAGCTGAAGGGCAGGCGGTGTATGGAATAAGCAGAAGTCATATTATGGAAATGGCAAAGAAAGCAGGAGCTGTTTATAAGGTTGGAAATACTGCACTGATAAATACAGAAATATTTGAGGCATACCTGGAGCAGTTCAAAGAGAATCCGGTGCCGTTGCCTAAGTACATAGTAGATAAAACGAAGCTAAATAAATAAAAACACCAGTTTTTGGTGTGATATTGAGAAAAAACACCAAACCAGTCCATATCCAAATATTTTTTTCTGGTTTATGATATGTGTGTCCGAAACAAACGGACAAAAACTGAATATCAATTGCAGGTCCGCAGTAATGCGGTACTCGAGAGAGTAAAGTGAAAATTCCGGGGCATTCACCTTGAGGATATACAAACACAACTTTCACATTAGTAGTTCGATGGACTGAGAAGTGAAGAACGAGGAGTTGGTTATGAATCTGGTAAAAGGAACAAGGATGTTGCGGAAGGATAATAACCCATATGGGGCACAGCCCTAATCCTCACAATGGCAGAAGAGGAGATAGTTCTTATTTGAAAGAGCGTCGTGAACACGAAAGTGGCTTGCCTGCAATTCCCATGTGTACGGGCGATAGAGGGGTTCGGATGAACCAGAGTACACCTACATGCTTCTAAGAAGCTGTCCTGACTGAACTTGTTTTAGCAGGAAATATAAGGAGGATGTAGACATGATAGAAATTATTTCAATAGCATTTGCTTTATTAGGTTTACTGATGACATGGTCTCTTGCTAAAGCTGCAGGTGATGCAGATAAACGGATTGAGGAATTCTATCAGACTTTTCTTCTTGGAGAGGAGAGTCAGGATGGGAGTGGTTCAAAAAAAGTTCAGCAGACGGCATAAGCATAAGTTGTCAGCAGAAGAGAAACTTGAAAGGGATCTAAAGGATTGTATGAAATGCAAATACTTCTGGGGAAATAATAACAGGTGCATCAATAATAAGTGCTATCGGGAAAAGAAAAAACCTGAGACTAAGATACCGGCGAGTGAATGCGATGGATGTCCTTATAACAAAGGTAGCGGATATTGTTTCCCTTGTATGAAGAAAATCCTTGGAAAGTAGAGGCAGTAATGAAATTCAGATTTAGATTGAAAAGGAGGAAGAAGACGATGAATAACAAAATCGAAGTAATTGGTATTGACCACGGCTGGAGTAATATAAAAACCTCGTCGCAGGTATTCGTTACCGGTGTGAAGGAAATTACAACTGAGCCTGCATTATTTGATGGCGTTCTCGAGTATAAAGGAAGATATTACAAGGTCGGTGGCAACAGACAGGAAGTAAAAAGCACAAAGACAGAGGACGATACATTTTATCTGTTAACTCTGGCTGCGGTTGCGAAGGAATTAAGACGAAGGGGCTTATGTGAAGCAAAGGTGTTCTTGGCGGTAGGTTTGCCACTGACACGATTTGGCAGTGAGAAATCTGACTTTGTAAAGTATCTTACAGCGGAAAGGGATATCGAGTTTCTGTTTGAGAATATTAAGTATCATGTGGTAATTGAAAATGTTGCAGTATTTCCACAATGCTATGCGGCAGTTGCGGATAAGCTTCAGACTTTCAATAAGAAAACCTTGATAGTGGATATCGGGTCATGGACGATTGATATTATGCCGGTTGTAGATAAGGTTCCGGACGAATCAAAATGTGTAACCATTCCGAAGGGACTGATAACCTGTATGAGAACCATCAATGAGCAGTGTGTAAGACAGTTGAATGGTGAACTGGATGAGTCTATTATTCAGGATATTATGAGATTTGGCAGGTGTGAGATTGACAAAAAGTATTATGAAATTGCGAAAGCTGAAATCGAAGCCTTTTGTGAGAAGGTGTATAACTCAATCAGAGAGTATGGATACAACTTATCTACAACACCCATTGTATTTGTAGGGGGCGGAGCATCAGTTATGAAACTGTTTGGAGGACTTTCACAGAGCAATATTACTTATATTCTGGATGTTAAGGCAAATGCCAAGGGCTATGAACAGTTGGCAATGATGGCTCTCAGAAAGATGAAAAAGCTGGCATAGGAGGTGGATAGGATGTCATTAGAGCATATTGTAAAGCATACTTGCAGATTTAATATTAAGAATCCTCAACATCGAAAGGTCAATGAAGTTCTCGCAGGATTGAGTCCGGATGTATGTAAGTCAAAGAGCCAGTTTCTGATTGATGCGGCAGAGTATTATATCGACCATTTTGGTAAGGAAGCTTTTGTGACAGTATCCAGAGACGAGCAGGAATATGTTACGAGAACCGAGCTTGAGAATCTTAAGAGGCAGATGATTGATGCAGCAGTCAGTGCCGCAAAGGATGAAATCATTCGAATCAGCTTAGGCGCAAAGGATGAAGCAGAAACTGCATCCTATATTTCACGAACCCGGATGGATTCTCAGAAAGAGGAAGAAGAACCGCAGGATGATGATACGATTTCAGATTATGCATTAAGCTATTTGATGGATGGAATGGAGGAATAGGAATGGCAGGAAGATTTTTAGCCGGATTTGGCAATGTATTAGTAGCTATATTGAAAGCAATCGCATGGCTGATATTAAATGCGTTGCAGTTGGTCCTAAATGTAGCAAAGGTCTTCCTCTTGCTGTTAGGACTTGTCGGCAGACTGTTCCTCGCATTTGTGAGAGCAGGAACACCATAGGAAGGAGGCGGTAACATGAAGACATTTGCAAATTACCGAAAGAACCGGAGATTGGTACAATATTTCTTCAGAATGAAGAAGATATGTGTATAATGGAAGGAGAGTAGTATGCATCGAGTACGGGACAGACCCAAGGTATGTGTCCCGTGTAAATAGAAATGTTCACACAGTAAGAGTGGACAGGCACGGAACACATTAGCCTATCCCTCTTACGGAAAGGGATGGGTGATATTATGAAGAGATTATTTATTATTCTTTTATCCGTAGCAGTTTTGACATTAGCTGGCTGTAATTCCACAGTGAATGAAATGACGGAAGCAGATATCAGCAATGAAGAAACAAAAGAGACAGAGGAAAGCAAGGAGCCGGTTATTGCAGAAGAAAGTAAGGTGGAAAGCTCTTCTGAAAACGAAACAGAGTTCCAAAGCAATAAGGATGAAGACGAAAGCAGTGAAGCTCCTGTAAAGGATGATACTGAAAATCAGCCTGTTTCTGAAAACAGAGAGAATCAGACAGAACAAAGAGAAGAAACACCTGCATCCACAGAGCAAAGGGAGGAAACACAGTCCCCGGTTCAGACACCGGAGCCAACTCCAACACCTGAACCGACACCAGAGCCAACCCCGGAGCCGGAATATACACCAGCAGGATACAATCCGGGTACTGTAGTATCACTTGCCATTGCAAAGTGTCAGGCAGGAGGTATGATTACTACGCAGGATAACCTTGCAAATGCCTTGGCAGAGGGCAGAATTACGCAGGAAGAGTATAACGAGTATTATCCCTATGATGGTTTGGAGAGCAGCTACTACAGTGTGTTTGTGGAAACTGACTTAAATATAGCCAGTACGACTTCCGGACAGCCATTAAGAAGTGAAGACGCTATTGCAACTTACATAGCGGATATGCTTCTTTTGGAAAGTAATCCGGTGTTCAATGTGGTATATGCGGGTGTGTACTCCAGAAATGGAACTGACTTCTATGAGTTCCGATGTCTCAGATAACAAATAAACAAAACAAAAGTTGCAGGCCATGAAAGTGACCTGCTTTTTTTGTGCCCATTTTTAAGGAGGAATGAAAAGTGAAACAAAAGTTTAGAAGATTTATGGCAGGTTTTCTTGCTGTTCTTACGATGTTCACCACATTGTTCTCTAACGGAACAACTGCATTTGCAGCAAGTCCGAGTGCGAATATTGCCTTCTGGAATGCTTCTGTAAAGAATACCGGGGAGGTAAGTGAGTTAAAGGCAGGCTACAATCATGGTAAGATTTTGTACTCTATGATTGATGGCAATGCAGCTTACTGTATGAATTTTGGACTGGCGGCTGATGGTGGTCAGCTTATGAACAGCTATGATAATCCGAGCACGAGTTTATCAGCAGCACAGGAAAAACAGCTTGCATACTGTCTGTACTTTGGATATGGATGTAACTCAGCTACAGTACCAAGCAATGATCAGTGCGACCAGTATATTGCAACACAGGCAATGGTATGGGCGATTGTGGCAAATCTTTTTGGAACAGGTTCCGATGATTCTGCAGCTAATAAGTTATGTGCATCAGCACCTAATCCGACCAATTCTTACGCTTACTATACAACGCTTAAGAACAATATCAGTGCATCCTATTATGCTACAAGACCAAGTTTCGCAAGCGCAACCAAGAGTGGAGCAACCACTTATGAATTGAAGTGGAATGAGGGTAATAAGAGATTTGAAACAACCCTAAACGATTCCAATGGCGTGTTGTCAAATTTCGACATTTCCCTCAGTGGATATTCTGTAGAGAAAAGTGGTAACAGCGTTACGATTCACACAACATCTGTGAATACAACAGCTACCACGGCAACCATGAATTCAACAGCAGGAGTTGTGGAAACAACATCAAGCTGCGTGTTCTGGCTTACCGGAAAGTCCGGTTATCAGGAGTTTATTTCTGAGAAGCCATCAGCAGACCCGGTGTCAGCGTATTTCAAGGTCAAGACTGAGAATATCGGTTATGGAAAGATTACCAAGCAGGACGAGGAAAGTGGTGTAAAGCTTTCCGGTGCAAAGTATGGTATCTATACTGACAGTGCCTGCACCAATAAGGTAGACACAATTACTACCGGAAGTGATGGTACAGCTACTTCCAAGGCACTTGTAGCTGGAACTTATTATGTGAAGGAGATTCAGGCTCCGAAGGTTATGTGATTAGCGGAAAGGTACACACACTTACTGTTAAGGCAGGTCAGACAACTTCCTTTACTGCAACTGATAAGGAGCAGCTTGGAGCACTGACTATTTACAAGGAAGGTGAGGTACTTACCGGATGGAATGGAAGTAACTTTACTTATGAAGTAAAGAAATTGCCGGGAGCAACATTTAAGGTGACTGCCGGTGCTGATATCTATAAGGCAGATGGTACAAAGGTTTACAGTAAGGGAGATTTGATTGCAGAAAACCTTGTAACAGGTTCTGACGGTCTGGTTGTTCTTACAGACCTTCATCTTGGTTCTTATGTGGTAACGGAAACAAAGAGCATTGATGGATATACCATCAACACTACTCCCGTGCCAGTGAATATTGAGTACAAGGACCAGAATGTGGAAGTGCAGTATGAATCAGCAACCATTCAGAATACAAGACAGAAGGCAGAGGTTTCTGTATTAAAAAAAGACTCTGATACTGCTAATCCGTTAGATGGCGGTAAATACACTTTATACGCTGGTAATGATATCAAAAACTATACAGGTCAGGTTATCGTTACCAAAGGTACTGCACTTCAGACAGTCACTACAGGTGAGGATGGTAAGGCAGCATACTCTTTGGATTTACCGATTGCAAACAGCTACTATATTTCTGAGTCACAGGCTCCTTATGGATATGTGAGAAACAGCAGCGATGTCTATAGCTTCAACTTCAATTACCTGTCAGAGACTACAGCTAAGGCTACTTTTAGCCATGAGTTTGTAAATGACAGAACCACTGCAATGATTCATATCTTCAAGGTGGATAAGGAAACAGGTCTTCCAGTACCACAGGGAGATGCTACCTTAGAAGGAGCAGTTTACGGTTTGTATGCCCGTGATGATATCATGCATCCGGACGGAGCAACCGGAGTCGTATTTAAAGCGAACGATTTGGTAGCTACCATGACAACGGATGCCAATGGCGATGCGGAAGTGAATAACCTTTATCTTGGAAATTACTATGTAAAGGAAATCACTCCGCCGGAAGGATATCTTTTAGATGAGGAAGAGCATGATGTAGTCTGCGATTATGAAGGCGATCTTGTTGCGGAGGTATCTAGAAGCACAACTTCCAAAGAGCAGGTTATGAAGCAGCCATTCCAGTTGATTAAGGTATCTGATAATGGAGATGATACAGAAGCTCCATTACTTGAAAAGGCAGGCTTTACAGCTTACCTTAAGTCGTCTTTATCCGTAAAAGAAGATGGCGGTTATGATTTTGACAGTGCAACTCCTGTTGTAATTGGTGCAAATGGAGAGACACAGCTTTTCACAGATGAAAAGGGACATCTGGTAACCATTCCTATCCCTTATGGAACTTATGTGGTAATTGAGACAGTAACTCCTCATAACATGGAGACAATCAAGCCATTTGAGGTTCATGTTACGGAGAATCATCCGACAGAGCCGCAGGTCTGGAGAGTGTTTGTGGACAGAGAGTTTACAGCAAAGCTTCGTGTGATTAAGAAGGATGCAGATACCAAAATGACGGTTCTTATTCCTAACACAGAGTTTAAGATTTTCAATATGGACACCAATAAGTATGTGGAGATGATTACCACTTACCCGTCCAAGAAAGTCCATACTTCATTCTTTACTGATGCAGATGGAGATTTGATTTTGCCTGATGTATTACCTCTTGGTAATTATCGTATTGAAGAAGTGGCAGCTCCTTTTGGATATGTGCTCAATGAAAACTATGTGGAAGTAAAAGTGGATACTGATACTTTCTACGAAGTGGACCCTGACACTTACGAAGCAATCATTACTGTAGAGTATGAAAATGCTCCTGCTGTGGGTGAGCTTATAATTGAGAAGAAGGGTGAGGTACTGGATGCATATAAGGGCGGCTTATTTGCAGATTCCGAAGATAAGGAATTTGTTTATAAAGAAGGTTCCCTTGCCGGTGCGAAGTTTGAAATCTATGCAGCTGAGGATATTTACACAGCAGATATGCAGACAGATGAGAACGGAAACCGAAACAAGTATTATGCAGAAGGTGATCTGGTTGCAACTGTTGTAACCGGGGAGGACGGAAAAGCAAAAGTTTCAGACCTTCCTCTTGGAAAGTACAGGGTAGTAGAAGTGGAAGCTCCTTACGGGTATGTACTGAACAAAGAAGAGCAGTATGTAACTTTCGTATATGTGGATGATAAGACTCCTGTTATCAGGGAAAGTCTGACATTCGCAAATGACAGACAGAAGGTTGATTTATCCGTAGCAAAACTGGATGGAGAGACCGGGTTGCCGGTTTCCGGTGCTGAGTTTGGCTTATATGCAGCGGAGGATATTGTAAATGTGGATGGTAAGGTAATCGTAGAGAAAGATACTTTACTTGAGGTAGCAGTATCTGATGCAAACGGTGATATCCAGTTCGTAAAGGATTATCCTTTGGGTCATTACTATGCGAAGGAAATCAAGGCACCTGCCGGATATGTATCATGCGATGATGTGATCGAATTTGATGCAGAATATCAGGGACAGGAAGTGAAGTATGCAACAATTATAGCAACCTTCCATAATATGCCTACAACTTTTGAATTTACGAAGGAAGATATTACAAGTGGTGCAGAGCTTTCCGGTGCAACACTGACTGTTCTTGATAAGGACGGAAATGTGGTTGATACCTGGACATCCAAGGCAGGGGAAGCGCATGTGATTAAGAAGCTTGTAGTAGGTGAATCTTATGTGCTTCGTGAGGAATTTGCTCCTTACGGATACCTTAAGGCTTCGGATGTAACCTTCACTGTAGAGGATACGGAGGAAATCCAGAGCGTTGTTATGAAGGATGAGGTTCCTACCGGGTCAATCATCATCAACAAGGATGGAGAGTTCCTGACAGACATTAACCTTGTAAAAGGTAAGTGGTATGACTTTGTATTCGATTACTTCAAGAAATCTCTTGCAGGCGTCACCTTTGAGGTTTATGCAAGAGAGGACATTGTAAGTCCGGATGGTCTTGACACTGTATATTATGAGGCTGATGAGCTTGTTGCAACCATTGTCACAAATGACAAAGGAATTGCCATGATTAGCGATTTACCGCTTGGCAAGTACTACCTTGTTGAGACTGCAACTATCGAGGGATTTGTGCTTGACAGTACACCAATCGAAGCAGAACTTTCCTATATTGACCAGAATACCAAAGTGGTATATGCAGGTATGGATGTAACCAATGAGAGACAGAAGGTGCAGATTACTGTTATCAAGAAGGATGCCGAGACGAAGAAGTCTCTTGAGGGAGCTGTATTCGGCTTATATGCAAAGGAAGATATTTTCGATGCTGATGGCAGACTGATTGTAGCAGCTGATACTTTCATTGAAAAAGCAGTAACAGGAGCTGACGGAACAGTAACCTTTATTTCAGACCTTCCTCTTGGACAGTACTATGTGAAGGAAATGGAAGCTCCTGCAGGATATGTGAAGTCTGATAAATGCTTTGATGTGGATGCTTCTTATCAGGGTGATGATGTGGAAGTAATTGAATTTGAGGCAGAATTTGAAAACTATCCTACCAAGCTTGAAATTTCCAAGACTGATATTACCGGAGAGCATGAGCTTAAGGGAGCAAAGCTTTCCATTATTGATGCTAATGGAAATGTGGTTTACAGCTGGGAGTCCGATGGAACAGTTCATGTCATCGACAGAATTCCTGTTGGCAAGTATATCTTAAGGGAAGAGATTGCCCCTTATGGATACAGAATTGCAAATGATGTGGAGTTTGAGGTGACTGAGACAAAGGAAATTCAGAAGGTATCCATGAAGGATGAGCTTGTGAACGGAAAGATTATCATTGATAAGACTGACGAGTATACCAAGAAGGGTATTGCCGGAGTAGAGTTTGAAATCCGTGACAAAGATGGCAATGTGATTGAAAAACTTGTGACTGACAAGAACGGTCATGCGGAATCCGGAGAGCTTCCGATTGGTGTATTCAAGGATGGCGAGTTCGTGGAGGATATCAAGTATTATGTGGTCGAGACTAAGGCTGCAGAAGGGTATATCCTTGATGAGACTGTTCACGAGGTGGTATTACAGTATGACGATGCAGCCCCTGAGGTTGTGACTTATACACTGAATATTACTAACAAGCCTACAGAACCGAAGCTTCCACAGACCGGGGATAACTTCAATCCTTGGCTTTTTGCCGGACTTGGTCTGGCTGCAATGTTAGCAGGAGCAGGTGCTTTCTTCTGGAAAAAGAAGGAAGAGGATGAAGTAACTGAATAAGTATCATCTATATGAGGTGTAGGCCGTAATAGCTTACACCTCTAATTTTTTTGGAGGGATAGCTTTGGTTGGAGAAAAGATAAAGGAATATCGGGAAAGGCGAGGCTTCAGCAGAGAAGAACTGGGGAGAAGATGCGGTTTTGGATGTGATGGAGAACGAGTTATCTCAGGATTTGAACAGGATAAAGGTTTTCCGGATCTTGATAAGCTGAAAAGGATAGCAGAGGAATTATGGGTTCCGCTGGAAATTTTATGCCCTGTGCCTTGTCGGGAATGTCCATACAGAAAGAAGGTGCGTCAATGACAATCGGGCAGAAGATTAGAATGTTCCGAAAGGAAAGACATTTAACTTTGAGAGAACTGGGAGAGCTTGCAGGTTTTCCAAACAGGGGAGATGTGAGAATTGCTCAGTATGAAAACGGGAGCAGGATTCCTAAGAATGAGATTTTGAATAGGATTGCGAGTGCACTCGGTGTGACTGTAGAGGAGATTGCCGGTGTTGAGTGCAGAGGTTGTCCATATAGAAAACGCAAACAGCCCCAAGAAGCAATTATCCATTTGGAAGATGATCCCGGTTATGAAACAGATGTAAAAGAGTATGGAGACCCGGACGAGGAAGGGCTTCTATATGACAATTTAGATTAAGGAGGACATTTTATATGATGAATTACGAGATTTTTAAGGAAGTCGTGGCTGAGAAGTTTATGGATTATATGCCGGAGCAGTATCAGGGAATGAGACTTCGTGTTGAGCCTGTCAATAAGGTAAACAAGGTTCTGGATGGTATCACATTAGTGGGAAGCGGAGCAGGAAGAAGCGTATCTCCCACACTGTATATCAATCACATGTATGAACACTATCTTGAGACAGAGAATCTTCAGGAGGTGTTACAGAGTGCTGCCAGAAGAATGGATATGGCATTCAAGGAAATGCCCGAGGTAGGGGATGTGAATCTTGAAGGTGCAAAGGATAACATTGTCTTTCAGGTTATTAACACACTGCAGAATGAAGATATGCTTAGGGATATGCCACACAGAGAGTTTCAGGATTTGTCCATTATTTACCGCTGGGTGGTAAAGGTGGATGAGAATGGAATCCAGAGTTCGGCGATTCGTAATAATCTTGCGGAACAGCTTGGCATGAATGAAGAGCAGTTGTTTAAGTGTGCTGTGGAAAACACAAGGCGTATTTTCCCACCGACCGTCAAATCCATGAACGATGTCATTCGTGAAATGTTTATCAGTGACGGTATGCCTGCTGAGGTTGCAGACATGATGATCGGTGAGATGCCGGAAGATAAGATGATGTGGGTAATCAGTAATGACAGGGGCATTAATGGTGCAGGCTCCATGCTTTATGAAGATAATCTCCATAAGCTGGCTATGAAGCTTGAAACAGACCTCTATATTCTGCCTTCGTCTGTGCATGAGTGCATCGCAGTATCTACAAGCGTTGGAGACCCTTATGAGCTTGCGGAAATGGTGAGCGAAATCAACATGGGACAGGTTGCCTTGGAAGACAGATTATCCAATCAGGTATATCACTATGATAAGGATGCAAGAAGACTTACACTTGCAACGGATACTCCGAATAAGAGACTGGATGGCATGGTTGCAGAGGCACAGCTTATTTATGACAACGGAAAGTCCAGATAGGAGGCAGACTATGGAGCAGGAGATGACCGTGCAGGAACTGATTGCTCTTATGAATGCCTGGGAAGGGGACTTTATTTTACAGATTGAGCTAAAGGAGGATGATGCGAATGGGAATCGAAAAGAAATCTCAGATGGAAGCAGAAGAAGCCTTTAAGCTCGATGTGGTTAGAGTAAAGCTTGTGAAGGAGGCTCCGTTATATTCGGAGCTTCCTTTACAGAATCCCTACGAAGCAGCAGCCACTATCGGAGAGCTTCTCTGTGAAATGGACAGGGAGGTTGTCTGTGTAGTCAATCTGCAATCAGATCTGAAACCGATTAATGTTACCTTTGCTAGTATTGGTGCACTAAATGAAGCATTGGTGCATCCGAGGGAAATACTCAAGGCAAGCATTTTGTCAAATGCAGCGAGCATTATGCTCATTCATTCGCATCCAAGCGGCAATCTGTTTCCGAGTAAAGAAGATACGATGATAACCGACCGTATGAATTCCGTATGCGAGATGGTGGGTATCCGACTTGTGGATCATCTGATAGTAGGAGGCGATAATAAGGAATTTTTCAGCTTTAAGGAAAAAGGACTTATGGATAATCCAAAGATTTCCTATACAAGTGATTACAGGAATTTCAGTTTTACCAACAGTCTTGTGGCAGAACGGGAGAAAGGAAGGTAGCGATGGAGGATAGATTTACGGAAGCAGAATTAGCCATTGCAAAAAGTGTGGATTTGACCGCTGTTGCCTCTTATCTTGGTTATACGGTAAAGAAAGTGGGACATTACCATACACTCAAGGAAATGGACTCTATCCGGATATATGATAAGAGTCACTGGTTTCGGTGGTCAAGGCAGTATGATAAGGGTGAGAATGGCGGGTCCCAGATAGATTTCCTGAGAGTGTTTTGTGGAATGGAAGTAAAGGAGGCTGTATGGTGGCTTCTGGATTTTGCAGGATACCGGAGAATTGAAGAGAAGGATAGAAAATCTCCTCTCAAATATCAGGTGGAACCGGGCAGAAAGCCGGAACCCAAAAAGTTTGAGCTGCCCGTACCGGCACCGGATAACTGTTTTCTTTATTCGTATCTGAATCAGGAGCGGGGCATTAGTAAAAGTGTTATCGACTACTTTATTTCGCAGGGGCTTATTTATGAGAGCAGGCATTACCACAACATTGTTTTTAAGGGTAATAACAAAGACGGTGTTACGAAGTTTGCAAGTATGAGAGGTGTGTTCGACAGGGAAGGAAAGCCTTTTAAGTGTGATGTGGCAGGCAATGATAAGGAGTATGGCTTTAATGTCCCTAACGATAATAGTTCGGAACTGGTTGTCTTTGAAGGGGCGATTGACCTGATGAGCTATGTGGATATTTTCTCGGATTATGAGACCAACAAGCTGGCTCTTGGAATGCTTGCAGATGCACCTCTTTCTACTTTCCTAAAGGAGCATCCTCAGATTACTTCCATTAAGTTTTGTCTGGATGGTGATGAGCCGGGGAGAAAGGCAGCCTTGCAGCTGACGGAGAAGTATTATGGTTTGGGATACGATGTGGAGGATTGCCCTCCTCCTGCCGGATATAAGGATTACAATGAATGGTTGGTTGGGACGAAGCTAAATCTTGAGGTGAGTCAAAAAGTGACGCACCTTTGCAAAAAGTAGGTCAAAAAGTGACGCACTTTTTCAAAAGGTGGGTCAAAAAGTGTCACACCTGTTTAGCAGGCTCAACATTGAATCAAAAAAGGTGAGTCAAAAAGTTGCGCACTTTATCAAAAAGTGAGTCAAAAAGTGACGCACTTTTCCAAAAGGTGAGTCAAAAAGTGACGCACCTATAGATTATTGGGGGTTTTAGGGGGCTTTGCACCCCTAACCAGATGTATTTTGGATGGATATCCAAAATGCGTATCTGGCAGAGGACAGGGCTTTGCTCTGGACTCTAAAGGCTCCTGAAATATTTCTCAAAACACAGATAAGGAGGTGTGGTTACAGCAATGGGAACAGAAGATGTAAGCATAACAGAGATTCGACAGCCGGAAGAGTTACTGGCATTTATCAAGGAAAATGATATTTCCATAGTCATGACGGATAAAGAGGCAGAGATGCTTCTTGGCTACATGGAAGGGCATGATTATGTGGTGGGTTTTGCAGAGGGAAGGCTGTATCGAGGAGATTTGGATGATGTGCCCGGAGAGATTGTCTGGGATGATGATTTTTCTGTGGATGATTTGATTGATACGGTTTGTGAATGGAATTATGAGCTGATTCTTGATATGGATGCAGAGAGGCAGAATCCGAAGGATATGGTGGACTTTTCCAATAAGCAGAGCAAGTATGAAAGTCTGAAACAGGACGAAGCCATACTGGATAAGCTATTCGACCAGACAAAGTACAGAGCCGGAATTGAGAAGCTGGCAGAGGAATTAGCTAATCAGTTTATTCAGAATCTGAACCAGAAGGGATTAGACAGTTCTGTGAAACAGCTGGTATCAGATATCCGTCAGCCCGCCATTAGTGGAAAGGCTAGGTGATTGGATGGAGAAGAGGCAGCACAGTATCAGTAAGCTACTTAGAATGACACCGGAGGAAGCAAAGCTCTTGGAAGAGAAAGCGAAGCAGGCGGGTATGACAGAGTCGCAGTATCTTCGGCTTATGATTTCCCAGAAACCGAATGACTATCCGGAGGTCCGGCAGCTTCTTCGTGATTTAATCAATGAGGTAAATCGGATAGGTGTCAATATCAACCAGATTACCCACAACCACAATGCAGAGCTTTATTCTAAGGATGATAAGGAGAGGCTTATTGCCTATATGCGTAAGCTGAATGTTGCTGTGGCAAAGGTGGTGGATATCGTTGGCAATCAGTAAGATTCTTTATATGAAGGACTGCGGCAACCATTTTCACGGCAAGCACTTAAAACAGTCTTTGGATTATGTAATGAATCCGGAGAAGACGCAGAACGGGAGGCTGATTGGCGGGATGAACTGTCAGCCGGATACAGCCTTCAGACAGATGATGGATACCAAGAAAGCATTTGGCAAGGTGGATAAGCGTCAGGGCTATCATCTTATCATTTCCTTTAAGGAAGGTGAGGTCAGTCCTGATACCGCCTATGAGATAACGCAGAGGTTTGTGAAGGAATATCTGGGCAGGCAGTATGAAGCAGTTTATTGTGTTCACGATAATACGGATCATATTCATGCTCACATTATATTCAATAGTGTCAGCTTTGTGGATGGCAGAAAGTACCGGTATGAGAAGGGTGACTGGGAGCGGGATATTCAGCCCATAACCAACCGCTTGTGTGAAGAGTACGGACTATCCACGATTGATATAGGGTCAAAGGATGAAGAGCGTGACCGATACAGGGAACACAATGATTACCGGGATGGCAGATTTGTCTGGGGTAAGATGATTGCGAGGGATCTGGATGCCTGTATATTACAGGCTGGCTCCTTTGAGGAGTTTATGGAACTGCTTCGGGATAAGGGATATGAAATCAAGCAGGGAAAACATCTTGCTGTGAAGCCGCCGGGAATGGGCAGGTACAGAAGATGCAGAGCCTTGGGAGATGATTATACCGAGGAGAGAATACGACAGAGGATTGCGGAGGAAGATTTATCTTTTTACCGGTCGAATAAGGAGTTTAAGCCGGAGATTGTGAAGTGTTATGTCAGAAGGTATAAGAGAGCAAGACTGACCGGATTGCAGAAACGCTACTATGCAAAACTGTACCGGGTTGGGAAACTGAAGAAGCGTCCTTACTCACAGGTATGGAAGTATAAGGATGATATAAAGAAGATGGAAAAGTTTCAGCAGCAGTATCTCTTTCTCGTCCGGCATGATGTACACAGTGTAGAGGAGCTTGCATCTGCAATGATGAATCTGACGGATAAAAGAAAAGAAGCCTCTGCGGACAAAAGCCGGGTGTATCGGGCAAAGCAGAGATTAATCAGTCTGTTTGATATTGCAGAGCAGATGGATTCGTTAGAAGGTGCGGAAAAGAGTTTTCAGAATGGGGATAACTTCTTTTCGGAAGAACACGTACAGTGGACAGAGCTGTCAAAGCAGCTTTTGGATGAAGGATATTCCTATGAGGAGATTAAGAAGCTTCGGGCGTACTATAAGGAACAGATTGCTTATGTGACTGCGAGGGAACGGGCATCTGCAAAAGAGCTTAATCTGGCGAAGACAATCTGGAGAGATATGGTAAGCGATGATACGAGCCTTTCCGAAGATAAGGAAAGAATCCCTGAAAAAACCGAAGAGAGAACGAATATTAAGCAGCCTAACAGATAGGCTGTATTTTTTTGGAGGTATTTATGGAACGAAGTTTAGAAGATTCAATTAAGAATAAGACCTATATTGATAATCTGCGAAGTGCGGCAAAGTACAGCAAGGAGGTAATCGACCTTGTGGAAGCGGATATTGAATATGGTCTGACTATGGAACAGACGAAGCTCTACTTAAAGAGGGAGATCAAATTTCCTCAGATGAAGCTTTTGTCCCAGTGCCTTAGAAAAGGGGCAGATGAAGCCTTTATTGAACTGCTTACCAAATATGATATGAGCGGCTATCAGATACAGGTTGCGATTGAATTTATGGAGAAGGGTATCTCCATGGAGAATATCGAAACCGTAATTGCCAAAGGAGAAAATCCGCTGGCGATGCGTAAATCGTTTCAGACGATGCTTGATAAGGTAAAACAGATTCAGGCAAATTCTGATGTGTCACCAGACTATGTCAAAGGTCTTGTAAAGCAGATTGAGGAGGCGGTTGCGAAAATCCAGTTTCAGGAGGAGCGTTACGATGAACTGAATAAAAAGCTCAAGGTATTTGAGAATTCCAAGAAGGATGAGGAGGTTCATAAAGGGCTTGTAAAGAAGCTGGAGGATACGGAAGCAGAGTTAAGCGGTCAGCAGGACCAGTTAAACAGAGCGAATGCTACGATAGCAAGACTTCGTGAGCAGATAGATGAAAAAGAGAAGGAGATGGAGAAGATGCAGAACCGAATTGATACCTTGGAAGATAAGCTGCTTGAGAAAGCAGCAGGTGCGACAGTAAAGCAGAAAGCCCCGGAGAAACCGGAGGAAAGTAAGGAGCCTTTAGGTAATCAGACTGTATTTGATGAAAAGCCGGTTGCAGAAAGACCTTATCAGATTCCTGTGTTTTACCAGTTGCCTGTGGTAGATGCAAATGGCAGGGTGATTCAGCATGTGCAGGTTGAAAGAACTGTCAGAAAGTCAAATACGGGTGCGTTTACCGGGCTGCTTGGTAAGCTTGGATTTATGAAGAAGTCCAGACAGGATATTGTGAAACTGTTAGCCAGTGGTGATCTGGTTCCGGCACAGCTTGTGCAGATAAGAAGTGCCATTGAAAAAGGACTGACAGAATCACAGCTTGTAGAACTTATCAATAACAATGTTTCGGCTGAGAAGATGAAAGAAATCATTGATATTGCAGTTCTTGAGAACAGTATGGACTATTAGGAGGAAGCGATGGGTTTAACGATTATTAATGAGACAGTAACAAGTCTGTGTAAAACAAAGCATGGCTTTTCTGACAAAGAAAAGGAATTTGTTGTTCAGTTTGCATTCCGAAGCGGAGACAAGACTTTAACCAATCAGCTGATTGATGAACTGGCTGCCTGTGAGAATGAGCAGGAATCCGAAAAGGTAATGGAGCAGTATATGAGCATGATTGACATGAAACCTGTATGGGTGAGTCAGATTGAGAATCTGCTGGTATCCATTGAGATGTACCGGATTGAAGAGGAGAAGGCGATTAACCGTCTTGCGGAAGTGCTTACAGCTTATGGAGTGGATGTAACGGAAGAACAGGTCAGAAGGGCAGATGCAGAGGAAATCAAGGAAAAGGTCAATGAGAGCAGAAGCAGGCAGGAGGAAGAGGACGAAGAGACCAAAGAGGAAGAACAGTCCGAACAGTATGCACCGAAATGCACTCTCAGGGAACCGGTGTTATAAGGAGGGACGTATATGGCAGAAGAGATTCAGGAAGCGGTACAGATTATCCGTGTAGCCTATGACGGAATTGAGATTGCAATGAAGGTGGGCAGTGGAGGATTAGGTGCCATGCAGAAGGCAATCGACTTTTTGAAGGGAATGCTTGACTATGAGAAATCGCTTGGTAAGACATCCATGCGAAAGCTTCTGATGAAGGGCGGCGACCTTCAGGTACTGCAATTTGAAACCAAAGATATGAAGAAGGTTGAGAAGATGGCAAAGAAGTACGGAATTTTATATTCCGTATTGCCTGATGTGAATAAGAAGGATGGTCTCAGTGAAGTTATCTTTCATACGGAAGCAGTGCCACGAGTGAACATGATGATACAGAAGCTCAGCTTTGGTCGTATTGCAACATTTGATGACTACTTAAAAAACGGGGATGAAAAACAGCTTGGCAGGCTGATGGATTTCCTTAAGAGTCAGAAAATGGGAAACGAGAAAGTCCACACTGCGGAAGGGGCGAGAGCCAGTGCAACCATGGACGGTCTGATTGAAAAGGTCGGGCTGTTTGCCATGGAGAAGCAGAGTATCAGTGTGGACGCAGTACAGGAGAATTTCAGTATTAACCAGTCGCAGGCAGAAACCGTGTTAAAGCAGTTGGAAACGATTGGTGTTCTGGGGGCAAAGGATGAAGCCGGAGAGCATAAGGTTATCATGGACAGGGATGCGTTTATGAACCGGATTAAGGGCTATCAGAATCTTGCGGAGAGAATGATGGCAGTATCGGCATCCAAGAATACAAACCTTTCGGATGTCACAATCAGTAAGACATTGATTGTGCAGGAGAATGATCATGCGGTTAAGACCAGAATCCCGGGAACATGGGGAGAGAATGCAAGGTATGTCTGGATCAATAAGGAGAATATCATGGACATTCATCATGGCAAGACTATGTTGACCTTCATTGACAGCGGTAAGAATTATAAGATTTATGATGAGGAAAACAGGGTTGTGGAAACCAAGCGTGGTGAGGAACTGTACAGCCATTATGACAAGGTGGAGGCTTCCGTGCGTGAGAAGTACGAAAAGACGAAGGCAAAGGAAACAACCAGGACAAAGACCGTGCAGCAGAAAACTACCACAACCGTTAAGAAGAGGTAGTGCCTATGCAGACAAGTAAGAAGAAACCTTCCATGGTATTTTTGTTACTTGGTGCAGTCTTTGCCGGGTATCTGGGATATCTGATTGGGGGAGCTTGGGAGAAAGGCATAGCGCTTATGGAATTTCTTGACAGGTTCAGTGCTGTATGTGAAGCTCCGTTTGCAAATTATTTCAATGAGAATACAGTGAAAATGATAGCCATAGTTGTAGTTGTCTACGCTATGGCTGTTGTTATGTATTACACCAGTCAGAGGAATTATATGCCCGGCAGGGAATTTGGTACAGCCAAGTTGGAATCACCGGCGAAGGTAAACAAGATTCTGATGGATAAGGATGAAAACTTTAACCGTATTTTAAGCCAGAATGTGAAGATGTCACTGGATTTCAGAAGGCTTAAGTTAAACGGTAACATTCTTATCTGTGGCGGTTCCGGTGCAGGAAAGACATTCTATGAGGTAAAGCCGAATCTGATGCAGATGCCCCATAACTGTTCCTTTATCTGTACCGACCCGAAGGGAGAAATCCTAAGAAGCTGTGGTCAGATGTTAAAGAACAATGGCTACAATGTAAAGGTTATCAATCTTTTAGAGATGGATAAGTCAGACTGTTACAATCCGTTTTCCTATATCCGTGAAGAGACGGATGTGGTAAAGCTTATTACCAACCTTATCAGTAATACGACACCGAAAGGGGCAACCCCTTCCGACCCGTTCTGGGAGAAAGCGGAAGGATTGTTTCTACAGGCAATCTTCTATTATGTGTGGCTGGAAGAAAAGCCGAGCAGAAGAAACTTTGAAACGGTATTAAAGCTGCTTGGAGAAGCAGAAGTGACGGAGCAGGGAAAGCCTTCAAGGCTGGATGTTCGTATGAAGTTTCTGGAAGAAAACTCACCGCCTGGAGCGAATCACCCGGCGGTAAAGCAGTACAACAAGTGTATGCGTGGTGCAGGCGATACGGTCCGTTCTATTATTATCAGTGCTAACTCAAGACTTGCTTTTCTTGAGAATAAGCAGGTACTAAGGCTTTTATCCAAGGATGAGCTAAACCTTGCTGATATCGGTATTGGTGTAAACGGGGATGGGGAGACAAAGACAGCGCTGTTCTGTGTCATACCGGATAGTGATAAGTCTTACAACTTTATCATTGGTATGTTATACACACAGATATTTCAGGAGCTGTATTATCAGGCAGATTTTAACTGCGGAGGAAGACTCCCGATTCATGTCACATTTATGCTTGATGAGTTCGCCAATGTCGCATTGCCAGATGACTACTGTTCCCTTCTATCCACCATGCGAAGCAGGGAAATCAGTTCGATTATCATTATACAGAACTTTGCACAGCTAAAGGCACTGTTTAAGGATACCTGGGAGACGATACCGGGCAACTGCGATACCTTCATCTATCTTGGAGGCAATGAGCAGAGTACCCATAAGTATGTGTCGGAGCTTTTGGGCAAAGGCACGATTGATAAGAAGTCAAGCGGAGAGACAAAAGGCAGACAGGGAAGCTCATCAAGAAACTACGATGTTCTTGGTCGTGAGATCTTTACACCGGATGAAGTGCGAAAACTGGATAACAAGAAATGTATTATTTTTATCCGTGGGTTTGATCCGATTCTGGATAATAAGTATATACCGTTTGCACATCCGATGTTTAATCAGACTGCGGATGGAAAGGGAGAACCCTATGTGCATCAGATAGATGTGAAGAACAATCTCATTGGTCCACCCTTTGAAATTCTGTCAAAGCGGGCAGTGGAGCATTATGAAAAGCTTCAGAAGAAGGGCGAGAATATCTATATAGATTCATTGACCTATGATGAATTTATGATGCTGGGAGATTTGGAATTGAGCAGGCGTTTTTCGGAGCTTGAGGAAGAAAGCGAGAAGGCAAAGCTTAACAGCACGCAGGATAATGAACTGGAGTATTCCGAAGAGCCGGAGCAGGAGCGTGTGGATGAGATACCGGATGAAAAGAAAGATACGGACTGGGAGGACAGCATTACGAATCGTATGATGCACTGGAATTATTCCGAGGAGCAGAAAGCGGAGCTTCGTAAGGCAATGGATGCCAGAATTCCTAAGTCTGTGATACTATCCTTCTTTTATCCGAAGACATCGCCGGGCGATATGGCTAAGATACGGGAGCAGTATCTTTCGGAGCATTAGAAAGAGGGAGGTGGTTATTGCAGCAACATGTCGGAGAAAGTCCGACCTTACTTTACTTACCGGGATTATCCCGTTTTCATAGAGAAACTAATAACGCAGGAATAAGCCGTGTATCAGAAGGATATGCGGCTTTTTTCTGCCCCAAACTTGAAAAGGAGATTTTTGATTATGAAGACAGAAAAGGTAGCAGTAACAACAAACAACAAAACAAATGGAGGTAGCAACATGAAGGGATTTTTTGGAGGAATGAAAAAGAAGATAGTACCGGCTTTATGCGGTATGGGAATGATGATGAGTCAGATGACCACAACCTGCTTTGCGGCAGGAACCGGTACTTCAGCGGTTACACAGCCGCTTGACAATCTGAAAACACTGGTTATCGCAGTTATCGGTGCGGTCGGTGTCATTATCCTTGCGAAGAACGTAATGGAGTTTGCTCAGGCATATCAGCAGCAGGATTCTTCTACCATGAACTCTGCGCTTAAGGGTATCGTAGCCGGTGTTATGATGGCAGGTATTTCTACAGTGTTGACATTCTTAGGCTTCTAAGATGCAGAAGGAGTACCCCAAAACGGTAGGAAGGAGATGTAACAAGTATGGATATTTTTAAACTTGGAGACAAAATCCTTGCTTTGCTTGAAATGGTATTTGGTTTCTGGAATAACCAGATATCACTGGTATTTTCAATGCTTGGACAGTCGCCCGTGAATTTCAAGGGCGGCGGTCCGTGGGCAATCATTGAGGGAATAGAGCCGATCTTCGTAGCGGTTGGATCTTCCCTGGTGGTATTGTTCTTTGTCATAGGTTTTTGCTCGGAGAGTGTGGATGTGAAAGAGGAAATGCGATTTGAAGCAATTCTTCGTATGCTTATCCGGTTAGGACTGGCGGAATGGTTTGTGGCAAATAATGTCACGATTATGAAGGCATTCTTCACATCCATTGGTAATCTGGTAAATCTGATGACCGCCGGAACAACAGTCACACTGACCATCGACAGCACCCAGGCGGATGTCATTAAGAATCTGGGATTTGGAGAAAGTCTGGTAATGCTCATTCTGGCAGCATTATTGTCCATCATTGTCATTATCTGTGGCTTCTTCGTTATCTACACGGTATATTTCAGGTTCCTTAAGATTCTGATCATTGTACCTCTTGGTGCGATTGCATTCTCAACAATGGGTGGTAACAGAACGGTAAGTCATACAGCAGTTACTTACTGTAAATACTTTTTATCCGTTGTCATGGAAGCAGTCACCATGGCACTTGCGATTATCGTGTGCAATGCCTTTATCAGTGCAGGGCTTCCGTCCTTTACGGGCAGCTATGCGGACTGGGCAAAGACCCTTATTTACCTGTGTGAAATGACATTTACGATTGCCATGACCGTGGGCAGTGTCAAGGGTGCACAGTCACTGACAAGCAAAGCATTAGGATTGTAAGGAGGGTGACAGATGGAAAAGACATTAAACTTACAGAGCCAGTACGGAGGAGAGATAAAGGTTTCTCTGGAAATCAATACTTATCTGAATAATGGGTGTATGTATATAGGTCTTGTAGAGCAGGGGGAGTACCCGGAGCCTTACGGGGATTTGACTGTAAATCTCATGGGTAAAGTCCCTGACTACTGCGGATATGTGGACCTTAACAATATGCCGGAGCTTGAGAAGTTTATCGCTGACAATGAGCTGGGTGAATTTACGGGACTTATGAAACGAAGCGGATTTTGTGAATATCCACTTTATCTGTTTAACGTAGACAGACTGAGAGAACTGTGCCCGGACGGGATGCAGGTGTATGAAGCGGGTATTGGAAAAGGCAGGGAAACAAAAGTGACAGAGAAAGCGAGGTGAGAATATTGGTAATTGAAATCAATAAGGATATTGACCGCTATCAGGAAACCGTGGCACTTGGACTTACTGCCAGACAGCTTATGTTTTCTGTGGCAAGTGTGGTAGTAGGCGGAGGGCTGGTTCTTCTGCTTTATAAATATATCGGTCTTACGGGGGCAGCCTATGTTGCAATTCCCTGTGTAGCACCGATTGCCCTTGGCGGGTTCTATTCCTATAACGGGATGAACTTTTACGAATATATGGGTAAAAAGCTTCAGTTTATGTTCCATAATAAGGCTTTGACTTATGTGTCAACGGAGAGTGAGCAGACAATTAAGGCTTACGAGGCAGAACAAAGTAACACAGGTAAGAAGAAAAAAGCCGGGAAGGGAGCAAAACCGGAAGCAACCGACAATACCAAGAATAAGGAGGATTTCGAGGCTATGAAGAGAAAAACAAAAGGTATTCTGATTGGAATGATCGCAGCTGTGGTTGCAGCTGTGGCAGGACTTGTTATTTACAAGGCAACAAGATAAGTAACCAGAATTGATTGACTTCCTTTGGGGGGCAATCCGGGCACCAGCCGGGGTTGTTCCCGGTGTGGTGCGTGAATCCATAAGGAAAGCATAAAGCAGAAAGGAAGGTAGAAAAGATATGGGTTTATTTGCAGACGGATTTAAGGAGCTTAAGAAAGCCAGCGAGCCTTTGTATAAAACTCCAAAATCCATACAGGAAACCATTGAGATAATGGCAGTTGCGGAAAATGGTATTTTCGAGGTCGCAAGAAACAGGTACAGCAAGTGTTACCGTTTTCAGGACATCAATTACACAACTGCAACCGAGGATGAGCAGATTGGTATTTTTGAGAGATACTGCAAGTTCTTAAATTCTCTTGACTGTAATTTTAAGATTACCGTGAATAACAAGAATAAGAACATGATTGACCTCAGAGAGAAGGTTCTGCTTGCCTATTGTGATGACGGATATGACCATTTCCGTAAGATTTACAATGATATTATTGAGGAAAAGATTCGTGAGGGAAGACAGGGTATTGAACAGGAGAGATACTTAACCATCACGATTGAGAGAAAGAACTTTGAAGAGGCAAAGGCACAGTTTGCCACTTTGGAGGCGACCATTCATAAGGCATTTATTGAGCTTGGTGCAGAGATTGTACCGCTTTCGGGCGATGAAAGAATCAAGGTGCTTTATGACTATTACCATCTTGGAGATGAAAACAGCTTCAACTTTAGTCTGAAGGAAGCAAAGAAGGTAGGAGCAGATTTCAAGAATGATTTGTGCAACGGAATGATTAAGTTCTTCCCGGATCACTTTGAGGATGAGAGCAAGTTCTGTAAGGCTTTATTTATCAAGAAGTATCCGAGCAGCCTGTCAGACCGCTTCATCAATGAAATTACTTCGCTGCCGGTTCACTCCATTACGAGCATTGATGTGGTTCCAGTACCGAAGGATCTGACAACAAAGACTTTACAGAAAAAGTATCTGGGTATTGAATCGGATATCATCAAGCAGCAGAGAGTCCGTAATAAGAACAATGACTTTTCCACAGAAATCTCTTATGCAAAGAGAACCGAGAAAAGGGAGATTGAGGCGATTATGGATGATGTCAGGGAGAACGACCAGTGCCTGTTTTATGTTGGCGTGACAATTATTGTTATGGCGGAGAGCAAGAAGGAGCTTGACAGTATCTGTGAGACAATCGAAACCATTGGAAAGCGTAACAGCTGTACCATTGATACGCATTTCCTGAAACAGAGAGAGGCATTAAATACCGCATTGCCGATTGGAGTAAGACAGGTGGAAACAATGAGAACCATGCTTACACAGTCCCTTGCAGTATTGATGCCTTTTAACGTGCAGGAGCTTAACGACAGTGGTGGCAATTACTATGGTATCAACCAGATAAGTAAGAACATCAATGTGGGAAACCGTAAGAAACTGATTAATGGTAACGGATTTGTATTTGGTGTTCCCGGTTCCGGTAAATCCTTCTTCTGTAAGATGGAAATGGGAAGCGTATTCTTATCCGGGGATGATGAGATTATCGTCATTGACCCGATGAACGAGTATTTTGACATTGCCGAGACTTACGGCGGAACGGTTGTAAACATGTCCACTTATACGGACAATTATGTGAATCCCCTTGCCATGGATGTGTGGAATCTTGACCAGAACGATACAAAGGGCTGGGTAAGAGAAAAGGGTGAGTTCATGCTTGGTCTTTGTGAACAGTGTATCGGTGACAGCTTAAATTCCCGTCAGAAGTCCATTATTGACAGATGCGTGAGAAAGCTTTATATCGACATTGCCAGAAGCAGGGAGAAGTATATTCCGATTATGAGTGACTTTTATGATTTGCTTTTGGAACAGCCGGAAGAGGAAGCAAAGGATATTGCATTGTCCCTTGAACTTTTCGTAAGCGGTTCTCTGAATATCTTCAATCACCAGACAAATGTGGATGTGGATAACAGATTTACCGTGTATGGTATCAGAGACCTTGGTGCCGAGCTTAGTCCGATTACCATGCTTGTAATGATGGAGTCCATCCAGCAGAGGATTGTGGAGAATGGAAAGCGTGGCAAGGCAACATGGCTCTATATTGACGAGTTCCATGTGCTCTTAAATTCCGAGTATTCAGCAAAGTATTTGCAGCAGCTTTGGAAAAAGGTGCGTAAGCAGGGTGGCTTATGTACAGGTATCACGCAGAATGTCGTCGATCTGTTACAGAACTACACTGCAACAACTATGCTTGCAAACTCTGAGTTCGTGGCACTCCTTAAGCAGGCGAATACGGACAGCTCCAAGATGGCAGAGGTAATCGGCGTGTCAGAGGCACAGCTTCGGTTCGTAACCAATACTGCATCCGGTATGGGACTGATTAAGTGTGGTTCAGTGGTAATTCCGTTTGATAACCAGATTAGCAAGGATACAGACCTTTACAAGCTGTATAACACCAATATCCACGAGAAGATTGCGGAACAGAAGAAGCGTGAAGCGATTCAGAATGATGTGGAATAAACGGAGGGCAGCGCATAGCTGCCCTTATTATGAAGGAAGGTGAGCACAGTGAAGATAAAAAAGGTAGATGACAAGCCGATGGTGATTCATACCAAGCAGAAAGCGAAGCTTCATACCCATGAGCCAAAGCAGGCAGCTATCAAGGGAAGTAATGTCTATACCGTAGACAGAGATCCGACCAAAAAGAAAGCTGATAATGGCAAGTATCGAAAGAGCACGGTTCATCAGGTGCAAAAGGAAGGAATGTTTTCCAAGTATCGAAAGCAGATGAAGCAAGCCGGGCAGTCTATCAAAGTGAAGGACTCTTCCCTTCGTAATGCCGGAATGGTAGGCGGTAAGGTTATGACAGACCAGATAGAAGGTGGTCAGGAAATACAACAGTCAGCAATGATTATGTATGAAGCCTCAAAGCCTGTTACGGGTACTGCGTCAAGAGGTGCAGAGTTATTTAAGCGGCAGGTAATCAATCAGCAGAAACGAAAGATTAAAAAGGTGGAAGCAGGAAAGAAGATTGCCAAGAAGGGTGTAAAGGGTACAGCCAAAAAAGTGGCAAAGGAAAGCAGTAAAAAGGTAGCAAAGGAATCGGCAAAAACAGTTGCGAAAGAAACCTCGAAGGTTGTTGCCAAAACTGCAACGACAGCTGCCACAACAGCGGCTGGTACGGCGGTTTCCCCGGGAGTCGGAACTGTGATTGGTATTGCAGCCGGGGAAGTTGTCGGGGAAGCAGTAGCCTACAAGATGGATAAGCAGGACATGACTAACAATGTCCGTTCCAGAAAGATTAAGTTCTTTTTGGATAAGATGAAAGCACAGGACGAGCAGACGGATAGCTTAGCGAAGCTGGTTAAGGATATTTTTGTGCAGAAGGGTATGTTCGTTGCCAAGTATGTGGCTAAACTTGTTTTGCCGATTCTGTTAGGACTGGTGCTTTTAGTGTCGGTAGTAGCGATTCCGGTAGTGGCAATCGTGGGAACTATCTACAATTCACCGTTTGCCATATTCTTGCCGCCTCTTGAAGATGGAGATACTGTTACAACCGTAGCAAGTGCGTATGTCGCCGACTTTAACCGGGAAGTGAATGAGCTTAAGAGTAACCATACCGGATATGATGACGGAAAGATTGTATATGTCGGATATGAGGGAGAAGGTAATCCAAGTAACTACTATGACATTCTTGCTGTCTATATGGTCAAGTATGGTGTGGGAGATACAGCAACCATTATGAATGATACTTCAAGGGGATGGTTAAAGTCTGTGGTAGATGATATGTGTACTTATACGACTTCTTCCGGTTCTGAAACAGAGACCGTGGAAAATGAGGATGGTACAACCACCACAACTACTACGACCTATCTGTATGTAAACGTAACATTGAAGTCCTGTTATACCATGGCGAATGAATACGGTTTTTCGCAGGAGCAGATGGATTTGCTTGTGGATTTTATGTCGCCAGAAAACCTTGCCATTCTTGGATATAGTCCGGGAGGCGGTGGAGGTGACCCGGGAGTATGTTCTCTCACTGAGGCAGAGATACAGGCGGTTCTTGATGATATACCGGACGGTGCAGCCAAGGATGCATGTGACTTTGCATTACACAGAGTTGGTTATCCATACAGTCAGGATTTGAGACATAGTGGTACGCACTTTGACTGTAGTTCCCTTGTTTACTATGCATGGCTTGATGCAGGTGTTGATATCAGTTATGGTGGAGCAACCACAGCAGGATATGAAGCACAGGGACTTGCTAATGCAGGAAAGACTACCGTGTATGAAGATATGCAACCGGGAGATTTGATTTTCTTCAGTTATGAAGAGACAGACGGATATCTTGATATTTCTCATGTCGGAATTTATGTGGGAAATGGAAAGATGGTAGATGCGAGAGGTACAGCGTATGGAGTGGTTTACCGGGATGTACCACCTAACACAGGAGCGATTGTAATGATTGGTAGACCAAATTAGGATTGGGCAGGGCTTATGGCTCTGCCTGTTATGATGGAGGTGGCTTATGAAGATAGAAGATATGGTTATGGTAATCAATAACCAAAAAGGGATAGAGAAGAACTTTCTTTGTTCTTTTGAGAGTTTTGTGAAGCAGTATGTCACAAATGCCTGTGATAACTTCTTTGAGGTTGCCGAGGTTATATCGGAACTGAATCATGCAAGTGAAAAGGATAATTCATTTTGTGAGATTTATTTTGCACCAAACAAAACTATGTATGCGAGGTTCTGTGGAAGCCTTAATGAACTGAGATTGTTTGTTGCAGGGAAGTTAAACGATGGCATGACGAATGTGTTTGAGGAAGATTTCTGTGATAAGGAATGTTTGGATGTATTGTACAGGCTTGGTATTTCCACAGACAGAAGCATGGCTATTGCCAAATGGCCGCATTATGAAAAGCTGGAGTCAGACCTTATGCAGGGAGAGATTTACCACAATTTCAATGGCTCCGATTACCGCCTGATGGAGAAGTATTCCGGCAGGAACATGCTGTTTATGGATGTCAATTCCGGGCAGTTTGTGGTTGGTATCGGGGTGGAGTATTTTTGCAGATATCCTCAGGGAGAAGACCGAAATTCTGATTTGTGTGAGACAGGTATTGAGTGGGGGCATGGGTTGTATCTTGGAAATACCCCTTCAACCATTAACTTTGCTTTACTACGCAGGGAACATGGTGTAGAGAAGGAGATTGATACGATAGATGCCTACCGGGCTTCCCTTACCGAAAAGTTTGAAACCTATTATAGTCTTGCAAAGAATGAGGCGATTTCAGATTCAGTCAGAGAAGCGGCAACCAATGCCATGTATGAGGAGTTTGGAACTGGAAAAAGAGACACTTTCCTTTGTAAACGCAATGATGGAGATTATGACAAGGGATTTCTTGGTGCAACAACTCAGGAGAAACACAGGGGGCGATAGGATGCAGGAGTTTCAGATTGAGATAAAAGAGGAACTGGCAAGAGTGGAAACCATTCAGGCAGAAACTCTTGGGGAAGCCATTGATAAGGCAATGGAGCTTTATTATGACCAGAAGATTATTCTGGATGCGGAGGATATGAAGGGCGTGGACTTTCAGCCTATGCAGCCGGAGAAGACAAGATAAGGAGGATGAACCCTATGGGAAAACAGAATAAAGAGATTATAGACAATATGGAGTTTCTGATGAAAGAGCTCCATAAGGAATGGGACAGAACGGGTGCTGTAAAGGCATCCGTTTTTATATCCCTTGAGGAAGTGGAGGATGTGCATAAGGTGATTCTGCTTCGTATTGCCAAGCAGCAGAAGGAAGTGGAAAACGGGGATATCACATTTAAGAAAAGCGTGAGAATGTCAAGGGAGTGCTATGTGTTACTGAGACTTGCCCGAAAGATTAAGACAGAGGAACACAGGACTTACCGAAATGGCACCTGCTATGAGTTTGAGGTGGCTCTGGACAAGGACGAATTAAAGCTCTTTAAGGAGATGTTTGGTGAGAAGGTGAAGTAGATGGGAAAGTATCAGATTATCTATGCTGACCCACCATGGCAATTTGAAACTTATTCAAAGAAAGGCAGCCTGCAAAAATCAGCGGACTGCCATTATTCTTGTATGAGCATGGAAGATATTATGGCACTTCCGGTGGAAACATTGGCAGCAGAGGACTGTGTACTGTTTTTGTGGGTTACTTTTCCACTTCTTAGGGAAGGACTGGAAACCATGAGAAGATGGGGATTTACTTATAAGACTTGTGGATTCAATTGGGTGAAGCGGAATAAAAAGGCAGACAGCTGGTTTATGGGACTTGGTTACTGGACCCGTTCCAATTCTGAGCTTTGCCTAATTGGAACAAAAGGACATCCAAAAAGGATTTCCAAATCCGTTTCACAGATTTGCGATGCAAGGATTATGGAACACAGCAGGAAACCGGAAGAAATCAGAGACAGAATCGTTGAGCTTTGCGGAGACCTGCCAAGGATTGAATTATTCGCCAGAAGCAGGGCAGAGGGGTGGGACAGCCTTGGAAATGAGATTGATGGAAAAGATATTCGCGAAGCAATTTGCGAGTGTAATACAGCATAAGGAGGAAAAGATATGGGCGTGGATTATCAGGCAAGACAGATTTATGATATGCAGATAAAGGATGTTACGACTTCGCCGGAAAAGTGGAAGAGTATCTTAAAGCTTGCGGGAAATCTTTACCGTTATGAGTTTGATAACATCCTGCTTATCTATGCACAAAGACCTCATGCAACCTTGGTAGCCGACTATGATACATGGAAGAAGGTGGACAGATATGTTATGAGGGGAAGTAAGGGCATTGCCATATTTCCTTCAAGGGCATTAAACACACACCTTAGACATGTATTTGACATTAAGGATACCGGCGGAAGAAATGTGAAGCTGACATGGGACTTGACGGGTGATACCTTAAAGGAATATGTGGATTATCTTGCTTCACAGAAGTTTGTCGAACCAACCGAGGCTACGGACAGAGAGACACTGTTTTCAGTAATGAAGGACTTTACAAAGAAGGAAATCGGAGTCATAATGAAAGAGGATTTCGAGGAACGAATGTCCGAGTTAATACAACTATCAGGTAGTAGGATTACTGAATATGTTCAGAATGAGAGTTCTGGGCAACCAAAACGTCAGGGCTTACCGGATATGGAGCAGTTTGTTATGCAGAGTGTTTTATATACGGTGGGTACGAGATGCGGATTTGACTTATCTGAAGAAGAACAGGATTTCAGTCAGGTCGTAAAGGTTTCCGATGAAGAAATGGTTTACCGTCTCGGTTCTCTGGTATGCGATGTCTCCTGTAGTGTTCTTAGAGGAATTAACAGTAACTTAAAGACCATGGAACAGCAGAAAAGATTATCTGCGGAAGGGAGAATTGCATATGGCAGAAATGACGTTATCGTACACGGAAGTGGACGGACTACTTTATCCGAACATTCAGATGCCGAGGGAGCAGTCAGTGGAATTACAGAAGCTGGGCAAGTACGGAAGGATGGCGATGAAGTACTTGGAGGAGATGGAACCTCAGAGGTACAAAACGTTATTCCGTTTCGGGAAGCTGGCAGAGAAGATGCAGGAAGTGGAAGAGGAAGCGAACAGCCTGTTAGAGATGCTGATGGAGCAGTACTTAGCGAAGCACAAACCACAGAATCCGTCCTCAACGATGGAAATGTGGAAACTGAGAGAGCAGGCGAAGATGCAGGCGGAGGAAGTAGTCTTAAGTCAGATCGTAATGCGTTTCCATTAGAAAACGCATCTGAAGTTTCATTAGAAGATGAAGAACTGAATAGAGAGTTAAATGAGCTTGACTCATTTGGAAAGACAGAAGCCGGTGAATATCATCAGGCTTCTTTTTTTGACCCTGAATATGGTTTATCAAATACAGATAAGCCTCTTCCTGTTGTGGAGAAAAAGGGAGCGCTTACCTATGAGTACCGGGGAGAAAAGTACACTTATCTTGCTCCGAAGAAAGAGCCGGATGTACCACATGAGTATATTAAGCAGGTGGTATTAAGAGGTACAGGCTTTGCCGGTGGCAGGTCAAGGGTATGTGAGATATTCCATACGGAGGTAGACGCAGGCACAAGAGCCAAGCGGATTAAACAGGAATATGGTCAGGGTGGAGCAGGCTGGCCTCTTGAGGGTTATGGGCTTCACGGATATGACACTTTCCATGGGCAGGGTATTCGGTTTCAGTGGCGTGATGAGGAAGGTGAGAAGGAAGGATATGTTTCGTGGAAAAACATCGAAAAGGAAATCGGTGTTTTGATTATGACGGGAGAGTATCAGCCGGAAACACCTAGATTTGAGGATATCGACATGGAGGGTATCCGGGAAGATGATGAGGTTATTGATGCTGAATACAGAGAACTGGATGCAGTCAGTGATGCAGACGGGATTGATGATTTTGCCATTCCGGATGAACCGGAAAGTTACAACAGTTCCTTAAGTGACATTGAAAAGCTAAACCGTGCCTATAACGAGGGCAGACCGCTTACGGAGGAAGAAGCAGCCATTGAGGACCGTCTTGCAACCATGGCGGAGTATGGTCCTGAAATGCAGATGGAAGAGGAGTATTACGAAGAACCGGAAGAGGCACCAGTGGAAGAAGCCACCAAAAAGGATGCCAGTGAGCTTCAGTATATTGAACCGATTGATTATGCAAAACGGATTGAAGAGATGGATGAGGATTTGCGGACTGCACTCGAAATTCTGGTGTCAGAATGCAGCTGCTATACTCCGTTTAAGCCTTTTCTTCGGGATATTGTTGCGAGCGAGTATCTGTTCATGCCTAACCGTCTTGATTTCTTATCGGATGTGGTGTTAAACGGTGCACAACAAAAGGATGCCTATGCCAATAACCAGTATGGACTGATTGCTTATGTCTTAAAGCCTTATGAGTTTGAAGTCAGCTACAAGAACAGAAACGGAGAACGTGTAAAGGAAACCTGTAGTTACCGGGAACTGTATGAGGTGCTTACCTATATGGTAAAGACTCCATATTACTGTGGTGCAGACCACAGGGCACAGTATGACAGGATGATGCAGGGAGAGGCAGCAGGCAGGAAACCGATTTACCAGCTGTTTCTTGATAAGCAGGAGGAGATTCGTAAGAACCGGGAGGAAACCAGACAAAGGGCACTTGCGAATGGCTGGGAAGTGGCAGACGAAAGTAAGGAAGAGAAGAAAATCAATTTCCATTATAATCTTGTGGAAGTTCCGAAAGGCGGAGCCAAGACAAGATTTGGATGGAATGTTGATGCAATCAAGACCCTGAAACAGATTGAGCAGGAAGGAAGACTTGCTACCAGAGAGGAACAGAAGATGTTGTCGAAATATGTCGGCTGGGGTGGATTATCCCAAGCCTTTGATGAGCGTAATGCATCATGGGAGAAGGAGTATTCCGAATTAAAGGAGCTTCTTACGGAGGAGGAATATGCTGCGGCAAGAGCTTCCGTAAACAATGCGTTTTATACTTCGCCGGAGATTGCCATGTGTATTAACAGTGCACTGGTGCAGTTTGGCTTTCGTGGAGGAAATGTATTGGAGCCTTCCATGGGTGTGGGAAACTTCTTTGGCAGTATGCCGACACCCATGCAGCGAAGCAGTTTGTATGGTGTAGAGCTTGACAGTATTTCGGGCAGGATTGCAAAACAGCTTTACCAGAATGCCAACATCAGTATTACGGGTTTTGAAAAGACTAATTTCCCGGATAACTTCTTTGATGTTGTGGTGGGAAATGTGCCTTTCGGGGATTACAAAGTGTATGACCCGAAGTATAACAAGTACAACTTACGTATCCATGACTATTTTATTGCGAAGGCTCTGGATCAGGTCAGACCCGGCGGTATTGTGGCAGTCATTACCACAAAGGGAACACTTGATAAAAGCAATCCTACCATTCGTAAGTATATAGCAGAACGTGCAGAACTGATTGGTGCAGTCAGACTTCCGAATACTGCATTTAAGGATAATGCAGGAACGGAAGTAACTTCGGACATTCTTTTCTTGCAGAAGAGAGAGCGGAAGATGGAGGTCGAACCGGACTGGGTGCATCTTGGCTATACGGAGAATGGGATTGCAGTCAATTCCTACTTTGTGGAGCACCCGGAAATGATGCTGGGGACTATGGAGTACGATACAAGGATTTACGGACAGGACTCAAGGTACACGGTCTGTGTCAATCATGACGAGAACTTCAATATGTACGATGCCTTAAACAATGCCATTCACAATATCCGGGCAGAAATGACAGATTTTGACAGACTGACAGAAGAGGAGGAAGTGAGTGCAGATGTTATTCCGGCAGACCCGGATGTGAGGAACTTCACCTATACCTTTTATGACGGAAAACTCTATTACCGGGAAAATTCCCAGATGGTAAGACAGGAGGTGTCAGCAAACGCAGAGGAGCGTATCAGACAGCTGGATGAAATCAGAACCATTACAAGGGAACTGATTGATATTCAGATGGAAGGGTGTTCCGAGGAAGAGCTTGCGGATAAGCAGGCACTCTTAAATGCGAAGTATGACAAGTTCGTGGAAAGGTATGGGTATATTACAGGTAAAAGCAATAAGATGGCGTTCCGTGACGACAGCGATTACCCGCTTCTCTGCTCTTTGGAGGAAGTAAACGAGGAGGGAGAGGTGAAGAAAGCAGACATGTTTTATAAACAGACCATAAAAGCAAAGCCTGTTATTGAAAGGGTGGAGACAGCAGTGGAAGCACTGAATCTTTCCATCAACGAATTTGGAGCAGTCAATCTTCCCTATATGCTTTCCATTTACGAACCGGATATGGAGGCAGTCAAGGAGGAAGTCCGGGAGAAAACCGGGGAGAGTGAGGTAAGCTTTTCCGAGGTACTTACCGGGGAGTTAAAGCAGGCAGCACTTGTAAAGGAACTGGAGGGACTTATCTATCTGAATCCGGCACTTGCCAATGAGAATAATCCGGCAGCGGGATATGAAACAGCGGATGAGTACCTGTCCGGCAATGTCAGGGAAAAGCTTCGTGTGGCAAAGGCGGCAGCTTTGGAGAATCCCGCATTTGGAATCAATGTGGAGGCACTGGAAAAGGTACAGCCCGAGCGCATTGAAGCCAGCGATATTGATGTCAGAATCGGCACCACCTGGATTGACCCGAAAGACTATGAGCAGTTTATTTATGAGCTGCTTAACACACCGAGAAGAGCGAGGGCAGTAAGAAGTGAATGGTACAATTCCGGTATTCAGGTTCACCTTAACAAAATAACGATGGAGTGGTTCATTGAGAACAAATCCATGGATAAGCGTTCAGTTGCAGCAACCAAGACTTATGGTACAAGCCGCATGGACGCTTATTCTATTTTTGAGGAAACCTTAAACTTAAAGACCGTTACTGTTCGTGACAGGGTGGATGACGGAGACGGAAAGTATCACTATGTGGTCAATAAGAATGAGACCATGCTTGCAAGGGAAAAGCAGAACCAGATGAAGGAGAAATTTAAGGAGTGGCTGTTTGCTGACCCGGAACGAAGGGCGAAGTATGTGGACTATTACAATGAGACCTTCAACAATATCAGACTTCGTGAATATGACGGAAGCCACTTGCAGTTCCCGGGCATGAATCCAGAGATTGAGTTAAAGCCTCATCAGAAGAATGCCATTGCAAGAATCCTGCTTGGCGGGAACACGCTTCTTGCACACTGCGTAGGAGCCGGAAAGAGTTTTGAGATGATGGCAGCCTGTATGGAGCAGAAGAGACTTGGACTTGCCAATAAAACGGTTATGGTTGTACCAAAGCCACTCATCGGTCAGACCGCATCGGAGTTTTTGAGATTATATCCTTCTGCCAACATTCTGGTAGCAACGGAGCGGGATTTTGAGAAGAGCCGGAGAAAGCAGTTTATTTCAAGGATAGCAACCGGAGATTATGACTGTATCATTATGAGCCATTCGCAGTTTGAGAAGATACCGATTTCTGCGGAACGAAAAGAGCGTATGCTTCAGGCACAGATTGATGAGATTGCTTATGCGATTGATGACATGAAGAGCCAGAACGGGGAGCAGTGGACGGTTAAGCAGATGGAGAGCCAGAAAAAGAAGCTGCAGGAACAGATATCTGCACTTGCAGACGAAAGCAGGAAGGATGACCTTATTACCTTTGAGGAGCTGGGAATTGATTCCATCATGGTAGACGAGGCACATGCGTTTAAGAATCTTGCGATTTTCTCCAAGATGAATAATGTATCGGGTATCAGTTCATCCGGTGCGAAGAAAGCCACGGATATGCAGCTTAAGTGCCAGTATATCAGTGAAATAAACGGAAACAGGGGTATTGTTTTTGCAACGGGAACACCGATTTCCAACACGATGTGCGAGATGTATGTCATGCAGCTGTATTTGCAGAAGCCGGCATTGGAGCAGATGGGGATATACCATTTTGATTCCTGGGCGGCAAACTTCGGTGAAGTGACAACTGCACTGGAGCTTACGGTGGAAGGCAGCGGATTCCGTTTTAAGAGCAGGTTCAATAAGTTTACCAATCTGCCGGAGCTTATGAATATCTACCGTGAGGTGGCGGATGTCCAGACAGCGGATATGCTTGATTTGGATGTGCCTGCCCTTCGGGGAGGCAAGGCGATTATTGTGGAGTCGGAGCCTGACTGGTATGTAAAACAGGTCATGGAAGACTTCGTGGTAAGAGCGGAGCGAATCCGTAATGGCGGTGTGGACCCTTCCGTAGATAACTTCCTTAAGATTACCCATGAAGCGAGACTGCTTGGAACGGATGCAAGGCTGATTGATAAGGATGCACCGAATAATCCGGACGGAAAGCTGAACAAGGTGGCAGAAAACGTATGGAATGAGTATCAGGAGAACAACAAAGATGGAAAGATTGGCTGCCAGCTGATTTTCTCCGATATCGGAACGCCGGGAGCAGATAAGGACTTTACGGTATATCAGTATCTGAAGGATGCACTGATACAGTACGGGATTCCGGAGGAAGAGATAGCCTTTATCCATGATGCCAAAACCGATGCCCAGAGGGATGTGCTTTTCAAGGAAATGAGAACCGGGAAGAAGAAAGTCCTTATTGGTTCTACGGATAAGTGCGGTACTGGTGTAAATGTGCAGACACATCTTGTTGCATTACACCATGTGGACTGTCCTTGGAAGCCTTCATCCATTGAACAGAGAGAAGGTCGTGGTATCAGACAGGGTAATGAGAATGATGAGATAGCGGTTTACCGTTATGTAACGAAATCAACCTTTGATGCCTATAACTGGAGTCTGGTTGAGAATAAACAGCGTTTCATCAGTCAGGTTACAACCAGTAAGGCGGTAAGCCGAACCTGTGAGGATATTGACGAGGCAACTCTTTCCTATGCAGAGATTAAGGCAGTTGCTACCGGAAATCCGCTGATTAAGGAGAAGATGGAGATTGACAATGATGTGCAGAGACTGAAACTGCTAAAAGCTTCCTATGATAACCAGCGGTATGCCCTGCAGGATAATTTCATGATCCGATATCCGAAGCTGATAAAGGCTGCAAACGAGAAGCTTGCCTGTGTCAGGGAAGACATCAAGCTTCGGGATAGAGAGTTGCTGGAGCATCCGGACTTTGCAATCACAGTGGGCAAGTTTACTTATACGGAAAGGGCAGATGGCGGTGCTGTTATGCTGGAGGCGGTAAGTAAATGTAAGACTGGGGATACGACTGCACTTGGAAGCTTCCATGGGTTTGAGCTTCTCGTAGAGAAGAATTTCATGGGAGTGAATTACTTAATCCTTCGGGGAAAGACAGAGTATAAGGTAGAGCTTTCCACCAGTCCGGTGGGCAATATGGTAAAGCTTGAGAACTGTTTTAACGGTATTCACGAGAATGAGGAATATCTGTTAAAAAAGATTGAGCAGTATGAAAACGATCTTGCTGCATCGAAGGAAGAGTATGAGAAACCATTCATGCACGAAGAGGAGCTTTCGCAGAAGCTTTCAAGACAGTTTGAACTTAATGCCCAGCTCGACCTTGAGAACGAAAAGGTTGCGGATGCAGACCTTGGAGGAATTGAGGAAGAAAAGAGCATGAATGTAGCAGAAAACCAGTTGCCTTATCAGACAAGGCAAGACAAACCAAGATAAAAGATGTGCCCTGCCAATGGCGGGGCATTTCTAATGGGAGGAATTTTTTATGAGCAGAAGAAAAGTGTTTGCAGCACTACTCATAGTGGTGAGTATTTTGTTTTTTGCCATTCCAATTATATATCACTACACCGGTATGAGGGAGACAGAGAAGCTGACGCAGGAATTTGAGCAGATTTTGGAGGAAGTGCAGGAAGATGAGACAGAGATGGAAGAAACCGGGGAGGAGGAAACCGAAGCCTCCATTAGTGAAGAAGATGCAGCCATATTTGCAGAAGGGGATGTTATTGCCATTCTGGAAATTGAGGCATTAGACATACGCTATCCGGTAGTGGAGGGATGTTCCTCCTCAAACCTAAATAAGGCAATCGGGCACATGAGTGAGACCGGACGAATCGGAGAGAAGGGAAACTGTGTGTTATGCGGTCATAATGGCAGCAGATACGGAGAGTTTTTTACCAATCTTAACAAGGTTTCCATTGGGGATATCGTAACCCTTCTTGATACAGAAGGGGTGCTTCATTCTTATGAAGTAACGGAAACCTTCGTGGTTGGTCCTTTCGATAATTCGATTCGTACACAGGGAGAAAGGGAAGAATTAACCCTTTTTACCTGTGCGGAAAAAGGAACCAAGCGGTTTGTGGTAAAGTGTGTTCCCGCCAGTGAGGAGGGTACTTATGAAGAATAAGACAAAATACCGTCTCGGAGAGGTGGAAGAGGTTGTTTCTGAGATGGAATTTGAAGACAGATGCGATGAGATTGTGGAAGTGGATGATGACATGCAGCTGTTAATCAGTGGTTGGTATGTCTTTATACCCAGTCTGTCGTTGTATCTTCGGGCTGGTGTTGCCTGTGTATTTGATGAAGAAGCAGGTATGTATATGCCTGACTTTGATGTGACTGTCCTGTATGAAGAAGAGCTTGACACAGAGCAGTGGATTTACTATGAGCAGGACGGATTTGTGGTTACTCTAGGCAACTGGCTTAATGGTCGTCTGCCTATCAGTAATATAGAAACTTTAGAGTGTCATCTGGTAATGCCGGATGAGGATGAACCGGGTCGGGCGGTTCCCGACAGAAAGTGAGGAATTTATGAAGTATTCAATTCATGTAACAGAAGCTAAGAATCAGGAAGGAAATGTAAGGGGCTTTGCCAATCTTGTGTTTGGAGACTCCTTCAAGATTACCAACATTGCCATTTTAGAGAATAAGGAGAAGGGTACTCTTTTTGTATCCATGCCGAGATACAAGTCCAGCGAGCGTGACGAGAATGGCGGTGTAGTCTATAAGGATGTGTGCAATCCGATTACCGCAGAGTTTCGTGAGGAGCTTTATGGGAATATCCTTGAAGCATTTGAGCAGGAAAAGTCTGCTGACAAGTCGCAGTCAGGCAATGCAAGAGGTGAGGCAGAGATGCCTCAGTTTTCCGTTACGGTAACACCATATGAGAGAGAGGGCAGTAATATCCGTGGTCTTGCCCGCATCTACTTTGATGACAGTTTCATCGTGAATAATGTGAGCATCCTTCAGGGCAAGGATAAGGTGTTTGTGGCAATGCCTTCCTACAAGACAAAGCAGACGGACGAGCAGGGCAAGGCTGTATATCAGGATGTGTGTTATCCGGTAACGAAGGAATTTCGTGAGAAGCTTTATTCCGAGATTGTGAGCCAGTATGAAAAGGCAAAGGAACAGAGCGAGAATAAGGCAAAGGAAGCGGCACAGACACAGGCACAGCAGTCGAAAGACCAGTATATGAAAGTGGATGGTAAGGAATTGCCCTTTCGCTAATGACAATTAATTATAAGGCAGAGTGGCCGGAATGCTGCTCTGCCGGAAATGGAGGATAAGATTATGGAAGATAAGCCAATGACCGGAGAAGAGGTATTACAGCAAATCTTAGGAGCACTGAACGGAAACGGAATGCAGCAGGCGGCAAACGGAGTTTATGAGCTTTGTGCTTATGTGGACAGTATGACACATAAGGTGGAAGACATGACAGAGGAGATTGCAAGACTGCGTGAAGATATCCAGAGGATGCAGGAGGATACCTTTACAAACAGACTTAAGAAGTCGTTATCGGAAGCTGCTGACCGTCTTGAAAAGCGTTGTGATGAGATAAAACAGCAGATCTTCGAGGTAAAGGAGAGCATTAAGAATAAAGCCGGGGAAATCATGGCAGATTTCAAAATGCGTGGAAAGGCAGCACTTAACCGGGTATCTGAGTTTATCGGTCTGAAAGATAAACTTGTAGGTATCCGAAACAAGGTCAAAGAAGGCATTGCCGATACCAATCGCACCATTACTAAGATTGATTCCTTTGGAAAAGGTATCCGTGAAGCAGGACAGAAGGTAGCCAATACGTTCAGAACCTTTGCGGACAAGGAAGAGGTGGATTACTCTGACAAGGAAAAGAAATTCTCCAAGACAGAGGTAGCAAAGAAGCCTTGGAAGTGGCAGAAAAAGGTATATGAATCTTTGGTGCTTCATCTTGACGCAGCCATTGATAAGGTGGAGGATTTATCGAGGGATGTGGAATTAGACAGAATGGATAAGAAACAGATTGATAAACCAGAGCAGGTGACAGATATCCGGGATGCAATGGCATCGGTATCTTCTGTGGCAGAACCGGCGGAGTATCAGTTTGGGGCAGAGGCATTTGAGGCAGCATATCCCAAGATGGATTCCGTAATAAAGCAGGATGCAAAAGCACCTTCCGTTCCTAAGACCGGGAAGGTGAGGTAGAGGTTTATGACGGATAAGGAGAAAAGGTACTGGGCATATTTCCTGAATGTGAATGGTAAGATTGAATACTATGAGCAGTGTAAGAAATGTGTTCGTTCGTGCAAGCAGAGCTTTCGGATAACAAAGCTGTTTTGTAAAAAGTATCAGGAAGCCAAATAGCGAGAGGCGTATCATCGGAAATGGTGGTACGCCTTTTTCTTTGGGTATATTTTACCTTTAGTTCCTTTAAATATAATAACAATGGAAGATGAGTTAGCTATTCTGCAAGAAGAATTTAATGAGTTTGCAGCCAACTCCGGTTCTCGAGTGGTCGGTGTTTCGTATACTAGAAAATGGAAAAATAGATAATTTTTGCTATATTGGCGCGTAAAACAGACAAGGAGAGACAATTCAGTGAAAGCGGCACAAATTACGCAGTACAACAAAAATATTTATATTTCGGTCAATGATGCCCCAATCCCTAAAATGTTTGTAAGGAAATTTGGTACAGGGCAGTTGGGAAAAGACTGCCCTGTAGTGCAGTAATGAAATGCAATAGTATTTCGCACCCAAATACCAGTATTTCACACCCAAATACCAGTATTTCACACCATAAAGTCAGAGAGAAACCTTTATTTGCCGATATAATAGATGATGATTTATGTAGCCTAAAAAGATTAGAAAGGTTTGATTTGAAATGAAGATTGCAGTTGTAGATGATGATAAGGCAATTTGTGAGGCTATTGCTCAGTTGATAACGAATCAGGAGTCGGAAGCAGAGGTGTGTCAGTTTTCATCAGGAAAAGAGATGCTGGAAACGGGAGAAAACTTTGCAATTTCTTTTCTGGATATTGCAATGGAAGAAATGTCTGGCTTAGAGCTTGCGGGGAAACTCAGACATGAGCAGGAAAGAAAGGGATGGGTAAAAAGTATTCTTATTTTCATTACAGGTTATCGGGAATATATGGAGGAAGCCTTTGATGTAAATGCTTTTCATTATCTGGTAAAACCAATTGATGAGGAAAAGTTTTCAAAGGTTTTTCGTCGTGCATGGAAAGAAGTGTCTGCTTTAGAAGAACAGAGTAAAAAATACATCGTTATAAAAAACTCTGGCACACAGCAGAAAATATATCTAAAAGATATTTATTACATTGAAAGCAGCAATAAAAAAGTGATTTATCATACAAAAAATGGTAGGTTTGATACCTATGGAAAAATGGAAGAACTGGAAAAAGAATTAGGGAATGCCTTTTATCGGTGTCATAGATGTTATCTTGTGAACATGGAAAAAATTTGTGCATATAGTGCAGACACGATTCAAGTTGTAGGCGGGGATGAACTGATACTTGCCCAAAAGAAATATACTGATTTTGTAAAGCGTTATATGAGATATGCAAAGGACGGAGGAATTGTCAATGTTTGAAATGATGTTGCTTTCAGGTTCTATTTACCTGATAAACAGTATTTTCAGTGGCATTTATACAGAAAGCTTTTTAAAGGGGAGGTACCAGAAAAAAATAACTTTAACAGTATGGATAGTGATATGTTTTTTATGCCAAATTGTAATATTTGAAATAGTGGGTAGCAAGTACCAAATCAATGACATTGTTCAGGTAGTTGTTAATCTCTGTATTCTATTTTTCCTGCAATTATTATTGTTTCGCAAAGATTTGATGAAACAGGCATTTGTTATTTTTAGCTTTATAGCAGGAAAAGAAATTGTGAAATATATCGTAAGCATATTCAATTTTGCATTGTGTGAATTGTGGAACAGGACTTTTAGTTTTCTGATCTTAGAAGAGAAAATTAATACAGTGAAAGCGGCTTCTGTATTCGGAAAAATTTCTACGGGTGTTATATCTATTATAAGCGCATTACTTTATGCGATATTGCTGATTGTATATTTACGACTGATCCGTAGAGAATTTGTAAAAAAGGATTATCAGTTGCAGGTACAGGAAAGTGTTTTTTTGATTTTACCAAGCATTGCGGCATTGTGTATTTCAATCACAATAAAAATGATGATAGTGACTGTTGAAAATGGGATGACTGTGATTATTTATGAAACAGTTCCGGCAACACAGGTTTGGATTCCCGTAATCTGTTTTCTGTTGCTTTCTACGATTGTAGCCAATGTAATGCTGTTTCAGAAATTTGTACAATACAATGAAGAAACCAGAAAGCGCATTATGTTGGAAAATCAGGTACAGCAAATGCAGAAGGAAGTTACAGAAATACAGGATATCTATGCTGATATGAGGGGACTTAGGCATGATATGAGAAGCCATTTGTCAAATATTTCATTGTATGTAAAAACTATAATCGGTACAGACAGTGAAGAATTGAAAAGCTACATCGGGAAAATGGAAGAAACGGTTAGCAGGCTGGATTTCATTTATCAGACAGGCAATCCGATTACGGATATTATCATTCATCAGAAAAGTCAGGAAGCTCAGAAAAAGAAGATTCAATTTGATGTTGATTTTATATTTCCGTCAAAACAGAAAATAGATGCTTATGATGTAGGTGTTGTTTTGGATAACGCACTGGAGAATGCCATAGAGGCGTGCTGTGAGGTGGAGGGGGAAAAGAGTATTTATTTGCATGCTTTTGTAAAGGGCAATTTATTTTTTATAGAGATTGAAAACAGCTATTCGGGAAAAGTTGTATTTGATGTGGAAACCCAATTGCCTGTAAGTCATAAGAAGGACGCGAAGTTACATGGACTTGGCATTTCCAATATCCAAAGATGTGCAAAGAAGTATATGGGCGATATTGATATTGTGCTTAGCGATACAGGCAATAAAAAGAGATTTAATCTTACCATTATGATGTATGGAAAGATTTCACACCCATAAAATCGTTGTTCACACCATTTGAGTGAAATCATTGACAGGAAGTTTCGATAAACTATGTAGAAACTATAAATTGAATGGAAGGAATGGTGATTACTATGTCAATGGAGATTAATAATTATAGTAGTTATGCAACAAATTACACGGAGAGAATAAAAAAATCGGATAGTAAGGCGGCTACAGAAGTAAAGACAGGCACATCAGCAAACAGCAAGGACGGGGTACAGGAGTATTATGAGAAACTGTGTAAAAAGTTCCCGGAGATTACTTTTAATACGGGTAGCA
>ERZ773252.27-NODE-27-length-183917-cov-9.129124_pt1 | contig 183917 bp, 164 predicted proteins | sample MGYA00580517_ERZ773252 | MGnify/ENA primary metagenome ERZ773252 (study PRJEB29015, sample SAMEA2737766) | human gut metagenome | biome: human gut; feature: human-associated habitat; material: faeces | place: China | collected 2012 ...
AGGTATCAAAAAGTATTGAATTTATTGAAAAAAACACTTGATTATATGGAGAGGTGAATTAGCAGCAAAATAGATGCAAAACATAATGCTTATCAATTTGAGTGCTGAAAAAGACCTACTCAAGCAATACGGATTTGCTGATTAGTGGGTTTTCGCACAATTAAATGTGTTTTGGAAAATAAAATAAACCTACGAATATCAGATAAAAAGGCTGATTAGTGGGTTTAGCGATAATATTGAATCGTAATCAGGCGGCGGAGAAATCCAAAGCCTGATTTTTATGAATGATTAAAAATAAAGTAAATAAAAATTGACAGAATTAATAGATTTGTATAATATTATTGATGTAAGGAGATGATGTTATGCCTAAAAAATCTATAGTGTTATTACCGGAAACATTGAACATACTAGAACAGATGGGATTACAAATAAAATATGCAAGATTAAGAAGAAAAATATCAGCAGAAATTGTTGCTGAGCGAGCTGGGATAAGCAGAGCAACATTATGTGCTATAGAGAAGGGATCACCTTCAGTTGCTATGGGGTGTTATGCAGCAGTTTTACATGCATTGAATTACATGGATAAAGATTTATTATTAGTAGCTAAGGATGATGAACTAGGAAGAAAGCTGCAGGATTTGGATTTGCATGTACAAAAGAGGGTAAGAAAAAAGAAATTGGTTCAATAGAAGCTTCCTCATATTATGGCTTGTCATCAAAGGAAGCAGAAGATGGGGTTAATGAGATAAAGCAGATTGTAAAAAATAACTGGCAGAGATTAGCTAAGGATTATGATATAAGCCGGGGACAGATAGAAAAAATGAAACCGGCATTCAGAGAATGTGAATACTAAAATACAGATGCATCAGGCGGAGGAGAAATCCAAAGCCTGATTTTTTTATAAATGAATTTAACATGACAATAACTGTCCGACCTGTCTGCTATCATATGAAAAGAGCCGGAAGTCATAATTGTGGCTACTGGCAGAATAATAAAATCACAAGGTGGAATGTTTATGCAGAACGAACTTGAAGAATTGTATAACATGCTTGTAAGCGAGACGGATGTTATGAAAAATGTGGATGAACATATTGAGCAGCAGATTGAGTATGAATTGCAGCAGTTTCAGGAACTTGCAACGTGGGAAGATTATGAATGTGAACGGGACAAATACATGTCGGTTGCTGAGACAGCTAAGAAAGAAAGTTTCATGGCAGGTTTTAATTATGCTGTGAGATTACTTAAGGGCGCGGACAACTCGTAGAACGCGCTCTTTTTCATCATCTGAAAAAGACTGAAGTTCCTTCATAATTTCTCTGTCAATTGCAGAATCGTCAGAAGTGTACTCACCGGATAACACATAATCTACAGTTACACCTAGTGCATTACATATATAGATAAGTGTAGGCAGGGAAACTTTCACACGGTTATTTTCAATATTGCTTATATGAGAAGTATTGACCTCAGCAACACTGGCAACAGCGTCCTGCGGCAAACCTTTAGATAAGCGTATTTCTTTCAACTTCTTTCCAATACTTTCAAAATCAATATTCTTCATGAAATCCCCCACAATAAAGATGATAAATACAATACATATAATTGTAATATTGATTGGCTGATGATATAATTATCTACAACTAAAACAAAATTAGTCACGGACAACACATTTTAAAAAATTTCGTTAAATAATCATACGATATGTTCAGGTTCGAATTATAAGAATTAAAATTGTTATGACAAAATATGACGCTAAGACATATAATGTCCGACCTGTCTGCTATCATAATAATAAACAAAACGAAGGAGGCAGTTATGCAGGACAACAATATTGAAGATGATAGCAGTGAAGTTTATGTGTATTTGAAAAGACCATTTCTGTTCAATATCAGATACAATTCAAGAGAAATATGGAACAAGATGACGGAGGAGGACAAGGCTCCGTATATTAATTATGAAGAATTTTACGAAGAATACAGGCTTATAAGGCTAAGAAGTATAGGGTATCCGATACTTGCGGTGGTGTATCTGTTTGCAATGTCAGCAATGGTACTTTATATCATATATATGTTTACAGGTTTTAACATATTTTCATTATTTGTATGATGTATAATTATTGAAACACATTTTTATGAAAATGATGTATAAAAATGCAGAAAATATGATTTTATATTAGCATTTATTATGATAAAGTGCTAAAATATTAACAGATTAAATCGTGAATTGATGAGTGCAATCTTACAAACGACTTAAAGGAGAAAAACTACTTATGGCAAATGACTACAATGACAAGGTAAGTCGGGTATTAAGCCTGTATCAACGCCTGATGGAAGGGGAAGTGGTTGACAAAGAGGTGGAAGCCGCCAGATATGGCGTATCTGCCAGGTCAATCCAGCGTGATATAAGTGCAATTAATAATTTTTTTGAACAGGAGACTGAAAAGAGCGGGGTAATTAATTCAATTGAATACGATAAGAAAAGGGGCGGACATTATCTCAGCCAGATATACAGGACAAGGCTGACCAATAGTGAGATACTTGCAATATGCAAGATACTGCTGGACAGCAGGGCATTTACCAGAGAAAGGATGGAGCACATTCTCGATATACTGGTTGACCGCTGCACACCGGCAGAAGGAAAGGCAATAGTACAGGACCTTATTAAGAATGAAGAATTTCATTACATAGAACTGACGCATAAATCAGAGTTCGTTGATAAGATGTGGGATATCGGGCAGGCAATCAGAAACTGCAATTATCTTGAATTCGAATACAGGAGAAGTACAGATAATGAAGTGGTTAAGCGGAAGGTAAAGCCGGTTGCGATAATGTTTTCGGAATTTTATTTTTATCTTACAGCGTTTATAGATGATGAAAAGGTCAGGGCTAATTTTCAGGTCATTAATGATGCATTTCCAACAATATACCGAATCGACAGGATTGCAGGCTATAAGGTGCTTGATGAACATTTTAAGATACCGTACAGCGATAGATTTGAGGAGGGCGAGTTCCGAAAGAGAGTGCAGTTCATGTATGGCGGCAGACTCAAGAAAATCAGATTCAGATATAAAGGCGGAAGCATAGAAGCTGTTCTCGACCGCCTCCCTACAGCAAAGATTCTTGACGAAAAAGATGGCGTATACACAGTATCCGCCGAGGTGTTCGGCGATGGAATCAACGTGTGGCTGAGAAGCCAGGGGGAGAATGTGGAAGTGATGGAGTGAAATGAGGTAAATATGAAGAGTAAGCCAGTATATAAAAGATGTCCTATATGTAAGAGAAAATACTTATGTAATCCTGACATAGGACAAATATTGTGTCCTTATTGTGGGAAAAAGGGAATACCGGGGATGGATGAACTTCCAGAATTGACTAAAAAGTTATATTGAAGAATGAGAGGTAGAGATAAGGGAAATATGTATTAACATAAAGTAAAAAGGGGGCAATTATGAATACCATGCAGAATAAACAAGATAGTAACAAATCAGAATATAATATTATGATTACAAATGTAAGTCTTGTGAATACTAATAATTTAATTGATACTAATGAATATATATTTGATGAATTGGATGAAGATAATAAAAAAATAAAAGGTAACATGACTAATGAAGCTCCTATTGAAGGCTTGCAGAAATTGCTGGAGAAAAATGAAAAACAATTAGATAAAATTATTATGATAGTCTCGGAAAGTGTTAGAAATAGGACTATTAATGAAAATTCAAGAAATAAAACTGAAAATCCAGATGGTAATTTAACCAGTCTGGAATTTCTCTGTAGAAAAATAGAAAAATATGAGAATACCAATATGGAAAAGGTAGAAATAAAAGATGAGCCAGAAGAGAAAGATACAGTAGAAACAATTAATAAAGTTAAAAATATGATAGAGAAAGTATCAGAAGACAATCCTCAAATGCATATTAATATATATATTGAATCTAATGGTGGAGTTAGATATGTTATGTTTATGTTGTACAATATAATATCTATAATGAGTAAAAATAATCATAATATTATATTGAATGGTATATATAGCATGGTAAATATCAAAAAGCCAATACGGATAAAGAACACACAGAATATATATGAATCTTCAGAATTAATTGCCATTATAGGTGAATATATTAATTATGGACGAATTGAATCATTAAAAAAATATGCTGATAAAAGATTGAATCAGGAAAAAGATGATAATCTAAAAAAAGATATAAACAGATGTATGAAGAAACTTGAAGAATTCTCACAGGCTTTACAATTGTGCAGGTCAGAGAGAATTCTTAAATTGCTTTCGGCAAATAATGAAGAAAGTGTTATATCATATCTTGAAAAATTCAATGAAGATTACTCAGGAGGAAGTGATTCTACCAATGTAATAATATTTAAAATAATTTTTTCGATGATATTGAGTGAATTTAAGGGTTTTGACAGAGCAAGTGACGGGAATAATCTTGATAATATAATAAGATGGTGCCTTAATAAAGATTATGTTCAACAAGCGCTTACACTTTCTTCAGAACAGTTGCCTAAATTTTTGATTGATAATAAGATTATTGAATTTAGTAATGATTTTGATGATAAATTTAATAATACATATAGGACTAAAGGTGGAAAATACGAAAAGAATTATTATAGATTTATATCTTATATTCCTAATATTGTATACGAAGAATATTTGCGTAGTTTATTAATAGAATTTGAAAATAAAACAGCAGAAAAACTTCAGATAAATGAATCTGAGAAAGAAAATATTATTAATCAGGTGCAATGCATAAATGCTATATTTGAAAATGCTAATAAGAACAAATGTGATGAAATAAAGAAATTTTTAGAAGAAAGTGAGGTTGGATCTAATCTTAGTGAAGAAGGTTTATGCTTTGATAATTGGCTTAATATAACAAAAGCAAAGGCAGAAGAAATTATTATTAAATTATTAAAAGTACGTAATGATAATAGATTATGTGAAATTGAAAATGAAATTAAGAAAGAAATTAAAGATGACTTAAAAGAAAAGGTTTTGATTAATGGTAAAAAAATAAGTAATAAAACAATGATGAAATATAATGGACGAAGTTATAGCTGGAGTCAATTATTTAAAATAGGAAACTATAACGTAGATGATGTGAAAAATGCTGTTATTTGTAAATTATATGAATCAGCAATATTAAAGTTCAAACCCGAATTGATTAATGAGATATATAAAATTATTAGAAAGGGTAAAATGAATAGAGAAGAATTTAATGAATATATAAGTAAAAACATCAATAAATATAAAAGAAATATTTGCTGTATTGATGATATTAACTATAAATCGAATGTTTCTTTAGATGAATTAGAAAAAACTATTTTGATTTATGGTTTTATAAAAGAACAGCGTAATACTGTAAATCATGCATATGTGCCTAATGAAAAAGAGATATTAGATATAGATGCCCTTAAGAATCTTATGTATGCACTTGTTGATTCAATGAGAAAAGTTAAGCAGGATATTAAAAATTAAGCGAAAATGCATTAATTATTAAGGAGAAAATTTATGGGAAATATTTTAGATAAATACGTACTTGCAATGTATGATGTCAGGGGAAAACAGGAGTTTATTTTTAAGACCAACAAAATAAAAGAGATTATAGGAGGTTCGGCTATTATTCGTGATGTATTTGCTGACTATCTTTATTGTGCGGCCGAGAGCATTTCGGAAAACAATAAAGGAATATACTCATATAAAAAAGAAGGTGGAGATACAGCATTTACACAGGAAGGCTGGGAAAAACATCTATCAGAAGGTTATATTGGAGAGGTAATCTATGATGGTGGAGGTAATTTCTTTGTCATATATAAGTCAAAAGAAATATTGGTCGAGGTAAACAAGAAGTTTACTAAGGCGGTTTTAGAAAACATCGGCACATTAAGAGTTTTATGTTCGTATGTTGAAATAGATAATTTTGATGATTATAAAGCTGATGAAAAAAGACTTAGAACTGAGCATCGAAGACATGAGAATGAGGAAAGCATTATGCGTTCTGTGAATGCAATACCATTTGTTCAGGTTGATTCTAATACATCACAGCCGATTGTTTTTACCAATATTGGGAAGATTAAGGGTAAAAATATTCCGCCAAAAGTATCACAGGAGAGTTATGCCAAATACAAGAAATTCAGCAATGAACAGCTGATTGGCGAGCAGATATTGGACAAACTTGTTGCACAAAAAGGCTCAGACAGCATGCTTGCAGTTATTTTTATAGATGGAAATAATATGGGAGCACAGGTCAGCAGATGCTTAGAGAATGTCAGCAGTGATTATAAATCTTCAATTGCTGCCTTAAGAGAATTCTCTAATGGCATACAGACGAAATATGTAGATGAAACAAGAGATGCTATTATCAAGAAATTGAAAAACAGAATCATTGTAAATGCCGGTGATGAAATGAGTTTTATATGTAAGGCGTCAGATGCATTTAAGGCAGTAGAAGCATATTTTGATACATTAAGAAAAGATGAAAGCTGTAGTTCATGTGCAGGAATAGCATTGTTTCATTCACATGCACCATATTATGAGGCATATAAGATTGCCGAAGAGTGCTGTGATAATGCTAAGGCCATAATGAAGAAGCGTGAGGAAACTGATACATGTTATATGGATTTCCAGTATTGTCAGGGAGCGTTAGGCATGAATTTAGATACAATACGTGATCGTGAAACAGGAGATTTAAGCAGTAAGCCTTGGCTTATTGCAGGGGAATCTAAAGAGCCAGATGTATACACATTAGATGAGGTAAAGAGAATCGTTGCAGGACTTAATGCGATGGATGCCAGAACTAATATAAAAGATTTGGTTTCATCAGCTAAGGATTCACTCCAGGTATTCAATATGGAAATGAGCCGTATATATGCACATATGTCCAGCACAGTTAAGAAAAATGCGGATGTTAAATACATATTTGAAGACATGATAAAAGATAAGTCAGATAATAAGAAAGAGGAACGCAGACGCAACATTATCTACGATATAGGAATTGTGTATGATCAGTGGTTTAGTAAAAAAGGAGAGCAGGGGGAAGAGGTAAATGATAACTAAAAAATTCTTTATACAATTAAAATCTGACCTTTGCGTTGGATCAGGATTTTCTTATGCAGGAATTGTGGATAGTGATGTTTCTTATAACAAATACGGTTTTCCATATATTTCCGGAAAGCGCTTAAAAGGCTGTATGAGAGAGTCGGCAGAGCTGCTTGGAATGACAGATGACGAAATATATGCAATGTTTGGTAAGAGAGCAGCATCTATATATGACAGCAATGATGTAATCACAATTACAGATGCATATCCAAGAACATACATAAATAATACAGGACTGATAGAAAAGCTGTACTCTAATAAGCAGGATGATAATGTATTTACACAGGAAAATGTTATTAACTTATATACAACATTAAAAGCACAGACAAAACTTGATAAAAATGGAGCAGCAGAAGAAAATACACTGCGTTTTACAAGAGCAATAAATCAGTATTCATTTATTGATGATAAAGAGATGGTTTTTGAGGGGGAAATAACATTTCCAGATACAAAAGAAGAGACAATGTCAAATCTGTTAAAGGCTACCAGAAATATCGGTATGAATAGAAACAGAGGTATGGGCAGTGTCAGAATGTATCTTGACAAATGTAGTGAGAATGATAAAAAGAATTCTGAATCGGATAGGAATATTGAAAAATGTATAGAAAACATTTCAACATCAGATGCACAAAGAGTCAGAATTAAATATGTTATTAAGAATGAAGCACCTATTATCATTAGTTCAGATAAAGATACAATGAGCTTAGATTACATAAGCGGAAGTGCAGTGTTAGGCGCATTTGCTTCACAGTACTTAAAATCTGGAAATAACAGTGCAGATGATGATGCATTTAAAGAACTGTTTTTATCGAACAAGACAGTATTTTCAGATCTTAATCTGGCTCTAGAGAGCAGAGATAATGAGTACATTGTGTGTCATAAAGCACCAGGTTATATAAGAAAATTAAAGAAAACTAAAGTGCTGGTTGATAGTGATCTGCTTATGCAGGTGGAAGAATTTGAAGAAGGTTCGCGTTATGATTATCATAAAGGTAATCAGCCTAAAAAACTTAATGGCAAAGTGATTGCTGAAATAGATGGCGGATATGTCATTACCGAAGTTAATAAAGAAATTCTGTATCATCATACAAAGAAGAATGATGAGATGCTTTATTTCTTTGAAGCAATTGAACCGGGACAGCTGTTTGCAGGTGACATAGTTGTTGATAAGAAATATGAGAAAATAATACTTGATATTTTAAAAGCAGATAAAATGTCATTTGGTAAATCGCGTACAGCCCAGTACGGACGCTGTTTGGTTAAGTCTATTAAAGTAGAAAACTATAAGAAGCCGGAATATGCGGTTTCGGCTGTAGATATTGTAAGAATCAATCTGCTGAGTGATTCATTATTTATAACAAAAGATGGAAACTATACAGCTGATTATAATGATGTGAGACAGATAATAGCAGAAAAATGTGGATTATCATGTGATGAAAATGATGAGGTAAAAGAATTCTCAAGTATTCAGACCAAGATAATGACAGGTTATTCAGGAGTATGGAATCTTCACAAGCAGGAGCTTCCATGTGTGGCAGCAGGAAGTACATTTGCATATAAAGTTACTGAAAATGCAGTATGGCCAGATTATTTAGGTGTTAAGAATAATGAAGGGCTTGGCAGTTATGAAGTAAAGAAAGTAGGAACAGATTATGCTCTGAATGAACAAAAAATTTCAATGAGTTCCGAAGATGTAAATGAGCAATTACGCCAAAGTCCGGATGTAAAAGCTATATATCAAGATATAATTGAGAAGAAATTATATGAGGAGGTTAAAGCTGACATATTCAAGCATATATATGAAAAAACAATTAATATATCTGCATCTTCATTAGGAAGATTAACGCTTATGGCAATTGAGTCTTATAATGAAGCATATAGTGAAACTGATAAGGGACATGATGCTTATGCTATAGCAGACAGAGCTTATGAAAAATATAAAAAGAGAATTGACTCAATTAAACGTAAAGCAACATGTGATGAGTGTAAGCGTTATACGAAGTATATAATGAAGTATTTTGTACCACAAGATATGAATGAATCATTAAAATTTTATGGAAAACTGAAATCTTTATCTGGAGAAGAATACGCAAAGAAAAAATTATATTCAATGTGGAATAAGATGACTATTGAAGCATTGACATATCAGAAATATATTAAAAAGGATCAGGAGGCAGATAATGAGTGAATATATAAGTAAAAAAGTATATTATCGAATAGAATTTGAATTATTATCTGCAATGAATATAGGTTCGGGCGATAATAGTTTTTCTGATAAAGATGTTATAAAGAACAGCAGAGGAATTCCATATATTCCGGGAACAAGTATTGCAGGTGTATACAGAGAATACATTGATAAGAATTATGCTGATATAAGCTGCAGTGATTATTTTGGACAAGTAGTAATCAACAGGTCGGTGAATAATGAGGCATTAGAGTCAGCAAAAGAAAGCCTTGTAAAAGTGTATGATGCAGATGTCGTTTCTGACACAGCAGCCGTAACCAAAAGAGACTGTGTCGGATTGGATGAATATAAGACTGCCAGGCAGGGAGCAAAGTTTGACTTTGAAGTAGTGGAACCGGGAGCCAGATTTGTAACATATATTGAGCAGGACTTCTATAATGATAGTCAGACAGATGTAGGCTTATTACTTGTAAAACAATGGCTTTCAAATGGATTCACATTTGGTTCTAAGACAATGAGAGGCTTAGGCAGCACAAGAGTAACGTCTGCAGGTACAATTTCATTTGATTTTAATGATGAAAAGCAGAAAATGAATTGGCTTGATTTTGATATGTATGATAATGACGATGCATGGAAAGAGATATCAATTCAACAAGAGCAGGATTGTAATCATATAATCAATACAAATGTAATTAATATATCATTAAAGCAGAAAAGCGGTATATCTATTAGAAAATATACAACAGCAGTCAATTCACAGAATGATTTACAGGCAGACTATTCACAGCTTACTTCTGTAATTAACGGAAAAGAAAAGCCGGTTATTCCGGGAACAAGCTGGTCTGGAGCTTTCAGGCATCATATGGAAAAACTAAGCGAGGAATCACTGAACACATTATTTGGTGATATGGGAAGCAAGTCGCTTATAAAGTTTTCTGAGAGCATAATAGAAGATGCACAATCAAAAGTTATTACAAGAAATGCGATTGACAGATTTACTGCAGGCACAGTGGATGGGGCATTGTATACCGAAAAATATTACTTTGATGGAGATACAACACTTACAATTGAGTTCCCTGCAAATGTGAGTGAAAAGCATGTAAAGGCATTAGTTACATCAATATTGGATCTGCATTTTGGATATCTGGCAATAGGCGGTCTTACTTCAGTAGGCAGAGGACTTTTTGAAATTACACATATTTCAATAAATGACAATGAATATGATGCACCATACATAGCAGAAGACGGCACCGTGCCAGCATATAAAGAGTGGTTACAGCAAATAAAATACAAGGAGGAGACTGTAATATGATGATAAATAACTGGTCAGAGGTATTGAAGAATCTTCCAGAACATTTGAAAAATGAACACACATATATATATGCAGCCTGCACTGATAAAGTATATTGGCTTTCCATTAAAAATGCTGAGGATAAAGATATAGATGTATCAAAGCTTCTTGAACTGCGTGTGTTTAACGAAAGGGCTGAGTACAGACTTATCAGACCGACAATAGATATGGATTTTTACGAAAGAATCAAAGAAGACGCTGATAATATTAGAAGTGAAGAATATTACGATCAGTGGTTGTATCTTGACATTGATACTAAAAAATCTGGTGAGGGAAGAGAAGTCTATTCTATCAGTGGTGGAAAGTATGAGCTTCCGGTTAATCAGCAGTATGATATGCAGATAAAAGTCCGCAATTATGTTGAATATGATGAATGTGGACAGGCAAGGACTGCAGACTGGAGATTAGCATGTTTTGGAAAGGGGGATAAGGCAGATGGCAGAGTATAGAAAAGGTAAGGCAAAATTTGTTAATCCATATAACTTTATTCCCATTGGAGGTCCAATAAGTAAAACTGATATATCTGATATGAAGTATGAAGATTTAGTCAGCGGAGAATTAGTATGCAGAGTTACTGTCAAGACACCGCTTGCTATACCTGGAGATGTTGAAAAACAAGAAGAACAGAAAAATCAGAAAGATCATAATGTATATAAGGCTTTCAGATACATGGATAGTGGAAATGTGGTTATTCCCGGAAGTACTATACGAGGAATGATTCGTTCAGAATATGAGACAATTACCAATTCGTGTTTTAGAACAACAAATGGTGATGAATATCTGACTTCGAGAGCAAATGTATCAAATGGAGCAAGAAGTAATGCATTTAAGCCAGCCCTTCTGATAAAAGAAAACAATCAATGGAAATTATATGAAGCAGAGAGAATTCCTCTGGTAATGAATGGAATAGGATATAAGAATATTTATGATAATGATAGAGATTCTTATGTAAGATTTGAATATGGATATGATGAAGAGAGAAAAGAATTTTATGTAAAAGACCAGAATAACGAGCAGCTTTATTATGGAGATAAAGTAATATTTAATGGCGGTGGTCCCGGACATGAAAAGATTACAAAAAAGAGGACTTTTACTGCATGGAAGAATTCCGTTGATAAGCTGTATAAGGCAGATGAAAATGCAGATGCGAAATTAGGATATCTGTATATAGGAGAACCTATTAGCAGTAAACATGCGGAAAGTGTATTTAAAAAGGGAGATGAATTAAAGGAAGTAAAAGAAAAAGAAATCTTAAAAGCAATACATTCACTTGAAACTGTTATCAGAATGTATAGGGATAAAGCAATTAATAGAAATCTGTATGATTCGGCTAAAGATAAAAATCAAGATGAGAAGAATAACAGGAAAAGATTTAAGAATGAACATTATGGATATCCAGGATATGAGCGCGCAAAAAGAAATAATATTATACCGGTTTGGTATGATGATGTGAGTTATGCCAATAAAAAACTTGTACTTTCGATGGCATCTATTGGAAGATTTTCATATCTTAAGAATATGTCAGAGATAACAAAAGAACATACAGGGTGTACATCTAGAAAAGAACTGTGCCCGGCATGTGCATTATTTGGCATGATAGGGAAGAATGAGGAAAGTAAAGGAAGTAATCTTAGATTTACAGATGCATTTCTTTGTAAAGATGAAGGAACTACAAAGAATGTATTGTTAAAAGAGTTAGGTGCTCCAAGACCATCTTATCTTCAATTCTATAGCGAAGGCGGGAAATCTTATAATGAAAAGAATGCTGTAATCAGGGGAAGAAAATATTATTGGCATATTCCAAAGGCTGCAGAAAACGTAGACATATATAAAGACAAGACTGCAACAAACAGAAACAGCACTATGGAACTTATAAATACCGGGAATGAGTTTCAATTTTCTGTGTACTATGATTCAATTACAGAAGATCAGTTAAGAGTACTTAAATATGTTCTGTCACTTGAAGATGATAAGCATATGCACAAATTGGGACATGGTAAGCCTCTGGGACTTGGAAGTGTCAAGATACAGATTCTTGATGACAGAAGGAAAGTTAATGACCTTAATATGGATAATTACTGCATAAATAAACAAAGGATTGATAATAACTCAATCAAGGATATCAAGTTTGTTGATACTGAAGCGATGAAACAATTTAATGTTATAACAAACTTTGATGAAGTGAGAAATATGGAAGTAAGATATCCATTTGTAAGTATAATAGAGAAATATTCTAGTGAAAGAAATGAACTTAAAGAAAATGTTTTGGCAAGTCATCAATGGTTTTCACACAATGAAGAAGAGCTGCCGGATATAATGGCTCCAAATATGTATAAGACATTTAATGAATCTGAAGTTTATGTAATAACTGATAAAGATAAAGTTAAAAAGAAAAATGATAATAAAAATGGTTATTGGGATAATAACAGAGGTAATAACAATGCCAGCAGAGTTAAGAATAAAAACGGACACCGATATTAAATATTATCAATCGTCTAATCTACAGGGAATAATGATGAAACATATATCAGGAGACTATGCGGATTATCTGCATAGTCTCAGATATAATCCATACAGTATTTCTGTTGAGAAGATAGAAGGCAGGATGGAGTGGTGCATTAAAACTTTAAGTGAAGATGCATTTGATAATATTATAAGACCACTTATTAAAGATGAATTTCAGCAGTTTGTTATATACAATGGAAACATTAATGTTCATATAGAAGCAAAGGAAATTATATGGAAAAGTCTTGATGACATTAGGAAACAGCTTCCAGACAGTAATACATTGCGTATCAGGATGGTAACACCAACAGCTTTCAAATCAAATGGTGAATATATATGCATGCCTGAATTAAGATACATATATCAGAGTCTTATCAATAAATACAACGCAGTATGTGGTATAGATAATCTGGATTCATCAGAGCTGATTGAAAAACTTGCTGATTCAACTCATATAATAAAATACGATATTCATTCTGAACCATTTCCTTTAGAAAAGAGACGTATTAACGGCTGCATCGGAGATATGCTTATTCGCATTAATGCTGATGAAGACATTGAACAATTAGCCAAATATCTACTGAAGATAGGCGAATTTTCAGGAATAGGAATAAAGTGCAGTATAGGAATGGGTGCAGTAAGGATTCTTTGATGAGAATACTTAAAGGAATGTATTTGCTTATAATTATGTAATGTATTATAATGATTATGTAAATTATCTTGCGGACATTGAAAATAGAATATGTATAAAAAGCAATTAGCCACGCAGTGCATAGATGCTGGGAAAACTGGTATTTTTGCTTTAAAATATCACAACAAAATCTGAAAAAGATAATCAGCTACGCAAAGTAATGTTTGAATGTAGATGAACAGTGGGATTGGAGAGACAGTGTTAGAAGATAGAGAAACCCTTTAGGGGATTGACACATGAGGACATCCGCTTCCTTTTAAAAAATTAGTAGGAGCGTTAGAAGATAGAGAAACCCTTTAGGGGATTGACACCGGATATCTCTAAATGGATTATCAAAGTTTGCCGATGTGTTAGAAGATAGAGAAATCCTTTAGGGGATTGACACATTCATATGTAATCTCCTTAGAAGGAACTGCGAAGAAGTTAGAAGATAGAGAAACCCTTTAGGGGATTGACACATTGACTTCATCTGCATCGTCGGTAGAGCTCCAGTTAGAAGATAGAGAAACCCTTTAGGGAATTGACACTCCTTAGAAATTATTCATTTCATCATTTCTTCCAACCAAGTTAGAAGATAGAGAAACCCTTTAGGGGATTGACTCTATTGAGCTGGGCAACTACTACATTTGTTGCTAAAGTGTTAGAAGATATAGAACCCCTTTAGCAGCAAGCCCGCATCCTCATAAAACCAACACAAACCGCCTAATTATCAGAGCGTATAATATATTTTTATTCACGGTAACTGTTCCAAACACAATTATTTAAGAAAACCACACAATACCAGTTGCATTTAACACAAGTTTATTATTTAATAGTATTTAGAATATTAATAAGGTAACCGTGAAAAATATATTTAGAGAACTGGATTGCGAGAGGTAATTGAATGAGCAATTTGTATATTAATGAAAATGGTGCGGTAGTTGGAATCAGTGATGGAAAATGCCAGATAACTAAGGGCGGAGAGGTTATTGAATCGATTCCAGTGAATACGCTGGACGGCATAACAATACTTGGCAAGTCACAGCTGACAACCCAGATGGTTGAGTACTGCCTGACGAATGGAATAGCGGTATCATATTTTTCAAAAGGTGGAAAGTATTTTGGCAGACTGGAATCTGGGGAACATGCAAATGCAGTGCGACAGAGACTTCAGTGCAGATTATATGAAGAAGAATTTGCAATGCATTTTTCAAAAAATATAGTTGCAGCTAAGATACATAATCAGAAAGTTGTACTTAACAGATATGCTTCATCTGGAGAAGCAGATTGCAGAGAGAACATTAAGAAACTCAATATCTTAAAGAAGAAAGCAGAGTCAGCCAAAGCATTTTCAGACTTGGGCGGTTATGAGGGAATGGCTGCCAGACTGTATTTTGAGGGGCTTGGGAAATGCGTTGATGAGGAATTTGCATTTTCAGGAAGAAGCAGACGACCTCCGAAAGATGAATTTAACAGCATGATTGGTCTTGGATATACAATTCTTATAAGGGAGATTCAGTGCCAGCTTGAGAGCCATGGATTGAATGCGTATCTGGGATTTATGCACAGAGACAGGTATAATGCTCCGTCGCTGGCGTGTGATCTGGTTGAGGAGTGGCGTGCGATAATTGTTGATGCAGCTGTTATGAGTCTTATTAGTAAGCACATGATACATAAAGAACATTTTCAGAGAGAAAATGAATCGGTGTACCTTAACAAAGAAGGCTGTAAGATATTTCTTAACTGGCTTGAAAGAAAGCTGAATACGAAGATTAGGTATATTGATGATGCTGAAAGCATGGATTTCAGACATGCAATTGATGCACAGATTATAAGCCTGATTAAAGCAATGGATAATAATGATGCTGGATTATATCAGCCTATAAGGGTTAGGTGAAAGTTATGGATGATACCGGAGATTTTTTCAATATTAATGAGCAGATATCAGATAACAAATGTTATGTTCTTATTATATATGACATTGAGAATGATAAACGCAGGGCAGCTCTGGCAAAGTATCTGCAGATGTACGGCATCCGTGTGCAGAAATCAGCATTTGAGGCAATGATTAAGAAAAATGATTATAATAGTATCATTAAGGGCATTAAAAAATACTGCAAAGATAATGACAGTATAAGAATATATAAGCTGAATGCTTTATCGGAAGTAACCGTATATGGCAATGATATCAGAATGCAGGATGATGATGTAATTGTTATATAATTAAATATTAAAATATAACTCCGCTAAACCGTGCGTATGGCATGGTTTGGCGGAGTTTTTTGCATTAATTATCTGTAGTTTTGTGTGAGTAGATTTCAGACATTTTATTAACACTTTGAATGAATCTGTTGCGGAGTTCAGGTGGGTTAATTACCTCGGCGTTTTCACCAAATGAAAAGAAGAAGTTATACGCCTGAAGCTGTGTACAGTTAAATACCCATATATTATTATCTTTGATTTCGGTTCTCTTAGGACGCATATATATTCTGCTGTTATATATTTTTTTGCCGGTTTCGGTCAGCCTGATTTCTATAGATTCCGGCTCGTTGAGAAGATATTCAACTTCCTGATGCTCTAAGATGTTTACTATATTCTTCTCCTGTTCTTTAGTAAGTTTGAAATTCTGACTGGTTACATTTGCTTCTGATATGTTAAGTCTTGCCATTGAAAATGAAACAATTTTCATCTTACTATCTTTAATGCCTTTTATTTTTGAATAGCACAAAAGGTAGGATTGTGTGTGTGATTTATTGGGAACAATCTCGTGAGGATATACTACGAAAATCTGATCGGGGTTTTTAGCATTTGGAATATGAAGGACATAATTATCTTTTTTTGCCTGCTTAATAATGTCATATGCCTCTTTCTTAAAGATTTCTTCTCTTCTAATAAATGGTAGAGAACAGTATTCTTCAATAACGGCTCGTAAATACTGGCTTGGTCGCTTATATGGCGAATATTCAAGCATGTCTTTTCCACTATATTCTTTATATCCATCGCTTGCCAGAAATCTCATGTTGTAATTATTGATATAACAAAATCGCCTGTCGCCTTTGACTCGAAGGCTTTTTTTGATATCCTCTGCATATTCTCTGATTTCAGCGTCGACAATATCAGTTACGACAGCTTCTTTATTTTCTAATTGCTCAGTGCTCATGTGTTCATCCTTTGATGGGGCACAGAGATTTGATATTCTGTTTGTCCTATACATAAGAAGAGATGCTTTTGCATATTTGAAATAATTGTTCAGGACTGTGTTAATGAACTGATTACGCTTATCAACTCCAAATATATCCATATCCTCCGCTATAGTCATCTGTGCTGACGAACTTAATATTAGACGAATCTTTTGATCGTCATTAATCATAGCTTTTATTCTATCATTGTCTGAAATTTTTTGTGAATCATTATCCATATTATTACCCTCCTGGTTTATAACAGTTCCTATAATAGGAACAGAAATCTATAAGATATAATATATATAACACTATTTTCGGAACAAATCAATAAAAAATCATTCCGTTGTCGTTCCGAAACAGATGATGCATAATAAAGACATCGAAAGGAAAACAAAAACAAGGCGGTTAATTAAAGGGAGGTGATTATATGTTATCTACAGCTTTTAATGTAATTTCAAAAATTATAATAATAATAAAGCTTTAAGTCCTGTTTAGTAAAAAGGAGGTGATAGCATGGGACCATTAGGATTGATTATAAAGATAATAATAGAGCGTTAAAGTTGATTTATAGAAAAAGGAGGTGATAATATGCTGAGTTTAATATTGGATGTATTAGAGGAGATAATTGATGCTTTAGATTTATAGGGAGGGACTAATTATGCGTGAGAAGTTGAAAGAGTTAGTAGATATGAACAGAATAATAAGCAGCAGTATAACCGGATGGATGTGAGCGGGCAGGATGAAAGGAGGTGATAGTATGGGACCATTAGGATTGATTATAAAGATAATATTAGAATTTTAAGATTGGTTTATAGAGAGTAAGGAGGTGATAGTATGCTGAGTTTAATATTGGATGTAATAGAGGAGATAATTGATGCTTTGGATTTATAAGGAGGAAAGAATTATGTATAAGAAATTAAAAGAATTGGTAGATATGAACAGAATAATAAGCAGCAGTATAACCGGATGGATGTGAACGGGCAGGATGAAAGGAGGTGATAGTATGGGACCATTAGGATTAATAGTTAAGATAATATTTATATTTTAGTTTTGGAAGGAGAATGTATTATGAAGATAGGTAAATGGATTGGTATTGCAGGTAAGATTTTGGAATTGGTTGCGGAGGGAATGGAAAATGATACGGCTGTGAAAACGATTTCAGATATAAGTGGAACTGATGAAAGTGAGGTGTATAAAGTGATAAATCTGTAAGTGAAAATGTGTTACAATAATTTTAGAATCGTATTAGGAGGGGTTATTATGTTTATTAATTTATCGAATCATGTATCAGAAAAGTGGAGCAAGGAACAGTTAGAGACAGCAAAAGTATATGGAGACATTGTAGATATTGGCTTCCCGGCGGTTGATCCAAAGGGAGACAGCGATTATATAGATAAACTTGTAGATGAATATTATAGTAAAATTTCGAAATATGACAAACCGGTGGTTATGTTACAGGGAGAGTTTACATTTACATATAGAATGGTTAAGAAACTTAAAGATTCAGGTATTACAGTTGTTGCAAGTTGCAGTGAAAGACATTCGGTTGAGGTACTTAAGGAAAACGGGAAGGTTGAAAGGAACAGTGTGTTTGAGTTTGTAAGGTTTAGAGAGTATTAATCAGGAAGGAGAATGTATTATGAAAGCGTATAATTGGATAGGAATTGTAGGAGAAATTTTAAAATTGATTGCAGATGGAATGAGAACAGAGGATTGAGTTTACAAGGTTAAGAGAAAGTTAATGAAAAAAGGTTTGATTATTAGGAGGATTTTATTATGAGAAAAGAAAACATTTATGAAGCTATTCAGGACGATATTATGAACGCAGCTATTAGTGAAGAAGATAAGAAGAAGATGTTAAAGAATGTGATGAGACTTAAGGAACAGAAGATGAACATTATGATTACTGGAGCTACAGGCTGCGGCAAAAGCTCTACGATTAATGCGATGTTTGATACTGAAGTGGCGAAGGTGGGAGTTGGAGCTGATCCGGAAACGATGGAAATTGAAAAATACGAACTTGATAATCTGGTATTGTGGGACACACCGGGGCTTGGAGATGGTAAGGAGGCAGATAACAGACATGCAAAGAATATTATAGAGAAACTTTCGGAGGTTGATGAGAATGGAAATGCACTTATAGATTTGGTTTTAGTTATTCTTGACGGAGGCAGCAGAGATTTAGGAACTTCATATGAACTTATTAACAATGTTATTATACCAAACCTTGGGGAGGACAAGAAAGACAGAATATTAGTAGCAATTAATCAGGCAGATATGGCAATGAAAGGAAGAAACTGGGACTATGAAAAGAACGAACCTAACGGGCAGCTGGTGGATTTTCTGGAAGATAAGGTTCGTTCGATAAAAGACAGAGTATATGAGGCAACTGGTGTAAAGATTGAACCTATTTATTATTGTGCAGGATATAAGGAAGGAGACAGACAGGAAAAACCATATAACTTATCGAAACTTTTGTATTACATTGTAAAGGCGACACCATCGGAGAAAAGGGCAGTATATGTAGACAATATTAATGGAGATAAGCAGATGTGGGAGGATGATGACGAACTGATTGATTATGGAAAGGAAACAAGAAACACTATATTTAGTTCTATTGTAGAGGGGGCAACGAATGGAGCAGATATCGGAGAGACTATTGGAAGTGTGTTTGGAACAGCTGGAAGTAAAATAGGTCGTTTAGCAGGAGGATTTATTGGTGGAGTTGTAGGATTTTTCGGCGGATTGTTTGGATAGAGGAGGTACATTATGAACAGATTATACAGATTAGATGATATTGATAGAAATTTGAGAGTAGCTAGATTCAGACCGTTAGATGTATTGATTGTTGGTGGGACGGGGACTGGCAAGTCCTCTACCATTAACGCATTATTTGAAAGAGAGGTGGCTGAGGTAGGCAGGGGGTGTGACCCGGAAACAATGGATGTCATGTCAATGGAATTAAATGAACTTTTACGTTTTTGGGACAGTCCGGGTTTAGGTGATAATGTAGAGAGTGATAAGAAGTATTCTAAGGATTTGGTTGATACATTATATAAGGAATATTATTTGGATAATAACAGGTATGGCTTGATTGATGTGGTTCTGGTAATAATTGATGGCTCTGGCAGGGACATGGGAACTACATACAATCTTCTCAACAATGTTATAGTACCAAATTTTCAAATCGACAGAATATTAGTTGCAATTAATCAGGCAGATATGGCAATGAAGGGAAGACATTGGAATGAAAGCAGCAATTGCCCGGATGCGGTTCTTATGGACTTTCTTGTGGAAAAAGCGGATTCTGTCAGAAACAGATTAATTGAGGCAACTGGTGTAAATGTAACGGAACCTGTATTTTATTCTGCAGAGAGAGGGTATAATGTTGAAAAGCTGATGGATTTAATAATTGATAATATGCCAGTTGAAAGGAGAAAATTAGTGGCATAGATTGTTGCTTGTATTGAGGAAAATAAGGAGGCGGTATATATGACAATAGCACCAATGTATAAAATATGTCCTTTGTGTTTAAGAAAATATGTCTGGAATCCTGATGTCGGACAGCTAATGTGCCCTTATTGCGGCAAAAAAGGGATACCAGGGATAGATGAACTTCCAAGGAAAATATTTAAGAAAAATGTATGGAAAAAGAGAAAGTAGATATTGAAACAGGTGTGTGATAGTAAAACAGTCAGTAAAACGAAGCTAATACAGTTGCTAAAAGTACTTGCATAATGTATAATATTATTGTTAAATTAATGGACATTGAAAACATGATTGAAGTATATTTGGTGAAATCAGCCGCGCATAGCATGAATACTGGGCTGAAAGGCATTTTGGCATATGTATGGATGGGATGATACAGTGAAAAATGAATCTGCCCCGCAAAGTGATGTATGAGCATAGAGAAATAGCGGGATTGCAAGGACAGTGTTAGAAGATATGAGAACCCTTGAAGGGATTGACACGCGATCATATTTCCCTTTAAATCTGAGATAGCAACTGTGTTAGAAGATATGAGAACCCTTGAAGGGATTGACACATCGCAGCCATATCTTTCCAAATTGTCAAACTCCTGGTTAGAAGATATGAGAACCCTTGAAGGGATTGACACCATATCGGCTGGAATTCTAACCACTAACTCATTCCCAGTTAGAAGATATGAGAACCCTTGAAGGGATTGACACTTGCAATTGGAAACAGATGATAAAATGAAGATGGATGTTAGAAGATATGAGAACCCTTGAAGGGATTGACACCTGCCCAGTAGCCTGGTTAGATATTTGGGCAATCCAGTTAGAAGATATGAGAACCCTTGAAGGGATTGACACATTTGTTTCTCTTTTCATTATTATACCTGTAAGATGTTAGAAGATATGAGAACCCTTGAAGGGATTGACACAATAGATATCTCCATGTTGGCTGTACGATTAACAGTTAGAAGATATGAGAACCCTTGAAGGGATTGACACACTTAAATGTGGTGAGAAATAAAAAATCCCTATTGTTAGAAGATATGAGAACCCTTGAAGGGATTGACACTCTCCATTCAACTCTATGCATTGTTTTAACAAGTGTTAGAAGATATGAGAACCCTTGAAGGGATTGACACAAGAAGTTCCAAAGCAGACTACTAAATCTGTTCAGGTTAGTTAGAAGATATGAGAACCCTTGAAGGGATTGACACTGTATACTGATCGTGGAATAGAACTGCATTTTCAAGTTAGAAGATATGAGAACCCTTGAAGGGATTGACACAAGTTCGACAATGCAAACTTAAATTTCTTCTTTGGAGGTTAGAAGATATGAGAACCCTTGAAGGGATTGACACTTTTTGTATTCCGAGCTGCACATCTGAAAAATTTCAGATGGTTAGAAGATATGAGAACCCTTGAAGGGATTGACACCATTACCTTCCTTAATAGCTTTCTTTTGGGTATGTTAGAAGATATGAGAACCCTTGAAGGGATTGACACCGAATATAAAATTCACATTGCTGAAAAATATAATAAGAGTTAGAAGATATGAGAACCCTTGAAGGGATTGACACATTACTCTGTTTCCATATTCATCTTCTAAATCATGTTAGAAGATATGAGAACCCTTGAAGGGATTGACACTATTATCTCACGGACTACTTGTTCAATATTCTACTCGTAACGTTAGAAGATATGAGAACCCTTGAAGGGATTGACACTCTATTGTTTCTTCTGACAAAATAATATTTACAGTATGTGGGTTAGAAGATATGAGAACCCTTGAAGGGATTGACACAATGCCATTCCATTTTCATCACGACATATTGCATTGTTAGAAGATATGAGAACCCTTGAAGGGATTGACACACTTCATCTGCGTGTTTCTCAATGAAGTCTTCAGACAGTTAGAAGATATGAGAACCCTTGAATGGGGAAATTGCCAAGCAAATCCAGCTTATATCTATGAAGAATAACAAGCAGATTCCATTCTGTTATGAATCAGAAGGCATAAAAAAGATTGTGTCAATCTTACATCTGTTAATTGTAATCTATAACAATCCGTCTGTTACGGTTGCAATAGTTGAATTAGATAGCGGTGTGTTTGAATATCTGCTTGGCGAAATGTTGGATATTGTTAGATGCTGTTATGAGCTTATCTGGCTCAGCAGATGCAAATGGTGAATTTGACAATTCAAGGAAAGGTGAATACAGATTATTAGATTTTAATATTCAAGACATATCATTATATGTAGCAAGGTTTAATGCGAAAAATGAAAGAGGTGAAATTGTATCTCCTGGTATTTGCTTAAATGAAAAGAGACTGTCGATAATACTAAAAAAAGAAAAATATTGATATGGGAAATAAAGGCATATATAATCCTTATGGGGCTAAAGATTAATAGTATGTAGCATATGATGTAAGATATGCTATTGATATGATCTTTTGAGGAGAATGTGAGTATTCACATCAGAAATTTAGAATACTTTAATACGTCTAAGAGTGTTTTTAATAGGCAGCAATTTAATATAAAAAGCTGGCGTAAATACAACATGCGTATTTATTGTATGAGAAGGATTGGATATATATTTAAACTTATATTTGTTCAAGGATATTTACATTCAGTAAGAAATCAAAAATTCCTACTGTTATAATGCCCTGTTCATCTGTACGCGGCTTGATATCGTCTTTTACAACAATGATTTTTTTGAATGAATCATTTAACATGGTAAGGGATTTTTTTCCTGCACTATCTTTTCAGGAGATGTCATTTCGAATGCTGATTGTATATAATACTTTTTATCGCCCTTGTTAGCAATAAAGTCTATTTCTAGAAGTTTCTTTTCTCTTTTTCCTGAATTTGACATTTCATAAGTTTCCACAACACATACATCAATACGATAACCACGGCTCCTAAGTTCTGTGTAGACGATGTTTTCCATAATGTGGTTTTCTTCCTGTTGTCTGAAATTCAGGCGGGCATTTCTTAGGTCGACATCTTCAAAATAATATTTTGCTGGAGTGTCTATATATTTTTTCCCTTAACATCGAATCTAACAGATTTTTCAATAAGAAATGCGTCAGATAAGTAATCTAAATATAGCTTAATTGTCTTATCAGACAATGATTTCTGACTCATGCTTTTAAACGAGTTAGAAAGTTTGCTAGGATTGGTTAAGGAACCTGTAGCTGAGGCAACAATGTCTACAAGAATATCCAATTCATCATCTGGATTTCATCCAAAAAGACATAATAAGTTTTCTCATCTTTAATATAATCTTTTACATATCAACGCCCATGGAGAGCGGCTTATTTTTGTAAAGATGAAATAGAAGATATGATTTTCCACATCGTCTGATTCCAGTAACAACTTTTACAAGACCATTTTCCTTACGGTCTAGTAATTTATTTAAATATCTGTCTCTTATGATTTCCATAATATCTCCGAAAAAAGGTGCAATGCAACATTTTTCGGAATGCAGTGACTTTAATGAGTATTAAACCATTCAGATAGAAAATTTTGAAAACATACTGCTTCTGGAGGTCGTTGTGATGTAAACGCTTCATCTGATTTTCATTTTGGCGTTGTTGTATTGCGAGTAACATATATTGGGCAAACACAATGGTCATATGGGCTGTCGATGCCATACATAGTAGGGACAGTTTCAAGTTTTGTGCAAAGTCCCAAAATTGATATAAGATTTTGTTAATAGTTATAAATGTGCAGAGCCGATTCTCCGAGTTCTGCACATTTCTGTATTATATATGAGTCTGTGGTTTATACTATCAATATATACAGATGAATTGATTATAAGAAATAAAAAATGTCAAAAACCAAATTCGTATTGATTTATTAGGGGATTAATGATAATATATGCCTGTAAGGAGGATAGAATTATGGCAAGTCGTATCGTGAGAATTGAGAGCATAACTATAGATAATTTTAAGAATGTAACGCATGGAACACTTGATTTTGAAAACAAGCGAAAGGATTATAAGGCAAGTGTGTTAGGACTATATGGTCAGAATGGTTCAGGTAAAACTGCATTGATTGATGCAATTCATTTGCTTAAATTAGCACTATGCGGTAAGGCAGTTCCTAAGAAATATGCTGATTATATCAATGTAGATACAGAATATGCTACATTAGAATATAAGTTTGTGGTTCGATATCCTGAAATTGTCTATAATGTATGGTATCAGTTTTCTATTAGAAAAGTTATAGATGAAAGTGCTGCGGGCAATGCTGAAACAACGAATGAAATTGCAACAAAAGTGGAAATTTTTGATGAGGTTTTAGCATTTTCTTATAAATCTAAGAATGATAAGATGCGTAAAGCACCTTTGATTGATACGCGTACAGATGAACTTTTTACACCAAAGGCAAAGATGCAGGAACTGGTTGGCAACGATAAAGAAAAGTATATGGATTTGCTCGTTACGAAGAGACTTACAAAAGCTACTTCAAGAAGTTTTATTTTTTCCAGAGAACTTATAAATCAATATCGCAGGAATTGCAGGAATGAGCTTTATATGAAACTTATTGAAAGCTTGTATATGTTTGGACATAGAGAGTTGTTTGTTATTGATACGGAGAGTATTGGTTTGATTAGTTTGAATACGCTTCCGCTGGTATTTAAATACAGAAATGAAATTTCAGAAGCAGTTGGCGGTGTGTTGCTTTCGTTAAATGGGCCGGCATTGATTCCAGAGGATACTTATGGAATTGTTGAAAATGTAATTAAGAATATGAATATTGTTCTGGAACAGTTGGTTCCGGGACTTAGAATTGGTGTTGTAGATTTAGGTTCAACAATGACTAAAGATGGGAAAATTGCCAAACAAATCCAGCTTATATCTCTGAAAAATAACAAGCAGATTCCGTTCTGTTATGAATCAGAAGGCATAAAAAAGATTGTGTCAATCTTACAGCTGTTAATTGTAGTCTATAACAATCCGTCTGTTACGGTTGCAATAGATGAATTAGATAGCGGTGTGTTTGAATATCTCCTTGGCGAAATGTTGAATATTATTTCTGAAAAGGGAAAAGGTCAGTTGATATTTACATCTCACAATCTCAGACCATTAGAAACAATTGATAAAGGATTTATTGCATTTACAACAACTAATCAGAAAAACAGATATATTCGTTTAACTAATGTTAAAGGAACTAATAATCTTAGAGACTTTTATTATAGGGATATTGTGTTGGGAGAGCAAAGCGAGCAGGTGTATAATCCTACCAATAATTTTGAGATAGCTTTAGCGTTTAGAGAGGCAGGTGAAGCCTTTGGCTCGTAGGAAAATTGTTTTTGTAATTGTAGAAGGAGCATCTGATGATACAGCGTTGGGTATATCTTTAAACCAGGTATTTGATAAAGAATCTGTTTATATTCATATTATGCATGGGGATATTACTACTCGAACTGGAGTTGATTCGCAAAATATTGTTTCGAAGGTTGGTAATGAAGTGAAAGATTATGCTGCAGCTAATCACTATAAAGCTACTGATTTTAAGCAGATTATCCATATTGTTGATACAGATGCAGCTTATCTTTCTGATGATAAAATTCTTGAGGATTTAGCATGTATGGAATTGTCTTATCAGGATGATGGGATTCACACTAACAATGTTGGAAAAGTAATTGATAGAAATAAGCAAAAGACAGATAATTTATATCGTTTAAGGGGTTGTGGAAATATATGGAATATTCAATACAGAGTATATTATATGTCATGTAATCTTGATCATGTGTTATATGATAAACGAAATAGTACTGACGAAGAAAAAGAAAATGATGCATATGCATTTGCAAAGAAATACAAGGATAATGTGAATGCTTTTTTAGAGTATATGTGTGAATCATCTTTTTCTGTGAAGGGTGATTTTAAGGATTCATGGCAATTTATAGAAAAGGATATGCATTCCATTGAAAGACATACAAACCTGCCAATTTGTCTGTTAGAGGAAATAAAAGATAAAGAATCTTAATACACCTCCCCGCAAGCCAACCAGCTTACGGGGAGCATTTTTAATAGAACATTTTTAATACAGCAACTGCATTTTTTCTATCTCATCTTTCATTTCTTTAACAAATTCATCAGGAGCAATTACTTTAACCCATGAGCCCTGACTTAACAGGAACATTTTAATTCCGTTGCCGTAGACTTCCGCCTCGATGAGATATTTGTTGTCGTAGCGGTCAATTACTTTGGCGGTTGGCAGACGGTCAAGAATAGCCTGGAGTGATGGCCCGGTGAATTCAAATCTGATTTTTCTGAGTGGTCCCGGCCACATGAACTGGCTTCGTTTGCGGAGCAGTCCTTCATCAAATTCAACATTTTTATGAAGTTCAAGCTTTTCCCTGTGGACAGTCATATCACAGATTCTGTCGATTCTGAAATATGTAGGTGTATCAGATAATGTGTTTTCACATTTGTATGCAATCAGATAGAAGTAGTATTCACTAAACATTATTGATACTGGTACGATTCTGTGCTTGACCCTGTCACGGTTCATTTTGTAATAGCTGATTGTGATTGCACGCTGTTCCTGAATGTAGTTGGAAAGCTTCAATACATTATCAATCACGCTGTCGCAGTCTGAGCCGACTTCCTCATAGTTAAACATTTCTTTGGCAATAAGCTGTTCAAGGCGTTTTTTGTCTGAATAGCTTGTGTGTGTTTTAAGTTTTCCTATTATTGTGAGCAGTTCTTCATGGCTGAACGCCCTGCTTCCGATAAGCACTTTAGCTATGGCAAAAAGCTCTTTATTAGAAAACAGATTGTCCATCTCTAATGTGTAGCAGTGGTCTGAAGCAGAGTATTTTAACTCGGCATTGCCAAGGATATCGCGATAATCGGCAAGGAATGCTTTCAAATCATTGATATCTCTTGTTATGCTTCTTGTTGACACATTACTTTCGTCGGCGAGTGCGGCTACCGAGAGGGACTCGCCCTTTAAAGCCCGAAACAGCAGTTTAAGGACTCTGTCAGCTTTATAATTCTTATATTCATTATCCATATCCGATGCCTCCTGATATTGATTATACTATATTTTATAGACAATATGTTATATCAGATTAGCGACAAAGCCTGTCACAGTAAATTTATTCATAAATATTTTGCTGTGACACAGCATGTCAGTCCGGATTAATACAATGATTATATAAAAATTGAGGAGGAATGATGGATACGGAGCAAAAAATGCGTTATATCAATGAACGTAAAATGCGGCAGCGCAGGGAACATAAGTTAAGAAAATTTACCACCTTATTTCTCATATACTGGGTTGGGTTTAGCCTGACTATTATGTTTTTTTAAAATACAAGATTAATGAATTATACGAGCTTAACAAGAAGACACAATTACAGATTGAGTTGTTTAAGGAGCAGCTCAATAATTACAATGAAAAGGACATCAGGAAAAGCAACGATGGAAAGTATAATACATGGACTGATGAGGTGTGTGAGAATAAATAGAATATATCCTATGGAATTTTCAATCACATAGTAATATAATATGTAAGCCACCAGTCCTGGGAGGGGTGCTGCGAAAGCGGTACTATCGGAGTCTAGGTTCAATCACTTTATTTTTCCCGTAGAACTCGCGATAGCTGGTGGCTTTTTTATTATTATGGAGAACTGATTTAACATGGAATTACTTGATATCGTTGATGAGAATGGAAAGCCGACAGGTGAGACTGTTGAGCGAAAGACTGCACATAGTGAGGGAATCAGGCATAGAACGGCACATGTGTGGATTGTAAGAAAGTCTGACGAGGGAGCAGAGGTACTGTTGCAGAAAAGGGCTATGAATAAGGACTCATTTCCTGGAAGATATGATACTTCTTCGGCGGGACATATTCAGGCCGGTGACGAACCGGAGGAATCTGCTATAAGAGAACTGCATGAGGAACTTGGAATTAAGGCTTCTGTTGATGATTTGCAGTTTGTTGATACATTTGTAATCCAATATGAAAAAGAATTTTATGGCAAGGTGTTTAAGGATAGTGAGATTGCATTTGTCTATGTATACACAAAGCCAGTCAATATAGATGAACTTACATTGCAGAAGGAAGAATTGGACGGCGTTGAGTGGTTCAACCTAGAATATGTCTATGAAGAGTGCAGAAAGCATAATCAGAAATTCTGTGCACCGGTTGGCGGATTGGAGATTGTAAGAAGGTTTGTCAGAGGTACCGGATTATGATTTCAAGAAATATGTACAAGACAGGTGCTGTGTTAATGGCACTGGTGACAGCATTTACCGTGACAGGATTGTCGGGGTGTAAGAGCAGAACCGTATCTGTTGAAGTGGCAGCAGAGTATGACACACCAGATGATTATAATGATGAAAGACCGGGTGTAACATATGGAAATGTTGATGAGATGAGCTATTATTCACCTACAACCGGAAGTGAGCGCAAGGCTTGTGTATATCTTCCGAGGGATTATGATGAGTCACAGCGTTATCCGGTTGTGTATCTTTTGCATGGAATGAGCGGAAGTTATTCTGAATATAACAGAATTGGCGCTCTGTATGTTGCACAGAATGCAGTTGATGATTACAACAGGAATCCTGTGATTATGGTGAGCTTTACTGTATTCACAGATGCTGATGGTGGTCAGGAGTCAGACTATGATTTCTCTGAACTTACAGCAAAATATGATGCGTGTGAGTATGATGTTATTAATGCATTGATTCCATATATTAACGAGCATTATTCTACAAGAACGGGAAGAGAGAATACTGCAATAGCAGGATATTCACTTGGCGGAAGAGAATCGCTTTTCCTGTGTTTTGCACATCCTGATGTGTTTGGATATGTAGGTGCATTTGCCCCGGTAGGAGGAGTGGTTGATACAGGAAGTGGAGAAAGAGTTTATGGAAACAAAGGATTTCTTCTGTCTGAACTTGTTAAGGATGGAGGACAGCAGCCTTTGGTTACTCTTATTGTAACTGGTGACAGTGATCCTTACTGTAAGCAGTCTGCCATTAATTATTCGGATTATATGACAAGTCATGGGATTAACCACATTTTCTATATAAGACCGGGAGCACATGAGGTCAGTGTATGGAATAATGGATTATACAATTTTATCAGAAGAATATTCTGATGCTTGAAGTTATGATTCATATGTGAGATAATGTTCCGGGTTAGTCGGGTTAGACATGCTGGCTTCCACACATAAAGACAGATTATGGAGGATTGTTTTATGTCAGATATACATAGCATAGATGTTGAAGATGATCAGTTTGCATATCGTTATGATACACAGCTTCTTATTGACAGAAGAGATGAAGATTTAGATGAGGATGTTATTGCTGATTATATTACAGAACATTTTGAAGGAAACTGCCTGATTGCAGCAGGCGATGAGGATCTTATCAAGATTCATTTCCATACTAATGAGCCTTGGAAGGTGCTTGAGTACTGCAGTACTATCGGTGAAATATACGATATTGTTGTTGAGGATATGATTCGTCAGTCAGCTGGACTTCATGGCTGATAAGCCGCTTGTCATCAATAAACTGCCTGCCGGAGATAAAACGCTGGTCATCAATAAGCTGCATGTCTGAGATAAATCATTCGTCATCGATAAACTGCCTGTTTGTATAAGGCAGGATTTGACGTGATACCTATAGGTAGTCGTATTGATGATAGGTTTATAGGTTGAATTTCAGCGATTTTTGATATTTTAAGTGGATTTTATTATGAAATACCCATAAGATAGCATGTAAATGTTGTTTTATGGGTATTTTTGAGTTGCTTTTATTAGTTTAGGTGATTTTTTTAAGAAATGTGCCTATAAGACAAGCAAAAAAATAAAATTTATAGGAACGACAGGCCATTGAGCCGGACGACAGACCGTCGAGCCAGCCGACCCCAGACATTCAATACATTTGTGAAAATCCTGTTAAATAATTGACACAGATATGCCGATGAATTAAAATGTACATAAGAAGATTTAATATACTAATGATATGAATAATTTTGAATACATTTGAACGATAATGATTAAATGGATGCGGCTATTTATTATAATTGCTAAAGACGGGAGGAAGTTGCCATGAAACACAATTATAAGAGAATTACTGCATTAGCTGGTATGACAGCGTTGCTTGTTTCAATGCCGGTATCAGTATATGCAGGACAGATAAGGAACACATATACTGCTAATCTATCAAATGTTTTGGGGAGTGTTGATGTATCTGCTTTGAAGGAAAATCCAGTTGTTAAGGGAAGTAATATTGTGGTCGATTCTGATACAGATGACTGGGACGATATTACATCAAGAACAGCAGATGCTGCTGGTGTTAAGCTGTGGAAAGCAGCGGTTTCATCAGATTATTCAAAGCTTTATTTTATGTATGAAGGAACTGTTCAGACTGAATGGGACTACAGCTATATGGGAAGTAATCCTGTGAGTATTACTTATGCTGACGGAACAACGGGAATATCAGATAAGATTCAGTTTACTGGATGGAAAGACAGTGCACAGGCAAAGAATTCATGGTATGGGGATATAGAGAATTCGGAGACTGTAACTGTTAATAATGCACATGGTAATACAGCAGGACCTTATGTGGTTGAGGCAGCTATTCCTTTTGATTTTTTTGCTCATTCGGATTTTAAGATTACATTTGCAGGAACAACTGTAGATATTAAGGATATTGAAGTATTAGACGGACAGAAGGTTGAAAAAGATGATACAGAAGCTGTGTATAACGGAATTGTTATAGATGGTGAGTTTGCTGACTGGGATGCTGTTAAGAAGTATGATGCAGTATGTCCTAATGATGCACATAATGAATGTATATCTAAGACGGCTGTGATGTTTGATGGTGATTATGTATATGTGTATGTCAAGGATGGAACTGGCGGTGATGCTTCAGGAGCAGGAACTCATAGTAATGGCAGGTATTCGATAACTACAGATCTGGGTTACGAACTTGTTTTTCAGCTTGACAGCAAAGGATATGTTAATGGTGTAGACGGTGTTGACTGCAGGCATGTTGGTAATCAGTGGGAGATAGCAGTTCCTAAGAGTGCCCTGCCAGCTTATAACAAGACAATATCATTTGGATTATACAGGTCAGAGCCTTTTATATCAGGAACTGCCAATATTAAAGATGATGGATCTTCGGATGATAAGATAATATACGATATCAGGTATGACGGATTGTATGGTGACTGGGAATATTATCCACACACAACGATTCAGTATTCTACAACCGGAACACATCATAATATGGTTGATTCTGCAGGAGCATTATTCAGTAATGGAAGTACTGTTCTTGGACATGTGTATACAACTATGCCGGAGCATCTTAATGAAGCTGGAGGAGAGTTTACACAGGCAGTGACATTTAAGTTTAATGACAGCTATAATCAGGTACTATATCCAAGATTTGTAACAGTTGACGAACAGGGAAATATTAACTGGAACCCTAAACGTGACGGACTTAGTGATGGTACATATGAATTCTATATGTTTGACACAAGTGCATGGGGAACATCTAAGAATATTAATGAACTTAATGATGCAGATATATGTTATGGAAAGATGATAGTTACAGTTGGAAGCAACAGGGATGAATGTGAGTTTTATTTTGATCTTGACAAGGTTGCTCAGAAACTTGGCTGTGATGCAAGTGATTTCAAGCAGATTAGTGCACAGTTTGGAAGACTGGGACAGGAATGGATTAATACAGCAGGAGCTTCATCTGGTGCATGGCTTGGACTTTTCATATGTATAGCTGGAACATGTGGAGTAGTTGTATATAAGAAAAAGAAAGGCAGCATACAGGTATAAGCGGAATGAATCCTATTATAGTAATTGCAATTATAATAATATGGCTGTATATACTTTCTGTAACGAAGAGAGCAAAGCTTCATGCATGGAGCTTCATGTGGGGAAGTCTCGGACTGTTTGTAATTATGATGATGACGGTACAGCCATTGCTTACAATGCCTCTTGCAAGATGCGTTGCAGCAATGGCAGGTATTGTGGGAGATATAACAGGTGCATTTACAGCATACTTTAAATACGGAATTATATTTATACATACGGGTGCATCGTCAATGACACTGCTTATTGATTTTGAGTGTTCAGGAATCATTGAAATCATGGCGTTTCTGTCATTACTGATATTCTTTAATGTGTATAACTGGAGTGAGAAGCTTATGATAGGAATTGGAGGCTTCTGTTACATTATGTTATGCAATGTTTTAAGAATAGTAATGATATGTCTTGCGGTACATTTTTTAGGCATGAATGCATATTATGTGTTTCATACATTTATAGGAAGAATATTCTTCTATGTACTCAGTGTGTATCTGTATTTTTATGTATTTACAAAACCACAGATTGTTAAGATGAAAGTAGGAAACTTCTCATATGGTAAAAATAATTCTTAATTCATTTCTTTTCTGGGGCGGCTGGATAATTATACCATTTATTATGGAAATTGTTCCTGCGTTAGGAAGTGTTTTTCTTCTTATAAGAAGGAATCTGAGACATAAACTCCATAAAAAGGAACTTGAGGTTTATCCAGAGATTACGCTTATAATACCGGTATATAATTCGGCTGATACACTATATGGATGTATCAGATCTATTAATGACAGTACTTACCCGAATGACAGGATAAGAATTTTTCTGGTTAATAATAAAGGAAAAGATAACAGTTTTGATATATATGCACAGTGTCAGCAGGAATTTCCAGAACTCCTGATGCAGTGGATGAATTCTGAACAGGGAAAGTCAAGAGCACTTAATCTGGCACTTTATAACAGTGATGGAAAGTACATTATCAATCTGGATAGTGATGGAATGCTTGAGAAGAATGCACTTGTCAATATGATTACAAGATTTGAGAATGATACGGCTATTAACTGTATGACAGGCTCTATTCTTACGGTGCCTGAACAGATTAAGAAATATAAAGCGGGACCGTCAAGACTGCTCCGTGAACTTGAGTTTATGGAATATGCGCAGGCTTTTCTTGCGGGAAGAAGTTATGCGTCAGAGCTTAATTCCGTGTATACATTGTCAGGTGCATTTTCAGCGTTCAGAAAATCAGCAGTTCTGAAGTCATGGATGTATAACACAGATACTATCTGTGAGGATACACATATTACATTCCAGATGAGGTATCTTCAGAAAGAACGGGTTGAAGTGTGTGAGGATGCACTGTTTTTTGTTGATCCGATTGAAAATGTTAACAAACTATATACACAGAGACAGAGATGGCAGAGAGGAAGCCTTGAAGTATCCAAGATGTTTATGGACAAGTCTTTCAAGGTAAAGAACCTTTTTACTAATATAAGTGTCAAAACTCTTTTGTATGACCATACATTTGCATTTCCAAGACTTATATGGTATCTGGCACTTATATGCCTGATTGTTGCAGGGTATTCAGGGAAAACGGTTATTCTATCTACAGCAATAATATTTGGATTATATACGCTTATCGGATATCTGTATTTTATTGTTGTAGCATATTTCCTAAGAATTAATAAGGATATAAGAAGATATTATATGAGGCACTGGTGGTGCATACTGTTTCTGCCATTTTTTAATTTTGCTGTATTCTTTATAAGACTCGCAGGAATTATTAACAGTATTGAAACTGACAGCTCATGGAAAACAATGAATCTGTCAGAGGAATGCAGGGCATTTGCAGATGTGGTTAAAAATGATTTCAGTAAACCTGTTAATGTAATAAAGAAAGTAAGAAATGCACTTAATTATGATGTTGTAGAAGATAATAATAACAATAATCAGAGGGAAGAACATGGAAAAGAAGCTTAATAAGAAGCGTGTTAAGAAGAATAAAAAGCCAAAAAATGTGCTTGTTATCACAACTATTTATGTAATATGCTTCTCGGTTATTGCCGGAGTATTTGCATATACAAGGATTAATAAGTACGAAGAAGGAGTCCTTGAGGTGTGTGCAACACAGCAGGACGCTTATGTGCAGCTTGTTTTAGACCAGATTAATCTTAAAAGCAATCGTGATGATGAACAGATTATTAATGATATTCTTGGTACGATGAATTCATCTTCTAATAAATACTGGACATTTTCTAAGAATCAGTCAATCCTTTTTGTAAAAGATGTTCTTGAAACTAACAGGTATAAAGGTGTTACCACAGCTACATATTATGAGTCAGAGAGTGCCACGGAATTTCTTAATAATCTTCAGAATAACAGAGTTACTCATGATTTCATAGAAATTGATGGAAATAGTTATGTAGCATCAGGGGTTACATTTGAATATAAGAACCAGTCATATAAGTTGTGCCTGCTTACAGGCAGAAGTGCAATTATGGATAATAACAGTTATATGCAGATTAAGATCCAGATGGAGACTTATGTGGTGATTCTGCTTTTTGTGCTTATAATAACAGCGATGCTGCTTGCACATAAGCTAAGACGGATGCAGAAGACGATTATTGAATCTGACAAGACGATTGCAGAACTTAACAGTATGGTTTCTAAGATGAATAAGAAACTTTTAGAGAAGGATTTGCATGATACGCGCAATAATGTCTGGGATAATACGGCAATCATGCCTTTTCTTGATAAATTAGTGGCAAGAGATATTTATCCTGTAACATTTATGCATATTGCATGTGTTGATAATAAGGAACGAACAAAGTTTATAGCAAGAGCTAATTATATTCTTGATAAAAATGTTTTAAGATTCACATATGAAGATAATGATATTGTTCTTATATTTGTTGGAATGAACAGAAAGCATTCTAAGCAGAGCCTTCAGCTTTTAATGGAAAATTCAATGAAGATAATGTATGCAATTACTATTAAGAGCAAAGCGGATGCAGATAAGTTAAGAGTTAAGTATGAAATCAGATAGAATGGGCAGGTAATATAAGGGAGGCGGAATTATGGCAGTTAATATGTACAGGGAATACAGACTGAAATTTTACCTTAATATGAGACATTATATTATCATTAATGAGGTCAAAGGTGAAACTCACCCACATACATGGGAGTTTGCACTGGATATTAAGTTTTCAAGGAATTTATTTGTTGAATTTAATATATTTGAACAGGGAATTTCGCAGTTCCTTGAAAAGTACCAGAATAAGATTCTTAATGAGGCAGAGCCGTTTGATGCAATGATGCCGACACTTGAGAATGTTACTGATTATTTTGCGGAAGAATTTTTTAAGATTATATATAAGACAGGTGGCATGCTCACAAGAGTTGAGGCTAGTGAAACTCCTACAAGAAGCTATATTGTAAATATGGCGGAGCAGGAACGTAATTCAATATTGAATAAGAAAGCTGATGAAAAGATAATATCAGAGGTTATGGACGCAGTGCTGGATGATATTGTTAAGCAGTGATGTTGCTAAGACGGATTGGAGAAGAAGTTGAAAAAGAAAAATAAAGCAATTTACCTGCTGTTTCTTATGCCATTCGTGTATTTTGCAACAGCATGTTTTGTTATGTGGCTTGTAAAGACAAGTGGAATATATCCTTCTGGTTCGGATACTATGTATCATGTGTACAGAGGAGATTATGTATATAATGCGATTAAATCGGGCAACTTGTATCCTTTATATGATCCTGCATGGTATAACGGCGTGGAGATTTTAAGGTATTGGTCTCCATTTCCTGCTTATGTTATGGCTTTTTGTCAGTATCTTGCGGGTGGAAGCCAGTTTGGTGCATATCTTTTTTATATAGGAGGAGTGTGTTTTTTAGGCGCATGTGTATGGCCATTTATCGGAAGAGGCTTTAACAGACCTTATCTGGGAGCATTTATCGGACTCCTCTGGTTCTTTATGCCTAATAATCTGTGTGCAATATTTATAGAAGGAAATCTTGCCAGAAGTCTCAGTATGATATTTTTGCCGGTATTCATATATTCTGTATATAAATATTTATACAATCATAAATTAAGATACATACCGCTTATGGTATTTACATTTTTACTTATGGAATTGTGTCATCTTGGATATGCTGGAATGGTGGCTATAGCTGTGATTATATATGGAATTGTTTATATGATACAGAAGGGCAGAAAGAAGGCAGTACTTGATGTTGTAATATCAATGATTTTTGGATTTATGCTGCTTGGAATATGGCTGGTTGCGTCCTTAAGAGGTGGAATAACTTCACTTGATAATTCTGAAAATATGGCTAATTTCTTCCAGAATTTATGGATAACAATTAATCCTTTTGAAAGATTAACAAGAGGTTTTGAATATTTTTATTTCGGATTTGCAGCTTTGGTTGTTATTGTATTTGGCATTTTATTTGGATATAAGAAATCGAGAACAGGCTTTGTAACAGGATTCATTATACTGCTTATGACAACTAAATCAGCATATGCCGTTTTGAAGCACTTGCCAGGAAGCCAGTATTTATGGATGTTAAGATTCATATCCATTGCATTATGTATGATTCTTATGAGTTTTCTTATGTGGGACAGGCTAAAGAAGCCTCTGGTTTTGATGCTTTGTGTTTTACTGGCGGTAGATACTATACCATCTTTAAGCCTTATTGTTGGTGAACATAATGATATATCTGTTCAGGAAAGAATGGCAGCAAGACAGGACAGTACTCTTATTTCAAATGCTCAGACAGTCACTAAGCAGAGACTTGCCCTGATGGACGAGAGCATACTGGGGGCAACCGGTTCATGGCTGGTTTCTGATTATGGTAATCCGGTTGATGCTACATTTGGTGCAGGAAGAGAAGCTGCCAATACATCTACAAATATAGTTAATCTTAATAAAGCATTTGCACAAGGCGGTTTTCTGTATGTATTTGACAGATGTTTAGAACTTGGTGATGATTCAGTCCTTATAAAAAAAACATTTCTTAAACAATATAATAATTCTTTGGAAGACCTTGAAGCTGCCGCAAATGTGCTTGGATATAAGAGAGTGGAACAAAACAGTGATTATATTCTTTATCATATTGAAACACCTGACAGCTGGGGTGTTGTCAGCAGTTACAGAGCAGTTGCGATAGGTTCTGGGGCAGCAGCAATATCAATGCAGTTCCCTGCGGTTGAAACAGTAGATTCTGCTAATCTTAATGATTACACATATGAAGAACTGGCGGGATATAAAGAGGTGTTCCTGAATGGTTTTACATATGATGATAAAGAAACAGCAGAAGACCTTGTACTACGCCTAAGCAGAGCAGGTGTCAAGGTGATCATATATGCCGATGGCATACCACAGGATAAGCGTACCCACAGTCAGAATTTCCTTGGCGTAACATGCAGTTCGATAACATTTCACAATGGATATCCGGATATGGATACAAGAATTGGAACGATATATCCAGATATGTTTCCACAGGGACATACTACATGGAATACAGTGTATCTTGATGGACTTGATACTGTGTGGGGAACTTTTTATGATAACGGATTAAATCTCGATTTTTATGGGACTGTGAAGAACGACAATATTATAATGACTGGCCTTAATCTTACATATTTCTATAGTCTGACTGATGACGTATCTGTTGGACAGTTGCTTAGTAATATGAGTGGTATATCATCAGAGGAACTTCCAGACAGAAAGATAGTTCCTTTAAAGGTGGAATACGGAAATAATGAGATTACAATTACATCTAATAATGATAATGTTAATACAACACTTGCATATCACGATATATTCAGCTCTTCATTGGATATAACACATAGGAATAATCTTATGTATGTGAATAAGGGAACAACTGTTATTAAGATGAGATATCCCTATCTGTGGCAGGGGGCTTTAGTTAGTACTGCAGGAGTTGTGTTAATGGTTGTGTGGCTGATTGTTAAAAAAAGAAAAGAACATAATATTTAACACAAACGCACCGGGAGCATGTTAGAGATACATACTCCTGGTGCGATTCATTTATGCGCAATTAATTAAAATATTCTTACCGTATAAAAAGATATGCCGTATATCCCACATACATAAGAATACATGCAGCACCTTCCCATCTGCTCATTGTCTTCTTGGTATATGCGAAGAGAAATAATACAATTCCACTGGCAAGAAGTATGATACAGTCAATAAGTGATTCAGAAAGAACGTGAAGAGGCTGTATCGCAGCAGACATTCCTAAGATAAATAATATATTAAATATGTTAGAGCCGATTGCATTGCCAAGCGCAAGTCCGCTGTCACCTTTCCTTGTGGCAACTATAGAAGTTACGAGCTCGGGCAGGGAGGTTCCGATTGCGACTATTGTAAGACCTATGAAATTCTGGCTTACACCAAAGTTAGCAGCTATGATACAGGCTTTATCTACAACAAGATTACCACCGAATATTACAGCTATTAGACCACCAGCAATATAAAGCAGACTCTTAGGCAGAGGCATTATTTTACAATCCTCAGCTTCTTCCCTGTTTTTAAGTGCTGATATTATCATGCATGTGATGTAAGCTGCCATTCCGGCAAGGAGAATAATGCCTTCAATTCTTGAAAGTCTGCCATCAATAAACATAAAGCAAAGAATAGCAGTTATTATGATATTAACAGGCATATCACGCTTGAGAATGTCACGGTTAGTAGAAAATCCTGCGATAAATGCACAGATACCTACAACGACAAGACCATTAAAAATGTTAGAACCAACAACATTGCTGATTGCAATGTCATTACTGCCAGAGAGGGCAGCGTTAATACTAACAGATGCCTCTGGGGCACTGGTTCCCATTGCAACAATGGTAAGTCCTATGATAACGCTTGGTACTTTAAGGATTTTGGCAAGGGAAGAACTTCCCTCCACGAAGAAATCCGCGCCTTTTATTAATAGCACGAAACCGATGAGTAGTAACAAATATTCCATAATAAGCTCCTTTCTTGCGATAAAGGAATGGAATAATATAAAAAGAGACCTTTATCGCATCAAAAATGAATTGATAAAAGTCTCGTTAATTGTAATAATAACCGGCTGTTCAGCGTGATGACGATTACTATTGCACCAGATACGATGCTAACTACTCCCTCTTATTAACATTATACTAATATATATATATAAATGTGTCAATTAAATATTATAATTCAGATTATTTTTCACAGAGTGATATAAAATACTCATGAATTCTTGTGTCACCTGAAAGTTCAGGGTGAAATGCAAGACCAATCTGGTTATTATATTGAATAGCAACAATTCTGTCATCAACAGCTGCAAGAACATCAACATTATCATTAACTGATGAAATGTATGGTGCACGGATAAATGTCATTGGAAATTCATCAAAGCCCTTCATAGCAGCAGTTCTTACAAAGCTTCCTAACTGTCTTCCATATGCATTTCTTTTTACAGTGACAGGCAGAGTTCCAATATGTATACTGTTGTCATTGTCAATGTGTCCGGCTAAAAGAATCAGACCGGCACAGGTTGCAAGTGTTGGAAGGCCATCTGCTATTGCAGACTTAATTGTATCAAGCATATCCAGCTTTCTTAGAAGCTGTCCCTGAACAGTGCTTTCACCGCCCGGAAGGATAATTCCGTCAATACCTTCAAGGTCTTTTTTTTGACGTATTTCAACTACTTCATGTCCGATTTTTTCAATGATATGTTCATGTTCAATGAATGCTCCCTGTACAGCAAGTACGCCTATTTTCATATTATCTGCCTCTTTCTTCCATGATTATCTGGATTTCACCAGGATTAATACCAACCATGGCTTCGCCCAAATCTTCTGATAATTTAGCAATAAGTGCAGCATCTGTGTAATTAGTTACAGCCTGAACGATAGCAGAAGCTCTTTTTGCAGGATTTCCAGACTTGAATATACCGGAACCTACAAATACACCTTCAGCACCTAACTGCATCATAAGTGCAGCATCTGCAGGAGTAGCAACACCGCCGGCAGCAAAGTTTACTACAGGAAGCTTTCCATTATCATGTACATAGAGAACCAGGTTATATGGAACCTGTAACTGTTTTGCTTCCTCGAAAAGCTCGTCATTTCGCATAGATGTTATCTTTCTGATTTCAGAATTCATCTTTCTCATGTGGCGTACAGCCTGAACAACATCCCCAGTACCAGGTTCGCCCTTTGTTCTTATCATGGAAGCACCCTCATTGATTCTTCTTAATGCTTCTCCTAAATCTCTTGCACCACATACGAAAGGTACTTTGAACTGGGTTTTATCAATATGATATATATCATCAGCAGGAGATAATACTTCGGATTCATCAATATAGTCGATCTCAACTGCCTGTAGAATCTGTGCTTCAACAAAATGACCGATACGGCATTTTGCCATAACAGGAATACTTACAGCATCCTGAATACCTTTTATCATCTTAGGGTCGCTCATACGCGAAACGCCACCGGCAGCCCTGATATCAGCAGGGATTCTCTCAAGTGCCATAACAGCACACGCGCCAGCGGCCTCTGCAATCTTAGCCTGCTCGGGAGTAGTAACATCCATGATTACGCCGCCCTTTAACATCTGTGCAAGACCTTTGTTTAATTCATATTGTGAATTTGTTGTCATAACTGACCTCCTTGAAAATGAATTTTATGAATTGATTTTCACATATAATATTGCACAACTGGTCATAAAGGAATATCCAATTTAATAAAAATGTCACATGCCAGTATAAGGTCAGAATAGATCGGGAATATGGTCAGATGAAAACTGATTATAAAAAAATTGTCGAATTATGTCGAACGAAAACTGTCAGTCTGATTAGTAATCAGCAGCTTTTTGTATTATAATAGAACATATTTTAAAAATATGTAGGAGAGGGAAAGTAAGTGCGTAGGATTAAAAGCTTTTTGATTATAATATGTCTGCTAAGCATATATACAGCTTTTTTATATGGGTGTGGGAAAAAAGAAAGGTCAGACAGCCACAATAATGAGGCTGGATTGCCGGAAATAGTCATAGGAAGTGACAACTATCCGCCATATAATTATGTCGATACAGATGGCAATGCTACCGGAATTGATGTTGAGCTTGCTACGGAAGCATTTAAAAGAATGGGCTATAAGGCCAGATTCATATATATTGACTGGGAGGATAAGAAGAATCTTCTTGCTGACAGAACAATTGATTGTGCATGGGGAAGCTTTAGCATGGATGGCAGGGAGAATGAATACAGATGGGCAGGACCTTATATGATCAGCCGTCAGGTTGTTGCTGTGAATATGGAAAGTGATATATATTCTCTTGAGGATCTGGAAGGAAAGACGATTGCAGTACAGACTACAACAAGACCTGAGAAGATATTTCTTAGCAAGACTGATGAGCGTATCCCGGCTATAAGGTCATTAATAGCTTTGCAGAAAAGAGAACTTATATATCCTTTTTTAAGCAAAGGCTATGCAGATGCTCTGGCAGCTCATGAAACTGCAATATGCCAGTACATGGAAGATTATAATATTAAGTTCAGGATTCTTGACGAACCATTAGAGACAGTAGGACTGGGAGTAGCATTTGACAAAAATGATGACCGTGGGATAGAGAAGCAGCTTACAGAAATTCTTAACCAGATGAGGAATGATGGTACAGAGAAGAAGATAATCAGCAGATATATTTCTGATGCTGATAAATATCTGGAGGTGGACAGTTATGGGAAATAATACCATTACCAGAAAGAAAAGAAAAAGAATATGGCCGATTGAGATTATAGCAGGTCTGTTTATAATGATGATTGTGTTTTTTATTGCTGTAAATGTTGATATAAAAACTACACAGGAAACACTTTCAGATACTGCGCATTATATCAATGAACAGTGCAACAGCTTTACAAGACATAATCTTGCGTCAGAAACCAAGAGCCTGCTCAGGGTAATTGAAAGTGCGCAGCAGATAAAACATAATATCATATATGAACGCAGCCTTTCAGATAAAGATATATTTACAGAAGAATTTATCAAAAAGAATATGCAGGAATGTTATCTGACGGCAGTTATAATCATGGATTCAAAAGGTAATCTTATAGCACAGGAATATACAGATGAATATGGTGCAGATGAGCTTAACGAATATCTTGACAGTACTTCACTTATTGATGTTGTTGATAATACTGAAAAAACATACGCAATAAGAATTGACTGTGAAGATGGTTCATATGTTGACCTTGCAGCATGTGGTATGGCGGATTCAAGTGGGATAGTTGTTGTTTATTACCACACACCGGCAGAGTATGTTAATAATTACAATCTTTCATTTACACATATATTATCAGGTTATGATGACAGGGAAGATGGAAAGATTGTTGTTACAAAGGGAAATCAGATAATAGCTTCTAATGATGACAGTATGGTTGGTGAAGATGTTGACAAATATAATGTAATTAAGAAGATAAAGGAGACCGGTGCAAGTGGAAAAATAGTACATGCTGATAGTAACAGAAGGTGGGGCTCGCATAATTATGGTCTTATGGAACGTGGCAGAGATTATTATGTATATGTTTATATGCCGGAAAGAAATGTTTTTAAGACAACACCAAGAAATATGCAGTATACATTTGTTGCCTATATGTTTGCTGTACTTGTGCTTAATATGATGCGCTGGAAAACGGTTCAGGGATATGAGCGTGAACAGTATGAAATGCAGCAGCAGTATGCAAAGACACTGCAGGAAAAAAATGAACAGCTGCAGGAGGCAGTACGCCGAGAGGAAAAGGCTAATGCTGCCAAGACTGATTTCTTATCAAGAATGACACATGATATAAGGACGCCTCTTAATGGCATAATTGGTCTGTTAAGAATTGATGAGAGTCATAAAGAAGATACAGATATGATAAATACTAACAGAAAGAAGATGTCAATAGCTGCTAATCATCTTTTATCACTTATTAATGACATTCTCCAGATGAGTAAGTTAGAGGATGGCCAGATTGAGCTTTCAAGAGAGATTGTGGATCTTAACAAGCTTGCAAAGGATATTATTACTATAGTTGAACAGCGTGCCTCAGATGCAGGCGTTAATATTAAGTATGACAAGGTGGCAGGAAAAGTTATGTATCCATATGTATACGGAAGTCCTCTGCATTTACGCCAGTTATTTTTAAATATATATGGTAACTGCATTAAATATAATAAAGCTGGAGGAAAGGTTTCAACATATTTTAAATGTATTGGAACACAGGATGGAATTGTTACATATGAATGGACTGTTACTGATACAGGAATTGGCATGAGTGAAGAATTTCTTGATCATATATTTGAACCATTTGTACAGGAAAAGACTGATGCCAGAAGTGTTTATCAGGGAACAGGACTTGGGATGGCTATTGTTAAGAGCCTGGTTGACAAAATGAATGGAACAATTAGTGTCACAAGCAAGGAAGGGGAAGGCTCAACATTTGTAATCAGAATTCCTTTCGAGATTGCAAGCAAAGTTGAAGAAACGAAGGTCGATAAGGAAAAGAGCAGTAATGATATTTCGGGAATTAAGATTCTGTTAGCAGAGGATAATGAACTTAATGCTGAGATTGCACAGACTCTTCTGGTGGATGAAGGCGCTAATGTTACTGTTGTAAGTGATGGTGAGCAGGCTGTCAGGGAATTTACAAGGTGTGCACCACATACATATGATGTGATTCTTATGGATATTATGATGCCAAAGCTTGACGGAATTGCCGCAACAAAAGCTATAAGAGCTATGGAAAGACCTGATGCTGTGGAGATTCCGATAATTGCAATGACAGCCAATGCATTTGAGGAGGATGCCAGAAAATGTGTTGAAGCCGGAATGAATGCTCATCTGTCAAAACCTTTACAGATGGATGTTGTAGTTGGTACAATTGCACAGTATTATAAAAGATGATTATGCAGGATAAAGGAGTCTCTGCATAATACAATAACTGATAAAAGGGGATAGCTATGATATGTAGTAATTGTGGAGCAGATATAGGAGATAACGAGACTGCATGCCCATATTGTGGTGCTATGCAGTATGAGAATTCTGAACAGAAGTACATGAAAGACCTGTACAATCTGAATGAAGGAATGGAGAAGCTGGATAAGAATACCAGAAAATACATCATAAAAAGTACAATGAAAAGTGTAGGTATAGTATGTGCGGCAATAGCGGCAGCAGTTCTTGCCGGAAGTATGTTTGGATATGGTTCATATAAGAGTATGTATAATTCTTCACACAACAGGAAAGAGATACACCAGTCATTAGATTGGTACAATAATAATATAGGTGAACTTAATTCATTATATGAAAAGCGGGACTATGCAGGCATTTCAGAACTGACAGATAGTTATAAGGGCAGTTCAAGTGTTTTGGAAAAGTGGAGTCATTACAATTTTTTTAACATTTATGATTATTATTATAAAAGGGTGGCAGACATCTACATTATGGTTAATAAAGGCGAAAAACTGAGTGATTATCAGTTTGGAACAGGCTTTGAAGAGTCACTTGACATGATATATTTCATTAATAATAAAAACGGATATAATTACCGTAGGTATGAGGGCTGTACGGCAGAAGAAAAAGAAACTGTGGACGGCTGGGTTGCAGAAGCACAGAATTATCTTAAGAATGTTGCAAAGGCGACGGACAAAGAAATTAATGATATGCTTAATGAATTGTATCAGAATGGCTATTATGATTACAAGCTTGGAAAGAGCTACGAAGAGTCATTTTATAAAAAATATAATGAGGGAGGGAACAACTGATGAAATGTAATAATTGCGGTGCACCTATACAGATGAATCAGAAGTTCTGTCCTAATTGCGGATCACCAAATGTGGAATTTAAGAAGCATATTGATGATATGGAACAATATAATAAAAAGTTTAACAGCACACGTTCCAAAGTAATTGGTAACAGCAAATGGTTTGTGAATTATATTGCACCAATAACAGCTCTTGTTATAACAATGACTGCACTTACACTGGCTATTATTGGTAAAAATTCAATGATTGGATATGATATTGCAAAAAAAAATCAGCAGAAATATTATTCATCCCATAGTGATGAAATCCAGACAAAACTAAAGCTTCTGTTAGAAGCAGGAGACTATGCAACTCTGTACAGTATGGATTATGTGGGAGATTGTTCAATAAAGGATAATGATGATAAATATGCATGGAATGATTTTTACAATGTCGCAGGTGATTATGTGTATATAAGAAAAGGTATAATAAGTATGATGGAAAGGAATAATTCATCATATTATGGCGACGAATATATGAATACGATTTCAAGGGCTGTTGCTGATATGGAAGATATTGTCAGCAGACGTTTAAATTTATCATATCATAGTGTATCGAAAGAAAGTATTAAGTATATAAATGATATATATGAAAAATCACATGAACTGTTAAAGGCATACTGCAATCTGACAGATGAGGACATAGCCGGACTTCCTGATATGTCACAGGCAGATATACTTACACTCATTACAAGGAGGAGCTTTGAATGAGAAAAAAGAAGAAATTTAATATATCACTTCTGGCTTATGTACTGTGTGCAATTATGATTATTATTATAATCCCATGTGTTTCAGATATATCAGGTGATGTATTCAGGAGTAAAGGAAGAATGTCGGGCTATGAAGAAGACAGTCTTTATAATGATTTTATAGAAAATAATTATGAAGGGCTTCTTGAAAAGACAGAATATAACACAGGCATAGGCAAAGATATTGATAAAGATACGCAGGACTACTATACATTTGCCATTGCATATAAAAAAGCTGTTGATTACAGGGTGTATGTGAATAATGGAGAAAATGAGAAAGCAGAACAGGTGGTTAAAGATATAGATAATGCACAGTTTAATAATGTGCTGTTTAAGGAAGCACTTGAAAATGTAAAAAATATATATATTAGTAACGGACTGTCACAATAATGTGTTAATGTAATTGACTTTAAAAGAAAGATAACGAAGATAAACAGAGGATGATGAAGATGAGTAACACAGGAAGGAATAATATCATGACCGACAGGGTGTCATATTATTTTAAATCCCAGTGGAATATACTTCTGATAATAACGATATCTGGTCTTATATACAATCTCGGACTTCTTGCAGGTCCGTGGTTTGAAGGAAGAATGACAGGCTGTCTTGTTAATATACTTGGTGGAAAATCAACATTTACAGATATGCTTATTCTTGTGTTATGTTATGTAATTGCAATTGTAGTAGTGCAGATATCAAGGTATATCAAGAGATTTTATGTAAGAAGATTTGCTAATAATGTTAATAAGAACATGAAAGAGATTCTGTATAACAGCCTTGTACATAAGAGCAGGCCACAGTTACAGGAAGAGGGAGCAGGAGATATTCTTACCAAAGCTATCCTTGATGTTGATGACTGCGCTGAAGGAATGAGAAAGTTCACAACTGAGATATTTGATACGGGTGTTGCACTGACAGCATATGCAGGAATGCTTCTTTTCTATGACTGGAGACTTGGGCTTATATGTATGATATTCCCGCCTATATCTTATATCATTGCAGAGAAGATGAAGGCTGTTGTACAAAAGACAGGTGCAGAATATAAGGTGCAGTCAGGGAGACTTAGTGCGGCAACGCTTGACAGAGCAGAAAATGCGGTTACATACCGTGTGTATGGCTGCGGGCAGGAACGAAAACAGGCTTACGAAGATAATCTTACTGCCTATGAAAAGTCGGCAGTAAGGGCTAATATATGGGGGACAGCATTTCCGCCGATATACAAGGTTATAGCACTTACCGGGGTTATATTTATATTATATTTCGGAAGCAGGAATGTTCTGGGAACAGGCTGGAAAAACTGGGATATTGCTATTTTAGCTACATATGTATCATGCTTTGCAAAGCTTTCTAAGAAGTCCTCACATGCAGCAAAGCTGTTTAATGCAGTACATAAGGCACAGGTGTCATGGAAGAGAATCAAACCATTTATGAAGCATGAGAATTATGAAGATGCGGATAACGGTGTAAAGTGTGACTCGCTTGAAGTAAAAGGACTTGCATTTGCTTATCCGGGAGGTTCTGATATATTCGAAGATGTAACATTTGAAGCAGAAAAAGGCAGCATCATTGGTGTTACAGGTTCTGTTGCATGTGGTAAATCAACTCTTGGAAAGGTGTTTTTATGCGAATATCCATATAAAGGAAGCATTAAGATTTCAGGCAATGAACTTTCAGAACTTGATGATTCGAAAAAGGCAGGGCTTGCAGCATATCTGGGACATGATCCGGAACTGTTTAATGATACAATTAGGAATAATATTCTGATGGGTGATGACGAGGATGTGGCTAAGCTTCTTAAGGCAGTGTGCTTTGACGAAGAAGTAAATGAGATGGAAAACGGACAGGACACTTATGTTGGGAATACAGGTGTGAGACTGTCAGGAGGACAGGCACAGAGGCTTGCACTGGCAAGAACGCTCTGCCATAAGAAACCATTGCTTATATTAGATGACCCATTTTCAGCTCTTGATAAAGAAACAGAAAGAAAGGTATTTGCTAATGTTAAAGAATACACTAAGAATTGTATTGTGATTCTTATTTCACACAGATTATATCTGTTCCCACAGATGGATAAGGTTATATGGATGGAGAATGGAAAAGCCGTAGTCGGTACACATGATGAGATTATGAATAAATGCCCACAGTATGCGGCTCTTTATAACGAACAGAGGGGAGGAGCATCTGATGATAAATAAAAGTGTTGGCAGAGTTATATTAAACACAATAAAAGAAAAGTGGCTGCTTACAGCAGGAATTGTAATTACTGTTGCTGGTGCAATTGTGACAGCATTGTTTCCGCCACTTATTCTGGCAGGGATTATTGATACAGTTACATCAGGTACAATGCCGGCATTTTATATGATTATTATGTATTTCGGATTTCTTCTTATAACAGGTCTTATGGAGAGTGCAAGAGAGACTTTTCTTACAGTATTCGGACAGAAGATTACACATTCATTAAGAAGTGCGTTGATGGATAAGTACAGCTGTCTTACAACAAGTGGTCTTACAAGTCAGGAACCGGGAACTGTTGTTTCAAGATTCGTTGGTGATGCTGATACAGTTGAGAATTTGTTTACATCAGGAATTATCAGTATGTTTGCTGATGCCTGTAAGATAATAAGTATAGTTGCTGTTATATGGTTTAAGAATAAGGGACTTGCCATTGTGCTTCTTGTTATTCTTCCATTCCTGTTCGTATTCACAAGAATTATTCAGAAAAATATGCTGGCAGCACAGATTGAGAACAGAAGAGCTGTAGGAAGAGCATCAGGACATGTGCCGGAAACTCTTCACAACATAAGAACAATACATACACTTGGCAAGGAAAATTATATGGCAGAAAGATACGATGAATATATATGTGAAAGTTACGCAGCAGTTGAGAAAACTAATTTCTATGATGCAGTATATTCACCTGTAATTCTTACTCTCAATGCAATTGTTGTTGCTGTGGTAATGCTTTTTTCAGCATCAGGTAACCAGTCAGTGCTTACATTTTTTGGCATGTCAGCAGGTACAGCAGTTGCGGTAATTAATTATATTTCACAGATATTTGCTCCTGTTGAGAGTCTTGGTATGGAGATTCAGACTATACAGTCAGCAATAGCCGGGGTACACAGAATTAATGAATTTTTCGAGATGGATGAATTCTTAATTAGAAAGGATTCATCTATCACAGAGAATACTGCCATGGAAGCTGACAGTGATGTGCTTGTTGATTTTAATAATGTAACATTCGCTTATGATGATAAAAATGTTGTTGAGAACTTAAGCTTTAGTATTAAAAAAGGCGAGCAGGTTACTCTGTCGGGAAGAACAGGTGCAGGAAAGAGTACAATATTTAAGCTCCTTCTAGGACTTTACGAGCCGGACAATGGAAGCGTATTGATTGCAGGTCAGAAGGTTACAGCTATTCCGGATAGTGGAAAGAGAAAGATATACGGATATGTTGAGCAGACTTTTCATATGGTTCCTGGAACTGTCAAAGACCAGATAACACTGTATGATGTATCAATTACTGATGAAGATGTAATTGAAGCAGCTAAGGCAGCAGGTATTCATGATGCAATTATGGAACTTGACAATGGATATGATACTATATGCAAGCCGGAAGATTTCTCACAGGGACAGTGGCAGTTATTATCAATTGCAAGGGCTGCAGCAGCAAAGCCTGAACTGCTTATGCTGGATGAGATAACAGCTAATCTTGATGCTGATACTGAGAAAAATGTGCTTGATGCATTAAACAGGGTAAGCAGGAACAGGACGGTTATATCAATATCTCACAGAGCTAATGCACAAATGGGAAGAATTATAGAAATAGCTTAATTTTTCTAATGTTTCTACTGGCTTATTATGCATTAAAGAAGTATAATACCCATACAATATTATGTTCAAATGAGAAAGTTGGTATGTTTTATGAATAATAGATGGGTTAAATATTTAATGGCAGGTTCTGTTACAGTTCTTATGGTGCTGGTGATAATATTTATCATCAGGTCTGTTAAGGAGAACAGTCTTGTGGTGTCATGCCCTGATACTTTAGTTGTTGAGTATGGAAGTACTAATGATGAAGCGGATATTAATGAAACTATTAAGAAGAATGTGCTTGGAAAGAAAGATAATAAGACAGATATAGAGATTGAGGGAAATGTTGATGTCACAAAGCTTGGAAAGTATGACATTAAGATTGTTGCGTCAAGAAAGAAGAAACATATTTCTAGAAAAGTAGCAGTAAAAGTTGTGGATACTCAGGCACCTGTTATTAGTCTTTCAGGAGATACAGAGATTACCATAGAAGCCGGAAGTAATTATGAAGAAGCAGGATTTTCTGCAGTTGATAATTATGATGGTGATATTACAGATAAAGTGGAGACTTCTGCGGAGGTTGATACATATACAAAAGGTGATACTACAATTGTATATTCAGTTAAAGATTCTTCTGGTAATGAAGCATTTACAGAACGTGTTATACATGTAGAAGATACTACAGCTCCACAGATATCACTTACCGGCGGTGAGGTGTATTATATCAGGATGGGAGATACATATAATGAACCGGGGTATACAGCTGTGGATATATGTGATGGAGATGTAACTGATAAGGTATCAGTATCTGGGAATGTTGATACAGCTAATGCAGGAAAATATACAGTAACATACAATGTATCTGATAATTGTGGTAATGAATCTGAAGTGCAAAGAACTGTGAAGGTAGTTGCACCAATGTCAGATGATGCAGTTAATCCGGGTGATAAGGTTGTTTATCTGACTTTTGATGATGGTCCCGGACCATATACAGAAAAGCTGCTTGATATTCTTGACAGATATAATGTTAAGGCAACATTTTTTGTTACTAATGGAAAACCGGATTATCAGAATCTTATTGCACAAGAAGCACAGCGGGGGCATACTGTTGCAATACATTCAGCATCACATGATTATGCAAAGATATATCAGAGTGTAGATGCATATTTTGCAGATTTTGACGAGATGAATAGTATTATAACTGCACAGACTGGAAAAGCAGCAGATCTTGTAAGATTTCCAGGTGGTTCTAGTAACACAATAAGTAAGAAATACTGCTATGGCATAATGAGCCAGCTTGTATGTGCTGTTGAGGAACGTGGATTCAGATATTGTGACTGGAATGTTTCTAGTGGAGATGCAGGTGGAACAACAAGCACATCACAGGTTGTGGCTAATGTTATAGCGGGGATTAAAGGTAATAATGTATCAGTAGTTTTGCAGCATGATATAAAGAATTTCAGTGTTGATGCGGTTGAGCAGATAATACAGTGGGGGTTATCGGAAGGATACACATTTTTACCTATAATATCAACCACACCAATGTCACATCATGGCGTTAACAATTGATTTTAAAGTAACTTGAACTATATATATTAATAACTTGTGGATTTGCTATTGGTATTGTGATATAATTTTATTATATTGGAAGTACGGATGTATATGAGGAGTGGAATCGTTATGGGAGGCTGTTATCTTGGAATGGCAGGGCATGATGTGTTTAACAATAAAGTGCGGGAGATTGTGAACACTAATGAACACAGGGTTGTTCTATTAGCTCTGGATATAAGTAATTTTAAGTATATTAATGATTTTTACGGCATGGATGAAGGCGACAAGGTTATGCAGGATATTGCAGACTTTTATTTTATTAATGAACCATTGTGCCTTGCTTCACACGGAATCGGGTTTGACCAGTTCAGGGGTGCCTATAAAGTTGATAATATGACGGATGAAGATGTAGTAGAATATATTGCAAGAAAGAATCGCATTTTCGAGAAAGAATTGTCAGAAAGATATCCTCTGGTGTATCAGCATGTTTATGTTGGATTATATTTTTATGATGATCCATCACTTGATGTACGTATGGCGGTTGACCGTGCTAATCTTGCAAAGAAGTCAACAAAAGGAAGATTTGACATTCCATGTTGTGTATATTCAGCGGATAATTGCAATGAATATCTTGAACATATGGATATGTCTAATGAATTTGTGAGAGCGTGCGAGGAAGAAAGAATAGAAATTTTCCTTCAGCCTAAGATATCCGTATCGCATAATTGTGTTGCAGGTGCAGAGGCACTTGTAAGAATGAAGACAAGAGCAGGCGAGCTTATTTCACCAGCCAGATTTGTTCCAGTGCTTGAACATACAGGGATGATAGGAAAGCTTGATGACATTATGCTTGATAAAACCTTTGCTTTCCAGAGACAATGCATTGATAAGGGAATTAAGCCTGTTCCTGTCTCGGTTAATATATCAAGGCAGAGATTTACAAGTGAAGATTTGTTAAAATATATGCTTCGGCTGCAGGATAAGTATCAGATTGATTCATCACTTATTGAACTTGAGATACTTGAAACAATATTTATTGATGCACTGGATGCTATGATTGATGTTATTAATGCATTAAGGGCAAAGGGATTTAAGATTAATGTTGATGATTTTGGCTCGGGATATTCATCACTTAACCAGATTGCCAATATTCCTGCTGATATTATTAAGTTTGACAGAGTATTTGCGAGCAGGTCATTAAAGAGTGATAAAGGAAGACAGGTTATAAAGTCACTGATTGAGATGCTTAAGATGGTAGAATATGAACTTGTATTTGAGGGCGTTGAGACTAAAGAGGAACTCGATACAGTTGTTTCTTATGGTTGTGATGTTATACAGGGATTTTATTTTGACAGACCACTTCCTGCTAATGAATTTGTTAATAAATATTATACTGGCAGCAGGGAGATTACTAATGGGACATAGTACGGACATTAATGAGAATGAACATTTGCAATATATTTTTAATGACTATAAGAGTGGTATAGAACATGGGATTCTTGTTGCTAACCTTACATATGAGCTTGCTAAGAGACTTAAGCTTGATGAACGGGAATGTTATGAACTCAAGATTGCCGGAATGATGCATGATATTGGAAAACTTAAATTATCAGAATACTTATATGGCAGAAATTCGGGCGAATTATCAGTCGAAGAGATGAAATATATGAGAATGCACTCTAAAATCAGCTTTGATGTATTGAAAAATTATGATTATTCAGATAATATAATGAAAGTTGTTCTCTATCACCATGAGTGCTACGATGGAAGTGGTTATCCTGATAATCTTAAGGGGACAGATATTCCATTGGGTGCAAGAATTCTTAAGGTGACAGATGAATTTGCTGCGCTGATATCTGAACGGCCGTATAGGAAAGCATTTGACATTGATACGGCTGTGAATATTCTTATTGAAGAGATTAAGAATCTTGATATGAGAGTATTTATTGAGTTTCAGCGAATGATTCACGAGGAAGAAACATTTGAGATAATAAGAAATAGTAAGGTAGACTTAGAAAATCTTAGTCTTGAAGATATTCTATCCTTCGCAGATTAGTATTTAATTACAGGAAAGAGGTAAAGTAAGATGGCAGAGTCAATGGTTGGCTTAAAGAGATCGCACAGATGTACGGAGGTTTCATCAGCTGATATTGGTAAGAAGGTTACTGTAATGGGTTGGGTTGCCAAGAGAAGAAATCTTGGTTCACTTATTTTTGTTGATTTAAGAGACAGAAGTGGAATTCTCCAGATTCTTTTTGATGAAAATATAATTGGTAAGGAAGGCTTCGACAAGGCATATACACTTCGTAATGAATTCGTAATCGCTGTTGAGGGTGAAGTTATTAAGAGAAGCGGTGCCGTTAATGAGAATTTAAAGACAGGTGACATTGAGATTGCTGCAAAGACTTTAAGAATTCTTTCAGAGTCAGAGACACCTCCATTCCCAATAGAAGAAAATATCCAGACCAAGGAAGATATTAGACTTAAATACAGATGTCTTGATCTTAGAAGACCGGATATCCAGTCTAATATTATTATGAGAAGCAAGGTTGCAACTCTTACAAGAGCATTTCTTGCAAAGGAAGGTTTCTTAGAGATTGAAACACCTATGCTTACTAAGTCTACACCAGAGGGAGCAAGAGATTACCTTGTACCAAGTCGTATTCATCCGGGTAAGTTCTATGCACTTCCACAGTCACCACAGCTCTTTAAACAGATGCTTATGTGTTCTGGATATGACAGATATATGCAGATTGCAAGATGTTTCAGAGATGAGGATTTAAGAGCAGACAGACAGCCTGAATTCACACAGATTGATATGGAATTATCATTCGTAGATGTTGATGATGTAATTGATGTTAATGAAAGACTTCTTGCATATCTTTTTAAAGAAGTTCTTGATGTTGATGTAAAGCTTCCAATCCAGAGAATGACATGGCAGGAAGCTATGGACAGATTTGGTTCTGATAAGCCGGATTTAAGATTCGGTATGGAATTACAGAATGTATCAGATATCGTTAAGGACTGCGGATTCGGAGTATTTACAGGAGCACTTGAGAATGGCGGTTCTGTAAGAGGAATCAATGCAAAGGGACAGGGAAGCATGCCTCGTAAGAAGATTGATGCACTTGTTGATTTTGCTAAGGGATATGGTGCAAAAGGTCTTGCTTATATTGCAATTCACGAAGATGGTTCATATAAGTCATCATTCGCAAAGTTTATGACAGAGGATCAGATGAATGCCCTTGTTAAGGCTATGGATGGTGAAGCCGGGGATCTTCTTTTATTCGCTGCTGACAGAAATAAGATTGTATGGAATGTACTAGGTGCTTTAAGAGTAGAACTTGCTGATCAGATGGGACTTCTTGATAAGTCTGATTATAAGTTCTTATGGGTAACAGAGTTTCCACAGTTTGAATGGTCAGATGAAGAAGAAAGATTTGTTGCAATGCATCATCCATTCACAATGCCTATGGATGAAGATCTTGATATGCTTGAAACTAATCCTGGTGCAGTTCGTGCAAAGGCTTATGATATTGTTCTTAACGGAACAGAAATCGGTGGTGGTTCAGTAAGAATCCATCAGGCTGATGTTCAGAGCAGAATGTTCAAGGCACTTGGACTTACAGATGAAGTTGCTAATGAAAAGTTCGGATTCCTGCTTGATGCATTCAAGTATGGTGTTCCTCCACATGCAGGACTTGCTTATGGTCTTGACAGACTTGTAATGCTTATGGCTAAGAGAGATTCAATCAGAGATGTTATTGCTTTCCCTAAGGTAAAGGATGCATCCTGTCTCCTTACTAATGCACCTGATGTAGTAGACGCTAAGCAGCTTGATGAGCTTTCAATTAAGATTGAAGAAGAGAAAACTGAAGAGTAATATATAATAAAAGCCCTGCACTCATATGAAAGTGCGGGGCTTTTATTTATGATATTTATAAAAATGTTATTTAATAGTAATCTGTTCAACAGATGTATCAGCACCGCTTGTACTTACTCTGTAAAGGACCCCCTGATCTTCATAATACTGGAAAAATGTGTATTTTGATGTGCAGTGAATGTTGGTAATATTGCCTATAGCAATAGTTTCAATCTGCGTTCCATCAACATTCATCCTGTAAAGTCCGGTCATTCCATCTGTGCTTTCCACCTGAAAAAATATTTTGTTGCCATAAACATTATAATTAACGACTTTGTTTCCTTTTTCTCCATATAATAATTCAAGAGTTTTGTTAGATGTATTAAGTCTTACAAGTGAATAGTTCTTGCTTAAGTCAATGTAATATGCATAGCCGTTCTCAACATCTGCAAGATATGAATTGCAATCATATAACACAGAGGTCTTATCAGTTTTGGTATCGTAACTTAATATGTTATGTTTTCCGGCAGGATCAGAAAAATATATTGTTCCGTTATGGACGCACGCAGGTGAGTAAGGTGTGTCAGAAATTTTGGTATCTTTCTTTCCTGCAATGTCTACTTTATGAAAAGCCAGAGGTGTTGTGTCACTATAATGCTGGTAGTATAACGAGTTACCGGATAAGGCTATTGTTCCGGAAAGACTGTCGTATAATGCTTTCAGTGACTCACCGTTTAAGTCACAGCGGTAAACACCGAATAGCTGTCCCCTGAATATTGTTCCGATGGTTTCCTGCTTGAAATTATTCTTGACATAATATATGTAACTGCCACAGACATTGATTGATGCAACACTGTCATCATTTAATTTCATGGCATTAGTGCAGTCTGAATTCATTACATATAATTTGTTGTAATCGTATGGATTGGCAAAATATATTTTGTCATTGTATTCGCAGAACAAGCCTCCGTTATTGAGGTTACCTGCTGAATTGCCGATAGCATTATCGCTGTTGTATACGATGCGGCTGCTTCGGATAGATAAAAATATTGATACTGCGAGTAATAATCCTATTATGGTTATTACACTTATTGTGATGGCTTTTTTCATATGTTATCACTACTCCCTTATGAACATTATTTAAGAACATTTTCTTAAGTATAACATAAAGTACATTTATTGCATATCATTAAAAATGTGATACAATAAGAACAATACATCGCTTTAAAGAGGAGAAGTATATGTTAGATCTTAATGAAATACGAAATAATATTGATAAAATCGACAGTCAGCTTGTTGAACTGTTTGAAGAGAGAATGAAACTGACAACTGAGGTTGCAGAATATAAGATTGAGACAGGAAAGAAGGTTCTTGATCCGGCACGCGAGAAAGCTAAGTTGGAATCAGTTAAGAAGCTTGTCAGGAATCCCGATAATGTTCATGCTATTGATGACCTATTTGCACAGATTATGGCTAACTCGAGAAAGAATCAATATATGCTTCTTGAAAAGATGGGGCAGACTTTAAGAGAACCATATGAGGCAATTGATGAGATTAATAAAAAGAACTGTAAGGTTGTATATCAGGGGGTGCCGGGCGCATATTCATACGCTGCCATGATTAATTTCTTTGGTAAGGATGTTGATAATTTCAATGTTCCTACATGGAGAGAGTGCATGGAGGCAGTTAAGCTTGGAAAGGCAGATTATGCGGTACTTCCTATAGAGAATTCCAATGCCGGAATTGTTGCTGATGTGTATGATCTGTTACAGGAATATAATAATTACATAATAGCAGAAACTTATGTTAAGATTGAACATTTGTTGCTAGGACTTCCGGGAACTGACCTTGAAAATGTAACTGCTGTATATTCACATCCACAGGGACTTATGCAGTGTGACAGATTCTTAGATACTCACAAGAGCTGGCAGAGAATCAGTCAGGCTAATACAGCACTTGCAGCAAAGATGATTTTTCAGGAGCATAATAAGACTCATGTTGCCATTGCGAGTAAGGAAGCAGCAGAGCTTTATGGTCTTGATATCTTAAAGTCTGGAATTACAGACCAGGAAGGCAATACAACAAGATTTGTTATTGTTACTAATACAAGAAAGTTCGTTAAGAATGCACAGAAGATGAGTATTGTGTTTGAAACAGCCAATGAAGCAGGCACTTTATATAATCTTTTAAGCCATATTATATATAATGGGCTTAATATGAATAAGATTGAATCAAGACCTATTGAGGGGAATGTTGAAGGAAAGAGTTGGAATTTCCGTTTCTTTGTTGATTTTGCGGGTAATATTGATGATCCAAGAGTTATGAATGCATTAAGAGGCATTGAAGAAGAAGCTGAATCTATTAAGTTGCTAGGAAATTATTAATGTGTTAGAATTATAAATATGTCGTCAGACAATAAGCTATTAGATAAGTGAGGGAATTAAAGTGAATTTAGAAGAGGCAAAGCTTAAGCTTTCAAAGTACGGTCAGGAACAGATATTGAGATATTTTGATGAATTATCAGATGATGAGAAGGCAGCACTTCTTGAGCAGATTGATAAGACTGATATGGAAGTTTTATCTGCAATTGAACATAAGTCTGAGCTTGTTAAGAAAGGTGAGATTACACCTCTTGATGCAATGGAACTGGATGAGATAAAAGCTGATTATGATACATTTAAGAATACAGGTGTAGAGGCAATTAAAGCTGGAAAGGTTGGCGCAATTCTTCTTGCAGGCGGAATGGGAACAAGACTTGGTTCTGATAATCCTAAAGGAATGTATAACGTGGGAGTTAACAGGGAACTTTATATATTCGAGTGCCTTATTAATAATCTTATGGATGTTGTTAAGGAAACAGGTACATATATACATTTATTCGTTATGACTAGTGAGAAGAATAATGACGCTACAGTTTCTTTCTTTGAAGAGAAGGACTTCTTCGGATATAAGAGTGAATATGTACATTTCTTCAAGCAGGAGATGGCAGCAGCCACTGATTATGATGGCAAGATATATCTTGAAGAGAAGGGAAGAATGGCTACATCACCTAATGGCAATGGTGGCTGGTATATCTCTTTAAAGAAGGCTGGATTAACAGAGGTTCTTGAGAATAACGGAATTGAGTGGCTTAATGTATTCGCTGTTGATAATGTTCTTCAGAGAATTGCAGACCCTGTATTTATCGGCGCTACAATTGAAAAGCACTGTGCAGTTGGTTCTAAGGTTGTAAGAAAGGCAGCTCCTGATGAGAAGGTTGGTGTTATGTGTCTTGAAGATGGCAAGCCTTCTATTGTTGAGTATTATGAACTTACTAAAGAGATGATGGATGCTAAGAATGCAAAGGGCGATCCGGCATATAATTTCGGAGTTATTCTTAATTATCTGTTCGGGGTTTCTGACCTTGAAAGAATTGTTGGAAAGAATCTTCCATTACATATTGTTGAGAAGAAGATTCCATATATTGACGAGAATGGTAATCTGGTTAAGCCTGAAAAGCCTAACGGATATAAGTTCGAGAGTCTTGTTCTTGATATGATTCATGAGCTTGACAGTTGTCTGCCATTCGAAGTGGTAAGAGAAAAAGAATTTGCACCAATTAAGAATGCGACAGGTGTTGATTCGGTTGAATCAGCAAGAGAACTTCTTAAGAAGAATGGTGTTGCAATTTAGTTATTTTTGTTGTATGTTATTAATAAGTACTGTACAACTGGCGGAAGATGCCTTATAGGCATTGTGGGATAACCCACAGGGAGTACAGTTTATATTAAGAAAAGCCGACCGCCTGGGCAACGTTAAGCTATAAGCTGCGTTCCCAGACGGTCGTTTTTTTGCATTTGCCGCATGCGGCAAATTAGTAGTGATGGGAATAGGAGCGAAAATTCACAATCATGCTTGCATGGATTGGGGATTTTTTACGGATATTCCCATCGCTACTCGCGAAAAGAACCATGATGAGCGAACGCAGTCATCACATTTAACAGGAGGTCAGTTATGACAATTAAGAACCTTTCAGAGGAATTATCAGGATGTGCTTATCCGGGCAGAGGAATTGTTGCCGGTATGTCAGAGGATGGTAAGAAGGCGGTTTCAGCTTACTTTATTATGGGAAGAAGCGAGAGCAGCCGTAACCGTGTATTTGTACAGGACGGAGAGGGTATCAGAACAGAAGCTTTTGACCCATCAACACTTTTGGTTGCACCAGAGCTTATTATCTATGCCCCTGTAAGAGTACTTGGCAATAATACTATAGTTACTAATGGAGACCAGACTGATACGGTTTATGACGGCCTTTCAGAAGGTAAAACATTTGAGGAATCTTTAAGAGTAAGAAAATATGAGCATGATGCACCTAACTATACTCCAAGAATTTCAAGTGTGCTTCATATTGAGAATAATGAATATTCATATGCAATGTCTATATTAAAGAGCCATAATGGTAATCCTGACATCTGTGAAAGACACACATATACATATGATGCAGCATTTGCAGGAGAAGGACATTATATCCATACATATATGGGTGATGGCAATCCACTTCCAAGCTATGAGGGAGAACCTACATGGGTTAAGATATCTGGTGATATCGAAGAATTCACACAGATGATATGGGATAATCTTAATGCAGATAACAAGGTTTCACTTTTTGTGAGATATATTGATATTGCTACAGGTGAATATGAAACAAGAATTATTAACAAGAATGTAAAGTAATTAAATTAAGGAGAAAGAATATGAACGAATTTCAGTTAAAATACGGATGCAACCCTAATCAGAAGCCTTCAAGAATATTTATGGAAGATGGAAGAGACCTTCCTGTAGAGATTCTTAACGGCAGACCGGGATATATTAATTTTCTTGATGCATTTAACGGATATCAGCTTGTTAAGGAGTTAAAGAAAGCTACAGGACTTCCGGCAGCAACATCCTTCAAGCATGTATCTCCAGCAGGTGCTGCAGTTGGACTTCCTCTTACAGATGTTGAGAAGAAGATTTACTGGGTTGATGAAGCAATCGGAGAATTAAGCCCAATCGCATGTGCATACGCAAGAGCAAGGGGGGCAGACAGAATGTCATCTTTTGGTGATTTTATATCATTATCAGATGTATGCGATACTGCTACAGCAAAGCTTATCCAGCATGAGGTTTCAGATGGTATTGTTGCTCCTGGATATGAGCCAGAGGCACTTGAGATATTAAAGGCTAAGAAGAAGGGCAATTACAATATTATTAAGATTGACCCTGAGTATAAGCCTGAACCAATCGAGAGAAAGCAGGTGTTTGGCGTAACATTTGAGCAGGGAAGAAATGAGTTCGTTATTGACAAGGAACTTTTATCAAATGTTGTAACAGAGAATAAGGATATTCCAGAGTCTGCTAAGATTGATATGATTATTGCACTTATAACACTTAAGTACACACAGTCTAATTCTGTATGCTATGTAAAGAATGGACAGGCAATTGGTATCGGAGCAGGACAGCAGTCAAGAATCCACTGTACAAGACTTGCAGGACAGAAGGCAGATAACTGGTATCTGCGCCAGAATCCAAAAGTCCTTAATCTTCCATTTAAGGATGGTGTAGGTCGTGCTGACAGAGATAATGCTATTGATCTCTATATCGGTGATGAGTATGAAGATATTCTCAATGACTGGGAGAGAGTATTCACAGAGAAACCATCTGTATTTACAACAGAGGAAAAGAAGGAATGGCTTGCAGGCAACACTGATGTAACAATCGGTTCAGATGCATTTTTCCCATTTGGAGATAATATTGAGAGAGCATACAAGTCAGGTGTTAAGTATGTAGCACAGCCTGGCGGCTCTGTAAGAGATGATCAGGTTATAGAAACAGCTAATAAGCGTGGAATGGCTATGTGCTTTACCGGAATGAGACTGTTCCATCATTAATACAGAGTCAGTACATAAAAATGTTGATAATTACTCATATTCATTGACTTTAGAGGCCTTATTTGTTAAAATTTACTCAATCAATACATGTAACAATTGAAAAAGAGGTGGTTTAAGCATGAAGATTCAAGATTTTGCTGATATGGAGAAGTTTGAATCAATTATGTCTGACTGGGCTGTGGCAACAGGATTAGCTACGGTTGCAGTTGGAGCTGATGGAAAGTATATTTCCGAGTGTTACAACTTTACAGATTTCTGTATAAAGCTTACCAGAGGAAGTAAGGAAGGATGCAGAAGATGTGAGAAATGTGATGCTGAAGGACAAGGTGTATATCATTGTCATGCTGGACTTGTGGATTTTGGTATTCCGCTTAAGTTAAACGATGGTACGGTACTTGGCTCTGTAATCGGAGGTCAGGTTTTACCTGAGCATCCGAATGAAGAGAAATTCAGAGGTGTTGCAAGAGAACTGGGGATTAATGAGGATGAGTATATTGAGGCGTTAGGAAAAGTTACAGTAAGAACAGAGGCAGAGATTAATGCAGCAGCTAACCTGCTAGGAGCAGTACTTAATAATTTTATTAATTCAGAATATAATTCTAAGTATAATGGACAATTGATTACAAAGCTTACAAGTGGTGTTAAGAGTTGTGAAGAATATGTGAGAGATATCAAGGAGAATACCAAGCAGCTTGATGGTATCCAGAGAAAGCAGAATATTCTTGCACTTAATGCATCTATTGAGGCTGCAAGAGCCGGCGAGGCGGGAAAAGGCTTTTCAGTTGTAGCATTAGAGGTAGGAAAGCTTGCTAAGAGCTGTACAGATCTTAATAACAGAATAACCTCAACTGTAGAAAATATATATGATGTTATACATAATATGGCAGATATAGGTAAGAGATAAAGAATACCAGTGGGTAATTACATATAGCGAATGTCAACTGCAAGATGCAATTTGTTGACATTCGCTATTTTCAGTTCTATAATCAAATAAAAATTTTAAAAAGAGGTATATCAATTATGACACCATTAGAACTTGCTGAAGAGATTATTAATGGAAGAAGAATTACAAGGCAGGACGACTTATCCTTTTTCCTGGATTGCGATTTGGATGAACTTTGTGAAGGGGCAGACAGGATAAGAAAGCATTTTATTGGAGATAAGGTTGATTTATGTTCTATAATTAATGGAAGAAGCGGCAAATGTCCAGAGGATTGTAAGTACTGTGCACAGTCAGCACATAACCATACAGATTGTGAAGTGTATGATTTTCTTCCGGAAGAGGATATTGTAAAAGCGTGTAAGCTGAATGAGTCAGAAGGTGTTGACCGTTTTTCGATTGTTACAGCTGGAAAAGCTCTTACTGGTAAAGAATTTGAAAAGGCTGTTCATGCTTATGAGACTATGAATAAAGAATGTGATATTGAGCTGTGTGCATCTATGGGGTTTCTTAATGCAGAGCAGCTTCACAGACTTCATGAAGCGGGTGTTACAAGTTACCACCATAATATTGAGACTTCAAGAAGAAATTTCCCTAATATATGCACTACACATACATATGATATGAAGATTGAAACTTTAAAGCTTGTAAAAGCAGAAGGTATGTGGGCGTGTTCAGGTGGCATAATAGGAATGGGTGAAAGCTGGGAAGACAGACTTGATATGGCGATAAGTCTTGCGGAAGTCGGAGTTGACTCTATCCCGCTCAACACACTGATGCCTATTAAGGGTACACCGCTTGAGAATGAGAGAAGGCTTACAGAGCCTGAGATATTAAGAACAATTGCATTCTTTAGATATATTAACCCGGAGGCTGATATAAGACTTGGTGCAGGAAGAGCACTTCTTACAGGAGACGGAATCAAGGCATTTCAGTCTGGTGCGTCTGCTACTATTACAGGTAATATGCTTACTACTGTTGCATGTGCTACAATTAGAAGCGATAAGAATATGTTAAAGGAAATTGGAAGAGAGACAAAATAATGAAATTAACAAAATATTTGAAAAAAGGAATGGCTGTGTTACTTACAGCGACATTTTGCATGGGATTATCAGCAGGGCTGACAGGCTGTGGAAAAGATACAACTAAAGAAGATTCTAAGGATATTGATACATTCAGAATAATGATTGCACCGTATCAGGATGCTGATACGCTACTTACAGGACTTGAGCCTCTTGGCGGCATGATTAAAGATGAACTTGCTACACAGGGGTATAATGTAGGCAATGTTGAGATTACAGTAGGAACTTCTTACAGTGCAGTAGGAGAAGCTTTAAGTGCCGGAACAGCAGATGCAGGATTTATTTCTGGCGGAACTTATGTTACATATGATGATGACTGTGATGTTCTGCTTACTGCACAGAGAAAAGCTATTAACAAGGATTCTCTTAATGCCAAGGACTGGAATGACGGAACGGAGGAAGCGTTTACAGATAATCTTACAACATATTACCGTTCAATAATTCTTGCAGGACCAAGTACTAAGGGACAGGAGCTTGCTGCCAAGGTTAATGCAGGACAGAAGCTTACATGGGATGATTTGAATGGTGCAACATGGGCTGTAATGGGTGCTTCATCAGCATCAGGTTATATATACCCAAGTCTGTGGCTTTACAATAATTATGGGAAGCAGATAAGTGACCTTGCCAATGTCGTACAGTCTGATTCATATACAACATCTATGTCAAGACTTGCAGCAGGACAGGTTGATGTTATCGTTGGATTTGCACATATGAGAGCAAAATATGCAGCTAACTGGATGAGTAAATTCGGTGGTACAGATGATTGTTATAAACAGACTGCAGTTTTGGCAGTGACAGATCAGATAATGGATGATACAATATGTGTTAGTAAGAATTCAGATATTATGTCAGAAGGCTTTAAGAAAGCATTTGCAGATGCTTGTATTAATATAGGAAAAAGTGAAGACGGACTTAAAGTTTTGAATGTATTAAGCCATATTGGATATCAGTATGCCCAAAGCTCTGATTATGATGCAGAGCGTGCGGCGCAGAATATGTTAAAGAAATAATTCACCTTTAAGCTGTCTGGGAGGACAATATACATGTTACAGATAGACAGTGTGAGTAAATTATATAAAGGTGGAGACAAAGCCCTTGATAACATTAGTTTTTCAGTAGAACAGGGCGAATTCATATCAGTAATTGGAAAGAGTGGTGCTGGAAAGACCACTCTTTTTCGCTTGCTTAATGGAATGATTAAGCCAACTGTAGGCCGTATTATTATTAATAACCAGGATTTTACAAAGCTTAAGGGAAGAAAGAAAAGAGATATTCAGAAAACAATAGGTACTATATATCAGGATTTTTGCCTTGTTGATACAATTACCTGCTTAGACAATGTGCTTAATGGGGCATTGGCAGATAGAAATGCTTTTCAGGCACTTTTTGGTATATTCACTAAGGAACAGAAGGAATATGCAAGAAAGCAGCTTGAAGCAGTAGGATTATCTGAAAAAATGTATTCATATGCGGGAAAACTTTCGGGAGGACAGAAACAGAGAGTTGCAATTGCAAGGGCACTAATGCAGAAGCCTGATATTATTCTTGCGGATGAACCGGTTGCTTCTCTAGACCCATATAGTGCAGAACAGATTACTGATATTCTTGTACAGCTTAACAGGCAGTACAATATAACGGTTATTATGAACAGTCATTCGGTAGAGCTTGCATTGAAGAAATCGGACAGAATTATAGGAATTGCTGACGGCAGACTTGTACTTGATAAAAAGTCGTCAGAGGTAACAGATGAGAATATTGAATTCATATATGGTGGTGCGTATGAAAAGCATGAATAGAATGAAGGTTATCAGAAGAATTACTACACTGGTAATGCTTTTTATAATAATATTCTGTTTTGCTGTAACAGGCTTTGATATGAATGTGATTATAAATAGAGGCAGTCAGGCTGTATTATTCATAAAAAGAATGTTCCCACCGGATACAGGATATTGTGGTAAGGTTATAGAACCACTTATTAAGACTGTGCAGATGTCAATTGCGGGTACATTTATAGGTGCTGTGTTTGGACTTTTTACTGCATTTTTATATGCAGGCAATCTTATTAAGAAATCATATGTAAGGATTGTGGTGAGAGTTATTGTACAGTGTGTAAGAACAATACCTGTGCTTATACTTGCACTTGTAGCAACATTTATATGGGGGCTTGGTGCGGCAGCAGGAACTATTGCAATAGCTGTATCGACATGGGCTGTAATGGCAAGAATTGGTGGTGAGGATATTGAAGGCATGACACTGAAGCCATATGAAGCAGTTACAGCTATAGGAGCAGGAAGATTTAAAGCATTTTCACGGACAGTTATTATTGAACTGCTGCCAGGATATCTTAGCAATTCACTATATGTACTGGAAGCCAATATAAGACATGCGGCAATACTTGGCTATGTAGGTGCAGGTGGAATAGGACTACTGCTTAATGAAAAGATAAGCTGGCGTGAATACAGCAGGGTTGGGATGATTCTTGTTATGCTTTTTGCCGCAGTGCTTGTGATTGAGGGAATTAGCACATTCCTGAAAGCATATCTTGATGGACGGATTAAGAGGAATAAAATTGCGAATGTGATTATAAGTGTATGTATCATGGTATTTTTTGTATACAGTCTCAGTGCAGTTAAAGATGTATCAACATCAAAGCTTGGTATTAAGGTTGTTGGTGCGATTATGCACGGAATTACACATCCGGACTGGGAATACATGTTTATGACCGGAAAGAGTGGCGTTATGTATCTTATGCTTGAAACTATTGCAATCGCAGTTGCGGGAACATGTGCCGGAGCAGTGTTTGCAGTAATACTTACATTGATTAATTCGAGAAAATTCGTTCCAGCACCTATGGCTTTTATTGGCAGGCTTGTTGTTATGGCAATAAGAACTGTACCTGTGTATGTGTATGGGCTTATATTTATAAGGGTTACTGGACCTGGCAGCTTTGCCGGAGTGCTTACAATGATGATGTGCAGTATCGGACTTCTGACAAAGAGATTCACAGTTGCAGTAGACAACTGGAATATGGCGGCATGGAATGCGTGCAAATGTGCAGGAACGGGATTTATAGCAAGATTACGGCATGTGGCGGTGCCTGAACTTAAGTTCCAGTTTAAGGATGCTGTGATGTACAGACTGGATGTGAATGTGCGGTCGGCAAGTACATTAGGACTTGTTGGAGCAGGTGGAATCGGCGCCCCACTGATTGTCTACATGAACAATTACAGATGGGACGCCGTTGGCTCAATTCTTATTGTATTGTTTGTTGTAGTTCTTCTTATAGAACTTCTTTCAAAATGTTTAAAGAGAATCCACTAAGCTTTCTTAAAACGGCTGTAGTCAATAACATATATGAAAATGTAAAGAACGATATAAAGAATTATTGCTCCGATTACATCGACTACAGAATGCTGCTTTAAAAATACGGTTGCAAGGCATATAAGGATGCAAAGAATGGAAGATAATGTCTTTGTTATTATATGTCCCTTTAAAGCTTTGCAACGCAGTAATGCAAAATTAACTGCAAGCGAGTTGTATACATGTATACTTGGAAATACATTTGTTGAAGTATCTATTGTATATAGTGCATTGATTATCTTTCCACAGAAGTTATCGGGAATATAATCAGGCCTTAATGTAAGACCATTAGGATATATCATGCATATTGTAAGAGCAAGTGACATACCGATTACAAGCGATAATGCAAACTGTAAGAATTCTTTATTATCTGCCTTAAAATACATATATATGCACGCTGCAACCACATACAAAAACCATAATACATATGGAATTATAAAATACTCACAGAAAGGTATCATATCATCAAAAGGAATATTGATGATATGAAGCCCGGGATAATCACTGTTAATAACTTTTTCAAGAGTCGAAAACCATGGAAGGTATATAAATATATATGCTGCAAAGCATATTCTCCAGCCTTTTCTTTTAAAAAAATCTTTCAATACTGTACACCTCTACATTTTTTTATATTATTAGCAAAATATTTCAAGATTATATCATTGTTGCTGAATAAATGCAATATAATAAGGTTTTGAAGGTTTACAAACCAAATAAATATGTAATATAATGATATGACACATTTGATGCAGGAGATTTATAAATGTTACATTTGAATCATTTGAAGAAAAGTTTTGGTAAGAACGAAATTCTTACTGATATTGAATATACATTTGAAGAAGGAAATATATATCCGGTTCTTGGCGGTGCAGGAGCAGGAAGAACAACTCTGTTTGAGTGTATCGCAGGAGATATTGCTGTAGATTCAGGCACTGTTGAGACTAAGGAGAAGTGCACGCTTTTCTTTGCTGCAAAGCAGAGTGTTCTGCCTATGCTTATTACAGGATATCAGTTTATCAGTATGCTCTGTGATATGAATAAGAACAGCGAAAAGCCTGAATATTATCTTGATAAAGTGAAGCTTACAGGGCTGATAAGAGACAGACATATTGCAGATTACAGTTTTGAGGAGAAGAAGAGGCTTCAGTTAGCAGCTTTTCTTATTCAGAAACCATATGTAATGATGTTTGATGAGGCACTTGATTATTGTACTGATGAATATATTGATGATATGCTTTCAGTTCTTAATGAATATAAGAATGACCATATAATTCTTATATCAACAGGTTTGTTGGATATTGCACATAGAATATCAAAGGATGTGCTGGTTCTTAACAATGGTGAACTCAATCCTATATCACATGAAACTATGCAGATTCCAGAGATAAAAGAAGCTGTATTAGACATACTTGGGGAGGCAGACAATGAAATTATTTAGAAAGCTGTTTGCTGAGAAAATATTACGATATTATGAGGGAACAGAGGCAGGAATTAAGATGATAAAGAGTTTTCCTGTAATAAGGAAACTGGTGAAGGATGATGCTTTTGGTGAAAAATCAAAAAGCAGGGCTATCGTTGGAACTATGGCACAGATATTTATGCTTGCATGGGAATTTATAAGAAAGTTCATGTATGTAATTCTTCTTATATATGTTCCCTATACAATACTTGCATATTTCTTCCCACTAATAAGGATTCATCAGGATATTTCTATAATATATCTGTTTATAATGCTTTCAACTATATGTGGAAGTCTTGCTAATACAACAATATTTGCAATGGGTGACAGGGATTATCTTATGATTCGTGTAATGCTTGTTAGTCCGTATATGAATTTTCTGGGGAAATTTATATATAAGATAGTAACAGAATTTGTATTCTATTTTATTATACTTATAATACTTGGAGAACCGGTATTTAATGCACTTATGTTGTGCATTGTTACAGCATGTGCAAGACCTGTGGGTGAGATGATGGCAATTATAACATTTGACCATTTCAGAGGTGTGTACGAAAACAGAAGTGTCCTTAATGGCACAATAATGGCTATATGTGTAATACTTGCATATGGACTGCCTGTGCTTAATGGCAGAATTGCAGCAAGCTGGATATATGCAATACATCCGTTTGTTGTCTGTGTTATGTTTCTTGTTGGAGCAGGCGCAATGTATTTTCTGTGGTGGTATAAGTATTATCGTGTGATAATAAGAGAGGCAATGCATAATAAAAGAGAATTTTAATTAAAGCAGGAGGACGATTATGTATCAGAAAAGCAGAAGATTTCAGACAAAAATAATTACATATGCAGTTCTGGTTATATTCAGTCTTCTTGTCATAGGGGTGTTTGTATACAGCTATGTATCTAAATATCAGGAAAATAAGCTGGATATTAAATCACGTTATACATTTTCAATAAGAATTGATGATCAGTGGAATGTTGTATCTGATGATTATGTATCTGATTATGATAATGATAATGTGTCTAATTTTACTAATCCGGATATGGTGGGGCTTGGAACTAAATGGCTTGAAAAATATATCTCACAGTACAGACAGAAATATGTTCCATATTCAAAGTATATTGTAAAATCAGGTATTGATTCAGTAAGCGTGCTTGACCTTTCAAGCAATACTGTTCTGCTGTCCTTCTGGGTTATTCCGCAGAATCTTAATTCGGATTATTTTTCTTCGTGGGAAGGTATTCAGGACGACGTAAGAATAAAATGTGAGTGGGTGGTTTCATTTTATCTTGATAACAACTATGATAATACTGCGAAGCTTTATGTTACTTCAGTCATGAGTTCAGAAGACTATGGATTGAAACAGTATTATGCACAGCAGGGAATCGATTCAGGCGGAGATACAGAGATTACAAGTAATTCTAATAAGGATCAGCTTGCTAATTATTCAATAAAGGATAATTCACTTCTTGTCACTTATGATAGAGAAAAATATATTTCGGTTCCTGTATCTTATTCTTATCTGTTGTATGAGCCTAACAGTTCAACAACACTTAAAGAAGGCAGTTATATGATAACCACAGAAAAAACTGCTTTTGTGTATGGAGGAAAGACAGTTAATAACACTAAAATTCCGGTTACTGTTGTTTATTCGGATGATAAAGGTGAAAACTGGACAACATGTGAACTTGATAAGATATATACGGCTGATTATTATTATGTAAAATTTTTTGATTCTGACAATGGTGTGATTGTCTGCGGATATGCAAAGAGTAATGATACTAATGAATCATCAAGGATATACAGTACAAGTAATGGTGGAGAAAGCTGGGATATAGTTGGAAGCGGACCGGCTACTAATATAATTAAGGGTGTTGTTTATGTATCATCAGATGTTGGCTTTTTCTGTTATGATTACGTTGAAGGTATGGATAGTAATCTTTACAAGACAGATGATGGTGGTAAAACATTTGCAAAGGTAATGCTTGAGGAGCAGGAACTTGATAGTTCAGCTGCGAATCCACAGGGGCAGGAGACCGAAACTAAGACTGATTCCGGAAAAAACGGTGCAGATTCTTCAGAACAGTTAAGATGGAGCGATGTATATAAGGAAGCTCTTACACCAGTTGTAGATTCTACTGGAATTATAACAATATATCTTACCCAGGGCAAAAATGCTGTTTATAATGATGGAAAAACGGCGGCAAAATATCAGTCATCTGATAAAGGAAGTACATGGAAATATATTGGCCAGGTTGAGATAAAGGATTAAATATTTATTAAAGTGTAAAAATATTTGAATAATATAAACATGCGTGGTATTATAATTATAGCAAAAGGAATTATAATATTACGCATGTTTTTTTGATATATGCATTTTCTTATGGACATAGGACGTGAATGAGGATTATTCATAAGGAGATTGTAATATGAAAAGCAGACATGGAAAGAAAAAGCGACTGACAGCAGCGGTTATACTATTAGGTATACTTGTTATTGGCTGGGCGGTGATATCATATGCAGCAGAAGACGAGTATAAGGTTCATCATAATATTACTATTGATCTTGGTGGAGGAACATGTGATAAGATATATTATCAGTCGCAGATTGATAATGGAGATGATGCCGGACAATGGAATGATGATCTGAGAATTGGGGAATATCTTGCTGACCGTTATGGAGAATACCATACTATTATTGATTATAAGGCATCTGTGCCGAAAGCAGATACAGTAACATCTAATTATTATGACTGCGTAGGAGTTACACCATATGTAAGAATTGGTGCGGTAAGCAGGGAAGGATATATTCTGAAAGGCTGGGAAGTTTCAGGAGACAAAGGCTGGCATACTGATTATGGAAAGAATGGCATTCGTGTTGAAATAGGGGCTTATACAGAAGAAGATATTGTTATCAAAGCAATATGGGAAAGACAGACATTTACAGTTCATTATAGTGCAGGAGTTGCAGCTGACAGAGGCATTACAGCTTATCTTCCGGATGATGAGGATGCTTATTATGGAAGAGGAGATGAGCTGACAGGTTTTGCTGAGGGTGCATCTGCTGATAATGGACTTATATTTACCGGATGGTCCTTTGACAGATATGGTGATTCTGGTATATTAGAACCGGAAGATATGAGTGATTATAACAAGGATGTGACTGTGTATGCTATATGGGATTATATAATTACATTTGATAATAACACAGATGCAGAGGTTACCGGTTATATGGAGGATATTACATCAAGGCTTGGCAGCAGAATCAGACTTAAAGGGAGCAGTCTGTCAAGAAAAGGATATTATCTGTCTGGATGGAATACGAAAAGTGATGATACAGGAAAGTTTTATTCAACTATGTCTGTTGTTGACCTGACACCTGATGATAGCGGAAAGGCCGTTCTGTATGCGATATGGCAGCCGATTTTTTATGAAGTACATCTGTATTATAATAAGCCGGAAGAATCAAGTGAGATGATGAAGATTATTGATAATTCAGACTGGGACTGGTATGAGGATGAAGGTTTTTACAGCAGATTCTATACATATGATGAAGAAGATGAACTTCCGTGTGTATCGCAGCTATATAGTCTTACCGGCTGGACAGGTTTAGGCTGGGAGACAGAAGACGGCACATATGTTGAAGGCGGTGTGCCTGAGAAGCTTAATCTGGCTGATAAGCTTGGCGCAGTTGTTGATATGTCGGCTGTGTGGAAAGAGAATATGTACAATATTAATATTGATTCTAACGGTGGATATGATGCCGGTTCTACAATTATCACAGGATATGAGAAAGAGAATGAACTTCCGGATCCGCCACTAAGACCTGGATATGATTTTGATTCATGGAACACTGAAGAAGATGGAAAAGGGACAAAGTACGAAAATAAGGATGTAGTTTCGAAGCTTGTTGAAGATGATGGCGGTAATATGACAATATATGCTCAATGGAAGAAGAAGAAAAAGCTGTGTCTTAAAGTTTCTTCTAATTCATATCTTAAATCATTGATTAATCCTGCAGCAGAAGCTCTTGCAAAGAACTGGTTTGGAAAGAATAATAATACATTGGTGGAAAATATGATGAATAAGTCTGATAAAGACTGTGTTCAGGTGTGGTCAGTAAGCAGAGAAGGAATCTCAAGAACGAGATGATATAACAGAAGATTATAGATGACAGCCTCCTGTTTTGGGGGCTGTTTTTAAGGTATGTATTTTTATGCAATATATAGATAAATATTTGCTTGAAAATTACATTTAATTATGGTAACATATTGTAAAGTTTGAGAGAAAAAAGGCATTTTTGTGTCTTTTTTTTTGCGCAAAAGTCATTTTAGCGCCTCTTGGCATATGATTAAATTAAATAAACGAAAGGAATTAAGGTGGCATTCATGAAAGCATTTTTGATACTTGAAGATGGAACGGTCTTTGAAGGAACCAGCATAGGTTCGACCCGTGAAGTTATTAGTGAGATTGTCTTTAACACATCTATGACAGGATATCTGGAGGTGCTGACTGATCCTTCATACGCAGGACAGGCAGTAACAATGACATATCCTCTTATCGGTAATTACGGAGTGTGCTATAAGGATATGGAATCCCAGAAAGCATGGCCAGATGGATATATTGTACGTGAGCTTTCCAGAATGGCAAGCAACTTCAGAAATGAAGATCCTATCCAGAAATTCCTTCTTGATAATGATATCCCAGGTATTTGTGGGATTGACACAAGAGCCCTTACTAAGATATTAAGAGAAAAGGGTACTATGAACGGTATGATTACAACTAATGAGAATTATAATCTTGATGAGGTACTTCCTAAGATTAAGGAGTACAGTGTTAAGGGCGTTGTAAGAAAGGTTACATGTTCAGAAAAGTATGTTCTTCCAGGAAAAGGACCTAAGGTTGCTCTTATGGACTTTGGCGCAAAGAAGAATATTGCAAGATCACTTAATAACAGAGGCTGTGAAGTTACAGTATATCCTGCATATACTAAGGCAGAAGAGATTCTTGCAACTAATCCTGATGGAATTATGTTATCTAATGGTCCTGGAGATCCTAAGGAATGTGTAGAGATAATTGAAGAGATTAAGAAACTGTATAACAGCAATGTACCAATATTTGCAATCTGTCTTGGACATCAGCTTATGGCACTTGCTACTGGAGCTGATACTCACAGACTTAAGTACGGACACAGAGGTGCTAACCATCCTGTTAAGGATTTAAAGACTGGCAAATGTTATATATCATCACAGAACCATGGTTATGTTGTAGATGAAAGCACATTAGACAGTAAGGTTGCAGTACCTGCATTTGAGAATGTTAATGATAAGACTAATGAGGGACTTGAATATGTTGGTAAGAATATATTCACAGTACAGTTCCATCCAGAAGCCTGCGCAGGTCCACAGGATACAGCGTACCTGTTTGACAGATTTATGGATATGATGAAGAAGGAGGACTAAGAACATGCCAAAGATTGAGAGTATTAAGAAAGTATTAGTTATAGGTTCTGGTCCAATCGTTATTGGTCAGGCAGCAGAATTTGACTATGCCGGAACACAGGCATGCCGTTCTCTTAAAGAGGAAGGAATTGAAGTAGTATTGGTTAACTCTAACCCTGCTACTATCATGACAGATAAAGATATTGCTGATGAGGTATATATTGAGCCTCTTACAGTTGAAGCATTAAAGCAGATTATCTTAAAGGAAAAGCCGGACAGCATCTTACCTACACTTGGTGGACAGGCCGGACTTAACCTTGCAATGGAAATCGCTGAGACAGGATTCCTTGAGGAGCATAATGTAAAGCTTATCGGTACAACTGCACTTACAATCAAGAAGGCAGAAGACCGTCTTATGTTCAAGGAAACTATGGAAAAGATTGGTGAGCCATGTGCGCCATCACTTGTTGTTAACAACGTTGAGGATGGCGAAGCATTCGCAGCCAAGATTGGATATCCTGTAGTATTACGTCCTGCTTACACACTTGGTGGTAGCGGCGGCGGTATCGCTAAGAATGTGCAGGAATTAAGAGAAATCCTTGAGAATGGTTTAAGACTTTCAAGAGTTGGTGAAGTTTTAGTTGAGCGTTGTATCGCTGGCTGGAAGGAAATTGAATACGAAGTAATGCGTGACAGCAATGGAACATGTATTACTATCTGTAATATGGAGAATATCGACCCTGTTGGTGTTCATACAGGTGATAGTATTGTAGTAGCTCCTTCACAGACACTTTCAGATAAGGAATACCAGATGTTAAGAACATCTGCATTAAGAATTATTGATGAATTAGGCATCACAGGTGGATGTAATGTACAGTATGCACTTCATCCAGACAGTTTTGAGTACTGTGTAATTGAGGTTAACCCTCGTGTAAGCCGTTCATCAGCATTAGCTTCTAAGGCAACAGGTTATCCTATTGCTAAGGTTGCAGCTAAGATTGCACTTGGTTACACACTTGATGAGATTAAGAATGCAGTTACAGGAAAGACATATGCAAGCTTCGAGCCAGCACTTGATTACTGTGTAGTTAAGATTCCAAGACTTCCATTTGATAAATTCATCTCAGCTAAGAGAACACTTACAACACAGATGAAGGCTACAGGTGAGGTTATGAGTATTTCTGATAACTTCGAGGGTGGTCTTATGAAGGCTATACGTTCTCTTGAACAGCATGTTGACAGTCTTATGTCATATGACTTTACAGGACTTACAGATGAAGAGCTTCTTGAAGAACTTGCAATTGTAGACGACAGAAGAATCTGGAAGATAGCTGAAGGTTTAAGAAGACACATTTCTGCAGCCAAGATGCATGATATTACTAAGATAGACTTATGGTTTATTGATAAGCTCCAGATTATTGTTGATATGGAGAATGCTCTTAAGAGAGGACCTCTTACAGAGAGCCTTTTAAGAGAAGCTAAGAGAATTGAATTCCCTGACAATGTTATCGGCGATTTAACAGGTCACACAGAAAGAGAAATCAAGGAATTAAGAGACAAGTATAATATACATGCAGCATTTAAGATGGTTGATACATGTGCTGCAGAGTTTGCAGCTACAACACCATACTATTATTCAGTATATGGCAGTGAGAACGAAGCTGTAGAGACTAAGGATAAGAAGAAGGTTCTTGTACTTGGTTCTGGTCCAATCAGAATCGGACAGGGTATCGAGTTCGACTTCTGTTCAGTTCATTGTACATGGGCATTCAAAAAAGAAGGTTTCGAGACAGTTATTGTAAATAATAACCCAGAGACAGTTTCTACTGACTTTGATATTGCTGATAAGCTTTACTTTGAACCACTTACAGCAGAAGATGTTGAATCAATTGTAGAATTTGAGAAGCCGGATGGTGCAGTTGTACAGTTTGGTGGACAGACAGCTATCAAGCTTACAGAAGCACTTATGAAGATGGGAGTTCCTATTCTTGGAACTAAGGCAGAAGATGTAGATGCTGCTGAGGATAGAGAGCTTTTTGATGAGATTCTTGAGCAGACACAGATTCCAAGAGCTAAGGGACAGACTGTATTTACAGTTGATGAAGCTCTTAAGGCTGCCAATGAGCTTGGATATCCTGTGCTTGTAAGACCTTCATATGTACTTGGTGGACAGGGTATGCAGATTGCTGTATCTGATGAAGATGTAGTTGAATTCATGAACATCATCAACAGAATTAAGCAGGATCACCCAATCCTTGTTGATAAGTACCTTATGGGTAAGGAAATCGAAGTTGATGCTGTATGCGATGGTCAGGATATTCTTATTCCTGGTATCATGGAGCATATTGAGAGAGCCGGTATCCACTCAGGAGACAGTATTTCAGTATATCCAGCTAAGTCTATATCACCTAAGATTGTAGACATGATTGAAGATTATACAGGAAGACTTGCAAGAGCTCTTCATGTAAAGGGTATGATTAACATTCAGTTTATCGTATATAATGACCAGGTATATGTAATTGAGGTTAACCCTCGTTCAAGCCGTACAGTACCATATATCAGTAAGGTTACAGGTATTCCTATTGTTAAGCTTGCAACACAGGTTATTATCGGTAAGACAATTAAGGAATTAGGATATGAGCCGGGACTTCAGAAGGCAGCAGATTATTATGCAATTAAGATGCCTGTATTCTCATTTGAGAAGATCAGAGGAGCTGACATCAGCCTCGGACCAGAGATGAAGTCTACAGGTGAGTGCCTTGGTATATCTAAGAGCTTTGATGAGGCACTTTATAAGGCGTTCGAAGGAGCTGGAATCAGACTTCCAAAGCATAAGCAGATTATCATGACTCTTGCAGATAAGGATAAGCAGGATGGTATTGATATTGCACAAAGATTCGAAGCATTAGGTTATAAGATATATGCTTCAAGAGGAACAGCCAAGGTTCTTAAGGAAAATGGCGTACATGCAATTCAGGTTAATAAGATTGGACAGGAAGCACCTACACTTCTTGACCTTATCTTAGAACATAAGATTGACCTTGTAATTGATACACCAGAGAATGGAATTGAGAGAGCCAAGGACGGATTCCTTATCAGAAGATATGCTATCGAGACAGGCGTTCACTGCCTTACAAGTCTTGATACAGCCCATGCACTTATATCAAGTCTTGAGCATGCATTCAATAATCAGGAATTATCTATAGTTGATATTGCCCAGATTGATAATCGTGGTAATAACTAATCTGATAATAATTAAATAATGTAATGAAAATAAGGGGTATCATATCATTTTGATATGATATCTCTTATTTTTTATGGGAATAATATAGCATGTTATTTGCATTAGTTGCAGAGTTATCTGTTATCACGCTCTTACTTTACAAAGATATTTCATCAACAGGATAAGTGAATCAAACGGGGGTATTTTAATAAAAACATAGGAAAAAGGTATGGTGTTTTTATTGACAGATAAAAAGAGGATGATATAATTCTATCCGCGAAGTTAGCAGATGCTAACCTATTGACACATTAAACAGGAGATTTTTGATTATGCCACTAAATCTTGCAGATAAAAACAAAATATATATAATTCAGAGAATTGTTGGAAACAAAGATATGGTACACAGGCTTCAAAGTCTTGGATTTGTTGTGGGGAGTAAGATAAGTGTACTATCTGAAATCAATGGAAATTATGTAGTAGTTATTAAGGATATTAAAATAGGGCTTGCTAAGGAGTATGTTAAGCGTATTATAGTTGCCTGATGTAAAGGAGAGAGTTATGTCTAATAGGAAATATATTAAAAGCTTACTCCTTGGAATGAGTGTCATGATGACTATATTGATAGCTATACAGATATATCTTACTGTTTATGTGCTAAAACATAACGAAATGCTTCCGAGGATTCTTTCGTGTACAGCACTGATTCTTGATATAATCATACTTGCTGTATTCTTTGTCAGTTCAAGGATAAACGCAGATGTTGACAGTATGGCTTATATAGATGTAACAGGGATTAATAACAAGCTGGCATACCAGAATCATATAATCAGACTTAATAATGCAGATGATACATTTTTAGTGGGAGTTATAATGTTTGATCTTAATAATCTGAAAAGAGTTAATGATACTCTTGGACACGAGATGGGGGACAGATATATTGAGAGCTTTTCAGCTATACTTGCAGGCGTGCAGAATGAACGTATTAGTGCGTACCGTATAGGTGGTGATGAATTCTGCGTTATTCTGGAGAAGACAAATGCAGTAGAGATACACCAGATTCTGGATAGTCTTGAAAGAAAAATAAATGTTTACAATGAAAAAAACAATATTAAGATTTCATATGCCAAAGGATATGAAATAAGCACAAGAGAGCATTATTATCTTATGGAAGAGCTTACTAAGCGTGCAGACAGCCGCATGTATGAAAACAAGCGGTTAATGAAGGGAAAAAGATTGGATGGCAGAAGGTTAAACGTATGATAACAGGAATTGTAGTAGCATTATTATTAGCAGTAATAGTGTTTCAGTATATGATTATAAAAATAGACAAGGATAAAAGACATGAGGCCGGACATGATAAGCTTACTGGATTATGCAATCCTGAGCATCTTATGCAGAAAATGAAAGAACTGCCAGATAAGAAAAAGAACAGACTTATCATTTATTCAGATATAGCAGAATTCAAGCTTATTAATGAAATATTTGGAATAGAAAAAGGTAATGAAATATTGCTTAAGCAGGCAGATATAATAAAAAAACATGCGGTAGATGGATATTTATACGGAAGAGTTGGTGAAGATCATTTCGTAGTGATTGCAGATGAAGCTACATTTAATGAAGAACATCTTTATGAATGCAGGGAGACATTACAGAATGTGCTTTCTGATTCAGTATATAATGTCAGAGTCTGTTTTGGAATATACAGGACTGATAATATGAATGAATCATTATCATTTATGTGTGACAAGGCTTCATTTGCAGTAGCCTCGATTAAGGATGATACACATAGCTTTATTGCTTATTATGATGACACAATGCTTGAAGCTGCTATTAAATATAAGACAATAGTTGATGAATTTGATGATGCTATAAAAGCCAGTGAGTTCAAGATGTATCTACAGCCGCAGATCTCTGCAAAAACAAGGAGGCTTACAGGTGCAGAAGCTTTAGTAAGAAGAATAAAGCCAGATGGAACGATTGTTTCACCAATAGACTTTATACCTGTATATGAGAAGTCTGGGCTCATAAGCAGACTTGACAGATATATCTGGGAGCAGGCAGCGGCTAAGTTAGGAGAGTGGAAGAAAGTTGGTATCAATATGAGCATATCGGTAAATATATCTCCTAAGGATTTTTATTATATTGATATATTTAACACATTTGCAGGTCTTATAAAGAAATATGATATAGAACCATCTAATCTAAAAATTGAAATCACAGAAACTACGATTATGTCAGATGTACCTAATCTGATGGGAGAGCTGGAAGAACTAAGAAAAGCAGGATTCACTATTGAAATGGATGATTTTGGAAGCGGTTATTCATCGCTTAATACATTAAAGGATATTAATGTTGATGTATTAAAGGTTGATATGGGCTTTATAAAAGAGACTAAGAATGTTAAGAAAAGCCGCATAATACTTGCTTCTGTGATAAAAATGGCAAAGGAGCTTAATCTTTTGATTATTATAGAGGGGGTTGAAACAGAAGAGCAGGTTGATAATCTGACAAAGCTGGGATGTGATGTATTTCAGGGGTATTATTTTTCTAAAGCTATTGATGTTAACGAGTTTGAAAAGAGATATCTATATAGGAAAAAAGCTGGGTGAATATAATTATAAAACATATATTATTCTGGAATTACACAGATAAAGTAAAGTCATAACATAAAGAGAAAGACAGATAGGAGCATATATATGGATTTACAAAACAGACAAGACCAATTAAATACTGAGTTTGCCAAGGACAGCACGAAGTATATCATGCGTCACAGATATAAGAGATAAGAATGAGATTGGAGGTGAAATCGTGAAAACTCATAAATATTGGGCAGTGGGTGCATTAGCATGTATGGTTGCTACATTTTATACCGGCGTCAGAGGAAAGATGAAGGAACATAAGATTTTTGCCATTGGAGCAATTGGATGGATGTTATTTTCTGTACTCTCTGGGTATAAGATGATTTCGGTCAAAGGTGCAGTTAAGAAAAGTGAAGAAGTAGAAAAAAATTAGAATATTTATGCAATTTGGTAACATATGTTACGGAATATGGTTTGCCTAAATACTATAATACATACATAAGATAAATAAAACAGAATCTGAAAGGAGATTTTTATTATGAAGAAATATGTATGTGGACCATGTGGTTATGTGTACGATCCAGAGGTAGGAGATCCAGATGGAGGAATTGCACCTGGAACACCATTTGAAGATATTCCAGATGATTGGGTATGTCCAATCTGTGGATTGGGTAAAGATGTTTTTGAAGAACTAAGCGAATAAGAAGACTGGTTTATTCGATATAGAGTAAAGCCTCAGCATCAAGAATTTTGATTGATTTCCTTGAAGACAGATGAATAAATCCGTCCTCCTGAAGTGATAAAAGCGTCCTTGAAAGGGAAGGTCTGGTTGTATTCAGATACAGAGCCAGTTCTTCTCTATTCATGGATAATGATACAAGATTGTTGTTATCTGCATGCTCTAATAGGTATGTGGCAATGCGCTGTTTGAGATTACCGCTGGTAAGGACTTCAAGCTGTTGGTTATTTTCATCAGTTCTTTTGGCAAAGAGTTCCAGCATATTAAAAACTACTTTGCTGTGATGAGAGCAGTTTTTTTCACATCTGCCACCAAAGAAGTCCTTTGCAATCTCAAGAAGCTTTACATCAGTTTTTGCTTTTGCATATCCGCTATAGCGGTCTTTATTAAGAAAAAGTTCAACTTCGCCAAAATCTTCCCCTTCGGAAATGTTGGTAATACGAAGAACTTTACCATTAACATTGATGGAGCCAAGTTCTACTTCACCATTGAGAATGAGGTAGAGCTTATTGGGAACATCACCCTGAAAGAATATATAATCGTTTTTCTTATATTCATGAATGACGGACTGAGTACAAACGAGACTTTTCTTAAATTCAGTGTCATCCAGATTATGGAAAATAGACAGGTCTTTGATTTGCATATAAGTACCAGCTTTCTATTATAGTAACATTTATTTTAACATATATGAGGTGGATTGTAAGGAGGTTTTTATGACAGTAATTACATTTGATGATAATTTAATAACAGGCAATAAGACAATAGACGAGCAGCATAAGGAGCTGATTGATCGTATTCAGCAGTTTGTGAGTGCATGTGAATCAGAAGATGCAAGAGTAAAGGCAATTAAAATGCTTGATTATCTTGATGAATATACAGAATTTCATTTCAAAGAAGAAGAAAAACTGCAGAAAGACGTTGATTACCCAGGCTTGGAGGAACATATAAAGAAGCATGAGGAGTTCAGGCATACTGTTAAGGAACTCTATGATTATCTGGATGAAAATGAGGGACCAGATGAAAAGTTTATGGAGCAGGTAAAAATCAATGTTATTGACTGGCTGTTTGGTCATATCAAGACATTTGACAGATCTGTAGCTGAATATATAAATATATATGATAATCCTGAAAGATTATAGAACTGTTTGTTACGCAATTATATTTTAATAAAGTATGCCCCAGTCAGACAAAATAACTGGCTGGGGCAATCAATAATCTTTATCTGTAAAAAAGATATTTCATTATTGATGAAAATTATAGTATCACCAGCACAGAACATAGCGAGAATTAATTCTATGAATCTGTATAAACTACTTACACCTACTGTTTTGGTTATGTATTCAGAGACGAAATTTCGTCAGGTAATGAATACATATTTGAAAGAATTGTAGAATAACAAAAGGAAGGGATGATTGAATGAATAAGAAAAAATCAAATTCAAAAAAGGCAGTTATGATAGGCTGCGGATTCGTAGGCTCGGCATCTGTATTTGCGCTTATGCAGAGTGGATTATTCACTGAAATTGCCTTGATAGATGCGGATAAGAATAAGGCAGAGGGAGAGGCTATGGATATCAGTCATGGAATACCATTTGCCAGCCCAATGAAAATATATGCTGGTGATTATGATGATGTGGCAGATGCTGCAATTGTAATTATATCAGCAGGTGCAGGACAAAAGCCAGGAGAAACAAGACTTGATCTGGTAAATAAGAATGTGGCAATATTTAAGTCCATTATTCCGGAAATTACCAAAAGAGATTTTGGAGGAATCCTTCTGGTTGTAGCAAATCCTGTGGATATTCTGACACAGGTTGCAATCAAACTGTCAGGACTTCCGGAGGAAAGAGTTATCGGCTCGGGAACAGTTCTTGACAGTGCAAGACTTAGGAGCAAGCTTGGACAGCATTTATCAGTGGACAGCCGAAGCGTGCATGCATTTATAGTAGGAGAGCATGGAGACAGTGAAGTTGTGGCATGGTCATCTGCCAATGTATCCGGTGTTCCGCTTAGTGACATGTGTGAGATGAGAGGACATTATAACCATAAGGAAAACACGAAGGAAATCGCAGATGCTGTCAAAAACAGTGCCTATGAGATTATCAATAAGAAGCATGCGACATATTATGGAATTGCAATGTCAGTAAAACGTATCTGTGAAGTAATTATGCGTGACGAAAAATCAATACTTCCTGTATCGCACATGATACATGGAGTATATGAGATTGATGATGTTGTATTAAGTATGCCTGTTATTGTTGGTGCAGACGGAATTGAATCTGATATACCGATTAATCTTAGTGGAGAAGAAGCATTGAAGCTAAAAGAATCAGCAGACGCATTAAAGAATATAATTGAAACATTAGAGCTGTAGTAAGAGTAGATAATATACCAGCTTATGTGTAGATTGGAGGAAACGTTATGTTAGAAGTAGGAACAAAGGCACCGGATTTTGAATTACCAGATCAGAATGGAGAATTGCATAAATTAAGCGAATATCTTGGAAAGAAGGTAATTCTGTATTTTTATCCAAAGGATAATACATCTGGATGTACAAAGCAGGCTTGTGGTTTCTCAGAAAGATATCCGCAGATTTGCGAAAAGGGAGCTGTTGTACTCGGGGTGAGCAAGGATTCTGTTGCATCCCACAAGAAGTTTGAGGAAAAATATGGACTTGCATTTACACTTTTATCTGACACTGAGCGCAAAGTGATTGAGGCTTATGATGTATGGAAAGAAAAGAAGAATTATGGAAAAGTGTCAATGGGAGTTGTCAGAACAACATATCTTATTGATGAGAATGGTATCATAATAAAGGCAAATGACAAAGTAAAAGCTGCAGATGATCCGGAAAAAATGTTACAGGAATTAAGCTGATGAAGATAATATTATCACCTGCAAAGAAGATGAAAGTGGATACTGACAGCATAGATACCATGAGTAGTCCGGTATTTTTAGAGAAAGCAGAAGAAATTCTTGGGTGGATGCAGGGAAGAACGGAAGAAGAATTAAAGAAATTGTGGAAATGCAATGATAAAATTACGACAGAGAATATTGAACGGATTAAGACAATGAATTTTCAAAAGCAGCTTACTCCGGCAGTATTGGCATATGAAGGGATTGCTTATCAATATATGGCACCAGCTGTATTTGAAGATGGGCATTTTGATTATGTGCAGGAACACCTGAGGATATTATCAGCATTTTATGGAGTATTAAAACCTATGGATGGTATCACACCATATAGGCTTGAAATGCAGGCAAAGGCAGCGATAGGTGATTTCACGAATCTGTATGATTTCTGGGGAGATAATTTGTATCGGGAAGTTATAGATGACAGCAGGATTATTATTAATCTGGCTTCAAAAGAATACTCTAAATGTATTGAAAAATATCTGACACCTGATGACAGGTATATAACTATTTCATTTTGTGAGCAGTCTGGTGGCAGGCTTATCACAAAAGGCACATATGCCAAGATGGCTCGTGGTGAAATGGTACGATATATGGCAGAAAATCATATTGAAAATCCAGATGACATTAAGGAATTTGACCATCTTGGATATGTGTTCAGAGATGATATATCATCGGATAGAGAATATATATTTGAAAGAAAAACTGTAAAATAAAAACATGGTTGATTACTGGATAAGATAATTGCGAAGGATAGAACAGGAGCAATAAGGGTAAGAAAAATTTTTGAAGTACAAAGTTACGGAGGAAACAGAAATTGAATACAAAGAAAAAATGGCTGATTCCACTTGGAATGTGGCTTGTATTTGAAATTGTTGCAGTTACATTATGGTTGACCAAGGATAATCTGTTTTATCTTCTGAATTTCAGTTATATAGGCTCGGCAATAGCGTTAGGGCTGTTACTTTTTCGGTTAAACTATAGACATGCCAGAAGAATCGGTTTTATTCGATATATCACCTTTACCGCAGCACTTGTTTTTGTGGGAGCACTGTTTTTATGCCACGTGGAGAATATCGAGCAAATTATGTTCTGGGCATTTCTTGTTGGCAATATCCTGTATTATGCCATTGGAATCATTCTGGCATTTGCGTTTCGGGATAATAGGGCATTCTGTAAATATATCTGCCCAATTACCGTATTCTTAAAGCCTATGAGTTATTTTAGCCTACTTCGTGTGAAGTGTGATAAGGAAAGATGTGTTTCCTGTGTATGGAATGCGTCAAAGCATGTCCTAAGAAGGCATTATAGTGACTAAAAATATGTATGTACGGGAGACTCTATAAGAGCTGGGTGGCATCTACCCAGCTCAATCGTATGGAATTATATTGATAGTTATCGGTATAATATTGGCTGCTCTTCATTTTATTGTGGCTGGAGATGGTATCAGAGATTTATCCTGATAGTGTTCGGCCACTTCCGACCACCACGCAACAACCTTTTCTATATTTTTATCACTTGGGTCATTTTTGAATGCATCCGCCTGATAAGCTATAATGGGAATAATCCCATTATCAAGGCAGTCCCGAATCTGCCGATCAAGTCCCTCCAACAGTTCTTGGTCCACTTTGTCCGCAATACGGATTCTTACATGCGAAATCCCCGCCGCCGCAAAATCCACAGCCGACTGTGTGTTATAGTATTTGCGCCCCTGATTTGTTTTTGACCAATCCACATCCATTCCCTTTCCCAGAAGGGTTTTATACCCTCAAAGAGAAGGTGTTTTTCTTGTAAGAGAGTACACCTTCTTTTTGTAATTTACTCAATTCACTAGATAGAGCACTTCGGTCTGCATTCAGATAATCTGCCAGCCCTTGTCTATCGTAAGGGATTGTAAATGTGTTAGAGCCAGCGTGCATAGATTCGCTAGACAAGTAATTAAGTATCTTGTCACGTAAATTTTTCTTAGAAACATGATCTATTTTGTTCATCAATCTTACATTTTTTCGTGCTATTATCTCTAAAAGGTTATGAATCAATCTTGTATGGAAACTACAAGATGAAGAACAGGTTGTAACAATATGATTTATATTGAAAAGCATGACGGTGAGATTTTCATTAGCAATAACACTGATTTGAGCAGGAACACTACTGATGCAGGCATAGCTTTCGCCATAGAGCATTCCTGATGATAGCTCTGTAATAATATTGCGATTTCCCCAAACATCATCATTTATTATGAGAGCCTGACCAGATAGAATCATGCCGATAGTTTGTACCTTATCTCCACTTCTTAACAGATATTCGCCTTTTGAATAATTTTTAATGCTGACAGATAGACATTTAAGCATTGGAAGAATTTCTGCTTCTGAAATTCCTTGAAACAAAGGTGTATTCTTTAAAATGTTAATATATTTTTCCATGAGATTTTTCATCCTTCTTTTTATCTTTTCCTTAGTATATCACAAAAGTTGAAAATAATACGAAAATGTTGCCTAGACAACATAATGATTAATGTAAGTTTGATATAGTTCCATTAAGCAACAAAAGATGATGAATAAAGCAATAGAAAAGGAGAAGAACATGGAAAATAAGATGTTTTGTTATCAATGTGAACAGACAGCAGGATGCACAGGATGTACCGGAAATACAGGAGTATGCGGAAAGTCTGCCAATACTGCAAGATTACAGGATGAGCTTACAGGAGCATTAATTGGACTTGCTCGTGCAACTGAGGGTAATGAGCAGCTTGTAACTGAAGAGATGAATCAATTAGTTCTTGAGGGATTATTTACAACTATTACAAATGTAAACTTTAATGATGAAACATTAAAGCTTTTAATTGATAAGATAGAAGATACAAAAAAGAAATTAGTACCAAATTGCTTTACATGCTCTGACTCATGTGGAAGAAACAATAATTTTGATATGAGTACTCTCTGGACTACTGATGAAGATATTCGTTCATTAAAATCCTTAATACTTTTTGGAATTCGTGGAATGGCTGCATATGCATATCATGCAAGTGTGCTTGGATATACCGATGAAACAATCAGCAAATTCTTCTATAAGGCACTTTTTGCAATCGGAATGAAAGATTGGGGAATGGATAAACTACTTCCTATCGTATTAGAGGTTGGAAAAGTTAATTTAAGATGTATGGAGCTTTTAGATCAAGCAAATACTACAACTTATGGAACTCCTGTACCAACAACGGTACCTCTTACAATTGAAAAAGGACCATTTATTATTATTACAGGTCATGATTTAAAAGATTTACAACTTTTATTAGAGCAGACAAAAGATAAGGGAATCAATATCTATACACATGGTGAAATGCTTCCAGCACATGCATATCCAGAACTCAAGAAGTACTCTCATCTAAAGGGAAACTTTGGTACAGCATGGCAGAATCAGCAGAAAGAGTTTGATAATATTCCTGGAGCAATTCTGTATACAACGAACTGTCTTATGCCTGTAAAACCAAGCTATGCAGACAGAGTATTTACAACAGAAGTTGTATCTTATCCAGAAATTGTACACATAGGAGAAGAAAAGGATTTTACACCAGTTATTGAAAAGGCACTCGCCTTAGGTGGATATACCAAAGATCAGCATATGACTGGAATTAATGGTGGAATACAGGTAACAACTGGTTTCTCACATGGAACTGTATTATCTGTAGCAGATCAGGTGATTGAAGCGGTAAAGAATGGAGATATTAAACATTTCTTCTTGGTTGGTGGATGTGATGGAGCCAGAGTAGGAAGAAATTACTATACAGAGTTTGTAAAACAGTCTCCTGCAGACAGCATTATTTTGACGCTTGCATGTGGAAAATACAGATTCAATGATTTAGATTTAGGAACAATCGGAGGACTTCCAAGAATCATGGATATGGGACAGTGTAATGATGCTTATAGTGCAATCAAGGTCGCAATCGCTTTAGCAGAAGCATTTGAATGTGATGTGAATGAACTTCCGCTATCGATGGTACTTTCATGGTACGAGCAGAAGGCTGTATGTATTTTACTTACGCTTCTTTATCTTGGAATAAAGAACATTCACATAGGACCAACATTACCAGCATTCATTTCGCCAAATGTGCTGAATTTCCTGGTAGAGAATTATGGGCTTTCTCCAATTGGTACACCTGAAGAGGATATAAAAAAGTTATTAAATAAATAATCATGAGGGAACCAAACAAAATAGGTGAAAGGTGGTAAAATATTATGAATAAAAAAATGAATCTAAACTGGTCGGTGGATGAAATTACTGGTAATATGCCAGATATTTCTTCTATGAGAAGCAAAGAATTTCAAGTCAAAGAGACTAGCAATACAGAATTGCTGAAGGATTATTTAAAGAGACTTGGAAATGGAGAAGATTTAGAAAGTGTTAAAAAAGATTTTGTTCAAAATTTTTCTGATGTAGAAGCTTCTGAAATCATGAAGGCAGAGCAGGAACTTATAAAAGAGGGAACACCTATTACAGAGGTGCAGAAACTGTGTGATGTGCATAGTGCATTGTTTCATGGCTTAACTAAAGAAGAAAAAATAGCAAATGCTGAAAAGGCAGTCGAAGAATCTTTAAAAAAAGAAGAAAGATCCGAAATGAAAATTATGCCGGATGCGTATGTCAGAAAACATGAGCTTGCAAAAGCACTCAGAGAAACAAAGGGGCATCCTCTTTATTCTTTTACAGAAGAAAATGAGAAGTTTAGTAAAGAAATATCAGATATTAGAGGTGCACTAGAAAAGGGCGAAGATGTAAGCAAAAAAATATCAGATTTTAGACAAATAGCAATACACTATGCAAAAAAGGGTGATTTGATTTATCCACTCCTTAAAGTTCGCTATGAAATTTCAGGGCCATCGGATGTTATGTGGACTGTTGATGATGAAATCAGAGATGAATTAGCGGCAATAGATAAAGAAAGCAATCATGACGAAGAATGGATTAATAGAGTACAGGCTGTTTTAACAAGAGCGGATGAAATGATTTATAAAGAGAATAATATATTGTTCCCTATCTGCGCAGTGAATTTTACAGTCGAAGAATGGTATGGAATCTATGAAGATGCCAAAGACTATGCATTAGTGTATGGCATTGAGAATAGATGGGAAGAAGCAGAAAAATATGTGCAGGATAAAAAGAATCGTCATAAGGCGGCTATTAATGAAGGTGAAATAGTAATGGGAGGTGGACATATGAGTGTAGCACAGCTGGAAGCTATGCTTAATACATTGCCAATAGAGATTACATTTATCGATGATAATAATATAAATCGTTTCTTTAACGAAGGAGCGAAAGTGTTCAAACGACCTGGCATGGCAATTGACAGAGAAGTATTCTCTTGTCATCCGCCTAAGATAGAGCCAATGGTTCGTTCCATTATAGAAAGTTTTAAAAATCATACTAGGGATAGCGTTCCGGTCTGGATGGAAAAGCAAGGAAAACCATTTTTAGTAACTTATTATGCAGTGAGAGACAAAAAAGGTATTTATCTTGGAACTGTAGAAGTGGTACAGGATATGCAGTTTGCAAAAGAGCACTTTACAAGCATTTGAGGCTAAGTATATTATCAAAAATAATGTTATTCCAATGTATATATTGTATGTAGAGAAGACTAATATGATGTAACGCTTTCCTTGACCTTATATAGATTATTAGGTATAATTTATAAGTATATTTTAAAAAAGGGAAGGTTATGAAATGAACGAAAATCGTAATTCATTCAAGGGCTCTATAGGGTTCGTCCTTGCGGCAGCGGGTAGTGCTGTAGGACTTGGTAACATATGGAGATTTCCTTACTTGGCAGCTAAAGATGGAGGAGGATTATTCCTCGTTATTTACATTGTTTTAGCATTAACATTTGGTTTTACTCTACTCACAACAGAAATTGCTATTGGACGAAAGACAAAGCAGAGTCCGCTTACAGCTTACAGCAAGTTAAAGAGTAAGTGGAAGCCACTGGGTATTATTGCGTGTATTGTACCTATTATGATATTACCATACTATGTAACAATCGGTGGATGGGTACTTAAGTATCTTCTTGTTTATATTACAGGTAATGGACATGCAGCAGCACAGGACGGATACTTCTCAGGATTTATCGGTCAGACAGCAGAGCCAATCATAATGATGCTTGTGTTTACAATAATTGTTGCATTTATTATATTCCGTGGTGTTAACAGCGGTATTGAATCATCATCAAAGATAATCATGCCATTACTTATTGTGCTTGTTCTTGGTGTATCTGTATATTCACTTACAATTTCATATACAGACATTGATGGCACAACAAGAACAGGTTTACAGGGATTAGGTGCTTATGTAATTCCTAACATGAAAGGAATTACTGTTAAGCAGTTCTGTACAGTTCTTATGGATGCAATGGGACAGCTTTTCTACAGTTTAAGTGTTGCTATGGGTATTATGATTGCATATGGTTCATATGTAAGTGATGATGCTAATCTTGGAAAGTCAATTAACCAGATTGAGCTATTTGATACATTAGTTGCATTTCTTGCAGGTGTAATGATTATTCCTGCTGTATTTGTATTCATGGGAAGAGATGGAATGACAGCATCAGGTCCAAGTCTTATGTTTGTTTCGCTTCCTAAAGTATTTGATTCTATGGGATTTGCAGGAAATGTAATTGGTGCAATATTCTTTGCAATGGTATTCTTTGCAGCCCTTACAAGTGCAGTTTCAATTATGGAAGCTATTGTTTCAAGCTTTATGGATGAATTTAAGTTAAACAGAAACAAGGCTACAGCAATAGAAACTGTAATTTGTATAGCTGTTGCAGTTATCGTATGCTTAGGATATAACAAGCTGCTATTTGATATTAAGCTTCCTAACGGAGTACATGCACAGGTGCTTGATATTATGGATTATGTCAGCAATAATGTACTTATGCCAATAGTTTCTATAGGAACATGTATACTTATTGGATGGATACTTAAGCCAAAGACTGTTATAGATGAAGTTGAGAAAACAGGAATTAAGATGGGAAGAAAGGACCTTTATACAGTTATGGTAAAGTGGGTTGCTCCAATTCTTTTATTCCTTCTTCTTCTTAAATCACTTGGAATTCTTACTATAATCTGATATGTAAGATATTACGGCAGAGGTTAACAAGAGGTTTTGTGTATGATTAGTAAAAAATGTTGTATAATCGCAATGGTTACACTTATGTCAATTCTGACACTGACTGGATGCAGCACTATGCTAAAGAATCCGATGAAATACATTCTTTCTCAGGACGAAACCAGACAGGATAATTCAGATAATGAAACAACATCAGAATCTGCAGATGATAACAAAGATGACAGTAACAGTGAGCCTGATATACGTGTGTATGGAACAGAAGATAATACAGATTATTCCATTGATGGAATGCTGGCAATAGCTAAAGACATTAATTCAGATATGAATAATAAAGATGTTAAAGGAGTTGTTCTTGTTCTCAATAAGAAATACTCAGAAGATGTCAGATATTTTCTGTCGCTTACAGTTAAGGATGATAAACCTCTTGTGATAATACCATATGATTATAACAACGGCAGTCCGGATTATAAGGTAACACAGGCTAAGGAGTATATTAATAAAGACTTTGATAAGACAGATAGTGCCAATAATCAGTTACCAGAAGGATTTTTTGTTAATGTTAATGATTATATGATATTTGACATTGCGGACACTAAGAGATTAGACAATATAGATATTGTATATGATTATGTTGGAATTGATGCAGATGCATTATACAAGAATATGTATCTTAATGATGCTATAGTTATAGTTTCTTCAACTGCTGATGGAGAACTTTCGGAAGAACTTTCAGAAGCTGTATCAGGAAAGAATGCTGGTATTGTAGTAGTATCATGTAGTGAAGATGTATATATGAAGGGTGATTTTGCAGACTGTGGAGATAATATCTTCTATACAGACATGTCGCCTACTAAAGCGAGAATTATGCTGGTATTATTGTTAGATAATAAAAGTGATTCGGGCACATTTAAAAATGCTTTTACCAGGAGGAGAGTTTAATGGATTCAATTAAAGCACAGGACATTATAAGACACATTTTTAAGGATGAAGACAAGGGTGTTGCGTATGTAACCGGACTTTCAATTACAGACGGAGTAGAAGTTCTTACTAAAGTTCTTCCAGAGCTTATCAAGAAAGCTCAGGAAAAGAATAATGTCAATGATGAAGGATATTTTAATGAAATAGCTGATGTGTACAGAAGGATTATTGTTGATAAGCTTCTTAATGCTGACCACTTATGGACAATATATTGTGACAGTACAGGTTATCCATATATGGTTGATGATGATATAGTTGTATTATATGATTATACTAATCATGCCAGAGTAGAAGAACAGCTTGGAAAATATGGATATGAAATTTCATATGGTATTGAGGATAAGGATTCAATGCAGTATGAAATAGCACATTTATATCGTAACGGATGCAGAAATATCAGATTTACAGATGGCAGGGATAATGAGCTTATTGTTTCAAGAGAAGAGATTGGAGCATATGACCAGTATATAAGAGAAGATTTTGTGACTAATCCAGGACTTCAGAATGCACTTATCAAGTTCTTCCAGGAGTACAGAAAGTCAGGGGATTCAACTGCTAAGGTAGCAATTTTAAGAGATAAAGAAGCAGAACTTAAGAAAGCTATCCGTAATGCAGATTACATGGTTCCTTGTACTAAGGAAGAGACAGATGAAGAGGTATCAATTTCACATCCATATGTTGATATTACTGATAAAGTAAGCCACAAAGAAGGTGAGAAAGTTCTTGCACTTCCAGTATTTACAGATGGTTTAGAGATGGAAAAATGCTATGCAGGTAAGCATGAGGATATGCTTTACACATATATGGAACTTCTTAAGACAGTAAAGGAATTGGGTGCTTCAGGGATAGTTATCAATCCTTTAGGAGTAAGTTATTACGTTCCGGTTGATATAATGAAGCAGCTTATAACAATGTAATAAAAGAATAAAATGTATATTTTAAAGACACACTGGTATGGTAACAGCTGGTGTGTCTTTCTGAAATTCGGGAAGGAGAATGTGATGGAAAGAGTATATATTGCAATTGATCTTAAATCATTCTATGCAAGTGTTGAGTGCGTTGAAAGAGAATCAGACCCGCTTACCACTAATCTTGTTGTAGCTGATGAATCAAGAACAGCCAAAACAATATGTCTTGCAGTTACTCCTTCTCTTAAGAAATATGGACTTTCCGGACGAAGCAGGCTTTTTGAGGTAGAACAGAAGGCAAAAGAAATAGAGGAACGCACAGGAAAGAAGCTTGAATATATAGTAGCAGTTCCAAGAATGGGACTTTATATAGAATATTCGTCAAAGATATATTCTATATACCTTAAATATTTCAGTAAGGATGACATAACCGTATACAGTATTGATGAAGTATTTATTGATGCAACGGATTATATGAAGCTGTATAATATGACGGCAAGACAGCTTACCGCAAAAGTTATTGAGGATGTGTATGATACGACAGGAATAACGGCTACTGCAGGAATTGCACCGAATCTGTATCTGTGCAAGATAGCAATGGATATAGTTGCAAAGCATATACAGGCAGACAGCAAGGGTGTGCGTATCGCAGAATTAAGTGTTAATGATTACAGAAAAATGTTATGGAGTCATACGCCTCTTACAGACTTCTGGAGAGTTGGACCAGGTATATCAAGACAGCTTGAGAAACACGGAATAAAGACTATGGGGGATATAGCGAGAATGTCCCTTGAAGATGAGGACTGGCTGTATAAGCAGTTTGGTGTAGATGCGGAGATTCTTATAGACCACGCATGGGGATATGAACCATGTACAATTGCAGATATTAAGAAATATAAGCCCAAGGCGAGCAGCCTGTGTTCAGGACAGGTGTTAAAAGAACCATACACATTTGAAGATGCAAGGATTGTAGTTGGAGAGATGGCAGATGAGCTTGCACTTGATTTAGTAGATAAAGGCTTTGTGACGGATTCAATTGCGTTAAATGTAACTTATGACAGGGTAAATGTTGATAAAGGAACCTACAAGGGTGAAATCCATGTAGACAGATATGGAAGAGAAGTTCCACAGGGACTTAACAAATCTGTTTCACTTACGACATGTACATCTTCATCAAAACAGTTAAGAGAAGCTTTTCTTGATATATATGATAAATACACTAACAGAAAGCTGTATATCAGGAAGTTAAATCTTACAGTTGCCGATCTTACTAATGAGGGGTTTCAGCAGTTTGATATGTTTACAGACCAGACACAGCTTGAACGCGAAAAGAAGATGCAGCATGCAATGCTTGATATTAAGAAAAAATATGGTAAGAATGCGGTGATGAAAGCTAATAATCTGCAGAACAAGGCGACTGCAATTGAAAGAAACGGTCAGATTGGAGGTCACAGGGCATAGCTTATGGGAAAATATGATGATATAATTAATATGAAATGGCCGGTACCGAGTAAAAGACCAAGAATGGATATGGAAAGCAGAGCTAAGATATTCCTGCCTTTCTCAGCATTGAAGGGTCTTGGCAATGCTATTGATGAGCAGAATAAAACCAAAGATAATATGAGAGAATATGAATATTTTGACGAGGAGAATAAGGGAGAAGAATTTTATGAGTAATACAATGAAAGAAAATAAAATGGGTACAATGCCTGTTAATAAGCTGCTTATTAATATGGCTCTGCCAATGATGATATCAATGCTTGTACAGGCACTGTATAATATTGTTGACAGTATATTTGTTGCAAGAATAAGTGAGGAAGCGCTTACAGCGGTTTCAATGGCATTTCCAATGCAGAATCTTATGATTGGTGTTGCAGGCGGCGTGGGTGTAGGTACTAATGCATTGCTTTCAAGGGCATTAGGAGAAGGAAGGCATGAAGAAGCTGATAAAATGGCTGTGCAGGGTATATTCATAACGGCTTGCAGCTATATAATATTTCTTGCCATAGGGCTTTTCTTTGCCAGAGAGTTTTTTGTTATTCAGGGTGCTAATGAAGTGATAGCTGACTATGGTTATGATTATCTTTCAGTTATTCTTATAGTCAGCTTTGGTTGCCTGTTCCAGATGATATTTGAGAGGTTATTACAGGCTACAGGAAGAACATTTTACAGCATGATTACACAGGGTACAGGTGCAATAATTAATATTATTCTTGACCCGATACTTATATTTGGTCTGTTTGGTGCACCAAAGCTTGGTATTGTAGGTGCAGCAGTAGCTACGGTTGCGGGCCAGATTGTTGCAGCCGTTATGGCAGTGATATTTAATATTAAGGTTAATAAAGAGATACATATTACTTTTAAGGGATTCAGACCATCAGGAAAAAGAATTTGCAATATCTTATTCATAGGAATTCCATCAGTTATTATGATGGCAATTGGTTCTGTTATGACATTCTGCATGAATAAGATTCTGGTTGTATTTACATCAACAGCGGTTGCTGTATTTGGTGTGTATTTTAAGCTGCAGAGCTTTGCATTTATGCCAATATTTGGTATGAACAGTGGAATGGTTCCTATAATAGCTTTTAATTATGGGGCCAAGAGAGAAGACAGAGTTATACAGACACTTAAGCTTGCAGTAATGTATGCAGAGATAATAATGATACTTTTTATGATTGCAGTTCAGATATTCCCGGTTCCAATGCTGTCAATATTTAGTGCATCGTCAGATATGATACGAATGGGAGTTCCTGCTTTAAGGACTATATCAATAAGTTTTATATTTGCAGGAATATGTATTATATGCAGTTCGTTCTTTCAGGCACTTGGAAGCAGCATATACAGCATGCTTGTATCATTTGTCAGACAGATAATATTCCTTGTGCCATGTGCTTATATTTTTTCTAGAACAGGGAATGTTAATCTTGTATGGTGGGCATGGCCGATTGCGGAACTTGTTTCAGTTGCATTAAGTGTGTTCTTCTTTGTGAGAGTCAAGAAGAAAAAGTTTGGCTTTATGGAACAGTAATGAGTAATACGATAAATAATGAAGGATGAGGAATGAGTATGAACAGACATATAGAGAAAGCTAAGGAACTGCGTTCACCGCAGAAATGCTATAATTGTGCCGAAACTATTATGATGGCATATGCTGATGATTTAGGTTTAACTGAGTCACAGGCAGAATGTCTTGGCTGTAATTTTGGCGGCGGTATGAAATGTGGAGGAACATGCGGTGCAATCACCGGGGGACTTATGGTACTCGGCGCACTTGGTGTAAGTAGTCCGGGTGCTGTCGGAGCATTTCAGAGAACAATAAGGGACAATCACAATGGAATGACTAACTGTGCTGACCTTTTAAGAGACAATGCTTTAAAGGGTGGTGAGAAGAAGGCTCATTGTGACAGTATGATTATGGAATCAATAAGGCTTATTGATGAGTTGACAGGTAAAGATAAGTAAAAATGCAATTTGTTTATTGATAATATTTATCAATAAGATATAGTGAATTATATAGTGAAATGTGATAAAGTAAGCAAGGTTAGGGCATTCTAACCTGTGCTTACTTTTTTTGTGCCTGTTAATGATAAATTTTCACCTATTGACACAAAATTAATAAGTGCTAATATAATGAATATATGAACGATTGTTCATATAATGATATGAGAGGGCGTGCCCGAAGGAGGTAAATATGTTTTTAAAGATTAATGGAATCAAAAAGCATTATGGAGAAGGCGAAAGCCGGGTGGAAGTACTGAATGGTATAGACATAGAGGTTAATAAGGGGGAAATTGTTGTACTGCTTGGTCCATCAGGTTCTGGTAAATCAACACTGCTTAATATTATCGGTGGTATTGATGATGCTGACGAGGGTTATATATCTATAGATGGTGAGAAGACAGCGGATATGAATGAGAAGCGCCTTACACAGTACAGAAGAAAGCATCTTGGATATGTTTTTCAGATGTATAATCTTATACCTAACCTTACTGTAAGGGAAAATATTGAGGTAGGTGCATATTTAAGTGACAAGGCACTTGATACTGACGAGATACTTAACACACTTGGACTTTCAGACCATTCGGACAAGAAGCCTAACCAGTTATCGGGCGGTCAGCAGCAGAGAACTTCAATAGGAAGAGCACTTATCAAGAATCCTGATATCCTGTTATGTGATGAACCGACAGGAGCACTTGATTACAATACATCCAAGGACATATTAAAGCTTATTGAAGACGTTAATAAGAAGTATGGTAATACTATAATAATAGTTACACATAATGATGTTATCAAAAATATGGCAGACAGAGTTATTACATTAAGAGATGGCAGAATCCGTAAGAACTATGTTAATGATAACAAGATTGCAGCAGCAGACCTTGAGTGGTAAGAGAGGAGATAATTATGAGAAATCCTTTAAATAAGCGTCTGCCAAGAGAATTAAAGCATGATTTTGGTAAATATCTTGTGATATTCTTGTTTATGGTTATGATGATTTCGTTAGTCAGCGGATTCCTTGTAGCAGACAACAGTGTAAAGCACTCATATGATGAGGGCTTTGAAAAATATAATCTTGAAGATGGACATTTTGCGTTAGATAAAGAGCCTGACAGCTCACTTATAAAAGATATTGAGAATAAGACTGACAGCAAGCTTTATGACTTAAGATACTTTGAGGAAGACGAGGCTGACAGCGGTGCAACAATCAGAGTATATAAAGACAGAACAGAGGTTAATCTTGAGTGCGTTATGGAAGGTGAGATGCCTGCCTCTGATAATGAAATAGCACTTGACCGTATGTATGCACAGAATGCGAAGATTAAGGTTGGAGACACAATTAAGCTCGCAGGAAAAGAATTGAAGGTTACAGGCTTTGTTGCAGTTCCTGATTACAGCTGCCTTTTTGAGAATAATTCAGACATGATGTTTGATTCAACTAATTTTTCTATTGCAGTTATGACTGATAAGGGCTTTGAAAAAGTTTCAAGTAATCATGTGAAATATAATTATGCTTGGAAGTATAACAAGGAAGTTTCAGGTGATAAGGCAGAAAAAGAGGCTTCAGACGATTATCTGGAAAATCTTGGAGAAGTTATCAGGGAATATGACACTAATCTTTTGATGAATGGTAATACGGATATTATAAATATTTCTGATTATCTTCCACGCTATACTAACAAAGCAGTTAATTTCACTGGTGACGATATGGGTTCAGATAAGGCAACGATTATGCTTTTTGACTATATCGTAGTAGTTGTAATTGCATTTGTATTCGCTGTTACAACATCTAACACAATCAGTCAGGAGGCTGGTGTTATCGGAACTCTCCGCGCATCAGGCTATAAGAGAGGTGAGATTGTAAGACATTACATGGTCCTTCCTGTTGCTGTAACACTGGTTGCTGCTGTTGCTGGTAATATACTTGGTTACACTCTTCTGGAGAAGTTTTTTGTAAATGTGTATTATAACAGCTACAGTCTGTGTACTTACACGACACTGCTTAATGCAGAAGCATTTGTTGATACAACGGTAGTTCCGATTATCATTATGTTTGTCATTAATCTTTTAGTTCTTGAGAAGAAATTAAGACTTTCACCGCTTAAATTCTTAAGGCATGAGCTTACAAACAGGAAGAAGAAAAAGCTGATTAAGCTTAGCCACAAGCTTCCTTTTATGACAAGATTCAGATTGAGGATATTGTTCCAGAATATACCTAATTATCTGACACTGTTCTTAGGAATACTGATTGCCGGGGCACTTGTTGTATTCAGTATCATGTTCGAGCCGCTTATTAATGATTATGCTGATGTTGTTAAGAAGTCACAGATATGTGAATACCAGTATGTTTTAAAGAGTCAGGTGGAAACTGATATATCAGGTGCCGAAAAATACTGTGTGACTTCACTTAATACAACTGATGAAAAATATATGACTGATGATATCATGGTATACGGCATTGAGGATAACAGCAGATATGTTGATATGGATATTAAGGATGATGAAGTGCTTGTATCTAATGGAGTAATGGTGAAATTCGGTCTTAAAAAGGGTGATACATTTAAACTGAAAGACCCTTATTCAGATAATGAGTATGAATTCAGGATAGCAGGAAGCTATACATATGACGCTGCACTTGCTGTATTCATGACAAGAAATAACTTTATTGATACATTCGATAAGGATGACGATTACTTTACAGGATATTTCACAGACAAGAAGCTCACAGATATTGATGATAAATATGTTGCTTCAATAGTTACATATGAAGACCTTATCAAAGTGTCTAACCAGATGAAGGTTTCAATGGGCGAGATGATGTATATACTGAAGTATTTTGGAATTATAATGTTCGTGCTTCTTATGTATCTGTTATCTAAACAGATTATTGAAAAGAATGCACAGTCAATTTCTATGACTAAGATTCTTGGCTTCAAGAATGGAGAGATTGGCGGACTGTATATAGTTGCAACTTCAATTATGGTAGTTATATCACTGGTTGTTTCTGTACCTATAGTAAATGCTATGCTTAAATGGGCATTCTCATCATATCTTTACACTATGATGACAGGATATATTCCATACATGGTAAGAAGAAGCTGCTTTGTTGAGATGGTTATTCTTGGAATTGTATGCTATGCAGTTGTTGCTGTACTTCAGCTTGTGAAGATTTCTAAGATTCCTAAGACGGATGCACTGAAAAATGTAGAGTAAGGGTTTTATGGTGTATTGCACTTCAGACACGCTTCCGCTCGTGGAAGTGCGCAGCGGTACTAAGTTCACTGCTCCCTTCGGGAGTGCGTTCACTAAGTGCCGACGCACTTCCAACGGTCTGAAGCTGCAACACACCATAAAACAGGCCTGCCTGAGTGTGTGCTTGTTCCCCTTTTGGGAACATCGCATTTTTGATGTGATACCTATTTGTAGTCGTATTATCGGCGGATTTATAGGTAGAAATAAGGAAAAATCATGTATTATTTTGATAATTATTCTGTAAACACCTATAAGACAGTTCATAGGACTCGTCTTATAGGTGTTTTTTGCTGGAAATTATTGGAATGAGTGAAAAAGTACCTATATGTGCATATGAAAAATGATATTTATAGGAACGGTAATTCTACATGAATAAATCTATACGAAAATAAAAATCACATAAAAGAATCCACATGAAAATAAAAGCAGCATAAACCAAGACGTAACCAGGAGATACAGAGACGGTTACATGAAAATGCAAATCGAGCTATATTGAAAGGAAAATAGAGGATTACAAGCAAAATCAAACCGGTTTCACAACGATAAGCAGGAATCTACATAGAAATCAGGTTGACATCACAAGAATATACATATATAATTACCACTGGTAATTAACAGAAATAATTAATAGAGGTAATTAATGAAATGATTACCTCCTGAGACCATATAACTTAAGGAGATGAATGTATTATGAAACCGGACAAGATTAAGAGAATGCTGGATGCCTGTTATCTGGCTAAGAGGATTAGAGAACTGCTGCCAGAGCTGCCATATGGGGTTGCACCTGCTTATATCCAGTATATTGATGTGATTCATCATCTGTTGGAGACTAATGATTGTGTCAAGGTTTCGGACATCAGTGACTGGCTTAATCTGCCAAGACCAGGTGTTACCCGTACTGTCAAGGAGATGGAAGCTAAGGGATATCTTAAGAAGACTACTTCACAGGAAGATGCAAGGATAACTTATATTACGGTTACAGATAAGGGTGAAGAGTTGTCTAAGAAATATGATGCTGACTATTACAGCCGGCTTAGCAAATATCTTACGGATATTAGTGATGAAGAGGCTGATTCTATGATCGAAACTATTAACAAATTCTACAAGGTGATGAGCGAAAGGAAAGTTGACATTGAATAATTCAAAATCAGATTTTACACAGGGAAGTATATTAGGAAAGCTGATTCCTTTTATGATGCCAATACTTGGGGCATTAATATTACAGGCAGCATATGGTGCAGTCGACTTGCTTGTTGTTGGAAGATTTGGAACTACTGAAGGCCTTTCAGCAGTATCGACAGGAAGCCAGGTACTTAATTTAGTTACATTTGTTATAACACAGTTTGCAATGGGTGTTACAGTGCTTATTGCAAGATATATTGGTGAGAAAAGACCGGAGCAGATAGGAGCTCTGATAGGCGGAGCTATTGTTGTGTTTACAATGATTTCAGTGGTGCTTTTCGTTGTTATGATTATTTTTTCAAGACAGATTGCAGTTATAATGCAGGCACCGAAAGAAGCAGTAGGTCTTACATCTGTATATGTAAAAATATGTGGTTCAGGAATATTCTTTATAGTTGCATATAATCTTCTTTCAGCAATATTCAGGGGACTTGGAGACAGCAAATCACCTCTTATATTCGTTGCAGTTGCATGTGTTATTAATATTGTGGGTGATCTTGTTCTTGTTGCAGGGTTTAACATGAATGCTGCCGGAGCTGCTATTGCGACAGTCGCAGCACAGGCGGTAAGTGTTGTATTTGCACTTGTATTACTTTTTAAGAGAAAACTTCCGTTTAAGATAACTAAGAAGGATTTCTCAATTAACAGACATTGCAGGAGAGCGTTAAAAGTTGGGCTTCCTCTTGCATTACAGGAATTTCTTACACAGATTTCATTCCTTGCCTTATGTGCATTCGTTAACAGACTGGGATTACAGGCTTCGTCAGGATATGGCGTTGCATGTAAAATAGTTAATTTCGCAATGCTTATTCCAAGCTCTCTTATGCAGTCAATGGCGTCATTTGTTTCACAGAATGTCGGCGCAGGCAACGAAAAGAGAGCAAAGAAGACGATGTTTGTCGGTATTGGAGTCGGACTGGTTATAGGATGCATAGTATTCTTATTCGTGATGTTTAAGGGTGACCTTCTCACAGCAATATTTACAACCGATGAGGCAGTTATTCAGAATGGTTATGACTACCTTAAGGGATTTGCGTTAGAGACAATTGTTACAGCAATTTTATTCAGCATGATTGGTTACTTTAATGGACATGACAAGACGGTATGGGTAATGATTCAGGGGCTTGTACAGACGCTGCTTGTCCGTCTGCCATTTGCGTATTATATGAGTATACAGCCTGATGCGAGCCTTACTAAGATTGGTCTGGCTGCTCCTGTAGCAACTATTTTTGGAATTGTGTTAAATGTGGTATTCTATATCTGGTGTGACAGAAAAGATAAGAAATATATGTAATATTTGTAGAATATTTGCTACATTTCATCAGGCATGTTATAATAACTGACATTAATATAAAGGAAGATTTCTGCAAAAGAAACAAGGTCAGATTATGTTAACATACTCGTTTGAAAACATTGGAAAAGAATCAATATATGAATATTTATACAAATGTATCAAAAAAGATATAATAGAAGGCAGGCTTGTTAAGGGTGAGCATCTTCCTTCAAAGAGAACGCTTGCTGTCAATCTTGGAATAAGCACCATAACAGTAGAGAATTCATATGGACAGCTTATGAGTGAAGGATATATATATTCTGTTCCTAAAAAGGGCTATTATGTATCGGATATTTCAGGTGTTGCAAGGATAAAGCCTGTAAAATATGAAGTTCCCGAAATAACCGCAAAGAAGACTGGATATAAATCGGATTTATCATCAAACAGGACAGATCCTGGAAGCTTTCCATTTGCAACATGGGCTAAGCTTATGAGACGTGTTATAACAGACAGGCAGGATGATCTTATGAAGATATCTCCGGGAGAAGGAACATGGGAGTTAAGAAAAGCAATTGCTATGCATCTGGCTTCATTTCGTGATATGCAGGTAACACCCGGACAGATAATCATTGGCGCCGGAACTGAATATATGTATAGTCTTCTTATACAGCTTTTGGGAAGAGATAAAGTGTATTGTGTTGAAGATCCGGGATATTCTAAGATTGCCAGGATATATGCAAGTAATAATGTGAAATTCTGCTATGCCGGTATGGATAATGAAGGAATGAAACCGGAAGCGGTAAGAGAATGTATGGCAGATATTGTTCATATAAGTCCTACACATCATTATCCGACAGGTATAACAATGCCGGTAAGCCGGCGCTTTGAATTGCTTGCATGGGCTAATGAAAAGCCGGACAGATATATAATAGAAGATGATTATGATTCAGAATTCCGTATGACAGGAAAGACAATTCCGACTATGAAAAGCATAGATATAAGTGAAAAGGTTATATATATGAATACATTTTCAAGAACACTGACACCGACAATCCGAATCAGTTATATGGTTCTGCCACCACACCTTGCCGCAACATATCAGGAAAAACTTGATTTTTATGCATGTACTGTATCTAATTTCGAGCAGTATGCACTCGCTGCATTCATAGAAGAAGGATATTTTGAGAAACATTTAAACAGAATGAGACTGTATTATACGAAACAGAGAGAGGCTGTTCTTTCAGTACTTAAAGAGGAACCGTTCAAATGTGTTGGAAGAGTAAGAGAGGCTGATTCAGGACTGCATTTTATTCTTGAACTTAATACATTACTTTCTGATAATGAGGTAAAAAGAAAACTTGAGGCAGAAGGCATCCATATAAATGCGTTATCTGAGTACTATCATAATAATACTGATGAATACAGCCACAGCTTTGTTATCAGCTATTCTGATATGAAGATAGAAAACTTCAGAATTGCATGCAGTAAAATGTCAGAACTTACACCTTTATGATGATTATTTATGATTGATTGTGAATGAATATAACAGTTGCAAAGAATGTAATAAAGCGGTAAAATCTGTTTATGTGATTTGTAAATAATGTGAGAGGATATTGACAAAAGTATGGTAGACTACAGCATTTTTCCGCTTGATGAAGAGATTAAAGACAAGCTTGCAAAGCTGGAAATAAGTTATGCATTTCAACCTATATTTTATCCGAATGGCAGGGATATATATGCATATGAGGCTTTAATGAGACCTAAGAATATTGGGGTCATGGATTTAATTGAAGAGTTCAGGAAAAAGGATGATTTGCATACACTTGAGGTTGCAACTATATTTGGAGCAGTACAGTGTTATGCAAAGCGAGGATACCATTCATATATAGCAATTAATTCATTTCCTGCGGAATCATTTACTGCAGAGGAGCAGGCTGTTTTTGATGAATTCTATGCCGATGTTCTGGGAGATAAGGGGATAATAGAGATTCTGGAATACACAGCACTGGACATTGACAAATGGCAGTCTAAGAAGAATTCAATTAACAGAAGCAGATTCAATATAGCACTTGATGATTTTGGAACAGGCAATAATAATATGATGGCAGTGGATATATTTGCACCGCATATTGTAAAGCTGGACAGAAGTCTGATAACAGATATTGAGAATGATGTTGATAAGCAGGAGTATTACTATTATTATAGAGACAGCTTCCATAAAAGAGGCATCAAAGTGCTTGCTGAGGGTATTGAATCAAGAGAAGAGTATGAATTCTTAAGGGATAATGGTATTGATTTAGTGCAGGGATTTTATCTTGGACGACCGGAATAAGATGAATGCTAGTTTATATTTTTTTTATAAATGCTTTATACAATATATATTAACATATCACAAAGTATGTTGTATTATGATGGAGTAAAGAAAACATTTTTTCTCCCTCATATTTTTTTAAAAAGAGCGATGGCAGAGTTAATTTGCCGTCGCTCTTTTTTGCGCGGACAGCGATGAGTATTTCAAATTATATATGGCAAACACCGCCATATTAGTGATATAATAATTAATGTTTTCAGTATTTCAGGTTCAGTGATATCTAAGGCAATGAGACTGGAATAATATATAACACAGAATAGGGAGAAAATTATGGGAAAGAAAATTGCCAGAATTATAGGCAGAGTATTACTGGTGGTACTTGTTACTATAGTAATGCTGGTGGGAACTTTATTCATTATGATTAAGAGAATATGCAGCGATTCAGCACCTGCAGCCAGAAATCTTTTTATATCAACAGTTCTTGAATCAGGTCAGATGAAGTTTCTTGCTTCGTGGTTCTGTACAGATGCACAGATTAATGAGGTAATTAATGCTAATAAGATGGAGTCGATGGATTCAGATATTGATACATCTCTTATTAATATATCGTCAGACACAGATACACAGACGGTTGACAATAACGGAGAAGCAGAGCAGTTTGATGGGAATGGAATAAGAATGGTTGAGATTTCAGGAAGGTCATTCTTTGGAAAAATGCTGATTATAAAAGATCCGTCACAGGTTAAGGTCGGAACTACATACCCATGGGGAGATTACGGTAAGGAGCTTGATGAGATTGTAAGCGGAGCAGGAGCTGTTGCAGGAGTTAACGGAGGTCTGTATGTTTCATCAGGAAACAGAGGCGGCTCACCACTTGGAATTGTAGTGCAGGACGGTAAGATTACATATAACAGTCCTTCAGCACTTTCAGGTCTTTACTTAATTGGACTTAATAAGGATAACCTTTTAGTTGTTAAAGATATAGATGGTATGTCGGCAGCAGATTTTGAAAGCTATGTGAATGAAGCCGGGATTAGGGATGCTGTTGCTTTCCAGGAGGAAAGCTCTGATTCTAATAATCATTTTGTTCCGCTTATTATTAACAATGAAGCAAGAGTATTAAAAGGTCAGGGAAGCGGGGCTAACCCTAGAACAGCAATCGGACAGAGAGCTGACGGCGCAATACTTCTTTTAGTTACAGATGGAAGAGGTGCTTCAGGACATCTTGGTGCAACTGCGTCAGATCTGATATCAGTTATGCAGGAATATGGAGCAGTTAATGCAGCCAACCTTGATGGCGGAAGTTCTTCAACAATGGTTTATAACGGCGGATATGAGATGACTAGCGTAACATTTTATTATCAGAATTCATCATGGAAGCTGCCAACAGCATTTGTTGTAATGCCTAAGTAATTGGAAGGAGAACTGTATAGATATGAAAAATAATACTAAGAAGTCTATAAAGATAGGCAGAATCAATATACCATTGAATTATTGGACAGGGCTTGCTGTATATGCAGTGATTCTTCTTATTCTTGCAATCTGTATGATTGTATATACGGGTTCATGCCTTAAGAAATATGAGAATTCACAGTCAGACAAGGTAATGAATGATTTCCTTAATGACTTTACAAAGATGGCTGCTGATAAGACATTGGCTGATAATATTGAGCTTCCAGCCAGCAGTGAATTTGAGGGAAAAGATACATTTGTCAATATGTACATGTCCGAATTAGATGGTACAACTGACTATACATATAAGAAATCAGAGGGCAGTTATAATACAGAAGAGCCTATGTATGACATATATGCTGATGACAAGAAGGTTGCCAGAATGACTCTGGAAGCTAAAGACCAGCATGTTGTTCTTGGGATACTCACAGTGTTTGACTGGAAGGTTAAATCAATTGAGCCTGTATTTTCAGCAAAGACTAACGATTATACTGTATCAATTCCGGAAGGGTATACATTTACAGTTAATGGAATAACTGTGTCAGATGATTACAAGACTGGCAAAGTTACAGAGAATCCTGATTTTGTGAATGTTTCTAAATATGTCACAATGCCAAAGTCAGTTGAATATAAGCTGACTGGATTTGTCAATAAGCCGGAAATCAAAGTATATAATGCATCAGGCAGTGAAGTTACTGCAAATGTAGATGCTAAGGGCAATGTATCATTATCCACATGCGGTGAAACGTCTGATATGCCATCTGAAAGAAAAGAAGAAGCTCTTAATATGGCTAAGGTATGGGATAATTTCCTCACTAATGATTTAAGCGGTTCAGGTCATGGGCTTGCAACAGTGCAGCAGTATCTTATTGAGGATTCTTATTACTGGAATCTTGCGAAAGATTATGCTTCAAGTGCGGATATTACATTTATCAGTGACCACACATTGTCGGGAAATCCGTATACAGGAGTGACAGTTGATAATTATATTGAATATAATGATGACTGTTATTCATGTCATATTGCATTTACAAAGAATATGACACTTACCTCAGGCGGCGCGAGAAAAGATGTTATTGATTCGACATTCTATTTCGTGAAATATGAGGGCAGATGGGCGATTGCGGATATGATTGCGACTACTAAGTGATTTATTCCATGCAGAAGAGAAGTAGAATATTAAGAAAAATGTGCAGGATGCCAATTAAGGGGTGTCCTGCACTTGTCATGTGTGCTACAATGATTATTGAGAAGAATTATCAATAATGATTTGGGCAGATTATTTAGAAAAGGAAGACACACATGAAGTTAAATGAACTTAAGATTGGACAATGTGCAAGAATTACCTCAGTTGGTGGTGAAGGTGCATTAAGACAGCATTTTCTTGATATGGGCGTAATTCCCGGGGCGGAAGTTACGCTTGTAAAACTGGCACCTATGGGTGATCCAATGGAATTACAGATACATGGCTATGAACTGACACTTCGTGTTGCTGACGCAGGAGAGATTACTATTGATCCTATAGATGAGCGTACAAGAAAACACGAAAGACCAGACCGCATATATAAGTCTGACCATCCGGGACTTGGTGAAACTGGTAAATACCATGCTAAGGGAGATGGGGAAAAGCTTCCTGAAGGAACAAAGCTTACATTTGCATTAGTAGGTAATCAGAATTGTGGAAAGACAACTCTGTTTAATCAGCTTACTGGTTCTAACCAGCATGTCGGAAACTTTCCGGGTGTTACAGTTGACTGCAAGAGTGGTATGATTAAGGGACATGAGAATACATCAGTAACGGATTTACCAGGAATATATTCTATGTCACCATACAGCAGCGAGGAGATTGTTTCGAGAAATTTCGTACTTAATGAGAAGCCAAAGGCTATTATTAATATAGTTGATGCAACTAATATTGAGAGAAACATGTATCTTACAATGCAGCTTTTAGAGATGGATGTGCCTATGGTTCTTGCACTTAATATGATGGATGAGGTAGTAGGCAATTCAGGTTCTGTTGATATTAATGGCATGGAAAATATGCTAGGAATTCCGGTTATTCCTATATCTGCTGCCAAGAATGAAGGTGTTGACGAGCTTATAAGGCATGCACTTCATATTGCAGAGTATCAGGAGAAGCCAGAAAGAACTGATTATTGCGATGAGAATGATTTTGGCGGAGCGGTACACAGATGTATTCATGCTGTTATTCATCTTATAGAGGATCATGCAAAGAGAGCTGATATTCCGGTAAGATTTGCAGCAAGTAAGATTATTGAAGGTGATCCTCTTATATTAAAGCTGCTGCAGCTTGATGAGAATGAAAAAGAGATGCTTGAGCATATTGTACTTCAGATGGAGACTGAGAGAGGTCTTGACAGAAGTGCGGCAATTGCAGATATGAGATTTACATTTATAGAGAAGATATGCGAAGCTAATGTTGTTAAGCCTAAGGCAAGTAAAGAAAGAATACGAAGCCAGAAGATTGATAAGATTCTTACTGGTAAATATACGGCAATTCCCTGCTTTGTGGCGATTATGCTGGCAATATTCTTCCTTACATTCAATGTGATAGGTGCATTTTTACAGAATGTTCTGAAGATGGGTATTGATGCACTTACTGGCGTTGCTGACAATGCACTTGCAGCGGCAGGCGTGAATAAGGTTGTTCACAGCCTTGTAATTGATGGAATATTTGCAGGTGTTGGCTCTGTGCTTTCATTCCTGCCGATTATTGTTACACTGTTTTTCTTCCTATCACTTATGGAGGACAGTGGTTATATTGCAAGAGTTGCATTTTTTATGGATAAGCTGTTAAGAAAGATTGGTCTGTCAGGAAGAAGCATCGTTCCTATGCTGATTGGATTCGGCTGTACTGTTCCTGCAGTTATGGCAACAAGAACACTCCCAAGTGAGAGAGACAGGAAGATGACAATTCTTCTTACCCCATTTATGAGCTGTTCAGCCAAGCTGCCAATATATTCATTCTTTGTAAGTGCATTTTTCCCGGGAAAGGGCGCATTTATAATGGGTGGATTATATTTCTTTGGAATTATTATGGGAATTCTTGTGGCATTGCTTTATAAAGGAACATTATTCAAGGGCGAAGCTGTTCCTTTTGTTATGGAGCTTCCTAATTACAGACTTCCAGGCATGAAAAATGTTTTGCAGTTATTATGGGAAAAGGCCAGGGATTTCCTGCAGAGAGCATTTACAGTTATATTTGTTGCGACTGTAATTGTCTGGTTTTTACAAAGCTTCAATCTGCACCTTAATCTTGTTACAGATTCAAAGGACAGCATACTTGCACTTATTGCGGGAATAATAGCTCCTGTATTTGCACCTTTAGGATTAGGTGACTGGAGAATATGTACATCTTTGCTGTGTGGTGTCATGGCAAAGGAAAGTGTCGTATCAACAATGCAGATACTTTTCGGGACAGGCATACGGGCAGCACTTTCAACAGCCGGTGCAGCCGCAATGCTTGTATTCAGTCTTCTGTACACACCTTGTATCGCAGCAATTGCCTCAGTAAAGCGTGAGCTTGGCGGAAAATGGGCAGTTATAATGGTTGTATGGCAGTGCCTGATTGCGTGGGTTATGGCATTTGTTGTGCATGCTGTTGTGATGCTATTCTAGAAAGCATTTATTTCATGTGACATTACTGGTGAAAATGTGGTAAAATAGCATAAGATTATGCTAAAAGCAAGGAGCGGATGGTTATGAAATACATTTTTACTAATGGACATATCCTTGATGGAACTAAGGATATGAAAGTTTTGGATGGTCATTCTGTGCTTGTTGAAGATGACAAGATTACTGGTATTGTGAAGGGTAACACTGTACCAGACGGCTTTAAGGAGATTAATCTTGAGGGTAAATATCTTATGCCGGGGCTTATTAATATGCATGTTCATCTTGCAGGCAATGGGAAGCCACAGAAGAAACAGCGAGATAATGAAAAGACTGTTAAGATGCTTATGGGAACAGCACTTTCAAGAGCTGTGACATACAAGGTCGTCAAAGATTTTGCAAAGACTGAACTTATGAGTGGTGTTACTACAATAAGAACTGTTGGTGGTCTTGCTGATTTTGATACAAGAGTAAGGGACGATATCAGAAATGGTAAGGCAGCCGGACCAAGAATTCTTGCAGCTAATGAAGGAATTTCTGTGCCGGGTGGACATATGGCTGGTTCAGTTGCGGTAGCTGCTAACAATATAGATGAAGCACTTGTTCAGGTTGATATTGCAAAGAGTCAGAATGTTGACCTTATCAAGCTTATGATTACAGGCGGGGTGCTTGATGCCAAGGCTAAGGGCGTGCCGGGTGAACTTAAGATGCAGCCTGAGATGGTAAAGGCAGTGTGTGATAAGGCACATGCGCTTGGATATAAGGTTGCAGCACATGTTGAATCGCCAGAGGGTGTAATGGTTGCACTTGAAAATGGTGTTGATTCAATTGAGCATGGAGCAAAGCCTGATGATGAGATAATACATTTGTTTAAGGAAAATAATGCGTTTCTTTGTACAACATTATCTCCGGCACTGCCATATGCGCTTTTTGACAGAAGCGTATCTAATGCGTCAGAGGTCGAGCAGTACAATGGTAATATTGTGTTTGAGGGAATCAAGGAATGTGCCAAAGCTGCAATTGCCAACGATATTCCGGTTGTACTTGGCAATGATGTGGGATGTCCATGGATTACACAGTATGATTTCTGGCGAGAACTGTATTATTTCCACAAATATGTTGGCGTAAGCAATGCATTTGCATTATACACAGCAACTCTTAACAGCGCTGTAATGGCTGGCATTGGGAATGTGACAGGTTCAGTTGAAGCCGGCAAATGTGCTGACCTGATTGTGACTAAGAATAACCCGCTTGATGACCTCAGGGCACTTCGTAATGTGGATTTAGTCATGGCGCGTGGCAGATTGTACAATAATCCAAGGTTCAAAACGAAAAATATTGTCACTAAAGAACTGGATAAATTTTGCGATTTATGTTAATTTTATTAAAGAATTTTACTTAAAGGAATAAGATTATGAAGATAGGATTTGATAACGACAAATATTTAAAAATGCAGTCTGAACATATTAAGGAGAGAATTGCCAAATTTGACAATAAGTTATATCTTGAATTTGGCGGAAAGCTGTTTGATGATTATCATGCATCAAGAGTTCTCCCTGGATTTAAGCCGGATTCAAAGCTTCAGATGCTTTTACAGTTAAAGGACCAGGCAGAGGTTGTTATTGCAATAAGTGCAGAAGATATTGCAAGCAATAAGATTCGTGGTGATTATGGAATTACTTATGATCAGGAAGTATTAAGACTTATAGATGCATTTACAGAATACGGACTTTTTGTTGGAAGCGTATGCATTACCAAGTATTTCCAGCAGCCTGATGTTGATAATTTTATTAAGGTTCTGGATGCACATGGAATCAAGAATTTCAAGCATTATAAGATAGCAGGCTATCCTAATGATGTTGCTAAGATTGTAAGTGATGAAGGTTACGGAAAGAATGAATTTATTAAGACAAGCAGACCACTTGTAGTTGTTACTGCACCGGGTCCCGGAAGCGGAAAGATGGCTACATGTCTTTCACAGCTTTACCATGAATATAAGCATGGTGTCAAGGCTGGATATGCGAAGTTTGAGACATTCCCAATCTGGAATATTCCACTTAAGCACCCTGTTAATCTTGCTTATGAGGCAGCGACAGCAGACCTTAATGATGTTAATATGATTGATCCTTTCCATTTGGAAGCATATGGTAAAACAACTGTTAATTATAACAGAGATATCGAGATATTCCCTGTACTTAATGCTATGTTCGAGCTTATTGCCGGTGAGAGTCCATATAAGTCACCAACAGATATGGGCGTTAATATGGCGGGTAACTGTATTGTTGATGATGAGGCATGCCGTTATGCTTCTGATATGGAGATTATCAGAAGATATTACAAATGTTTATGCGACCAGAAGCGAACTGGTGTAAACAGTCAGGAAATATATAAGATCGAGCTTTTAATGAATCAGGCAGGAATCACACCATCTTCAAGACCGGTTGTTAATGCTGCACTTGAAAAGTCAGCAAAAAGCGGTGACAAACCGGCGGTTGCAATTGAGTTGGAAGATGGAACTATTGTTACCGGAAAAACAGGTGATTTGTTAGGTGCTGCGTCATCAGCATTGCTTAATGCATTAAAGCAGCTTGCTGGAATAGATGATTCAGTTGACCTGTTATCACCTGAGTCAATCAGTCCAATCCAGACTTTAAAGACTAACTATCTTGGCAGCAGGAATCCAAGACTTCATACTGATGAGATTCTTATTGCACTTTCATCTTCAGTTGTAGCCAATCCTTTAGCTGATAAGGCATTAAAGCAGATTCCTAAGCTTTATGGCTGTGATGTTCACTCAACAGTAATCCTTTCATCTGTTGATAAAGATACATTTAAGAGACTTGGAATGAACCTTACATGTGAGCCTGCATATGAGGAAGAGAAGAGATTTCATAAGAATTAATATTTAACTTAATTATAGTGTGTGAAAACAAGGATTTAATTTTAATATCGTTTTCACACACTTTTTATATTTATATTTGACGTGCGACAAATAATAATATATAATAGAATTAACTTATTTGACGTACGACAAATAAAAAGAGGTGGACTATGAATAATAAAATTATATTAGAAAAGCAGAATCTGACATATCTCAAATGGTCGCACATAAGAAGTTCAAGTGGAACGGCAGGAACTTTTTTGAAATCAGAATCTGTATTGAATGGAGTAAAGAAATATTATAAATTATCTAATTTTGACACAGTCAGAGGAGTTGTAGGACATGAATGTGTTAATGAGATTATTGTAGACAGGCTTTTGACACTATTGGGAGTAGAACATTTGAATTATGAACTGATTAATGCTGATATAGAGATAGAAGGTAATATATATAATACTTATCTTTGTGCTTCAGACGATTTCAAGAAGCGTGGTGAGAGCAAGATTGCACTGGATGATTATTATCGTACAAATGCTTTGGAGAAGGAATCACATTATGATTTCTGTGTCCGTTGTGGCTGGAAAGATTATATAGATACTATGATTGTGGTAGATTATATTATACTTAATAGAGACAGACATGGCGCTAATATAGAAGTGCTGAGGAACGCAAGAGCACATACTCTGAGAATAGCACCATTATTTGATCATGGATTATCTTTGATGTATTCATGTATGACAGATGAAGATGTAGTAGCATTTGATATATTAGAGGATAAGCGGTGTCAGAATTTTATAGGAACATATTCATGTTTTGATAATCTTAACCTTATAAAGAATAGAAAGAATGTATTTAGTGGAAGTCTGAAACCAGATGATAAAAAATACATTTTTACCGGGCTGGAAAATGTATTGTCAGATGTTTTTATTGATAAAATCTGGAACATGATATATGAGAGGTATAAGATATATGAAAATCTTTGAAATTATTGATGAAGAAAATAATATGTCAATAGGCGTGTTACAGTACTATGAAAAAGAAAAAAACTGTATTATTGAATTGCAGGAAAACTTGGATGAGTGGACTGCACCATTATTGTTCACTTCATATGTCAATAAGCATATATATACAATGCCAAGAGATATCAGTTTTATGTGGGTAAGAGAAAGAGTTATTCCTAGTGGAAGGCAGAATATTAAAGATATTCTGAATAATCACAGAATGAAATCATATGATGAAATGCGTTTTCTCGAAATATCAGAGGGAAGATGTTCACAGGATTCACTCTATATAAAACAGCTTAATGCTTTGCCGGATTATGTAATTGAGAGAAAGAAAAGAAACATTATAGATTGTGTAACATTAGATAATAATGTTTTATTATGTTTTTTTGCAGATAATTCCACAAAGAAAATAGATTTGCATATGCTGGAATATATTAAAGGCGTAGACAAGATAATTAATAATAAGCTTTTGTATGACTCTGGAATAGTGGGAACAGATGGTTATTTTGCAACATTTAATGATTCTATAGATATTCAGGCGGATACTCTTTATGAAGCAGGAACAGAGGTTTCATTAAGCTTACATGATTTTAAAACATTTGTAAGGAAAAATGCTGTTGATACAAGCGAAGCCTGCAATATTCTTGAATGTTCACGACAGAATGTTGCATATATGATATCGCAGGAACAGCTGGGCACTATTAAAGAAGACATAAGGGGAAGCCTTTATTTAAAAGGTGAAGTTGTGAGCAAAAAATGGTGAAATTTTATTGACACACATGCACGCATTTGATATTATTTATCAAGTAACTTAATATTCCATGAGGGAGTAGTTAGCGCGGAAGTGTGATTTGTCAACATTCTGATTATAATAGAGAGTATAATCTGGCAAATCTTAAATAATGAGACTCATGTATATCAATTATTTTCAGTGTACCAAGGCACTGAATCTGGTTGATATACATGAGTTTTTTTATACCCCTCGGAAAGAGAAAAAGGAGAAAAATAAGGAGATTTATATGGGTAATTTTATTAATAACGCGCCATTTGCGCTTGTAATTGTGTTCCTGATTATCGGTTTTGTTCTGCTTATTAAAGGCGCAGACTTTTTCGTAGAAGGAAGCTCAAGTGTAGCAAAGAGGCTGCATGTTCCATCCATTATTATTGGACTTACAATAGTTGCAATGGGAACTTCGCTTCCAGAAACAGCGGTCAGTGTATCTGCATCAGTTACAGGCAACAATGAGCTTGCAGTAAGTAATGTAGTCGGTTCTAATATATTTAACCTGATGGTTGTTATTGGCGTGTGTGCAATGATTGCAACAGTAAATGTTGCAAAAGAAACAATAAAAAGAGATATCCCATTTTCACTTATCTGTGCTGGACTTTTATTGCTTTTAGGAATCCTCGGATTTGGTGATAAGTCAGGTATGACACTTGGACATTTTGATGGTGTAATATTTATTGGTGCATTTGCAGGATACATTTTTTACATGATTAAGATTGCACTAAAGGCAAGCAAAGAAGGCAAAAAAATCGAGATTGAGGGCGGTTCTGATGAAGATATTAAGTTGATTTCAGTTCCGCTTAGTATTCTGTTTATTATTGGCGGTGCGGCTGCGATTGCAGTAGGCGGAGATATTACCGTAGACGCTGCCTCAAGGATAGCGAGTGACCTAGGAATGAGCCAGACACTTATTGGGCTTACAATAGTTTCAATAGGAACATCACTTCCAGAGCTTGTAACTTCAATAGTTGCAGCCAGAAAGAACGAAGTCGATATGGCACTTGGTAATGCGATTGGTTCAAATGTATTTAACATACTTATGGTACTTGGTATTGCATCAGCAATCAGTCCAATCAGCATAATTACAGAAAATATTATAGATTTGTGTGTCCTTATTGTATTTACAATATGTGTATGGATATTTGCCGGAACAAGGAAGAAAATCGGAAGAATCGAAGGTTTTTCAATGGTTGCACTTTATTTGATATATGCAGTTTATATCATAATAAGATAAATGAGGTAACATACCAATGTTGTTGTTTTTAAAAGTATTTTTTACTGAATTCATAGCTGAGATGGGCGATAAAACCCAGCTCATGCTTATTGCTCTTACTTCTAAATATAAGTTAAGAGATATTATATTTGGAACTGCTGCAGCAATTCTTGTACTTAACGGACTTGCTGTTTTAGCAGGTGGGCTTGTCAGTGAATTCATTCCTGACTGGCTTATAAAGACTATTGCAGCACTTGCGTTTCTTTATTTTGCTGCATCAACCATTGCCGGGGAAGAAGAAGAAGAAGAAGGCAGCGGCAAATCAAAGATTAAGTTTGCACCACTTGCAGTTTTCTGTACATTTTTCATTGCAGAGCTTGGTGATAAGACACAGCTTACAGCCATAACATTTGGTGCTAATGAAGGTATGAGTGCAGCTCTTGTTGTATGGATAGGATGTTCGCTCGGACTTTTTGCAGCTGACATTCTTGGTATGTTAGTTGGATATCTGTTAAAGAGCAAGACTCCGGACGGACTGCTTAATACACTTGCATTCGCAATATTCTCGATATTTGGTGTATTTACACTTTATCAGGGACTTAAACTTATAAGGGCATCTGTCTGTCCGATTCCGGTATGGTCAATACTAATAGCAGCAACTGTTGTTTTTGTTGTCATATGTGTCTGTCTTTTTATAAGAAGAGAGAAGGAAAAGAATGATTAGAATGAAAGTAATCGTATCATTTTTTATGTGATGCGATTATTTTTTTTGTAAATATGTCGATATAATATTAAGAAAAGTCAAGGATGACTTTATCCAATACATTTACATTCAAGGAGGAATGAATTATGAGTAGTGTATATTCAGGGAATTTTTCCCAGATAGCCGGTTCGTATGCAGATACAGCGGCTGTTTATTCTAAGTCAGAGACAACTAAGACCGATGAGACAAGCGGAAAGAAGAAAGTCAGTGGTCAGACTATCGGTAATCCCCAGTTAAGCGAGAAAGCAAGCAAATATTATGAACAATTAAAGAAAAAGTACTCTAATATGAATTTTATTCTTGTAAGTGAGGATCAGAAAGAGAATGCCAAGGCTAATGCGGCAGGTTATGCTAATTCCAATAATATGGTTGTCCTTATTGATGAGGATAAGATTGAAAGAATGGCTTCTGATGAAAATTACAGAAAACAGTATGAAGGAATTATTGCAAATGCTGCAAGTGGAATTTCACAGCTTGCAAGCAGTCTTTCAGCAACAGGAACTAGTGTAAAGGGCTTTGGAATGCAGGTTAATGATAATGGTACAGCATCATATTTTGCTGTGCTTGAAAAGTCAAGTGCTGCACAGAAGGAGCGCATTGAGAAAAAGGCTGCAGAAAAGAAAGAAGCTAAGAAGACAGCCGAGAAGAAGGCAGAAAAGAAAAAGAATGAGGAGCGGCTGGAAAAGAAACGCAAAGAAACCGGAGATGTCGATGATACTGACGATACGGAGACTGTAACAGTGACAGCTTCATCAATAGAAGAACTTCTTGAAAAGATAAAAAATCAGGAGCAGCTTTTCTTAAGTGATACAGTAAGAACTCCACAGGAGAAGAATGTGGGGCAGAATGTTGATTTTTCTGTATAATGTCAGGGGGTGTGCCTAGTGATATTATCAGGAACAATAGCAAGTACCGTACAATTGCAGATGCTTAACAACAAGTGGATGCAGAAAAAGGAATCTGGCAATGTTTTATCTAAGCAGGAGTTAAATGAACGCTCTACATGGACATCTGAACAGTTTATGATTGCTGATTTTCAGGAACGGTTAGAACATAATCGGGAAGCAGAGAAGCGCCAGAAAATAGATAATAAGATTATGTCAGGTGGGAGTCTTTCGCCGGAGGAAATATCTTATCTTGAAAAGAATGATCCTGTTGCTTTAAAGAAATATCGTGAAACTAAAGAAGAAAAAGAAAGCTATAAGGAAAAACTGAGACAATGCAAAACTAAAGAAGAGGTTGACCGTGTAAAGCTGCAGAAGCTTGGAGAACTGGAGAGTTCATTAAGCAGTATAGTCAATGACCCGGCAATACCTAAAAGTGCCAAGTTAGCGAAAGCTCAGGAAATACTTGCAAAGACTAACAACATTGAGGCTGCACATCTTGAGTTTGTCAAATCCGCAGATTATCAGAGTATGCCAACTGATGAAGAAAAGAAAGAACAGGATGCAGCAGATAATGATATATCAGATGAGATAACAGACAGCGAGAAGGCTGATAATGCTGAACTTACTGACGTTTCTGAAAATACACAGGATAAAGCAGATAATGTAATTGATGATAATAATAATCAGGTTTCTGATATTAAAAATCCGGATACTATGGATACAAAAGCATCTGAGAAAACATATGAAAAAGATAATCGCAAGAAAGAATACAGTACAGAAATTAAGAAAGTCAGCCGAAAGCTTAAGAAAGGTTTTGAGGCGGCTGACATGCATGTTGACATAATTGTATAATGAGGTAGTCACTTCGTTAAACTGCAATTTAGCGAAGTGACCGAAATGTGTACTTTACTACTGTAACGAGCAATTTCTAAGTAAAAGAAGATGATTTCAAGGATTTTCCAGACGAAATTAAAGACCAATTTAGGCACTTATTTGAATAACTGTAAAACGCCGATAAATCCTGATTTATCGGCGTTATTTTATCTATTATTATCTATTATCGACCTTTTCTGGATACATATCATGGTTTGCCATTCTGTTGAATGCTATCTCCTCCCATTTTGTTCCAGGTTTTCCATAATTACAGTAAGGATCTATTGATATTCCACCTCTAGGAGTAAATTTTCCCCATACCTCTATGTATTTTGGATCCATAAGTTTTATCAAATCTTTCATGATAATATTCATACAGTCTTCATGAAAATCACCATGATTTCTGAAACTGAATAAATATAATTTTAATGATTTACTTTCCACCATTTTAATGTTTGGTACATATGATATTGTAACAGTTGCAAAATCTGGCTGCCCTGTTATAGGACACAAACTTGTAAATTCTGGGCAATTAAATTTTACAAAATAATCATTACCCTGATGTTTATTCTCAAAAGTCTCTAACATCTCCGGTGCATAATCACTTGGATACTGTGTTTTCTGATTTCCCAATAATGTTATATCTGCTGTTTCTTCTTTACTTCTTCCAGTCATAATTTTCTCCTTTTTATTCCATAGCTGGATCATTAATTCCGTTTAACTCAAATGCTCTGGCTCTATCTATACATGTTCCACACTTTCCACAAGGTTTTTCGTTGCCTTCATAGCAACTCCATGTGTACTTATAAGGTACATTTAGCTCAAGCCCCTTTTTTACAACCTGATCCTTTGTTGCATTGATAAATGGTGCTACAACCTTAATCTGCTTTCCACTTCCAAGATATATAGCCTCATTTATTGCATTATTAAAATCACTGCTGCAGTCAGGATATGCACTTCCAGCCGCATCATCCGCATGTGCCCCATAATATATCTCACTGCAGCCTTTTGAAATTGCTATACTGGCAGCACTTGATAAAAATAACCCATTTCTAAATGGAACATATGTTGAAACAGGAGAACCATTTGTGCTCTTAATCTGCTCATCATATGATTCTTTAGGTATTTCCTTATCAGAATGTGATAATAATGAACAATCACTATATTGAAATATTTTTGCAAGGTCAAGATAAATATGTTCTACATTATAGTATTTTACTATTTTATCTGATGCTTCTATCTCTTTTGTATGTTTCTGTCCATATGATATTGATAATGCAATAACATTTTCTGGACCATATTTTTCTACCGCCATACCAAGGCATGTTGTACTATCTATTCCACCACTGAACAAAACCATTGCTTTCATTGTTAAATCTCCCTCTTAATGTTTGTGTATATGTTTTTGTGTTAGCTTTTTTAATTCCTCTTGCGGTCATGCAGCTATGACATCCTTCAATAAATACTGCTATATCTTTGGCACCAGTAATCATCTGCATAATATCAGCAATATCACTTCCTATTCTTTCTTGAAGCTGCAGTCTTTTAGATACCATATCTGCTATTCTTGCTATCTTACTAAGACCTATTACTCTTCCATTTGGAATATAAGCAACTGTTACCTTCATATCATACATAAGAGCAAGATGATGCTCACAATAACTGAAAATATCTATATCTTTTACCACTACCATATTGGAAGTTCCACTCTGACATTTACATTCTATTTGTTCAGACTCTTCTTCATCCATATCCAGTGCAAATGTTTTGTTAAACATATCCGCAATTTCTTCATTTGTATAATTCATTCCATCAAAAACTTCTTCATACATTTTTGCAACTCTTTTAGGTGTATCTTTTAAGCCCTCCCGTTCAGGGTTATCACCCAGAGCCTTAAGAATACCAGCTATATGATATTCAATTGCCTTAGTGTCTATTTTCTTATGTTTTTCCATGTCAGACTCCTTTTTTGTCTGGTGACCATATAATTTTATGTAACTGAATCTGCATATTAACATCATTCATTACATTCTCTTTCATAAAATTAACAATTTCCTCAGGTTCTATCATTCCAAATACCGGACTTATATAAAGGTTACATTTTCCATACAGATTATATTTTTCTATAATTTGTTTTGCCTTTATAAGATCCTCTCGACAACCTGCTACAAATTTGACAGTATCATTGCTATTTAAAATATCAAAATTATCCAGATTCATGGCCGCTTCCATACCACTGCATGAAAGCTTATAATCCATTGTAAAAGTTACATTCTCTTTGTGAAGCTTACGGATTTTATCAAGATAGATACTGCCGTTAGTCTCTATTTCAATGTTCAGATTGTTTTCTGCAAGAACTGTTATAACATTTTCAATACCTTCTCTTAGCAGTGGTTCACCACCAGTAAGAGTGACATTTTTTACGCCTGTCGATAAAACATAATCAAGAATTTCTTTTTCTGTCATTGGTTGAGAATGTGTCTCCTGCTCATTAGCCCATTTGGTATCGCAGTATTTACAGTTAAGATTACAGCCCTTAAAGCGTATAAAAACCGCTAGCTGCCCGGCTTTAGTTCCTTCACCATTAATACTTACAAATTTTTCAACTACTTCATATTTACTCATATATAAATCCTTTCAGATTAAAAATCATTCCATATAAGTTGCACTATTAGCAGGAGTTTCATATACAGTTACAGCTCTCATGTTGTATCCAAGTATTTTTATTTTTTCATAAAAATACTTGGCCATATTCTCCGCTGTCGGTCGGAAATCAAGTTCAATAATTTTGAAATTCTCGCTTTTTAAAGCTTCAAATGTAGTTTCCTTCAATGAATTTCTTTCTATAATTAATGCATGATCCATTGAATCTGCTATGTTTCTTAAATCTTTTTTCAGTTCTCCAAAATCAACATACATACCCTTATGCTGAACATCTTCCTTTAGTTCCTCAGTTTGAACTTCAAGAACAATCTTCCATCTATGTCCATGAAGATTGCTGCATTTTCCATTGTATCCTGCAAGAAAATGTGCCGAATCAAAACTAGCCTCTGTTTTTAAAATATACATAAATCTTTTCTCCATTTGCTTATATTGCATTAAAAAAACACGGATACATCTGTACCCGTGCCTTAATAGATTATTTCCCTAAAAATTTCCAATTATGAATTATAAAAATAATAGTCCTGGTTTTATTTAGAGACAGGATGGTACAAACGAACTGTCTTATTAATTTACTGTGCAATGATATCAAATCATTCACAGCTTGTCAATTAAATACTCATGGTTATCTTCCCTAGGAAATTTTACACTTAAGTTTTCTCAAATTGCCTAATGAATTACTGATTTTTAAAATCGTTGTATTCCTTTTTTATCCATTTCATTATTACATCAACAAGATAATCCTGCTGAATCTGCGTTAGCTCTACACCAGGCTTCATCTTATGCCACTTTCTTATGCATTCCCTGCAGCAGGTAGCTGTTGCATGCTGTGCAATAAATACAGAATGCCCTTTCATCGGAGTCTGTTTCCCATCATTGGGTATTACCGCTGGGGCTTCCCTTTTCATTAGCCTTGATGATAATACCTTGCTCATCAATAAGTAGTCTGATACTAAATACTCTAATTAATATTTACACTATACCACATAACCCCGATTCTATGATATAATATCCTAAGAAATTTCTCCGAGGAGGATAATGTATGGAATACGATGTTATTATTATTGGAGCCGGACCGGGCGGAATCTTTTCTGCGTACGAGCTTATGAAGAAGTCACCTGAAACCAGAGTGGCTGTATTTGAGGAAGGCAACACATTAGAGAAGAGAAAATGTCCTATAGATGGCAAGAAGGTCAAAGCCTGTATTAAATGCCCAACATGTGCGATTATGAACGGATTTGGTGGTGCTGGTGCATTTTCAGATGGTAAATATAATATAACTAATGATTTCGGAGGAACTCTTTATGAGTATATCGGCAGGAATCAGGCAATCGACCTGATGAAGTATGTTGATACAATCAATACATCACATGGTGGTGAAGAGACTCACATGTATTCGACAGCAGGCACTAAGTTCAAGACTTTATGCATGCAGAACAAGTTAAAGCTTCTTGATGCGTCAGTTAGACATCTTGGAACAGATATTAATTATGTTGTTCTTGAGAATATGTACAATGAGATGAAGGACCATATAGACTTCTACTTTAATACTCCTGTAAGCAACATTGAGGTGCTAGATGGCGGTTACAGAGTATTCTATAAAGACGAGTACATGGATTGTGACAAATGTATTGTTTCCGTTGGTCGAAGCGGAAGCAAATGGATTGAAAATGTCTGTCAGAAGCTTGAGATTCCAACCAAGTCTAACCGTGTTGATATTGGTGTGCGAGTTGAGCTTCCGGCTGTTATATTTTCACATCTTACAGATGAGTTGTACGAAAGCAAGATTGTATACAGAACAGAGAAATTTGAGGATCTTGTAAGAACATTCTGTATGAATCCTAATGGAATCGTAGTTAATGAGAACACTAATGGTATTGTAACAGTTAACGGACACAGCTATGAAGGTGCTGAGAAGCAGACAGAGAACACCAACTTTGCGCTTCTTGTTGCAAAGCATTTTTCAGAGCCATTCAAGGACAGTAACGGATACGGTGAAAGTATTGCAAGACTTTCCAACATGCTTGGTGGAGGTGTTATTGTCCAGAGATTTGGCGACCTTATGAGAGGAAGAAGAAGTACAGAAAAGCGAATTGAGGAGGGGCTTGTAAAGCCTACTCTTGCTGCTACTCCGGGGGATTTAAGTCTTGTACTTCCTAAGAGAATTCTTGATGGAATTATTGAGATGATTTACGCACTTGATAAGATTGCACCGGGAACTGCCAATGATGATACACTTCTGTATGGCGTTGAGGTTAAGTTCTACAACATGGAAGTTGAGATTGACAACAATCTTGAGACAAGATATAAGGGCTTATACATAATTGGCGACGGAAGCGGCGTTACACATTCATTATCACACGCTTCTGCCAGCGGTGTATATGTTGCAAGAAAGATTATCGAAGAAATGTAGTTACATAATATTAAAATAAGGGAGATTGCCATAAGACAATCTCCCTTTGTCATTTAATCAAGCTTTATTATTTTGGCACCTAACAAATCAGCATCATCAGTTCCATGAGTGGCAATAATCAAAGTACGGTTATTACGCATTTTTAAGATATAGTCTATTACATTTAATTTAGTATCCTTATCTAAACCTGTGAATGGTTCATCAAGTATTATTAATTTCCCGGGATATGATAATGCTCTTGCAAGTGCAACACGCCTTTTCATTCCACCGGATAATGAACTTACAGGCATATCAAGACTATCATCTGGAAGAATTGATAACAGATTATTACGGACTTCTTCCCTATTGTTTTTTCCACGAAGCACGATTCTGACATTGTCTATTGCAGAAAGATAAGGAATAAGCCTGTCCTCCTGAAACATACAAGATATGCTTTTGATATCTATACCGGACATACTGCCGGAATCAGCATGTTCGAGTCCCATTAGAATTCTTAAAATTGTAGTTTTTCCTATACCTGATGATCCCATAAGACAGTATATAGAATTATCTTTAAGGGTTATATTAACATTTTTAAGAACTTCATTGTCATCAAAGGTTTTGCATAAATCAGTGATTATAATACTCACAATAATTCTCCTGACATTTTAAATTTATTGGATAGAAAGCAGGCTTGTAACACAGTAAAGTGTCTGACCGTTATATACAACCCTTGACCAGCCAACCTCTGTATTATAACCGGTTCTCGTAAAAAACTCGCCTTTTTTAGCGGTTGCAACAACAACAGAATCTGCATCTGTCACACTAGGTTTATTTCTAAGATTGACCTCTTCCTTAGGAGTTACAGTATCATTACAGTCTGTGAATTTCGTGTTAAATCCGGTTGTGGGACTTTCAGTTGCCTTAGGTGTAAGGTCTGTTGTCAAGTAACTTGTAACAGCGTATACAGTCTGTCCATTGTATACAAGTCTTGACCAGCCGCTGCTGCTTGTTCCAGTCCGTGTAATTGTTTCACCATTGACAAGTGTTGCAATTACTGCTGCGTCTGTATCCTGACTAGGCTTGTCACGAAGCCTTACTTCATCTTTGGCAGTAACGGTATCATTAACAGATGTGAATACCATGCCTGCTTCTACATCTGGAGTTGCAGAAGCCGCAGTTTCACCGCTTAAAGAACCATTACTTTCAGAATAGCCAAAATATGCAACGTTAATATCAACATTTGTGCCTATTCCTGCTACCCTGCCCTGATTAGTATACTGCCACATGCTGCATGTTCCTGCATATGATGTGGATGGAGTCTCTGGATAAGGCGTTGACGGATATTGTGCAACCCATATCTTAAATGATTTTTCAAGAATGGCAGTGTTCCACTGACTGTTATTGGTAAGTTCAGAGGAAGCAGCATAAAACATAGGGGTATAGCCTTTATCATATATTTCCTGTAAAAATGCAACAGCTACGGTAGTTCTTTCAGCCTTAGTCATGCTCTTCTGCCTGCTTTCAGATGTGTTGAAGCCTTCACAGTCAAATGCTACAGGGTAAGTTATACTGTAGTCTGCTATGAAATCAGCAACCCAGTCTGCTTCTTCAATAGCTTCAGCTTCATTAACTGCTGATGAGAAGAAGTATACACCAACTTTAATTCCGTTGGCTGCAGCCTGCTGCATGTTGTATTTTGCATTGGTGTCAGCATAGATAACCCCTGTCTTCTGCGCTCTGTAGCCAACTCTTATCATTGCAAAATCAACACCTGATGAAGCAGCCTGTGCCCAGTCTATAGTTCCCTGAAATTTAGAAACGTCTACACCGATGGTTACATCTGATGTTTCATTAGTGCTGTTGGAAAGAATTACAGAAGCACCATTACCTGCATCCTGATTCATCGCTCCATCATTGTCGGAATACTGCGGATCCTGTTCTTTCTCATCTTTATCGCTTAAAGTATTATTGCCGTCGGTATCTGTTTCACTGACAGACGAAGTTTCTTCGGTTGAAGATGCATTTGCAGGTACTTTTTTCCCTCTATGACCGAAAGAAACAATAAGTACAATTATTAATGCAATTACTGCTGCTGCAACAATTATGATTGCAGGCAGTAATTTCTTCCAGTTAATATGAATAGAATCATCAAGATATCCAAAATCATCGTCATCAGAATTAAACAGCTTAGACATGTACATCGCCTCCTAATTTAAATAATCGCTGCACAGATAATTAAGAAGCAGAGCTGCACCATTACTATCCATTGCAGTACCATTTAGTCCCATATAGTTAATTGTCCAGTAACTAATGGATTCATCATATGTGAATTGAATCTTCAATGAAGAATTCATGTTATTATATACTACTTTACCGTTGAATTCTACAACTTTTCTATTATCAGCAGAACTGAAAATAGTCCATTCGGGGTCTATACATTCGTTATCAAGACATTCACCAAATGTTATAGATTCATCCTGAAATATCTGTTGTTCTTTTACTGTATCTATTCTGGAATCCTGCATTGCACTGGCTTTAGTACCTATGCCTGCACTTGTCACACCGATAAAGCATATTATTAATGTGAGTATGACAGCAAGAAGTGTTGAAACTGTTCCTGAAAATGCACCATCTAAACTGTCATGGTACAGAATGAATACAAGAATACCACCTGCTATCCCACCACCGAGATGACCGAGGATATCTACATTTGCACCATTAGATATAAGAGCATATACAACAATTAACGCAATAGATACGATTACAGTTGTCTTATTGGAATCAGTTTTTGAACTGAAATTAGTAAAAAGTGTTGCACACATTACACCGAATATTGCACCTGATGCACCTGCAGCAAAGCGGATTACATCGGGATTGATAAGGTGTGATACATATACAGATACAAGGCCTGATGCAAGTCCTGAACCGAAATATATAATTGCAGTACGAAGAGAACCGACACGGGGTTCAAGTCTAGAACCGAACAGATACAGAGCAACCATATTATTAATAAAATGTGGCAAATTAGCATGCAGGAACATATAAGTCAGAAGCCTTATATATTCTTTATTATTATGAATATACTGGTAATTAAGTCCACCTGTTTCAAAATGATCACTGCCTGCTATTATGCACATAATGCCTGCAAGCAGATTGGCAAGGATTATAATAAGCACAACAGGCATGTTTCTAAGACTGACTTCTGAATATCGTTTCTTTTGACTGTGTTGATAAAAATCTTCAGGATTAATTCTGTCAGATTTAATCTCGTATACTTCATCATCAAGATGAAGGTCATCAAATCCATTGGGCTTAAACTCGCTTTGATAGCTGTTATGATAGTTGTTATTGTAATCTGGTTCCATAGAATATTTCTCCCCTCATGTTAATTTTCCACTCTACAAAAAAAGAATTCAGCATTACACTAAATTCTTTTTCATTATAACATATTGGGTCAATATGTGTTATTTAATATGAAGCTGTGCATTAATAATAATTCTGTGAGGACCATCCATTTTAGCTTTAATACTTCCTTTATGCTCGGAAACAATAGCCTTTGCAATCGAAAGACCAAGGCCATAGCCGGTTATCTTAGCGGATGTTGAATCAGCCCTGTAGAATCTGTCAAACATTCTGTCAGTAAGATTCTTATCAATATTATCAACATCATTGCTTACGATTAAAACAATATAGTTTCCTGAGAAAGATAATTTAAAGTCTATGTTACCTTTAACTGATGAATATTTAAATGCATTATCAAGAAGAATTGTAAATAACTGCCATACTGATGATGCGTCACCACAGCATGTAAGATCAGGTGTAATATCATAGGTAAAGTGTTTACCTGAATCAAGTGCAAGTGCGTTATAAGAGTGCACAGCTTCTTCTGCAAGGTCAGAAACAGGAAAAGCAATACGTTTTATATGACCGTTGCGCTCATCCATTCTTGCAAGTGATACAAGACTGTTAGTCATAGCTGTAAGATTTTCTGCTTGCTTCTTTATATCTTCAATCCATTCATTATCAGGATTATCCATCTGTAATATATCAGCATCAGCTCTTATTACTGTAATCGGAGTCTTCAGCTCATGACTTGCAGAGGTTATGAATTCTTTCTGCTTGCGGTGTGCTTTTGCAATAGGCATGACGATAAGCTTTGAAGTAAATATAAGAATCAGGAGCATAACTGCAATACCTACACATGATGATTCTATAAGAGAAACAGCTGTTTTCTTAACATCATCTATCATATTACTTCGAAGCACGAATACAGCAATTGTACGTTTCTCTTTTTCATATATGCAATATCTGTAACCATTGTAAAATCCATCAAGTTCGCCAGTTTCATATGCTTCATGATATATTTTCAAAGCCTCATATTCAGAAATATCAGATATGTTATCGATATTAATGGTTCTGGGGCGGTTATCTTTACCAAATGTAATATAGAAATACCTGGCATCTGCTTTAATTGGCTTCTTATCTAAAATATTAATATATATAGATGAAACAAGATGGTCGGATTTAGCGACCATCTTATTGTATGTGTTTCTGACACTTGTACACACTATAAATCCCTGCATAATTATTACAACTGCCATTGAAAGAACAATAAATTGTATTCTTAAGCGGGTAAGCATTTTCTCATTATAATTAGATGCTTTATTGTTTTTTGACATTATATACCTTCTTTATATTAGTTGTTATTTTTTAAATAATATCCCATATTTCTTCTTGTAGCAATAGAATAATCAGACTTTAAAGCTTCAAGTTTTCTTCTGAGATAAGATATATAAGTCCATACGGTGCTGATATCTGAATCAGATTCACTGCCCCAGATTTTCTCCATAAAATGTTCTGCCGAAATAACCTGGGTTTTATTATTCATGAACATCAGCATCATCTGATATTCCTTATTAGTAAGAAGAAATGAACCTGAAGGAGAAGATAATTCACATGTAGTTGTGTTCAGCGAAATATTTCCAAGTGTAATAACATTATCCTGTTGTTTTTCAGAGCGTGTAAGTACACGGATTCTTGCAAGCAGTTCTCTTGTGTCAAATGGTTTGGTAAGATAATCGTTAGCACCATTATCAAGCCCTTCTACTTTATCATCAATCTCTGTCTTGGCTGTGAGCATAAGAACAGGAATGTTGCAGCCACGTTTTCTTAGATTCTTTAAAGCTGTAATTCCATCCATTACCGGCATCATGATATCCATTATTACCATGTCATATATATCCTGTTCAAGATAGTCAAGTGCAAGCTGCCCATTGTCAACACAGTCAACAGTGTAATTATTCTTCTGTAATATAGTTGATACAGCCCTTGATAATGAGCGGTCATCTTCAACTAATAATATTCTCATATATAATCCTCCAGTCGAATAATATTAATTCCAGTAGCCAAGTTCTATACCTTTTAAGTATATAGCTTTGGCTTTGGAATAATATCCATAAGAGTTAAAATGTGTGAAATCAGCACGAATCTGTTCAGGAAGATTGCCTGTCTGTATATCAATTATATCATTCTCGGTTGGTGTAAGTCCACAGTCAGATAGTGCATTTTTCATAAGGTAAAGTCTTGTGTTAAGGAAATGTTCTCCAAATGCATGATACAGAGCTTGTTCCCATAATGTTGCATGAAGTCCTGCATAATTACCATTACTATCGTATACATCCTGATATATGTCAGCTGATTCTCCCGGATTATCAGTATCGCCAACAATTATATAATCAGCATAATAGCTGTTATCTATTATATTCTGATATTGTCTTATAAGTTCATCATAATCATTCTCCCAGCCACCATTACTTCCCATCTCAAGAATAAGAATATCATTGCGGTGGTCATAAGCTGCCTTAGGAATAACCCTTGTCCATGCGTTAATATACATTTCAGTTACAGAATCACAGTCTGCATCAGAACATATAGAAATATATAAGCCTTCATCGGCTCTTTCGACATAACATAAAACATCATTAATATATACTGTGTCTGGATATGTGTTATCTTCATATCCATATCCGCTGTAGTCATCCATATCGATTGTTTCTTCATTTTCATCAACAAATTTTACATAAGCTAATGAGTGGTCGGTTATATAGATATCACGGTCAGTGTATATTGGAATTCCGCCCGCACGTAAAGAAATCTGATATGAACTCTCACCACCTACACCAAAGTTGTAGGTATTGATTGATGTAAAATATTGCAGAGCAGATGGAGTTGTAAAGTAAGATATGTCTTCAATACCATTATCAGAGTATATATATGCTTCGTTACATCCAGCTCCCTGCATCATACTATCACCCCAGCATGTTATGCTGCGTTCAGGGATTTCATCATCTAATACTGATTCATTAGTGTAAGACTCAAGAACAATATTATCATTATTAGATAAAATGCATTCGGGCTGAGAGCTGTTTAATGTTATCTTAGATTCTTTTCCAGAACATCCTGTTAAGAACAGGCTTAATAATATAGTACATATATTTAATAAAGCAAAAAGGTTTTTTTTCATATGAATTTCTCCAATCTGATATCTTTTATCTTTGTTCTGACATTAATATAAAATATCAACCTAAAATTAATTTAAAAAATATTCACTAATCATCAATAAAATGGTAAAATATTAAAATATGTTTAGATAATGGAGGCAGATTATTATGGATTCAACATTAAGAAGAACATGGGCTGAAATAGATATGGATGCACTTGCACATAATTATGAAACATTACGGAAAAGAATTGGAGAAAATGTTAAGTTTTTAGGCGTTGTAAAAGCGGATGCTTACGGACATGGTTCTGTACAGGTAAGCAGACTTTTACAGGAGTCCGGAGCAGATTATCTTGCAGTAAGCAGTATAGATGAAGCTGTAGAATTAAGACACAATGGTATTACAATGCCGGTTCTTATACTTGGACATACACCTAAGGAAGAAGTATCTGAGCTTATTAAGAATAATATAACACAGGCTGTAACATGCAGGGCTAAGGCACTTGAATACAGTGAGGAAGCTGTTAAATGTGGTGGTACATTAAAGATTCATATTAAAGTTGATACAGGAATGTCAAGACTTGGATATCTGTGTGACGGAGATTATTTTGAAAGTGGTGTTGAAGGAATATGTGAAGGCTGTACTCTTCCAGGTCTTGATGCTGAGGGAATATTCACACATTTTGCAGTATCTGATGAATTTGGAGAAGAATATGAAAGCTATACTAAGCATCAGTTTGAATTGTTTACCAGTGTGATTGATGAAGTTGAGAAAAAACTTGGAAAGAAATTCAAGATAAGACACTGTGCCAATACAGGTGCTGTTGCAAGATATCCTGAAACATGGCTTGACATGGTAAGACCAGGACTTCTGCTCTATGGATATGGAGATTTTGCACAGGAGCTTGGACTTAAGCCTGTTATGTCACTTAAGACAACAGTAAGCACAATCAAGACTTACCCTGCCGGAACAGCAATAAGCTATGGAGGAATATACAAGACTGACAGAAAGACAAGAATGGGAGTTGTTCCTTATGGATATGCTGATGGATATTTCAGATGCCTTTCTAACAGATATGAACTTATGACAGAAGAAGGTCCTGCTCCGCAGAGGGGCAAGATATGTATGGATATGTGCATGATTGATCTTACAGATAAAATGAATGTTGACGTTGGAAGTGAAGTAGAGATATTTGGTAATGCTAATCCTATTGAGCATATGGCACAGCTTGCGGGAACAATTCCCTATGAGCTTACATGTGCAGTAAGTAAGCGAGTTCCTAGAATGTACATAAAGGATGGCAAAGTTTATGAAAAAGAATTATTGTTACGAGGATAAATGAATGAAGAAAATATTATGTGTATTAATGTCCTGTTTATTGTTTGTGATATCGGGATGTAGCGGGCATAGTAAGAATTTGAAGTTTGGTGCAGCAGATATAGGCGGAGTGTATTATTCATTTGCAAGCATGTTTTCACAGCTGGCAGATAAAGAGATTGATGGATATACATTTGAAACAAAGACTACTGCTGGTTCGGTTGCTAATTTAAGACTTATATCTGATGGGTATATAGACCTTGCTATTGTCCAGGCAGACCTGTTAAGTGATGCATATAATGCAACCGGCACATTTGCTGATAAAAAATACCAGAAGGGTTACAAAGCGGTTGCTTCACTTTATACAGAATGCTGTCAGATTGTTGTAAGGAAAGATTCTGGAATTACAGGTATTGATGACCTGATTAATAAAACTGTAAGTGTCGGTGCTTCGGAGTCAGGAACCGAAAAGAATGCAGAACAGATATTAAAGATGAGTGGAATTACTGATGAGCTTATTAATAAGGTCAATATGGATTATACAGAAGCGGCTGAAAAACTTAAAGCCGGAGAAATTGATGCATTTTTCTGTACAGCAGGAACAAGAACAGAAGTTATTGGACAGTTGTCTAAGGAATGTGACATATGTCTTATAAGTCTTGATGACAAATGCATAGACAAGATGTTATCAGCATATTCACTCTGTGAAAAATATACTATTCCGGCAGGAACTTATAATGGTCAGGATTCTGATGTGACAACTATTGGTGTTAAGTCAGTTCTGATTGCAAAGCAGTCACTTTCAGACGATGTTATTAAGAATGTGACTAAGACAATATATGAGCATGCTGATGATTTTAAGTATGCTACATCTCTTGATATTTCATTTGATATAAATACGGTGGCTGATGGAGTAGATATTCCGTTCCATTCAGGTGCAGCAGCTTATTATACAGAGCGTGGCATCAATGTTTTGACAGAATAATTCTGTATATCAGGTTAATGCTATAAAGAATGGAGAAATTTAATGAAGGTTCAGTTAGATATGTATCAGACGCTGGCTATTGCGGTACTTGTACTGCTTCTTGGCAGCTATTTACGAAAGAAAATTAAATTCCTTGAAAGGTTCTGTATACCGGCACCTGTTGTAGGAGGACTGTTGTTTGCTATATTTACATGTATATGTTATGTTACTCATATATTAGAGTTTTCATTTGATGACACACTTAAAGAAGTATGCATGGTATTCTTTTTTACATCCGTAGGATTTCAGGCTAATCTTAAAGTACTTAAAAAGGGCGGAAAGTCTATGGTGATATTTTTAGGATTAGTTATAGTACTTATATTTATACAGAATGGTGTTGCAGTAGGTTTATCTAAGGTTATTGGGCTTGATTCACTTATAGGAATGTGTACAGGCTCAATACCTATGGTTGGCGGACATGGTACTGCGGGTGCATTTGGACCGGTACTTGAAGATTTTAATGTTAAGGGTGCAACGACAATATGTACTGCTGCAGCTACATTTGGTCTTATATTTGGAAGTCTTGTAGGAGGACCATTAGGCAAGAGACTTATTGAGAAGAAAAACCTTTTAGATACGGCAATTCCAGAGGATGACAGTCTTCTTATTGAAGACGAAAAGAAGCATGAAAGACATTCCAGAATGTATGCATCAGCCGTATTCCAGCTTATTATTGCTATTGGTATAGGAACTATTTTTTCATGGGCTCTTACGAAGACAGGACTTACTTTTCCTATATACATCGGGGCCATGATTGCAGCTGCGCTTATGCGTAACATTGCAGAATATGCGGGAAATGGAAAGCTTGTTATTCATATGGGAGAAATTAACGACCTTGGAGGTATAAGTTTATCATTATTTCTTGGAATGGCTATGATTACACTTAAGTTATGGCAGCTTGCATCACTAGCTCTTCCGCTTGTCATACTTCTTGGTGCACAGATAATTGTTATTGTTTTATTTACATATTTTATTGTATTCAATATTATGGGAAAAGATTACGATGCAGCAGTTCTTGTTGCAGGTACATGTGGATTTGGAATGGGAGCAACGCCTAATGCCATGGCAAATATGCAGGCAGTATGTGACAAATATGTTCCATCAGTTAAGGCTTATCTGTTAATACCACTTATAGGAAGTCTTTTTGCAGATTTCCTGAATAGTCTGGTTATAACTTTTTTTATCAATATATTATAATTATAGAGGAGTTAAATATGTTTAATATATTTAAAAAGGTAAAAAATAAAGTTGATACATCTGAAAAGGATTATAGTCTGTCGTATGATAATCTTGCTATTCCTGAGATACATAAGAAAGATTCAGATAGTGAAAAAGATGATGCGGATATATCATCAGATATTGTCCCGGATGATAATACAGATAAGCCACATGTTACATATGACAGCCTGGCAGTTCCAGAAGTGCATTTTAGAAAGAATAAATAAAAATAATGGGATGATATCACTAAAGGTATCATCCCATTATTTATTAACCCTCAAGAACTTCTTCAATATTCTTAAGAATCTCTTCTTTATCAAATGGCTTGGTAATAAAACGTTTGGCACCAAGCTTAAGAGCCTCAATTACTTTATGCTGCTGTCCTGCAGCAGTTATCATAATTACTTTGGCATTAGAGTCATAAGCTTTAATTTCTTTAAGAGCTTCTGTTCCATCCATGTTAGGCATTGTAATATCAAGTGTAATTATATCAGGGTAATATGTCTTATAAGCAAGTACACCCTCTAATCCGTCAGTTGCTTCAGCTAATACAGCGTAACCGGCTTCTTCAAGAATATCACGCAGAATTTTTCTTGACATTCCGGAATCATCAACGATAACTACTGTTCCTTTGCTATCTAATGTCACTTCTCCACCAGCTTTTGCCATAATCTTTCTTACAACAGGCATATCTCCAGCTTTGGTTTCATCAGAGGCAGATATGAAAAGCAGAACTTCACTGTCATGTATATGAATAGGAAGTACATAAGCATCTCCTTTGGCAAACTGATTTTCATAAGCAAACTGTGGAGTAATCTCTAACATGCTGCCCTTCTTAGAAATTGCTGTTGCAAACAATCCGCTTATACAGTTAGTAAATTCACCTATAGCATCATATACTTCTATTCCAAGATTAGATATATTGCTATGAGAGAACCCATTAGCTATATCAACTATAGCTGTCTGTTCACCAACACTTGCAAAACCAACAATAATATCAAGGTCACCTTCTAATTTCTGACCTGCAAGACATCTGTATTCAAGCTGTGAAATATGCTTAATTCTGTCTATATAGAAATCAGATGTTACAAATCTTTCAATATTAGCAAGTGCAAGCCTGCATATATCAGTTACATATGACTTTGATGAAAAGGCAAATATTGGAACAATCTGTTCTAAATCATCATTCTTAAGACCATCCATATCCTCATCAGTAAAACCATGCTCCTTCTGGAATTCCTTAAGAAGCTCGTCAACCTTCGATACCGATATATCTGCTGCTTCTGAAAGAACAGAAAGGAATATTGCATAGGCACTTCCCTGCTTTTTAAGAAGAGCATCTAACTGTTCTTCAGTCATATAACCCTCTCCAACAGCGATTTCACCAAATCTTGCATCCTTTGTTGTCTGTAAATGATTAATTTCATTCGCCTGTTTCTCAGTAATAATACCATCAGCTACAGCAATTACACCAAGTTTTGCTCTTGATTCAGCAAGCCTTTCCATTATAGACTTGTATTTATCCCTGTCTATAATCTCTTTTTCAATAAGAAATTTACCAAATAATTGACAAAACATTACATATCCTCCTAAACATTCACGAAATATTAATTAAATATATTTTATCAGCATTAGTCGGATATGTAAAGAATGTGTCGATACAAATTATTGTAAAGCCTTGAATGCTTCGTCAAGATCTTCAATGATATCATCGATATTCTCTGTACCAATTGAAAGTCTGATTGTGTTAGGCTTGATTCCCTGATCAAGAAGCTCAGCTTCGTTGCACTCTGAATGAGTTGTGCTTGCAGGGTGTATTGCTAATGACTTAACATCGGCAACATTAGCAAGAAGTGAGAATAACTCAAGGTTATCAATGAACTTCTGTGCTTCAGCAGCCCCACCCTTGATTTCAAATGTAAAGATTGAACCACCACCGTTAGGGAAGTACTTCTTATAAAGAGCCTGCTGTTCTTCGTTAGTAGAGATTGAAGGGTGGTTTACCTTCTCAACTAATGGCTGATTCTTTAAGTACTGAACAACCTTTAATGCGTTCTCTACATGTCTCTCAACTCTGAGTGATAATGTTTCAAGTCCCTGAAGGAAGATGAATGAATGAACTGGAGAAATTGTAGCTCCTGTATCACGAAGGAGAATAGCTCTGATATATGTAACGAATGCAGCAGGTGCTGTATCCTTTGCAAAGCTTACACCGTGGTATGATACATTTGGTTCAACAAGCCATGGGAACTTATCAGCAGCCCCTACCCAGTCAAATTTACCACTATCAACGATTACACCGCCAAGTGTTGTGCCATGTCCACCGATGAACTTAGTAGCTGAATGGATAACGATATCTGCACCATATTCAATAGGTCTTACAAGGTAAGGTGTTGCAAATGTGTTATCAACAACAAGTGGAATGTTATGTGCATGTGCAATCTTAGCAATTCTTTCGATATCAACAACTTCTGAATTAGGATTTCCAAGTGTCTCAATCTGAACAGCCTTAGTATTAGGTTTGATAGCTGCTTCAATAGCGTCATAATCAAAAGGATCTACAAATGTAGCTTCAATTCCGTAATCTGGAAGTGTATGTGCAAGAAGGTTATATGTTCCGCCGTAGATATTCTTAGCTGCTACGATGTGATCTCCTGCATGAGCAAGTGCCTGGAAAGCATATGCTAATGCTGCTGCACCAGAACCAACAGCAAGTGCTGCTACACCACCTTCAAGTGCTGCGATTCTTTTTTCAAATACATCCTCTGTTGGATTAGTAAGACGTCCGTAGATGTTACCTGCATCCTTAAGACCAAATCTGTCAGCAGCATGCTGGCTGTTATGGAATACATATGATGATGTAAGGTAAATAGGTACTGCTCTAGCATCTGTTACCGGATCAGGCTGTTCCTGTCCTACATGAAGCTGTAATGTTTCAAACTTTAAATTTCTTTCTGAGTAAGATTTCTTTGCCATAATTAATTACCATCCTTTTTAATTTATTTCAAAAATGTATTTCTTTCTTGATGTTGATGATAATATAAACCCTTATCCCTACTATGTCAATAGGTTTGTATGATATTTTTGAAAATATTTTGGAAATGTGTATTGGTTCTGCTTTGGGATATGTATTGGAATTGATTGTTAGTACCTATTGGGGAGATGTATTGTATGAATCTTGCCAGAAACCTACTAAAGTCTGATTAGACAATAAAATAGTGGGTTTTTATTGCATGAATTAATCTTTGATTATTGGCAGAAACCTACTAGAATGGATGTTAATACATATTTCGTAGGTTATTTTGATGAAAAAGTGTTGCAAATGTGTTGATAAAACAGCTTGGATAGCGAAAAAGACCTACTAAGATATATAAATAAATTGTATGAGTAGGTCTTTATGCTACCCGACAGGAACAACAGCTGTAATAAAGACCTACCCAATTAAGAATTTATAGTTGGTTAGTAGGTATTCCAAATTATTAATGCTAACTAAGTTGTTATCCATTATCCTTGAAGTTTACCTAGGCAGTTTATCTGCGTAGTTTATCTACGCAGCCTCGCAACAGCAGCTTTTAATGCATCTATTGCATAGTCAGCATCTTCCTTGGTTAAATCCTTATCTATGCTTAATCTTAAAGCACCTTTAGTTTCACATTTGCTTCGTCCGATAGCAAGAAGCACATGTGAAGGGTCGATTGAGCCTGCAGCACATGCTGAACCGCTGGATGCACATATACCGTTCATATCAAGCATAATAAGTAAAGAATCACCCGAAACATCTTTAAAGCAGAAATGCATATTAGACGGAAGACGCTTCAGGCTGCACATGGGCAAACCTACCGAAACAGCATTGACATCGGCATTAGCATCAATACAAGGTCCATCAAAAGTAACGTCAGGAATCTCACCAAGAATCCTATCAACAATATAATTACGCATATTAATAATTGTACGTGTATCTTTATCAAGTGTACCTAAGGCAAGCTTTACAGCCTGCCCCATGCCGACAATGCCTGGAACATTGCTTGTTCCAGCGCGTCTTGCACGCTCCTGTGCCCCGCCATGGATGAAAGGCTCTAACTTAGCGGTATTCTTCATGTACATGAAACCGACGCCTTTAGGACCGTGGAACTTGTGTGCGCTTGCACTTAACAGGTCAATATTCATCTCTGTGACATTAATTGGGACATGACACATAGCCTGAACTGCATCAGTGTGAAAAAGAATGCCATGCTTATGTGCAATCTCACCTATTTCTCGGACAGGCTCAATTGTTCCGATTTCATTATTGGCAAACATAACACTTATAAGAATTGTTTTGTCAGTGATGGCATTCTCGATATCTTCTAATGAAACAAAGCCCTCGCTGTCAACATCAAGGTAAGTTACCTCGAATCCATTCTTTTCAAGATATGCACATGTATTAAGAATTGCATGATGCTCTATCTTAGTTGTTATTATGTGTTTTCCTTTATCTCTAAGGCCGAATGCAGCAGACTTTAAAGCCCAGTTATCAGACTCGCTTCCACCGCCTGTAAAATATATTTCATTGCTTTTAGCAGCTCCAATACTGTCAGCTATAATTTCCCTTGCATCTTCAATAGCCATCTTGCTTTTCTGGGCAAAATTATATACAGAAGAAGGATTGCCGTAATATTCAGTAAAGAATGGAAGCATTGCAGACACAACCTCTGGTGCGGTTGATGTAGTTGCTGCGTTATCCATATATATAAGTTTTTCCATAATATTGTCCTTATTAATTAAAAAATAATTAAATAATAGTTCCGCCGCCAAGTACATTGTCCCCGTCATATAATACAAGCGCCTGACCTGGTGTTACGGCACGAACAGGCTCGTCAAATGTACACTCAAGAGTATTTTCATCAAACATTCTTATAGTACACATAGCACCCTCATGGCTGTAACGGATTTTACCTTTGGCACGCATTTCACCTTCAAGTGAAGGTATCGACATGAAATTAAGGTTGTTAGCGTAAAGCTTAGGTGAGAACACATCTGAATTATCACCGATTACAACCTCATTGGTTTCAGGGCGTATAGCAACAACAAATGCCGGCTTTCCAAGAGCAAGTCCAAGACCTTTTCTCTGACCGACTGTGTAGTGTATGATACCCTGATGTCTTCCGATTACATTGCCATTGACGTCAATGAAATTACCGGGAACAGAAGTATAGCCTGTTTCACGTGTTATAAAGCCTGCATAGTCATTATCAGGAATAAAGCATATTTCCATGCTGTCAGGCTTCTTGGCAACAGTAATACCAATCTTAGATGCAATTTCACGAACCTGATCTTTAGTATAATCACCAATAGGAAGAAGTGTATGTGATAACTGATCCTGTGTAAGATTATAAAGGGCGTAGGTCTGGTCTTTCCTGGCAGTTACTGAATTGCATATAGTGTACCTGCCATTAGAAAGCTGATGGATTCTTGCATAGTGTCCTGTAGCAATGTAATCTGCTCCTATTTCAAGACTTCTCTTAAGAAGAGATTCCCACTTTACATAACGGTTGCAGGCGATGCATGGATTAGGTGTACGCCCTTTTTTATATTCGTCAACAAAATAGTCGATTACATTACATTTGAACTCATTCTTAAAATTCATTACATAATATGGGATATCAAGCTGGCCTGCAACACGCCTTGCATCATCAACAGCACTGATACCGCAGCAGCCGTTCTCAGCGGCTTCTGTTGCATCGTCCTGCCATATCTGCATAGTCACACCTATTACATCATAGCCCTGTTCCTTTAATAGATAAGCGGCAACAGAGGAATCAACGCCCCCTGACATGCCGACAACAACTTTTTTTTTCATTACTAATCCTCAATTATTTCTTATATCTCTTATTTCGTCTGCAAGTGCGCAGATTTCGTTCCAATGCTTCTTAGAATCCTCATCATATACAGCACATATCTTAAATCCACCCTGTCTTGCAGATTCAATGCCGTGAAGAACATCTTCATATACCCATGTATATTCCGGTTTAAAATGCATTTTTTCAGCGATAAGCTTGTAGCTTTCCGGATTCTTTTTATTATACGGAATGTCATATACTGTAAAAATGTTGTTAAAACAGTCAGCTATTCCAAGCCGGTTAAGTGCAGCGTCAACGCAGCCTCTGTCAGAGCTTGTAAATATGCACATGCAAGAACCGGCTTCATGCTCACGTCTGATTAATTCAAGCATTCCGTCTTTAGCAGGAATATCTGTGCTGTAGTGTCTTGTCATAATATCCACAGCAGTCTGTCGCATAGTTGCTGCATCAGTGTTTATGCCTAATTCATCACGGAAATAAGCAGAACATTCATCAAGGTCCATTACATAAGTACGCTCGTCAAAGTCATCAGGTAACTTATCAACATACTGCATGGCGTATTCCTTGGAAACATTTCTCCAGTAAGGCATAGAATCAAGAATAGTTCCGTCCATGTCAAATATGAAATCCCTGTGATAATTAAATACACGGCCAGTCTTTAAGTAAAGCTCTTTCGTAGCAAGTCCAGGATCATCAGCGGCAAATATAGCTGAAACAACAGCAATCCCGTCAACACCAGTGCCTGCAAGCTCACCGCAGTTGTCGTAATCAATACCGCCGATTGCAACGACAGGGATATTAACTGAACCTGCAACCTCAATCAGTCGCTCACGAGGTATGTATACAGCGTCCTTCTTGGTACTTGAACCAAATACAGCACCGGTTCCGATATAATCTGCACCAAGACTTTCAGCTTCTTTCGCTTGTTCTACTGTCTTGGCGGTCATGCCGATAATCTTATTATCTCCAAGAATACTTCTTGCAGTCATATAGTCAGTGTCACTCTGTCCGATATGTACTCCGTCAGCGTCAGCTTCAAGTGCCGCCTGCACATCATCATCAATAACAAATGGTACTCCATATTTTCGTGCAATTGGCTTAATTGCTTTTGCTTTTGCAACAATTTCATCATGCGATGCATTTTTTTCTCTTAATTGTAAAAATGTTGCTCCATTTTTTAATACATTTTCAACAACATCAATGAGACTGGCTCCGTTAAGCCAGCTTGTATCTGTGATTGCGTATAGACGCAGTTGTTCTTTTCTAATCATAATTAATTCTCCTGAATAAAATTCAATATGTATAATAACACATCTGCATGTACCTTTGGCATACATTTTTTGACACATTTTAAAAAATTCTATAAAATATTCTGAAAATGTTGTAACGAAAATCCATTTCGTGCGTCTAACCTATGTAAGACGGAAGGAGGTGACCAGTTCTGAATTACGAGAAATTGTACAATTCCTATTATATGCAGGTGTATTCTTATGTGTTTACGATAGTAAAGAATCAGTCTCTTGCTGAAGAAATAACACAGAATACTTTCTACAAAGCCATGACCGCCAGGAGACAATATGAAGGCAAGGCGGGTGAGCTCACATGGTTGTGCAGTATAGCAAAGAATCTGGCAATTGATGAATGCAGAAAAAATAAGAAGTTTTCTGAGCTTGATGAGACTTTACCGCAGCAGACGGCTGATCTGGCGGATAAAATTTCAGATACAGATTCTGCTTTGCAGATTCATATGGTTCTTCATGAACTACCGGAGCCGTATAAAGAGGTATTTCAGTTGAGAGTTTTTGGAGAACTCACATTTGCACAGATTGGAATGGTATTTGGAAAAACTGAGAACTGGGCCAGAGTAACTTATCATAGGGCCAGATTGAAAATAAAAGAAAGGGTTGATTAGATATGAGTAATAAAGAATGTGATATCGTGCAGGATTTACTGCCACTTTATTATGACAATGCATGCAGCGAAGAGAGCCGCAGATTTGTTGAAAAGCATCTGCCAGGCTGTAATGACTGCCAGAAAATGTATAATGAATTAAAAGAAAATAACGTTGATGAAGTACTTGCAAAGGAATCGAAGGGAATACTCGAAAGACATGCAAAAATAGAGCGTAATGCAGCATACAAGGCAGGAGTTGTGATTGCCGCAATACTTCTACTGCCAATTGTCATTACATTTATAGTGCAGCTTGCTACCGGCATGGGATTAGGCGTATTCTCGGTTGTTACTGCTTCTATGCTGCTTGTCGCAGCACTTACGGTAGTTCCGCTTATGTCCACTAATAATCGTTTGTTAAAATGTATTCTTGCAGGAGTTACTTCGCTGATGCTTATACTGTTCTTCGTTGACCGGATGAATGGTGGAGGAAACTTCCTGTTATGGGCTATACCTACAGTATTTGGTATATCAATAGTATTGTTCCCGATAGTGATATGTCTGGTTAAACTTCCACCGGTACTTAGTGATAAGAAGGCACTTATAACAATGACATGGGATACTTTGTGGCTGTTTCTTACAATGTTTATAGTGTATTATCATTCCGGGATGGCAGGAATCAGGGAAGGATATACTGTTGCCATTGTACTTATGACTGGCGTGTGGGCAGTATTCCTTGTAATCAGATATCTTCCGGTTCATGGACTGATGAGAGCCGGAATAAGTACGATAATTTCTGTAATATGGGTTGCTTTTGCTAATGATTTTCTTAAGTTTATTCTTTATAAAGATAAGGCAATTGCTATAAGTAATATGAACCTGTCTGACTGGAGCACAGATCTTAGTATTAATGGAAACGTATTATTCATTATTTTATTATCTGGCTGTATAATCGGTGTCGTACTTATAGGTATTGGTGCGTTGCTTATGAGAAAGAAAAATGTTTAGAAGATAAGATAAGCCCCTCACAAGGTTGATGCTTTGTGAGGGGCTTATTAATATTATAGTTGCTTTTATAACATTATTATTCTTTCTTTTTTAGTTACTTCAATTTGTTTTTGATTGTTTGTGTAAATATCAATACCATTTTCGCCAATTTTTTCAACAAAAAAAGTTTTAGGTATGTAATATTTTAATATTTTATCTTTTTTTATACCGAGATGTACAATTGCATTTTCGTCTTTTGTGTAAAACAGAATATCACAATCAATTTTGGTTGGTGGATCAACATATTCATTCTTAAAATTTACAGCAATAGGATTTTCTATAAGAACAGGTATTAGATAAAAATAAATAAATTTAGCTTTTATACTTTTAAATTTACTTTTATTCATTCTTTTTAGATCTTTAAAACAAAGACTTGTATTTTGAATATTGTGCCAACCATCTAATCCTTTATAATTATGTATATCTTTTTGTGAAACTGCATATTTTGCAATTGATTCAAGTCCTAATAGGTGACAAAAGTTTTCTTTATCAAATCTTAGTTGAATTGAATTCGGATTAGAATCATCTTTTATATCATATTGATATATGAATGGATTTAAAAATTTCCTATAATAATCCTGTAAAATATTCAAATCAATGTCATTAATTTTAGGTTTTACAGATAGTGTTCTTAATTCTTCAGCTTTGTACAAATTATACTCCTTTTTATAAAAAAAGACTCTGAATTGTATCAGAGTCTTTCAATGCAACTTTAGTTTAATTCTGCTCATATTTAAACTCTCCGCAGCGGAGAAATCAGGAGTTGCCCCCAATTATATAAATAGCATATGCTATTTATTTCATAAGTATTCGCTTATATATAAGTATAATATACTTTTATATTTACTCTGTCAAGATGTTTTTCACTATTTAATACATGTTTTAATGTATACTTTTAATATATGCCCTGTAATTCTTAACAAGCAATGGCACTTCTGCAATAAGCATGCCAATCCAGCCAGCAAGATAAGAGAAAGGAAGTGCTTCTATTCCCATGCCTAATGCAAATACAAGTGGTATGGCGGCAAGCACGCGGACACCCATATTGATAAAGCTTGAAAGCAGTGTAATCTTTAAGTCGCCGATTCCTCTGAAATATCCCTGAATACCATTAGTGATGGCAGGAAGTATGTACATTATAGAGATAAGCTTAAGGTAGATTACACCGTGTCTTATAACCTCAGTATCTGAAGTGAACAGTTTCATAAGTGGTCTTGCAAATACAAAACATACAAAGAATATGAAGATTCCATATATTATCTCAAGAATAATACCGGCTTTAAAGCCTTTGATTACTCTGTCGTCTCTTCCGGCACCTTTGTTCTGTGCCATCATAGCTGTCATTCCGTGTGCAATATTCTGCTCGGGTGTATATGCATAGTCATCAATTCTGTTAACTACTGCAAATGCGGCTGAAACCGAAACGCCCATAGTGTTAATAATAGCCTGTATTCCTATTTTACCAAGCTGTACAGTAGCCTGCTGCATAGCAGATGCCCAGCCGTAGCTTATAGTTTTCTTAAGCAGTGAGCGGTCAAATACAAGCCACTTCTTGCCAAGACACAGAATCGGTACTTTGAATTTAATATATATCATACAGAATACACAGCAGAGAGCCTCGCTCACTACAGTTGCAACTGCACATCCATTGCTGCCAGCTTTCAGGACAACAACAAAGAAAAGGTCACCAAATACATTTAAAACTGCACTTATGATAAGGAAATACAGTGGTGTTGCACTATCTCCTAATGCCCTTAAAGTGCTTGAGAAAAAGTTATAAAGGAATGTGAAGATGAGTCCTAACATGATTATTCTTAAGTACTGGGTTGTAAGTGTCATAATTGATCTGTCAACCTGAACAAGCATAAGAATAGGTCTTGTAAATACTATTGCAATCAGTGTAAGTGCAAGTGAGAATATCATACCTGATATCATAGTTGTACTTATCTGGCGGGAAAGTGTGTCCATTTTCTTACCGCCGAAATAATTACCCATAAGAATACTTGCACCCATACATAATCCGTTAAGGAAAAGAATAATGAGTGTAGTTATTGGATTGCATATTCCAACAGCAGCCAGTGCTTCTTTTCCAACAAATCTTCCGACAATAATAGAGTCAACCGCATTATAAGTAAGCTGAAATATATTTCCTAGTATAAGTGGAATTGTGAATTTAATTAACATAGGCATAATTCTGCCCTGAGTTAAATCTTTTGCCATAATTGATGAAACCTCTTGTGTGAATTTTTATGTGAATTTCTATGCAGATCTTTAGTAGATAGGGCTGTCCCTAGTTGTTAGATTTTAGCCTTTAAGAATTGTTATGTCAAGGATAGAGTTGGATTTGTGTCAGGTTTGTGCCAGACTTGTGTATGGAGGAAGCTTTTAATGTTGAATACTGATTTTAGATTAGGAAGCTATTATTAATGCTGGAATGCAGCCAGATTTTTGAATTTCCTATATAGATAAAAAAATACACTGTTTTATAGGCAGATTTCTTATGTTTTCTTATGAAAAATGCTTTTTTGAATCAGATATTCCTATAAGCCGATGAATTTACATAATTTGATAGGCTTAAAATGCGACTATTATTATAAATATTATATTTTTCTTCCTATAAGTGATGTGAAAATGCGACTACTGATAGGTATCACGTTATATAGGCTCAGACATCGGAGAAAATAATTAGTTGTATTTCAGGGAATAGGGTGAATATTATAAGTATATGCATTCACATGATAGAATACTTTGATTATCAAATCACTATTGACAACCACATCATCTCATGATACTATCACATAAAGAAACTTTGAATATCAAAGTATATTAAAATCTTTAAAGGAGAATGATTATGTTAAGAATTATTGCTGACAGCACATGTGATATATCTAAAGAAGATGCAAGAAAAATGGGGATTCAGATTGTTCCTATATCTGTAAGGTTTGGGAATGAAGAATTCTTAGATGGAGTTGAGATAACACACGAGGAATTTTATACAAGACTTGCTGAATGTGATGAATTACCTAAGACTTCACAGCCAAGCCCTGATACATTCATGAAAGTATTTAATGAAGCTGTTGCTGCCGGGGATGATGTACTTGGAATATTCATATCTTCTGATTTATCAGGAACATATCAGAGTGCCTGCCTTGCTGCTTTAGATGTTGAAGAAGAAACAGGAAAGAAACTATACATGGTAGATTCAAGAAGTGCTTCGATTGGAACAGCCCTCCTAATCAGAGAGGCAGTAAAGTTAAGAGATGCTGGTGTAAATGCGGCTGATATCGCTGCTGCATGTACAGAGATGTCAAAATACATCAAGCTTACAGCTGTTGTCGGCTCGCTTAAATATCTTAAAATGGGAGGCAGACTTTCAGGAGCTGCTGCATTTGCAGGAACAATGCTTCATATAACACCGGTTGTAAGTATTGAAGATGGAAAAGTTGTTGTGATTGGAAAAACAAGAGGAAAAAAAGCAGCTGAAAAACTTATGCATGATAAGCTCATCAAAGACGGATTAAGTCTTACAAGAGATTTCATGTTTGGTCATATCAACTGCTCTGAATCTTTAGAAACATTTATTAATAAGAGTCTTACTTACATATCGGATGTTAATGGAAATGTTGGTGTAAGCTCTATTGGTTGTTCTGTTGGAACTCATGTAGGTCCGGGAACATACGGAATTGCTTATGTAGAAGCTGCTGAATCAGGAATGAACCGTGAAAGCATCGTAAAGACGGCCTGATTCTTATAGCGTCGCTGTTCTGATGGAACGAATCTGTCAGAATTAACAAGTTCATCAAATTCCTTATACGGAACATACATGTAGTCCATGGTTTCTCCTTCCTGAAGGGTAACATGGACTTCTTTTTCTATTAAATTAAGGTAACTGTGATATATGGCATGCTTAGGCTTATCCACATAGCTGTAGAGCGGAATAAGGTCATCAGTAGAAATCTTAATACCAGTCTCTTCATATAACTCACGAATTGCACCTTCAGCCGCTGTTTCGCCTTTAAGTATAGAACCACCTGTAACTTCCCACTTAAGAGGGTATGTTTTATTTCGTGAACGTTCTGTCGTAAGAAGCTTACCATCCTTAGTCATAGTATATACATTGACAATGACATGATACACCCCATCAGGTAAAGATTTTGCCTGGCTTCTTTTTAAATCGAAACCTAGCAGCTTTTCATTCTCATCATAGGCATCCCATAATTCTTCGTCAACTATTTCAACAAAACTGTCGTAATACTGCTCTTCGAAATATATCATTTCTTCAATCTGCTGGATTGTGTAAGATATATTTTCAGGTGCTATTATCCAGACAGTTTCAGGATCATCACGTCGTCTTGCAACAGCTATAAGCTCTCCGATATATTCATCAACGGCAACATCTACACCTAACAGATAAACTCTCTGCTTATCAAGCTCAGAAAATCCGGCTGTTCTTTCGACATCTACATAGCCACAATTAATAGGATAGACCACCGAGGGGTTATCTTCATCAGTGCTTCCTAAGGGGTGGTCGATTTTCACGGTTACAGTTTCTTCTCTCATTATATCTCCTTGTTAAATGTTTATTAATTTGATATACAAACATGAATATACACCAATTAGAACAAAGGTGCAACCAGTCTTAATATACATTGTCCGATTCTCAAGATTCTCGGCTTATTGATGTACTTGTCGGTTACTTCCTCACTTCTTCTGAAAATGTTGTAGAAATCATTAAGTATGTCGGCAGCAGTTTCCCTGCCATATACATACGCGGCATTTTCAAAGTGAAGGTAAAGACTTCTGAAGTCCATGTTGATTGTACCGACAACAGATACTTCTCCATCGCTTACCCACTGTTTTGCATGAATGAAGCCCGGTGTGTATTCGTATATTCTTACGCCGTATCTTACGAGATCTGCATAATATGATCTTGTGAGGCTGTAGGTAAGCTTCTTATCAGGAATACCAGGTGTTACAATTCTTACATCAACACCTCTCATTGCTGCCATTGCAAGCTCTCTGGACATCTCTTCTGTAATAAGCAGATATGGTGTTGTAATGTAAAGATAATGCTTGGCTCCCTTAATAATATTAAGATAAACATTTTCAGCGACCCTGTTGTTATTAAGCGGACTGTCAGCGTAAGGGACAACATACTGATTATTATTAACAGCCTTGTATCCGTAATCAGATGCCTTGATATATTTAATATAATCATCCTGTGGCTCGTCTGTTTTCTTAATAGAGTTCCACATAGAAAGAAACAGCATTGTAAGAGTCCTAACGGCATCGCCGGTCAGCTTAAGGCCAGTATCTTTCCACTCACCATATGGGTGTGTTATGTTAAAGTACTCGTCAGCAAGATTATAACCGCCTGTGAAACCAACCTTACCGTCAATTACGGTAATTTTTCTGTGATCACGGTTATTCATGAACATATTAAATGCAAGCTTGATTGGATTGAATACGCGGCAGTCAATACCATTGGCACGCATTTCTTTGATGAAATCCTTGTTAAGGAAGAAGATACTTCCTACATCATCATAGAATAATCTGACTTCAACGCCTGCGGCAGCTTTTCTTATAAGTACATCTTTAATTCTGTCAAAGCTTGAAGCTTCTTCAATAGCATGATATTCCATAAATATGAACTTCTCAGCTTTTTCAAGTTCTTTAAGCTGTGCTTCAAGACCTTCCTCACCTATGGAATAGAATTCAATATCCGTATTCTTATATACAGGATATCTTTCATGATTACTAAGATAATGGAACTGGTTATATATATAGATATCCTTATCTTTAACCTCTTTAAGAATGTTTTCATCCTGAGAAAGAGATTTTTTATAGGATTCTTCTATTGAATTAAATCTTTTCTTTACAGTCCTGGTAACAATGGAACGTCCAAAAAGCAGATAAATAAGTATACCAAGTATAGGAAATGCAAGAATTACAATTATCCATGGCATTTTCATGGCTGAATTAGTAGATGTTCCGTATATCTTAAGCACAAGAATAATTGCAATAAATGTGCTTAATAATGAAATCCATGCGTAGTCCCTGTAAAAATATAATAAAAGATAAGCCAGCCATGCAACCTGGATAAGTACAAATATACCTGTAGCCAGAAGCCGCCCAAAACTGTTTTTTACGGCTGTTTTCTTTTCGGTTCTCATATGCTTGCGATTATCCATAATTTTCTTATCTCCTTGTCCTATTAATCAGATTGCTTTTCCAGCAAACTGTGTCATATACAGCTCATAATATCTGCCTTTAGCAGCAAGCAGAGACTCATGATTACCTGTCTCGACAACTCTTCCATTATCCATAACAACTATGACATCAGCGTCCTGAATAGTTGACAGACGGTGTGCAATAATAAGGCTTGTTCTGTTCTTCATAAGATTAGTCATTGCATCCTGAATCCTTTTTTCTGTTCGCGTATCAACACTTGAGGTTGCTTCATCAAGTATAAGAATCTTAGGACTAGCAACAAATGCTCTTGCAATTGATAGTAACTGGCGCTGTCCCTGTGACAGATTCTGTCCATCTTTGGCAAGCATTGAATCATATCCGCCAGGAAGATGCATAATCATATTATGGCAGTTAGCCTTCTTCGCAGCAGCGATTATTTCAGTATCCGTTGCATCCTGTCTTGAATATAGAAGATTATTCTTTACAGTGTCGGCAAAAAGAACAGTATCCTGTAAAACAATTGCAGTATTCTTCCTAAGATTCTCACAGTCGATATCTTTAATATTAACACCGTCAATAGTTATACTGCCATTGTCAATATCGTAGAATCTCATAAGAAGATTGACAACGGTAGTCTTACCGCTTCCCGTGCTTCCTACAAGTGCAACCTTCTGCCCGGCTTTAACCTTAAGGTTGAAATCATATAATACCTGTTTTCCCGGTATATAGGAGAAATCAACATGATTAAATTCAATGTTGCCGGTAGAATTATCCATTGTAAATTCACCTGATTTGTCCTCGGAAGGTTCATCAAGAACAGCAAATACTCTTTCAGCTCCGGCTATGGCAGTCTGAATCTGACCCCATATATTGGCAAGCTCGTCAATAGGTCTGCCAAACTGCTTGGCATATACGATAAATGCTGATATTACACCGATAGATACATATCCTTTAATTGCAAAATATCCTCCGGCTGCGGCAATAATGACAAAGCCGATATTGTTAATGACATTCATAACAGGCCCCATAGAACCACCAAGAATCTCGGCTTTAATACCAACCTTAGTCAGTTCATCAGATGTATTATTAAAATCACTGCATACATTTTCCTGTCTGTCAAATGCTGTAACAGTCTTGATACCAGTGACCATCTCCTCAACAGTACCATTAAGCTGTCCTAAAAGAACCTGCCGTCTGGAATAGAATTTCCTCATTGCTTTAGATAAATTCTTAGTTGCAAATATAGTAAGAATCACAGTTGTGCAGGAACATAATGCAAGCTGTGGGGATAAAGCAACCATCATAATGACAGTTCCAATAATAGTGAGAACACCTGAGAATAACGAACTCATGGACTGTGATACAGTGTTGGAGATATTCTCAACATCATTAGTCATCCGGCTCATAATGTCACCATGTGAATGCTGGTCAAGATACTTGACAGACATGCCGACAATCTTATCAAAAAGATCCTGTCTCATATGCTTTACAATTCTCTGACTTAGTATGGCACTTAATCTTGTCTGTATAAATGTGCATATACTGTATATTATGTATACCACTAACATGAAGATAAGTATATGATTTAAATTATTAAATTTTCTTAAAGAAATATAATCAATTGCCTGACTCTGAAGCTTTGGAGCATAGACAGAGCATACAACCATTATAACTACGGCAATAAAAAGAGCAGTAATTACAGGTATTTCTTTAGCAAAATACTGCATAAGGCGCATAAATGTTTCTTTACTGTTGACAGGCTTTTCAACAACGGCACCTCTGTTTCTGGGTCCTCCCTTCATGCCGGGAATTCTCATATTAATCTGTGATGTATTCTTATCCTCAGCCATAATATCTCTATCTCCTTGCTAGTTCTTATTCAACTGCGAATTATATATATCCTGATATATAGCACTGTTTTTCAGCAGCTCCTCATGAGTACCGACAGCACTTATATGTCCGTCATCAAGAATTACAATTCTGTCAGCATCTTTAACAGAGGCAATTCGCTGTGCAATAATAATCTTAGTAGTGTCTGGATATGCATTTTTAAGCATTGAATACAGATTAGCTTCTGTCTTTAAGTCAAGTGCACTTGTTGCATCATCAAATATAATAATCTCTGCCTGTTTAAGAATTGTACGGCTTATGGCAACTCTCTGCTTCTGACCGCCGGAAAGACTCGTTCCCTGTTGTGTTACAAGAGTGTCAAATCCATCTGCTGAAGTGCTGATAAATTCCATAGCCTGTGCGATAGAAGCTGCATTTGCAATGTCATTGTCAGTTGCGTTTTCACGACCCCACCGGATGTTCTCTTTAATAGTGCTTTGGAATATTTCACTTTTCTGGAGTGCAACAGATATACGCTCACGCAGATTCTTAAGGTTATATTCCCTGACATCAATATCATCAACAAGCACGCTTCCTTCGGTTACATCATAGAATCTTGGAATCAGGTTAATAAGGCTTGTTTTACCACAGCCGGTTTCACCGAGAATACCGATAGTTTCGCCGGGATTGATAACCAGATTAATATTATCAAGAATCTTCTTATCGCCAGTTAATGGATATGCAAATGTTACATTTTTAAATTCAATTTTACCTTTAATAGAAGTTGTGGCGTTAAATGAACCATCTTTGATAGAAGGCTCGCAAGCAAGCACTTCATTAATTCTTCTGCCTGAAGCAATACCTCTTGATGCGGTCTGGAACATATTAGTCATTCGCATAACTGCATTAAGTGACTGCGTGACATATGTAATTGCTGCCATGACATTACCTGGTGTTACAGAACCGTTGGCAACCTGAATACCACCGACCTTGATAACTGCAACTACAGACAGGTTGAGAATAATATTCATAATTGGCTGCATATATGAGAAAATCATCAGCACATTAAGCTGAGTATTTACAAGGTCGTCATTGGATTTTCCGAACCGCTCTTTTTCGTAATCTTCTTTAACATATGCTTTGACAACGCGGAAACCTGATACATTTTCCTGCATTACATTATTAACATTATCAAGCTTTTGCTGCAGTTTTGAAAAAAGTGGATTAGCTTTAGAAAGAAAATATATAACACATATGGTTACAAGCGGCAGTGCACATGCGATAACTGCACCAAAGCTTAGATTAAGGGATAACATGCATATTATGCCGCCGGCAAAAAGCATAAATGTCCTTATAAAACCACGCATACTCATCTGGATAAAATTCTGCAACTGTGTTATATCGTTGGTAACTCTTGTGATAAGTGAACCTGTAGAGAATTTGTCAGTCTGTTCGAAGGAGAAAGACATAATATTTTTAAATATATCTTTTCTTAAATCATTACCAAAATTCTGCGATGCAATATTAGCACACACACCACATAAGATACCGGATAATCCGCCAAGAATTACGAATATTATCATCTTAAGTCCTTCGGTAAGTACAAGATTCAGATTACCAACACCGTTATTAGATAAACCTAAAACACCTTCATCCACGATGGTGCTCATTAAACGAGGCTGAACGAGATCCGCAAGAACCTCGCCCACCATGAATAAAGGTGCAAGAATGGCAAAAAGCCAGTATTTTTTAAGATATTTCAGCATATAAAAACTCCCTGTCTTTAAATTAATTATTCAAAAACCTTCCTTATGCTGTCGTAATGAAGAAATTCTCCTCTGTCAGCGATAGCCTTGATTTCTTCTGCTGTAGCAAATCTGAAACCGGCAGTCTCTTCTGTCTGTAAATGTATATCTGCTTCTGTAATATCCATGTTAAACTTATAGATATCAACAAAATAATTATCCTTTTCTTCAGGATTATCTCTTCTGTAAGAAAATTCAAAGCCGCCATCAGCATGTGATACATCAACACCGGTTTCTTCTAAAACCTCACGGCAGACAGCCTGAAAAGATGTCTCTCCAGCCTGGCATGCACCGCCTGAGACTTCCCAGTGCCCTGGTGCCCATGCTTTAGTTAAGACTCTCTGTGTTATTAAAAATGTATTATCAGGTCTTTTGATTATGCCAAGAACAGTTAAGTGATAGTCACCATCCTTCATGTTCCAGTCATTACGTTTCATAGTACGGCCTGTAAGCTGTTTATTGACATCATAGATATCCCATATCTCGCCCATTATTAATCGTCTCCTGTTAAACTAATTATCTTTATGTTTTTTCAGATAGTCAAGTACGCTGTGTACAGCAACATTTCCTTCACCAACAGCCTTGGCATACTGATAAGGTCTGCCTGTACAGTCACCTGCTGCATATACACCATCAATGTTAGTCTTCTGAGTTCTGTCAACAATAATATGTCCACCAGCCATATCAAGTCCTGATAATAATACACCCGGATTGATAGAATCCTTTAAGAAGAAAGCTCCGCTTACAGGGATAGCTTCTCCCTTGAAAGTTACTGAAGCTACTTTCTTATCTCCGTCAACACTTGCAGGAAGTCCGTTAAAATGCGTTATGTTATCATATTGTAACGTGGTTTCCTTATAAGGTGTGAAAAGATATATATGATTAGCAAGTCCTGCTAAAAATGTTATTTCATCCTCGAATTTAGGTGATGCACATATAACAGCAATATCCTTATTCTTATATAATGCTCCATCACATGTAGCACAATAACTTACGCCACAACCTAAAAGCCTTGCTTCACCTTCAATCTCTCTTGTTGTTGTCATACCAACAGTCATTATGACAGCTTTGGCTTCATATATCTCATTATCAGCACCGGCTGCAAAATAACCGCCGCAGTCATATATGGAATTAACCTGTGACTCTGTTATAGTAATGCCACAGTCGTCAATCTGCTTTAAGAACACAGACTGCATTTCGCTTCCTGTAACAGCAGGAAGTCCAGGATAATTCATGATTTTCTCGGCTTTCTCTATCTTAGTGCTTAGTGCTCTTGAACCAAACCATATAAAGTTAAGATTTCTTGCTTTAGCAGTGAGTGCAGCAGATATTCCCGCAGGTCCGCTACCGATTATCATAAGGTCATACATATTACATAGCCTCCTTATTATGTTGACTTATAAACTAGTATTAATTAAAGGAAACGGCTTATACGCTCTTTCATCTGCTCTTCGCCCATGATATGAACAATAGTCCACAGATCAGGAGTATTAGCTCTGCCGGTTACAGCTATTCTTACCACCTCTGCAACATCTGATACATTACCCTTGAAGTTCTCAGGATTAGCCTTGTAAGCCTTCATATCAGAAGCATAGCCGTTCTTGTCAGCTATTTCCTTAAGCTTGTTAAACCACATGCTGTTATCATCATTATGGTCATAAGCTGCAAGGTAATCGTTAAGAATAACCTTAACCTCGTCATCAGCTAATCTGAATTCATCTCTTTCACCTGATTCGCCATCAAAGAAGAAACTGATAAGTTCAAATATCTGCTTAGCATACATGAAGTCTTTTCTTCTTCTCTTGGCACCAACACCCATGTAAAGTCTTAATATAGCAAGTAACTTCTCTTTGTCAGCAAACCATACCTTTTCCATCTCAGGCTCATTCTCTAATGCCCAGTTGTGAAGGAATTCGTATAAATCATCCTCTGATAACTTAGAAAGCTCATTCTTACAGATGTTATGAAGCTTTTCCTTATCAAATAAGGCACCTGAAACACTCATCTTATCTACTGAGAATGGAAATTCATTGATATCCTTGTCAGGGAACTTCTCATGCCATTCCTCAAAGTTAGAGTTAAGGAGTGTAAGAAGATAGACCTTCATTGTGTATGGATGATATCCGTCTTTTCTGTAGTAATCAAGTGAAAGCTCCGGATCTTTTCTCTTAGATAACTTTCTCTTTCCACCTGTTTCCTCATCAAACTTCATAAGATGTGCTGTATGTGCGTATTTTGGCATCTTGAAGCCTAATACATGGAATAATTCATAGTGGATTGGAACAGATGCAAGCCATTCACCACCACGTACAACTGTAGTAGTTCTCATAAAGTGGTCATCAATTGCGTGTGCAAAATGATATGTAGGAATACCATCTTTCTTAAGAAGAACTACATCATGGATATTCTCTGGAAGCTTAATCTCTCCCTTAATGCTGTCCGTAAATGTGATTTCATTCTCAGGACTTCCCTGTGAACGAAGTCTTAATACATAAGGTTTTCCAGCCTTAAGATTTTCTTCGATAGTCTCTAAAGAAAGGTCGCGGCATACAGCATATTTGCCATAATATCCAGTAAGAACCTTGTCAGCCTCCTGCTGTAATCTTACAGCCTCAAGTTCCTCCTCTGTACAGAAGCAAGGGTAAGCAAGTCCTTTAAGAACAAGTTCCTTTGCAAATGTATGGTATATATCAACTCTCTGTGTCTGATAATAAGGTCCGTATGCATTAACGGGGTCAGAATCCGGGAATCCTGCACCCTCATCAAACTCAATATCAAAATATCTTAAAGAATTGATTACAAGGTCAACAGCACCTTCAACAGTTCTCTTGGCATCAGTATCTTCAATTCTTAAGTAGAATACACCGCCGTTCTTATGTGCAATTCTCTCATCAGCCAAAGCACTGTAGAGATTGCCAAGATGGATAAAGCCTGTAGGGCTTGGACCTAATCTTGTTACTTCTGCCTTATTAGGAAGTTTTCTATATGGGTATTTCTCCTCATAATAATCAGGTGTCTTATCCACATCAGGGAATAAGAGCTCTGCTAATTTCTTACAATCCTGTTCGTTCATTATTAATCTCCTTATATTGCTAAATAAATCTCATAATATTTTACACATTTTGCAGACGCATTTCAACTACCTTTTGTATATAGCGGTATTAACTCCAACACAGCTCGTCTATAGTCGGGTGTCAGCCACAGACAGGTATCGTTGTGTATTAAAGTAATGAAAAGCCCAAGATTAACATATATTAAGTATATTGCGGAATGCGTATGCTACACCATCCTTGTCGTGGTGGAGGGTTATGTGGTCGGCTATTTCTTTAAGGTGTGGGGCGGCGTTTTCCATTGCGATTCCGGTTCCGGCGTATTCTATCATGTCTGTGTCGTTGTCGGCATCGCCGAATGCGGCTACATTTTCACGGGAAAGACCGAGGTATTCTGTTAAGAACTTAACGCCTGATTTCTTGCCTGCATCTTTATATGATATCTCAAGAAGCTGGCTTATTGAACTTGTCATGTAGACTTCGTCTGTGGCTTTTCTTATTCTGTCCATTATATCTTTCTTTAATTCTTCATCGCCGACTACTATATCTAAACTGTCCAGTTCATGACAGTGTTCAAGTATAAAGCCTTTAATATCATCTTTAAGAAGTCTTGTTTTCTTAACATAGGCAAGGGAATGTTCGGTTGCACCGTATTTTTCAGGGTGCCTGATATACTCTGTTGAAGCGAAGGCCTGTCCTTTTATAAATGCTTCATATGTAACTGTGTCATTGGCTGTAAGGTTAAGGATTGTCTTTACTGACGATGGAGTTAGAAGATATGATTTAAGACATTCCTTACCTGTAATTCTGTAAATTGCTGCACCGTTGCTGGTTATTGCATATTCAATTCCAGGAACTGATATGACATCCTCAGGCAGTGTGTCAAATGCACGTCCGCTTGCGATACATACATGTACTCCGTTGCTTATGGCATCAATTAATGCCTGTCTGTTTACTTCTGACAGATGGCTTTCTGAATTAAGAGTTGTCCTGTCTAAATCAAGAGCCACAAGTTTAATATCTGTATTCATAATAATCACCTTGTTTCCGTATTTTTCATTGTAATTGCCATTATAAAATAAATAAGGCTGTCCCTTTAAGGACAACCTTATATGTATAGTGATGATATGTCAATATTTTAAGCAGTTTTTTTATCATCTTTCGATGGCTTTATCTGCCCCTGAACGATTTCGATAATTTCATCAGATAAGAAATTAAGCTCGTCTGCGTCGTGGCAGGCAATTATAATTAAAGCACCTCTTTCCCTGTGCCTGATGAGTATGTCACGAATCTGCTCTGTACCTGTATCATCAAGTGCATTGATTGGTTCATCAAGGATAATGATATCGGGATTCTCCATGATGGCAGCAGCAATTCCAAGTCTCTGTTTCATACCAAGTGAGAACTTATGGAAAGTTCTTTTATCATCAGGATCAAGACCAATCTTGGTAAGAGTCTCGCGTATGCGGTTATCATCAATACGCCTGCGGATAGATGCAAGTGTTTTAAGATTCTCAAATGCAGTGTAATTATTAATAAAAGACGGATTTTCAATTAATAATCCGATACTTGGCGGAAACATAATATCTTTTCCGATAATCTGTCCATTAATATCAACAGTACCCTTAACCTTGATAAGACCTGATATAGCTCTCATAAGCATAGTTTTACCACAGCCGTTCTTTCCCTTGAAACCATATATTTTGCCTGATTCCATGCGCAGATTGATATCTTTAAGGATATCATTGCTCTTAATTTTCTTTGAAACATTTGTAAGCTGAATATACATATTAATCCCCCTTAGATAAAGTCTTTTTTCTTTGAATAAATAATACCAGCTGCAACCAGTAATATATTGATTGCCAGCATTAAGCACAGACCGTACGGCCATCTGTTGTATACATGAGGTATGCGGATAGTCATGAAATAATTATAGAAAAAGAACCATTTCATACTGCATATACTCACAATAAAGAAGAACAGATTAACAACGAATCCGAATACCGCATTGCTGATATAAGCAAGCAGAAGGCTTATGCCCGTCATAGTTACGAGACACACAAAACACAGTATAATAACCAGAGGCATATTGAAATCAAGTTCAAGCTTAGTCTGTAAAAATATTCTTACTGCCTCGGTGCCTGTAATGTTAAGTGACATTGAAAATCTGCTGCCAGTCATAATCAGACCAACAATTGTGTTAGCAGCAAATATACCTGCCATATATATAATTACAGCCAGTAACATAGTGATATATTTGCTGAGCCACCAGCCGGAAGCTGAACCTGAGATAACAAGAATATTCTTTCCGACAGCTTTCTGGTCAGTCGTTATATAATAAGTTATTATAAATGTGATATACAGCACTATAAGAATCTCAAACAGCGGAATGTCAATCTGCATGCCGGGAGAGAATTCCTTTGCACCTCTGAATACATACAGCAGGGAATCTCCAAGAGAAATACTGCTGATTCTGGAATTCTTAATACATCTGTATACATTTGAAAAGTACGATACAGCCTGAAATATGCAATATATATAGAAAACCATATAGAATTTCCAGCACATCGACCAGAAGCGTCTGATATCAGCCTTTAAAATACATAAGAAAGTATTCATTAATTCTTAAGCATGTCCTTTCTATAGAATTTAATTACAGCCCAGCTTATCAGAATCATATCAATCCATATAATAAACGGAGTTATAACATCATCAGCATAATAGATACCGGATATGTACACATCTGACTGGTTAAGACACATCTTTCTATAGAAGTTCTCAAAAGGCAGAACAGATACATAAGTAGTAAATATACATGCGTAAGTGATAATAAAATCAGCAACCGGATTTCTTATAAGCCAGTGCAGCGCACAGATTGTAAGAATTGTGACCTGGACACGCAGAATATCAAGCAGGAAGCAGATAAGAATTATTACAAATGTGTTCTCAGTCGTAATATTTCCATTAGGAATAAAATTTCTTGCAACACTGCCCTCTTCCAGCCAGTTACAGTTAATAACTGAAGTATAAGATAATGCACAGCCTGTCAGTACCACTGAATTAATCAGAGGAAATACAATACTTATCCAGGCACATTTTTTTACACAGTTAAGCCACAGCTTCGACATTGAAGAATACAGCACAACCCTGAAATCAGACATTTCATATCTGATAATGGATATAATCATGAAAGCTGCAACAACAAGTTCGAGATTGCATAGAAAAATGTTGTTTGGAAAATCATAAAAATACAAAAAGAAATCCGAAACACAAGGTACTGCGTTATCAAAATATCTGCTTGTGTATGGCAGAGTCCTGATTAATATTGCAATTACAATTGTATATATAATTAATATTTTAATATAATGTTTATGTCGTTCTTTAATCATAGGCAAGCCTCTTATCAATGACGGTCAAATACAATGCGCAGCCTTTTTGGATAGAAAGAATATACAAGACTGATATCAGAAGAATCTATCTTGTCAAGTTTACTTTCTTTAACCATGGAACTTCCTAATGTGCATTGCAGGCGCACCTCTTTTTTTTCACCGGGAACAACTACAATACGTGAATCTTTTGATGAATACATAGTTACTCCGTTGTGTGCATTAAGCTCGTCAGACAAGAAAACGAATATTGATGGTGAGAAATTAACAACCTTATCAGATACATTTTCTAATTCTATAGTCATAACCACAATACGGCTCTTACGGGCAGTTTCCTCACGCATATTAAGCTGCTGACCTGATTTCTCGCGGTATTCGTCGATTGTATATACATTATAATCAACAGGAGTAATCTTTAAACCGTCAATAATAGGAGGATTATCAGATGTGTAAGTTACATCTTTGGCATTAGGAAAAATCATATTGATTCTCACGGTGAATCCTATAAATATTGCAATAAGCAGAGTTATTGCTCCAATAATTATTATTCTATAACGCTTCATTATTCTTTCCTTTCATAAAAAATATAATTCCACATATAACACAGATGATAATTGGTTCACATATGTAGGCAAATAACATTCCGTCCTGTAGCTTGGTTGCAGGTGAAAGCAGAGCCATAGGATTGAATGAATAAATATTCATTACGCTTTTACATAAAGTAGAGATAATACCAAGTCCGTAATAGGTAACGAATGGAGATATTATTACTAAAAATGTATTGTCGATAAAGAATGAAACCGCAAGTGAAACAAGTGCAAATGAACCGCCATATATAAAGAACTGTAATACATATATCAATACATAGATAAGCGGATGTTCACAGAAAAGATTTCCCATTATATACGCACCTGAATGAATAAATAAGCCGTTGCCGGATGGCTTCAATGCAGGAATAAACATCATAGTTGCGCATAGATTCAGTAAAAGAGGAAGCATAGTTACAAGTCCTCCTGAGATAAATGTTGCAATGAATCTGGCAGCATGAATCTTATTCTTTGACATTCTGCTGTAATATTGCAGAATGTACTGGTTCTTGTTATCTCTGCAGAAGAATCCACAATACGGAAGTGCTGCAAGCAGCATAAATATATACAGATAAGATGTAGATATAGGCTTAAGCCCCATAAACATTCCCATCCACGAATTAAATACAGAGAACGGATATGTTTCCACTCCCCCATTAAAGCCGTTAGTAATATTAAGATGCGGCTTCGCACACTCAATAAATCCTCCAACAGATAAGGCAAGTCCTATAAAAAGACTTACATAAAATAATTTGCTTTTAAATAATCGTTTAAGTTCTATTCTTAACAGAATTAAAATATCGTGCATAATCCTCCCCCATAAAAGTAAGTGTAGTGATGTTAGTTATAATTTATTCGACTTCTTCAATGTCGTTAAGTTCGACAAGGTAACCACTGTAATGGTTTCCGCCAAGAAGTTTCTGAAACGAACCTTGAATATAATATTTATTTGTATCAGAATAGCGGTATGCTTCATATAAAAACCAGCTATCAAATTCATCGCCAGGGTTAAAAGTCAGGTGTTGCTCGTTGTTTTCAGCTAAAGATCTGTCTATAAAATTTATACCTCCTAATTCATATGTTGTCCCGTCAGGATATTCAGCTATAATTGTTGATGTAAATTGAAATTTTGAAGTTGTTTCTCCTAAATATTTAATATGAACCTTTATCCAGAAAAATCTATGTCCCTCATAAAATAGATTGCCGTTTTCATCATAAATTCCCCTATATAGATTAAGCTGATTCATTACAGGCTGGATATATTCTTCGTCAACTAATTCGGTGGCAAATGATTTAGATATAGTTGAATATACTTTTAATATCGTATAATCAAATGAGCCTGTATTATATGTTTCATTCATTTTTATGTATTTTATAGAATTTTTGTTTAATTTTACGATTGGTTCTTCTGTTATTTGGGGTTCATTCGCATCAACAGAAGGTTTCTCTTCATTGTAAGCAGTGCTTACTTCACCATTGGAATCTGTTTCATAATCGTAGTTATAAAGATAAGTTTTGGTTTCGGCTATGTCATTTGTGTTGTTATTGGTATTTGTTGCGCAGCCACATAAGGCAGTTAATAATAGTGGTATAATTATTATATATTTTTTTTTCAATTATTGACCTCCATAGGTTAACTTTTTTACAATTAGAAGACTACGTTGTGCATAGACACATCGTAGCTTTAATAATAAATCATATATAAATACTAATTTATATGTGATTTGTTTTAAATGTCTGGATTCCAATAGCCTCCAAACCATGCACCATGATAATCATCAACTGAATATCCCTCACATCTTACACAAGTCATATTGTAATGTTCTTCATATACCCAGTTAAGCATATTATGTGAGTCATTTACATCAAAATAATACTCGTATCCATGAGAGACATCTATTCTTGTTCCCGCTGAATTTAAAGCATAAACTTTTGCATACTAATAAGAACCATCAATATCTTTGTCCGTGCAAGACATCCAAACAGATGATGACGTGTTTTTACTTTTTCTATCTGTGTAATATGTGTCTCCATCAAAATCAAAGGATGCTCCGTACCAAACATCATCTCCAGCTTTTGATATCACAGGTGCAGTATACACACCAATAACCAGCATCATAGTAGCAAATATTATTGTGTTTTTAATTATCTTTTTAAATTTCATATTAAATATATCATCTTAAAGTAGTAAGACTAATCAATTTCAGTCAAATCATTTAGTTCAATCAAGTAGCCGTTATAACTATTATTGTCGTTATAATTTTGAAAATTACCTTTAACATAATAAGTGTTGTCACTAGAATAATTTGAAAGATTATAGAAAAACCACATGTCATATTCTTCATTAGGTTCAAGATAAATATTATCAAGTTTATGGATAGAAAAAGATTTATCAATAAACATTAAAAAACCTAAAAAAAGTATTTCGTTATTAGTGTCTTTGCTGAATATTGTAGAGTATATATCCATAGTCATGGCTTCTTTACCGGTATACTTCATATGTACTTTTACACAGAAAAAGCGAGAAGTATCGTCAATGAGTTTTCCAGTTTCTTTAGAAATATCGCGTTGTTTTGAAATTTCATCTGATAAAATATTGTGATAATTTTCATTAACTAATGTGTAAAAATAATTAGAATCCGAGGTGACATAGGCTTGTGTAATAGCACATTCACAACTTCCAAATGAATATTTTTCATTCATTTTTATGTATGTAACAGCATTTTTTTTGAAATTGACAGTTGCTCTTACAACATCTCTGGGTTCATTCAAATCAACAGATGGTTTTTCCTCATGATATGCTGTGCTTAATTCTCCATTAGGTTCTGTTTCATAATCATAACTATATAGATATGTTTTAGTTTCTAACATATTATTGGTATCATTAGAAGGCTGTGTTGTGCAGCCACACAACGCAGTTAATAATAGTGAAAAGACAGTTATTTTTTTCAGTTTCAATTATTAAGCCTCCTAGATATCTGGATACCAGTAACCACCAAACCATGCACCATGATAATCGTCTACAGAATACGCCTCACATCTTACAGCAGCGCGTGTATAGCCTTCCTCGTTTACCCAGTTAAGCATATTATGAGTTTCGTTAACATCGAAATAATATTCATAGCCATGTGAGACATCATAATATTGTCCACTTTTATAAGCATATACTTTGCCATAATAATATGAACCATCAATATCTTTATCGGTGCATAACATCTGAACTGAAGATGATGTGCTTTTGGATTGTGTATCTGTAAAAGTAGTTTCACCATCTACACTAAAAGCAACACCAAAGCTGTTGCCTGCTTTGGATATTAATGGTGTTGAATTAATACCAACAATTAGCAGCATTGCTGTGAATATGACAGCATTTTTAATGGCTTTTTTACATATCATATTTTGTCCTCCTGTTAAATTATTTTAAATAAGTACTTATCTCTTAAAAACAGAATAACAGCCCCGTACTTAAAGCACAAGACTGTTATTTTGCGGTTTGTCGTAAGATGCATGTTTAACGACGTAAGTTACATATTTTATTAGTATAGTTGCAAAAACATGGATTTATTCGACATCTTCGATGTCGTTAAGTTCGACAAGGTAACCAGTATAGCTGTCATCATCAATATAGTTTTGAAAAGAACCTCTTAAATAGTAGGTCTTATCATGACTATATCGGGAAGCTTCATAGAGAAACCATGCGTCAAATTCATCATCTGGGTTTAATGTTAAATGACATGTGGAATTTTCTGACAAAGCTCTGTCAATGAAACCAAGTAATCCAAGAGAATAATATGTACCGTCTGGATATTTACATATAATTGGTGATGTAAATTGAATTTTTGAAGTAGTTTTACCTGAATATTTTAAATGCATCTTAACAAGAAAGAATCTATGTCCTTCGTTGAATAGATTACCATTTTCATCATAATAGCCACGAAATTTATTTAGATAGTCAAGTAATAGCTGTGAATATTCTTCTCCAAATGTATCAGCGCAAAACTGCTTGGAAACAGTTGAATATGCTTTTAAGACAGTACATTCACATGCACCCGAATTATAAGTTTCATTCATTTTCACATATGTGACAGCACCTTTTTTGAAATTAACAGTAGGTTCAACTTCTTCGTGTGATTCATTCAAATCAACAGAGGGTTTTTCTTCATGGTAATCTGTATGTACTTCACCATTGGAATCTGTTTCATAATCGTAGTTGTATAGAAAGGTTTTAGTTTCTGTTATGTCATCTGTTTTATTTGATGTAGATGATGAACAGCCACTTAAAGTGAATAACATTATAAAAATAATTATTATTTTCTTTTTCAATAATTTTTTTCCTCCCAATAAAATTATTGTTTATATTTACAAATTCGGTAAGCTTTATAAGATATTTATTATTAGGAAGCTGCGTTGTGCAGTCGCACAACGCAGCTAGTATAAAATAGAGAATATATAAGCTTATATTTCAATATTTATAATTTTAAATATCTGGATTCCAGTAACCTCCAAACCATGCACCGTGATAATCGTCAACGGAATAGCCAGTACATTTAACAGTTGCTTTATTGTAATGTTCTTCATAAACCCAATTTAACATAGTATGAGTTTCATTAACATCAAAATAATATTCATATCCATGCGATACATCAACAGGATTATCAGATACATTAACAGCATTAACACGTGCATAATAATATGAACCATCAATATCCTTATCAGTACAAGACATCCACACAGATGATGATGTGTATTTAAATTGTGATGGTAAATATTTTTCATGACCATCAAAATCAAAGGATGCTCCGTACCAAACATCATCTCCAGCTTTTGATATCACAGGTGCAGTATACACACCTATAACCAGCATCATAGCAGCAAATATTATTGTGTTTTTAATTATTTTTTTAAATTTCATATTAAATATCTCATCTTAAAGTAGTAAGACTAATTAATTTCAGTCAAATCATTTAGTTCAATCAGGTAACCATCATAACTATCATAATCGTTATAATTGTAAAAATCACCTTGGATATAATAAGTATTATCACTGGAGTATGTTCCTAATACATGATAGAAAAACCATAAATCATACTCTTTACCAGGTTCAAGATATAAAGTATCTTTTTCTTTGTTTGATAAAGCTTTATCTATAAAGAAAAGAAAACCTGAAGCATAAATCAAATTATCAGTTCTTTTTGAAAATCCAGTGGTATAAAAGCTCATATTAGTTGGTTGAGAACCAGTATATTTCAAATGGATTTTCACACAAAAAAAAGAATTTTTCTCATCAATTAATTTTCCTGTATCTTTTGAAATATAATTAGGCTTAGCAATTTCTTTTGCTAGAGCTTCATGATATTGCTCATCAACTAATGTATAGAAAAAATCAGAAGATATAGTTTTATAAGCTTTTGTTACGGTACATTCATAATTTCCCTTTGAAAATGTTTCATTCATTTTTATGTATGTAATAGCGTTTTTATTTTTGAAATTGACAGTTCCTTTTTCAACATTTCTGGATTCATTCAAATCAACGGATGGCTTTTCCTCATGATAAGCTGTGCTTAACTCTCCATTAGGTTCTGTTTCATAATCATAACTATATAGATATGTTTTAGTTTCTAACATATTATTGGTATCATTAGAAGGCTGTGTTGTGCAACCACACAACACAGTTAATAATAGTAAAAAAAAAGTTACTTTTTTCTGTTTCAATTATTATGCCTCCTAGATATCTGGATACCAGTAACCGCCAAACCATGCTCCATGGTAATCATCAACCGAATACGCTTCGCATCTTATAGTAGCATGTGTATAGCCTTCCTCATTTACCCAGTTAAGCATGTTATGAGTTTCATTGACATCATAATAATATTCATAGCCATGTGATACATCAACCGGATCGCTATTGCCATCAATTGCGTATACTTTACCATAGTAATAAGAACCATCAATATCTTTATCAGTGCATGACATCTGAACTGAAGAAGAGGTATATTTATTTTGGCTACCTGTAAATTTAGTTTCACCATCCACACTAAATGCCACACCAAAGTCATTGCCAGCTTTAGACATTATAGGTGCTGAGTTAACCCCGACAATTAATAGCATTGCTGTAAATATAACAGCATTTTTAATAAAATGTTTGTGAACCATTTCTTATCCTCCTGCAAAATTATTTATAAGTACTTATCTCTTAAAAACAGAATAACAGCCCCGTACTCAAAGTACAAGACTGTTATTTTGAGGTTTGTCGTAAGATGCATGTTTAACGACGTAAGTTACATATTTTATTAGTATAGTTATAAAAACATGGATTTATTCGACATCTTCAATGTCGTTAAGTTCGACAAGATAACCACTATAGCTGTCGTCATCAATATAGTTTTGAAATGAACCTCTTAAATAGTAGGTCTTATCATGGCTATATCGATAAGCTTCATAAAGAAACCATGAATCGAATTCATCACCTGGATTTAAGGTTATGTGATGAGATTCATTTTCTAGCAAAGCTTTGTCAATGTAATCAATTCCTCCAAGGGAATAATATGTACCATCTGGATATTTACATATTATTGGGGAATCAAATTGAATTTTTGAAGTGGTTTTACCTAAATATTTCATATGCATCTTGATAAGAAAGAAACGATGTCCTTCGTTATATAGATTGCCATTTTCATCATAATAGCCTTGAAATTTATTTATCTTATCAAGTAATAATTGAGAATATTCTTCTCCGAATGTATCAGCAGCAAATTGTTTTGAAACTGTTGAATAAGCTTTTAAAACTGTACATTCAATTGTTCCCGAGGTATAAGTCTCATTCATTTTAATAAAGGTAAGACCAGCTTTACTTCTGAAATTGACAATAGGTTCAACTTCTCTATGAGATTCATTCAAATCAACAGATGGTTTTTCTTCATGATAAGCAGTACTTACTTCACCATTGGTTTCTGTTTCGTAATCGTAACTGTAAAGATAAGTTTTAGTTTCTGTTATATCATCTGTTTTATTTACTTGTGGTGATGAACAACCACATAAAGTTGTTATTAATATAAAACTAATAACTACTATTTTCTTTTTCAATAATCTTTCCCTCCCATAAAATTATTGTATATGTTTTCAAGTCTATTATGTTTTATAAAATATTCATTATTATTAGAAAGCTGCGTTGTGCAGTTGCACAACGCAGTTATTACAAGGAATAAGAAATATATTAACTTATATTTCCTATTTACTGTCTTTAAATGTCCGCATACCAGTAACCGCCAAACCATGCACCATGATAGTCGTCAACTGAATATCCCTGACATTTTACACAAGCCATATTATAATGCTCTTCATATACCCAGTTAAGCATGTTGTGTGATTCATTTACATCGAAGTAATATTCATAGCCATGAGAAACATCTATACGTGTTCCGGCTGCATTGACAGCATGTACACTAGCATAGTAATATGAGCCATCAATATCTTTATCTGTACATTCCATATTGACAGAAGAAGAGGTGGTTTTATTTTGGCGTTCTGTATATTTTTCTTGACCATCTACACTAAAAGCGACACCAAATGTATCTCCAGCTTTTGATATCACAGGTGCAGTATACACACCTATAACCAGCATCATAGCAACAAATATTATTGTGTTTTTAATTGTTTTTTTAATTTCATATTAAATATCTCCTCTTAAAGTAGTAAGACTAATCAATTTCAGTCAAATCATTTAGTTCAATTAGATAACCATCATAACTATCATGGTCGTTATAATTTTGAAAATCACCCTGAATATAATAGATATTTTTATCAGAAAAATTTCCCGATATATGATAGAAAAGCCACAAGTCATATTCTTTACCAGGTTCTAGATATAAATTATCTTTCTTTTCATTAGATAAAGCATTATCAATAAAAATAAGAAAACCATTGGAATATAATAATGAATCAGGTTTTTTCTCAAATTCAGCAGAATTAAATTCCATAGTAGTCGGTTGAGATCCAGTGTATTTTAAATGAATTTTTACACAGAAAAAACAATCGTATGGCTTAATTAATTTTCCTGTATCTTTTGAAATATATGGTCTTTTTGCAATTTCTTTTGCTAGAGCTTCATGATATTGTTCATCAACTAATGTATAGAAAAAATCAGAAGATACAGTTTTATAAGCCTCTTTTACTGTACATTCATAATTACCTTTTGAATATGTTTCATTCATCTTAATGTATGTTACAGTATTTTTTCTAAAATTAACTGTTGCTTTTACAACATCTCTGGATTCGTTCAAGTCAACAGATGGTTTTTCTTCATGATAAGCTGTGATTAACTCTCCATCAGGCTCTGTTTCATAATCATAACTGTATAGATATGTTTTGGTTTTTAATATGTTATTGGTATTATTAGAAGGCTGTGCTGTGCAGCCGCACAACACAGTTAATAATAGTAATATAAAAGTTACTTTTTTCAGTTTCAATTATTAAGCCTCCTAGATATCCGGATACCAGTAACCGCCAAACCATGCACCATGGTAATCATCCACAGAATACGCTTCACATCTTATGGCAGCATGTGTGTAGCCTTCCTCATTTACCCAGTTAAGCATATTATGAGTTTCGTTGACATCAAAATAGTATTCATATCCATGTGATACATCATAATATTCTCCGTTTTCATGAGCATATACTTTGCCATAATAATATGAACCATCAATATCTTTATCAGTGCATAACATCTGAACAGATGAAGAAGTACATTTTTCTTGTTTATCTGTAAATTTAGTTTCACCATCTACACTGAAGGCTACACCAAAGCTGTTGCTTGCTTTGGATATTAATGGTGTTGAATTAATACCAACAATTAGTAGCATTGCTGTGAATATGACAGCATTTTTAATGGCTTTTTTACATGTCATATTTTGTCCTCCTGTTAAATTATTTTTAATAAGTACTTATCTCTAAGAAAAGAATAACAGCCCTGTACTTAAAGTACAAGACTGTTATTCTGCGGTTTGTCGTAAGATGCATGTTTAACGACGTAAGTTACATATTTTATTAGTATAGTTGCGAAAATGTGTTTAAATATGCATTCTACCATCGTATTTCACAGTGAAATTCATTCTCTGTTTCGTAATAATCACATGTTCCATAATTCCTTTTAGCAAGTGATTTTACAATGTTAGTTCCGAGACCATGGGAGTTCTTATCCTCCTTGGTTGTGGCAAGACCAGAGTTCCTGTCAAGAACTGTTTCATTAATGTAATTGCTTACATGGAATACCATTTCTTCATCGTCCCAGTATGCCTGAATATGAAGCTGGCGCAGAGACTCTTCCTCGTGAAGTTCTGCTTCTATTGCGTTATCTATCACATTTCCAATAATAGAACACAGGTCATTGCCGGTCATAGGTTTGATGTCTTTAGTAATATCAATTGCTGTTATTATATTTTCGCTTTTGGCATATGCAATTTTGCTGTTAATTAATGTATTGATGACCGGATTATTGGTGTTAATATAATCAATTGTTTTTTCAAGACCGATACCGTACTGTTTTAAAAAATCTGATGCTTCATTAAATTGTCCGTTATTAATAAGCCCGCTTAACACCTGAAGCTGATTGTTCATGTCATGTTTTATTGAGCGTATCTGACGGTCAAGCATGCTTACATTTTTGATGTAATCTTCTCCCGATGTTAATTGCTCCTGAAGTTTATCCGCATATTTTTTATTGCTGTTTGCCATATATAGTGACAAAGCCAGTTCGTATATAAGAAATATCAGTATGCACAATAAAAGAAGAATCAGCAGGCTGCCTGATGTAAGCTGCATTTTCATAGTCACTGTAAATACGGCACATACGGTAATCAAAGTCAATGCAAGAATTATGATATCACGAATATTAAACATGCCGTTTCTTATTGACGCGAATGATTTAAGGACAATAATTAACAGAACATATATTATAAGTGAGAATATGACATATGGCATTACCGGATATGAATATATTGAAAGCATTTTCTGTGCCTGATATGTAAGCAGCGGTACTGCAATCGTTACAATAAGCTGGATTATATATGGATATACTCTCTTCTTTTTGCCGATTATATTAAGCGAATTATTGTAAAATATTATTGCAACAGCCAGTAAAAGAATGTATTGCGAATAATTAAATGAAATGTATGGAAACATAGTATGTTATCTTACATTGTACGGCGGTATTGTACAAAGCCTTTCTTAAATGTATCTTTATAGGAGCGTCCGACTTTTATCCTGAAGCCGTCTTTCATAATAACTTCTGAACTGACAGCATCGAATCTTCTTACATGCATGTAGTTAATCAGGCAGCTTTTATGTACTCTTATGAAATTATATCCGGCGAGTTCATTTTCAAGGTCCGAAAGCTTTTTCCTAAGTTGATAATTTCCAGAGGTTGTATATATATTGAGCATATGATCCTGACTGACCGCGTACTTGATACTTACAGAGTCAATGCTTGTAATTGAACCGTTCTTTTCAAGATGAACCGAAGTGGTGAGCAGGTCTGTATGTGTAAGTTTGTTTACAAGCTTTTTCACACCGGTTTCATAATATTTCTTTCTGATAAAGTAGAATGGTGTATATTCAAATGTATCAAATACAAGTTCCTCATGTGAAGTTACGAAAACTATTCTTGTATCTGATGAAATGGAACATATAGATTGTGCTGTGTCAAATCCGTTAAGCGGAGTCATGTCTATATCAAGCAAGGCGAGATTATAATGCTTTTCTTTTACAGCCTCAATTAATACATTCCCTGATGAATAGTAATCAATTGTGGCTTCAAGATTATGTGCATGAAGTTCATTATTAAATGCCTCCATTATCTTGCTGGCAATTTTTTCGTCATCGTCACATAATGCTACTTTGTACTCCATATATACCCCCTGATGTATGTGCTAAATGTACTAATAGAATACATTTTCAAAATGTGTTTTTCAAGTAAATATACATATATAAGTTAATATATTTTTCACTAGATAATTCGTTATATTCGTGTTACAATTATAATAATATATCAAGATGGAGACGTGAACTATGATTATATCAGAGAATCATTTTGGAAAAGAGAATTGTGTTGCATATTGTGATGTTTTAATCAGAAGAAATTATGAAGTTATTAATGCGGATGAACATTTCTATCATTTTGTAGAAAAACTTGTTGGTATTAATTTTCTTGATATTGTTCATCAGGATAATCTCAAGGATTTTAAGATGGCTTTTGAGACGCTTAAGCCAGGTGAGAATTGCAGAATGCTGATTCTGTTAAGAAATGGAATTGGTGAATATTACTGGACAGATATGGTGATTTATAATAATGGGAAGATTCTGTCAGGTGAGAATGTAATTGAAGTCAGATGTTATTTTCTTTCAGCAGTTGAGAGCAGGTACCTTATGGCTTTGGACAATGTCAATAAGTACAGAACAATACTTTCTACATACAGAAATTATTTGTTTGATTACAATTCTTATACGGATATGTTTACAATATATCTGTACCGTGGTAATCAGTGCAATGCACCTATTAAGGGAACTCTGGAACAGTTTAGGGAAAGAATGTTAAGAATATTAAGGTCTGATTCAGAGCGTAAGGAGTTTGCTACATTTTATAATTATTTAAAGAATGGTTCTAATATGTTCAGCTGTATGGTTTATCTGCCGCTTGATGAGCATAACGATGAACTGTACAAGTTCAAAGTGAATGGTGACAGCCTGTTTTCAATAAATAAAACGTCTGTTGTTGCAGGTTATCTTGAGACTGTTGATGGATGTGTTTCGGATGTTATTCCTTATTATGCAACAAGTGAAGCTGTTGATTCTGCCACTGGACTTCTTAATAAACGTGCATGCATGGAATATACGAAATCAGTAATTGCATCCAAAGATGATAAGATTCATTATATGATTATGTTTGATGTTGATAATTTCAAGAGCATTAATGATACATATGGTCATCTTTTTGGCGATGAAGTATTAAGTAAGATAGCAGGCATTATTAATGCTAACCTTAACGGACGAGGAATTGCTGGAAGATTTGGTGGAGATGAATTCTATATATTCACTAATAATATTAAAGATGAAGAGGATTTGAGGATTCTTCTTACAACTATGCGTAAGGAATTACAATATGCATTTGACAGCAGAATTGAAGATTTTGGAGTTACTCTTTCTGTTGGTGTAAGTCTGTTTCCTAAAGATGGAACGGATTACGAGGAACTTTTCAGAAAAGCTGATAAATGCCTGTACCTTGCAAAAGAAAAAGGACGAAACAGATTTATTATATATAATGAAAGCAAGCATGGTTCACTTGAGAATAATAGCAGGCATATTCATAAAATTCTTGATTTGTCTGATCATTCAGAATATATGTCAGGCGTGGTATCTGACATAATTCTTGAACTTGTATCCAGAGGAAAAGATGCAATTGATGATGTTGCCAATAATATTTTAGAGCAGTTTGAGATTGATGGACTGAGAATATATAATGATAATTCCGAGCTTATATATTCTTGTGGTGAATATAAGAGAATGCCGGATATGACGAATATTCTTAATGATAAGGCATTTTTATCTAGATATAATAAGAACAATTCTATGTCAATCGGTATTGTTTCATCTGTGGAGGCATGGCATAAGGAATTATATAATGAGTTATCAGACAGTAATATAATGGCTTTCATCAGTGCATGGTTTGAATTTAAATATAGAAGATACTATTTCTTCTACGATGTGTTTAATCATAAAAGCCGCTGGAATGATTATGACAGGAACTTTGTTCTTATTATAAGTAAAATCATTGCCAGCGTGCTGTAATATCAGATATAATTATACTGTTATTATGTTTGGCAGCTTTGCGAAGCTGCCAATTTTTTTGTCTGTAAGTATTGTTGCTTCTCCTATATTACCAAATGTTACGGCGCTTGTCTCCCCGAACTTTGAGCTGTCAGCAAGAATATACTTGAAGTGACAGTGGTTGAATGCAGTTTCCTTAACGAGTGCTTCATTAATATCAGGTGTAGTAAAACCTGATTTTTCGGTAATACCATTAGTTCCAAAAAATCCTTTGTTAAAATTCATTCTGTCGATTGTAATAATTGCCTGATTTCCTACAACAGCTTCTGTTAATCCTTTAAGTTCACCTCCAATTAGTATTACCTTAAAGCCTGCAATTGCAAGTTTTCTTGCATGTGTTACTGCGTTGGTAACATATGTTGCATTCTTTTCTTCAAGATAATCAATCAGATATTCAGTAGTAGTTCCAGCATCAATATATATGAAATCATTAGGTACTACAAGTCTTGCAGCGTACATTGCAATTTTTTTCTTTTCTTCTGTGTTTACATCAGCTTTTTGTGAAACAGATAATTCGGTAGTAGATACACCATTGATCTTTTCAACAGCTCCTCCAAATACCTTGGTAAGCCGGCCCTGTTCATCAAGTGTATTAAGATCACGTCTTATTGTTGATTCAGAAGTATTGAGAATGTCTTTAAGTTCAGTTACGGTAATGCTTCCCTTTTCAGATAGCAGATTAAGAATTATTTCATGTCTTTGTTCTGTAAGCATATTGTTATAACTCCTTTTCCATAAAATTTTTTACATCAGTAATGTTTTTATAATGTGCCAGCGACCACATGAGTTTCATTGTAAGGTTTTCAATTGTCATGGATTTTCCATTTATGACATTTTCCTTTGCAAGATTACGCCCGACTTCATATATCTCCCAATTAACACCTTCATAGAGACATTGTGTTGTAATAACAACACATATGCCATTAGTTGTAAGTCTGTGAATGTGTTCTATAATATTATCTGGCATTCCTCCAATACCAAAACCCTCAATAATTACGCCTCGGCACGATAAATTAAGATAATCAAAAATATTATAATTCATTCCAGGAAAAAGTGTGATAACTGCTATATCAGTACACATATCAGTTTTGATATGAAATCCATTGCCTGATGTCATTATATTTTCAAATGTATTAATGTTATATTCAACGATGTTGTTTCTGATTGTTGCAATATATGGAAAATTAATACTTTCAAATGCATCAAAACTTTTCGTCTTGATCTTCTTAGCACATGTTCCTTTTATAAGTTTTTCAGAAAATGCAAGAAATACTCCAGAAATATCTTCACATGAATAAATAAATGCATTTGTTAAATTCATGACGGCATCAGTTTTTTCTACATCAATGGGTAACTGTGAGCCGGTAAGAATGACAGGCTTTGAAAGATTTACAAGCTGATATGATAATGCAGCTGCAGTGTAAGCACAAGTATCTGTTCCATGTGTTATAACAAATCCATCATAGTCATTATAATTGTTCATGATGCATTCTGAAATGGAACTAATGTGAGCTGTATCCATATTACTACTATCGATATTCATTAATGATATTCCGGTAACATGGCATTTTTGTCTGATTACCGGAATATAGTCAAGTAAAATATTAACATCAATTGATGGCGTAAGACCATTGCCATTATCTTTTGAAGCAATTGTGCCGCCAGTAGCTATCAGTAAAATATTCTTCATTTTATTTTACCTTCTCCATTAAAATAATCTTTTAAAAGCTGTACAACGGTGTTTGAAAGCAGGAATACTGCTATTAGATTAGGAATCACCATAAGCCCGTTAAAAGTTTCAGCAATGCTCCACATTAGACCTAAATTCATTGTTGCACCAACTACAGCAACAAGTGAGTAAGCAGCCATGAATGGTTTAGTTGCTTTAGGACCAAAAAGGAATTCTATGCATCTTTGTCCATAGAGTCCCCATCCTATAACTGTTGAAAAGGCAAAACAGCACATTGCAACAGCTGTAAATATTGATACCCAGCCTCCATATGTAGATGTAAAGCCTGATATTGTAAGTTCTGCACCAGCAGCCTGACCATATCCTACCGGAACACCACTACATAATATAACAAGAGCAGTCAGTGTACATATTACAATTGTATCTACAAATACTTCAAATATTCCGAAAAAGCCCTGCTTTACTGGTTTACTTGTGTCAGCACATGCATGTGCAATAGACCCTGTACCAAGACCGGCTTCATTAGAAAAGATGCCCCTTGATACTCCTTTTTTCATACTCATAAAGAAGCTTCCAACTGCACCACCAGTAACTGATGCAGGAGAAAATGCACCTTGAAATATTGATTTAAATACAGCAGGAACATTATTAATATTAACAAGTACAACTCCGATGGCAAGAATTATATATAACACAGCCATAAATGGTATGAGTTTTTCTGTAACTCTGCCAATTCTTTTTATTCCTCCAATCATTATAAGTGCAATAAGAATCATAATTATTATTCCGATTATAAGATTAATCATATGAGTTGAATCAGCAGATATTATGTTATAATTAATTAATGCTGAATCTAAAGCAGCTGTTATGGTATTTACCTGTGTTGCATTACCTGTTCCAAATACAGTGAGAACACCGAGTGCTGAGAATAAATAAGCAAGCCAGTGCCAGTGCTTATTAAGACCATTTTTAATATAGTACATTGGACCGCCAACAAGCTCACCATTATTATTAGTTTCTCTGAAATGCACAGCAAGAACTACTTCGGAGAATTTAGTACACATTCCAAGTATTGCGGATATCCACATCCAGAATACAGCCCCAGGACCACCAATTGCAATTGCTCCAGCAACACCGGCTATATTACCGGTACCTACAGTTGCTGCTAAAGCTGTACAGACAGCCTGAAATGGCGTAAGGGCGCCGTCAGAAGCTTTACGCTTCTTAAGCATGCGCCCGATAGTTATTTTCATTGCATAAGGAAATTTCCTTATCTGGATAAATCTGGTTTTTACACTTAAGACAATTCCTACGCCGATAATACATATCATTGCAGGAAGTCCCCAGATAAAGTTATTGATTACGCTGTTTATTGATTCAATTGTTGAAAGCATTAATTAGTCCATCCTGTTATATAGTTGTCATTATATGTTATTTTTTTCTTGACCCAAAGAATTTAGATAGCAGCCCTTTTTCCTTTGTATCAGAAGATTTATCAGATACCTCATCTATAGTAGTATCTGTTTCATCAGTATAATTAAATGTTAAACCTGTTAATTTACTGAATTCATTAAGTGCAGAGTCATATGCTGATTTTGCAGAATCATAATCAGCTTTATTATAATCACTTCTTGTTGCTTCATAATTTAATTTGTAGAATACTTTAGAAAGCTGGTTACATATGCTGCTGCTTTGGGTATATGTATAATTGGTTTTTTCGTATTCAGTTTTAGCATTGTCATATGCAAGTTTTAATGATTCAGAAGTACGTCCTTTTTCATCAGAATTAGCCTGGGCTTTACCAAGTTTTTCTTCAGCTTCATGTAGTTTAAAGCGTATCTGATTGATGTTTTCTTTTGTCTGGTTGATTTTCTTGTGGATATTCATCTCATCTGCAAGAGCATCTTCCATTGCTTTTTTCTTAGCTTCTTCATCAGCAATACATTTGTTAAGTTCATCCTTAACCTGAGGCATATTTGCTGCAGCATTCTGTTGTGCAGCAATGACTTCATCATATTGTGCTTTAGCGTTCTCATATTCAAGCTTTGCATTATTAAGAACAGAAGCTGAATCCTCATCAAATGCTTCAAGTTTTTTTATATGATCTTTGGCATTGTCAATATCATTAAGTATTTTATCTACACTTTTTCTGGCATTTTCATATTCTATATTAATTGAAGAGGTTGTAGAAGTTACTCTGTTATATTCTTCTAATAATGCATCAGCTTTCTGTTTATACTGTTCATAGATTTTATATGCAGCAGCAGCAGCTTTGGCCGTTTCATCATATTCAGTTTTAGAACGATTTACCATAGCACGCTGTGTATTAAAATTCATTTTTATTGATTCAGCATTTTTTACAGCTTTTTCGTATTCTGTCTTAAGACCAGGAACTGCGGCTTTTCGCGTTTCTAAAGTTGCAGCTGCATTATCTGTGGTTGTTTTTGCTTTGTTATAGGCAATTTCTGCATTATTAATATCATCCTGAATAGATTTCAGGCTTAACTGGTAAAGATCTGTTCCATTCAAAAAATCCTTTTCAGTAAAGAATGGTTTCTTAATAATATGCGACATGTCTGATATGTCACATTCACATATATCAATTCTGTTATCAGAAGTTTTTTTGCATTCACATGAATAATTAGTTTTATCAGAGATACCATTTTTTGTGAAACTTACCGGTATATATGCAAGTCCGGATAATCCCTTAAGATTAACAATCCATTCTCCAAATGATATGTCTTTGTAATCATGTACTGTCAGATTATAAAGAATCAGGTGCTTGCAATAATCCTGAATATCGGGATTATTAATTGTAAAATCAGTTATTAATGAAATGCTCTTTTCTTCAGCTCTAAGATTATCAAGCACAGCATCATAGTCATAATTGTGAGAATCTCTGCCAATATCTACCTGCGAGTTATATTTTTTTTCTTTAGCAGCTTCATCATTGACAGCATTGTCATATGCAGTATGTGCTTCTTCTAATAATTTTGCAGCATCTTCATATTCTTCTTTTGCATATTTCTCTGCGTTAACAGCTTCATCATACGCCGGCTTAAGGCGGTTTTGTGCCTCTATTGTACGGTCATATGCAACTTTTTTAATTGTTTCAATTGAATGAATCTGTTCATAGTCTTTTTTCTTATCAGCTTCTTCAGCCTCTGCTTTTTCAAGCATCGTCTTTCTGCCTGATATTAATGAAGAATTACGATTGTATTCTTCCTGTAAATCCTGAATAGAAGCTACAGCCTTATTATATTTATCTTCCAATTCTTTAAGCAGGGCTTTTGCTTCGTCTATCTTATCCTGTGATTTATCAGCCGCATCAATATACTCATCATATACGGCTTTTTTTGCATTGAGATTCTCTTCTACTTTGCTGATACTGTCTTTAAAAGTATCAGCTTTCTTTTTTATATTATAGAATCTGTCTCCCATTTCAATTGTCTTCTGTTTAGCCGCAGAATGAACTTCTGATGCTTTTTTAGAAGCTTCTTTAGCATTATTAATCTCATCTTTAAGTGACAAAAGGGATGCCTCTGCTTTATTCAATTCAACTTTTATAAGATCAACCGAAAGTATATATTCATGAATACCAGAATTATCTGATGATACTGCGTTGATATTATCATCATAATCTTTCTTTGCTTCTTCAAGCTTAGCTTTACTATCGTTAATCTTCTGTTTAAGGACAGATAAATGTGCTTTTGCTTTAGCAACGTCCTGTTCAGCTTTTGTTATAACAGCGAAATTGTTCATAAAAACACCCTCTTTAACTATATTGTTATTTCATTATCATAATGAAGAAATACTTATTTAAGTGCATCAGCAAGCTGGTCTAATGCAGGAATATCAGTTTCTTTAAGAACTGATTTAATTGTGACAACAGGTTCAACAATTGTTATATTTTTCATTGTTTCAAGTATGTTTCGCATTGTTTTTGCAGCTGTAGGTGCCCATGAGCCATTCTCAATAAGTCCTACTGTTCTGTTCTGGAATGCTTTTGCCTGAAGGTGATGAAGAAAATCCTGCATAATTGGGAATACACCTGCATCATAACTTGCGGCAGCCAGAACCATTCTGTCATATCTGAATGCATCTTTTACTGCCTCAGCAATATCACATCTTGAAAGGTCAGTAATAACAACATTATCAACGCCTTTGTTGCGAAGCATTTCTGCAAATTGTTCGGCAGCATATGCAGTATTGCCATGAATTGAAGCATAGGCTATAAATACACCTTTGCTTTCTGGCTGATAACTGCTCCATGTGTTATATAAGTCAAGGTAATATCCGAGGTTATCTGATAATACAGGACCATGTAATGGACATATAGTCTTAATATCAAGTGCCGAAGCTTTTTTAAGTAAGGTCTGGACAGGAGCACCATATTTACCAACTATGTTAAAATAATATCTTCTTGCTTCACATGCCCAGTCCGCATTCTCAGTAAGCGACAGAGCCCCAAATTTTCCAAACCCATCAGCTGAGAACAGAACCTTCTCACTGCTTTCATAAGTTACCATAACCTCAGGCCAGTGAACCATTGGCGCCATGACAAAAGTAAGAGTGTGGGAACCAAGATTAAGAGTATCTCCTTCTTTAACAGTAAGAGAATTCTTAATGTTAATATTCTCAAAGAACTGGTTAATCATTACAAATGTCTTGGCATTACCTACTACAGTGATTTCAGGGAAAAGTTCAATAAGTCTGGCAAGGCTTCCAGCATGGTCAGGTTCCATATGCTGTATAATTACATAATCAGCATTCCTTCCATCCAGAGCATTAAGAAGATTGTTTTCCCAGTCTTTCATTCCACGCTTGTCGACAGTATCCATAATGGCTGTTTTGTCATCAAGAATTACATATGAGTTATATGAAACACCATCTGGAACAGCATACTGGCTTTCAAAAAGATCTATTGTTGTATCATCAACTCCGATGTATTTTATTTTATCTGATATATTCATAATTTGTACCTCTCTTTCTTGTTCTGAAATTAATAAATTGCATAAAATCAATTGTTATAAGTATAACATTTATCTGACAGAAGTTAAATGGTAATTGTTTATAAGAAATCATGATTTTATTATGCTTTTTTTATAAAATCAACTTGTTATTATTTTGTCATAGTAGTAAAATATAGTCAACTTTTAAAAGTGAACAATTTTATATTTATGGAGGCGTTTTTATGGCACAGAGATTTATTTTGAATGGAACTTCTTATCATGGAGCAGGTGCAATCCAGGAGATTGCAACAGAAGTTAAGTCAAGAGGGTTTAAGAAAGCATTTGTATGCTCTGATCCTGATCTTGTTAAGTTTGGTGTGACAGCAAAGGTTCTTAAGGTTCTTGATGATAATGGTTTTTCTTATGAATTATATTCTAACATCAAGCCTAATCCAACAATTGAGAATGTACAGACAGGTGTAGAAGCATTCAAGAATGCGGGAACAGATTATCTGATAGCTATTGGTGGTGGTTCTTCTATGGATACAGCCAAGGCAATCGGTATTATAATCAACAATCCTGAGTTTGCTGATGTAAGAAGTCTTGAGGGTGTTGCTGATACAAAGAATCCGGCAGTTCCTATTATTGCAGTTCCTACTACAGCTGGTACAGCCGCAGAAGTTACCATTAATTATGTGATTACTGATGCAGAGAAGAATCGTAAGATGGTATGTGTAGATCCTCATGATATTCCTGTTGTTGCTGTTGTAGATCCTGATATGATGTCAAGCATGCCTAAGGGTCTTACTGCTGCTACCGGTATGGATGCTCTTACACATGCTATTGAGGGTTATATTACTGCTGGTGCATGGGAATTATCTGATATGTTCCATCTAAAGGCAATTGAGATTATTGCCAAGAGTTTAAGAGGTGCAGTTGATAATACTCCTGAAGGAAGAGAAGGAATGGCTTTAGGTCAGTACATAGCTGGTATGGGATTTTCTAATGTAGGTCTTGGTATTGTTCATTCTATGGCTCATCCACTTGGAGCACTTTATGATACACCACATGGTGTAGCTAATGCTATTATTCTTCCAACAGGTATGGAGTATAATGCACCTGCTACTGGTGAAAAGTATCGTGATATTGCCAAGGCAATGGGTGTTGAAGGCACAGAAAAGATGACTCAGGATGAATACAGAAAAGCTGCTATTGATGCTGTTAAGAAGCTTGCTGCTGATGTTGGAATTCCTGCTGATCTTAAGGATATTGTTAAGTCAGAGGATATTCCATTCCTTGCACAGTCAGCATATGATGATGCATGCCGTCCAGGTAATCCAAGAGAAACAAGCGTAGAAGAGATTACAAAGCTTTATGAGAGTCTTATCTAAGTAATATATGTATATGTAAATAATAAACCGCGGTATAGTAAATTGCTATATCGCGGTTTATGAATATTATTAATTTTCTGTCATATTAATAAACATTACATTTAATTCTGGTAAAGATCTTTTTAATGATACAGGACATCCTGATGTATCAAGGAAGCAGTGTTCACTTTCGCCAGTACATCTTACTTCTCCAGTCTTTTCATCAATCACAGTATATTCAAGCGTAATTTTTACACCATTGTATTTAACAACCTTGACATTAATAATAACAGTATCATAGTAATGAGTCATAGACTTATATCTGGCATTAACTGATAATACAGGACTTATTATGCCTGATTCTTCCATTTTCTTATAGCCAAAGCCATTCTCTTCAAGAAGAAATGACCTTGCTTCCTCAAACCATCTTATGTAATTAGAATGATGAACTATTCCCATCTGGTCTGTTTCATAATACTGAACCAGATGTTTGTATGGTTTATATATCATAATATCCCTCCTGACATGTTTTTGTATAATCCACAGTTATGAATTTTATTCATTGTGTAATTATAGTTATTCAAATACATTTTTGTCAATTTTAGAAGGGTTGATATTAATTACATTATAATTGGCAGCTACATTTATAATATTGTCAGCGATTATTTTATCATACCTGTTCATCCATTTTCCTGTTACTCCAGTGTATGAAGCAACTTCATCTTTAGATGCTCCTCCCATTAGCATATAGCTTATAGCTGCATGACGGAGTGTCTGCATTGTATAATGCTTCCGCAATTTTTTGGCTTTCACAAGCTTATCTGTGTATGAAGCAAGAAGACGTTCTGTATCGCGCATTTTAATACGGTTTTTTCGTATATTTGTAAATAATGCGCCGCTCTGTATATTTTCAGCCACAATATATGTATCAAGAATTGTACCAAGGTCATCAGGTATAATAAGAAATCTGCTTATATGATTCTTTGGTGGCATATTAATACATAGGTGTCCTGTCTGATTTCGGCATATATATTCTTTGTTCAGATTACATATTTCCTGATTGGTAAGCCCCATCTTAATTACAAGTGAAAATATTAAAAATGCTTTATTGTCATTGGCATCTAATGCCGCACTCAGAAGATTATCAATTTCTTTAGTATCAGGTATTGCATCTTTTGGCAATATTTTATCCTGTTCTGGAAGAGACATACTTTCAAAATGATTAACATATCGTCTGCCATGATTAACAGTATAAGTTTCTATAAATGTACATACAGATTTCATGACTGAAAGTCGCATAACTGCAGTGTTATATGACAGTCTGCCAGAGTTAACCTTCTCTATAAGGCTGTTGTAATAATTCATCGCCTCTTTTCTTGTTAATTTCATTGGGTCGTGTCCAGTTAATTTATCAAAGCTCTTTATAACATTCCAATATTCTTTCCGTGTTCTTGGACGTAAATTTGTCTGGAAATATATCCATATTTCATTTTCAAATTTAGATGAAATCATATGTTATCCTTTCTCAAAAGCAGTAGTGTAGTATAGTTTGGTTATATATGACGACATATGTCTAATCACAAACAAATTATACCATCCCTCCACATAAAAATCAAAATAAAATAAAACAAAACCCAAAATAATTAAGAAAAGCTTCCTGACTGAACTCAGTTCACATTTGCTTTTTATGTCGAAAGTCCGTATAATGTATTTATATTTACATTGAAGGAGCTAATATGGAACAGTATTCTAGGCGATTTATAGAAGAGCTCGCAAAGCATATCAACCCAACGATTCTTGAATTTTTCAATAAAAAGAAAAATCTTATGAACTTTCCTACTGATAATGCTGCAGAACTTATAGACGAAACACTGATGGAGTATCTTGAAGGCAAGACGAGCCGTGAAGATTTAATGCCAATTATAAACAAGATAAAAAAGTCGCGTCTTCAGAAACGTGCCAGATGGTATAAGGCATACAATAACGATATTGATAATATGAATCTGGATGATCCCAAACATCCTCTTGCTAGTTTTATTTCTCTGGCCAGGTCATTAAGACCTGACGAGTATGCTAAACTTTATGGAGATAAAGAACTTGATGATATTATCAAAGATAAAAAAGAAGCTGCTAATGAATGGAAGAATGATTCCGGAAGTCTTTTGATTGATTTTCCCGGACTCTACTCTTTCACTAATAATTCAATATATAATTCTCTTAAGAATGATTTAATTATAAGTGCATGGAAGTATATTGAAAGTGAGCTGGCTGGTAACATTGATTCTTACCTGAGAATGTATCCAGTTGACCTTGTAGATAAACCATTATTCAGCCCATCTTCTTTTACTCTGATGATGGAAACAGCTTCCAATAATTTGTTAAAGGAAATTATCACTGACGATGATGGAGATGAATTGTTAGAGGTCACTGTAGATAATGGTAAACTGACACCACCTAAGTCTATGGATACTGACGACCTTAAGCTAGTTAATGCATTTATATCTAATATTAACATGCAGGAGTTCTCTAAGGAGAAATCTGTTGTTGTCGATCTAAATACTCTGGGTAAAGAGGTCGTTGATTATCATGTAGGTAAGAATGTTCTTAACAAGATAAGTAACTCATGCCGTAAACTGGTAGAGTATAACTTCTCTTATGAAGCTGAAGGCAGTAAGATATATTTCAACTTGTTTGATAATATTGTAATTAAAGAAGATGCTGAGCGCCCATATGCCATAGCACAATTTGGGGAGATCCTAAGCAACGCAATTATTCAGAAGAAGCTTATCTCAATTACTTCTGCTTCTTATGATGTTCTTGATAATAACCTTTCAAAGATTATATGCTATGCGATAAAGCGTGAACAGATTGCTAATCAGGAAACAAGAGTTAATGAATACAGTTATACATACTTCCAGAAGATTGTAAGATTCAAGCTGAAGAACAAAAAGAAGAATCTGCAGCTAATCCAGGAAAGTCTTCAGGAGTTTGTCGATAACCATATTGCTATTGAAAAATTTGAATTAAAGAATGGTGTATTTATCATAACTTTCCTGCCGTTGTCTGATGCTGAGATCGAGGATCTTAATTCTGACAATGATAAGAATGACAAAGGACTTTTGATTGACACCCTTGGATAAATGTCTACATTTTCGCATTTAAAAAATTGATGTAGATTACTGGAGGATAATTGATTATTTTCAATTATCCTTTTTTTATTTGCCTCAACCATGCGATTTATTCATATTTTGTCGTTTATTTTTATTTTTTAGTGTAAAAAATATGCTCTACTCCCCTATTTAAGGCATTTTGATAAATTTTAACGAAATAATCAATATTACTATGTAACCTGATGCTAAAAAATGTAGATATTTTTGGAGTAAATCGGCTCTACTTCTCTGTAAGAGTGTAGATATATTTGGAGTAAATTAATAAAATGTAGATATTTTTGGAGTAAATTTGTTCATTTTCATAAAAAATATGGCTTAAAACTATGCTTGATTGTATATTATTATTATATATAGAATTTATTTTCTACATTTTTTTTTCTTAAAGTCATTGTCAATGTCTACATTTTTGGCTTAAATACTAGATATTCGGGATTTTTTGTTTTTATATATGAATCAATAACACCTAAATGTAGATAAATTTGGAGTAAAAAATACAAAATATGTAAATTGAAGTCTACAAAAAAAAATCACAAGAAATTTCGTAGATAAAAACGGAGTAAAACAAGCATTTTTTAAAAAAATGTAGATAAATTCAGAGTAAAACAATATAAAAATAAATATAATGTGGATAAAAATGGAGTAAAACGACAAATTTGATTTTAACCCTAAATACTGTTAAATTATGGTCTAAAAGGGGGTGAAATGTTTGGATAATTTTGCGAATATTGGCAAAGCAGCTATAATCCAGTCTTTAGGTATCCAGAAGAATTACACAGAAGAAATTGAAACTACTGTAGATGCCATTGATTATAGTAATACAGCTTGTTCAACATGTAAATACAAAGCTATCATCAATACATTTGATAAAAATAGCAAGCCTTATGCTGATGCCTGTGCTTCCTGTGCAAGTTGTCCACATAAGACATTGATCCAAAAGAACGTGTATAAGAAAATCTACCATAATGAAAAAAACCGTTATGGTTACAGACCTATGCTTAAGGCTAATGCCATTAAGCTGTTTTTGTTGTTGCATTTTTATCACCCTGATAATAACGGAATTGTATATAATCTGGAAGCATGTGATCTTGCGTCTGTTATCGGGTGTAATGTAAGAACTGTATGGAATAATCTTAAGGTTCTTGAAGAATATACATATATCTCATATTCAAAGAATGAATATGGGCTTATTAATGTTATCCTCAATGATTATGAAAATTATTACCTTCCTGCCAATAAAGGTGGGCGAGGTTTTCTTGTCATGTCAAAGGAGCTTCTAACAAAACTTAATTCAACAGATTCCCTGGTATCACTCCGTATCTTTATAAGGGAACTTTTAAGTCTTGATTCTCCTGAATTAAAAGGTGTTGCAAGTGTTGATTACAAGAATATCCGCGATATACGTAATACTCTTCCAGCTTACTGTAAACCTTCGGTTATTAAAGCGAAGCTTACAAAGAACTCAGATATATTCAATGTTACATTTAAAGATGATGTTGTCCGGTTCGAGATTGATAAAGCATATATTCCAAAGAATCAGAAGGCCTATGTACATGAGGAATATGTAGGAATCCTGCAGAATTTTATATGGGAATTTAATCAGAATGTTGCTTATGTTAATTCCGGAGAAAATGTTTCTGGGAAATTCAGTTCATTTTTTAATATTAATACTCCAGTTGCTTCTTATAAACTTATGAAGCTCACTGATATTGAAATTGATGATATTGCAAGTCTTTCCTTACACTATTCTTATGACATTGTGATAAATGCACTGTCTGTTGTTTATAAAGAATATTATATGTACGAAAAGACTGTAAATAACCTTGCGGGTCTTTTGTCGACAATAATTCGGTCTCAATTTAATAATCTTAAAAAGGCTGCTTAAAAAACAGTCTTTTTTCTGTGTCTTTTTTCATTAATATCTGCATAAATTATCTAAAGATCCTTTCTCCCCTTACCTGGTCTTAGTTTCTTAAGTTAAATATATGTCACTTATTTAAAAAATATGATAAAAATTAATATAAAAAGTGGCAATAATGACTAATATATTAATAAATCATGGAAAAAAATCGACGATTAATAACTCAAAAAGAACCAAATAATAATTAAAAAAAACTTCTTCTGAAATAAAAATTCTCATATGAAAACAAAAAAACTTTTTTTTAAAAAAATATATAACTGATTTAAATAAAGATTCAGCATTTATGAAAAACATATACGTCTTAAATATCCTCAAAATCAATAACCATCTGCCTTTCAAGATTTCTCATTTATCAATATATGTTAACTTGTTAATAATATATATATATATT